>JACCDX011604337.1_pt1 | contig 11384 bp, 15 predicted proteins | sample 7449681 | NCBI WGS metagenome assembly JACCDX01 (sample SAMN15323450, study PRJNA562643) | freshwater metagenome | isolation source: river surface water | place: USA:Blue River Watershed | collected 2017-08-18 | reverse complement strand
CATAAGATTTGAAATTCGAAATCTCACCCCGAACCCATACGCTACCGATACCTTCTTCAAGAACACTTGCAATGGTGCGGTTTAGATCGCCAACTCCGATTATTTCTCTTGATATTTGTGTCATTTGTCTACTTCAAATATGTATTTACATGGCTTTTCGGTTCAAAACTATCCACAGGCCCAGTCTCTTACTAGCAGCGATTCATACAAAATTGCGCAAAGCCAGTGTTTATCGTGTAACTTATTGATTTTATTAAAATTTATCACTTTATAAAAAATGAAAATTTCAGGGCCTCACGAAGAATCAAGGGTTTATAGAACAACTTAAACAAAGTTTTTCACATAGTTATCCACAAGCTTGATGTCTTCAAAAAGCAGGTTTATAAGCCAAGCCAAAGTCATCGTTTAAAGTATAGGCTATGTATAGCATCTTAATCGCCGCCGGATGGCCTGTTTGGCCACTTTTAATCATTTCTATCATTGCTTTGGCGATCTTGATCGAGCGCACTTGGTTCTTACAAGCCAAACGCATCACACCAAGCCATGTCCTTGAGGGAGCCATTCAGTTGGCTCAATCAGGAGCCTTAAAACACGCTCCAAGCGCTCAAGAAGCAAGCCAAACATTGGCAGAGTCAGCACCGCTGGGCAAAATACTCAGTGCGGCTCTTTTGACGCATTCCAAAGGCCTTCCAGAAGAAAAAGTGATTGAGGCGATGCAAGAGACAGCAGAGGAAGTCAATGTGTTGCTAGAGCGCTATTTGGGCGTATTGGCGACCATTGCCACCATCGCACCATTACTCGGTTTATTCGGCACTGTGGTTGGCATGATTGAGATATTTGGTAGCCAGCAAGGCGGCAGCACGAATCCTCAACAATTGGCTCACGGCATTTCAATTGCTTTATATAACACTGCATTTGGTTTATTGATTGCCATTCCAGCTTATGCCGGATGGAGAGGTCTGAAGGCCATGACTGAAAATCGTCAACGTGAATGCGATGTGGCGGCTAAAAAGCTTTTGCAAACATTGAATAGTCTTTGATCCCGATATCAATCATGCTATTTCAATCGAATTCAAAAAGTCTTTTTGGTACACGAAAAGACATGCTTCGCGGGCAGCAAACACCGCCAGAAATTAATTTAATTCCTTTCATTGATGTGTTGTTGGTGATTCTGATTTTTTTGATGATCTCAACAACTTTCACGCGCTATCAAGAACTCTCGATCACACTCCCCAACGCTGAGGGTGCAGTATCCAAAAGTAAACCCAAAGATATTTCTATTGCGATCTCTTCAGATGGTCGCGTGGCCATCGATGGCAAACGCGTGGCCATCGATCAACTGACCCAAGTCTTGAGTCAATCAAATAAAAATACAGGTTCTGAAAATGGGCCCATGATCATCATTGCGGCCGACGGCAAAGCGCCCCATCAAAGCGTGATGCAAGTGATGGAAGCGGCACGCAATGCCAACCTGCCGAATATTGTGTTTGCGACACAATCAAAGTCCAAGTAGTATTTTTCAATGGCTCAATCGAAATTTTCACAAGCCCCCAAATTTTGGGAAAAACGAGGCGTGTTGGCTCGTTTACTTTGGCCTGTTTCAAAATTATTTGAATTGCTCAGCGCTTTGCGCAAAGCCTTATATGACCTTCATTTACTCAAAAGCACAGGCCTTGAAGTTCCCTTGGTGATTGTTGGTAATTTAAGAGTGGGTGGCACTGGCAAGACACCCAGTGTTTTGGCAATCGCCAAAACTTTAAAGGCTCATGGCTTTCATCCTGGCATTATTTCTAGAGGCTACTTAGCCACTCAAGCAAGTGCTGAAGCCATTGAAGTCACTGCGCAATCCCTTCCTTCTGAATGTGGAGATGAGCCGTGCTACATGGCACAACAACTAAGCCATCAGGCCATTCCAATTTTTGTTCACTCCAAAAGAGTTCTGGCCGCAAAAACACTTTTGGATAAACACCCTCAAGTGGATGTGATTATTTGCGATGATGGTTTGCAACATTACGCTTTGAGACGCTGGCCTGCAAGAGAGGGTGGGCATGACATTGAGTTGGTGGTGCGTGATGCGCGTGGCGAGGGCAATGAATATTTGTTACCCGCCGGCCCACTCAGAGAACCTGCTGATCGCTCACGCGACTTCACTTTGAACTTAGGGGTACTCACGCTAAGTGCTCCCTATTGGAAAGACGCCCCCAATTTTGATCTGACCATCCAGACTGGTTTGATTTATCAACTACAGGCACCCAACCGTCAAATGAATTTGAGCGGTTTACAAGATTTGATTGCAAACGCGAAGACTCACTCCAATGAGTCATCCAAATTGCTGGTGGCGGCTGGCATGGGCAACCCCCAAAAGTTTTTTGATTTACTGGCTAAAACAGGTTTGTCATTTGAGTCGATGCCACTGCCTGACCATTACGACTTTGTGGTGAATCCATTTGAGCAGAGCACGGCTGAAGTAATTTTAATTACAGAAAAAGATGCCGTGAAATGCGCTCAAATGCCTCAATACCAGCAAGACCCTCGCATCTGGGTGTTACCTGTGACAGTGACGTTACCTGAAGACTTTGTGTCACAGATGGTGGATATTTTGCGACGTCCACAACCCTGATACCATTGCTTCATTGTTTGTATAAAACTCTTTATTAAAGAACATCATGGATAAACGTTTACTGGATATTTTGGTGTGCCCTATTTGTAAATCTACTTTGCATCATGATGCCGAGCATCAAGAATTAATTTGCAAAGCTGATCAATTGGCGTTCCCGATTCGGGATGGCATTCCAGTGATGTTGGTGGCTGAAGCTCGCGAACTTAATCCAGCCAAATAAATCCATGAGTCAAGCCACCTCTTTTATTGCCATCATTCCTGCGCGCTTGGCGTCCACACGCCTCCCCAATAAGCCACTGGCCGATATTGGTGGCAAACCCATGGTGGTCAGAGTGGCAGAACGTGCCTTGCAATCAGGCGCTTCAAAAGTGATTGTGGCGGTGGACGACCAAAGTATCTTCGATGCCTGCACCAACCACGGACTTGAGGTCATGTTGACTCGTCAAGATCATCCCACAGGAACAGATAGACTGAGTGAAGTGGTCTCGCAACTCAATTTGCCAGATGATCAAATCGTGGTCAATGTACAAGGTGATGAGCCCTTGATACCTCCTCAATTAATCAGCGATGTGGCCCATACTTTGGCCAATGATCCAGTGGCTGCCATTGCAACAGCCGCCATTTTGATGACTGATATGAATGAGGTGAATAATCCGAATGCGGTGAAGGTCGCTTTGGATAAAAACAATCGCGCTTTGTATTTTTCGCGTGCGCCGATTCCATTCAGCCGAGATCCTGAGAAGTACCTGGCTCAAAACTATCGCCACCTTGGCATGTATGCCTATCGTGCTGGATTTTTAAAAGCATTCTCTCAATTGGCTGTGGCGCCCATCGAAGAGGCAGAGGCCCTAGAGCAACTGCGGGCGCTTTGGCATGGTTATGCTATACAAGTTTTACTAACTGATGCCACACCCCCACCGGGAGTGGACACTCAGGAAGATTTGGATCTTGTTCGAGAGGTTTTCAAGAATTCGGGCAAATCCTAGTCCCAAAAACTCCCCTTCAGGGGTAAATAATGGGAAAATCACCGGATTAGTGCAAAAGTCAGGTGAGCGTCAAATTTAGACCCTAAGCTTGTCGTTTTTGAAACTTTGCAAGACACATTCAATTATAAAAAGGGAGTTAACCATGCGATTGATCCTCTTGGGCGCCCCAGGTGCCGGTAAAGGAACGCAGGCTAAATTTATCTGTGAAAAATTTGGTATTCCACAAATATCAACGGGCGACATGTTGCGTGCTGCTGTGAAAGCTGGCACCCCTTTGGGCATTGAAGCTAAAAAAGTCATGGACTCTGGTGGTTTAGTTTCTGATGAAATCATCATTGGCTTGGTCAAAGATCGTTTAACTCAAGCTGATTGTGCCAAGGGTTATCTTTTCGACGGTTTTCCTAGAACCATCCCTCAAGCACAAGCCATGAAAGATGCGGGTGTGCCGATTGATTACGTTTTAGAAATTGATGTGCCATTTAGCGCCATCATTGATCGCATGAGTGGTCGTCGCGTTCACGTGGCCTCAGGTCGTACTTATCACGTGACTTTCAATCCTCCCAAAGTGGCAGGCAAAGATGATGAAACAGGTGAAGACTTGATTCAACGTGAAGATGACAAAGAAGAAACTGTGAAAAAACGTTTGGATGTGTATGACGCGCAAACTCGTCCCTTGGTGGACTACTACTCTTCTTGGTCTAAAAATGGTGATCCAGCGGCCAAAGTACCTGCTCCTGCTTACCGCAAAGTAGAGGGCACTGGTAGCGTTGAAGCCATTACAGCAAGTGTATTTGCTGCCTTGAAATAATCTGAAGTCATTTGACTTACTAAAAGCCATTTAAAGGGGTTTTTTGAAGTCTTTTTTAAAAACTCTTAAGAAGTCTAATAAAAAAACCCCAGTTCATGATTGAGCTGGGGTTTTTGTTTGAACGTTTTATTTCTTCAGGTTTTATTAGTTTTATTGGCTTAAAAAGCTCTTTGTTATCACTTCACATAGTGAGTGGGATCGACCACACCCGCAGCTCTGAACCCTTCTTTGCGCAAACGGCAAGACTCACATTGACCACAAGCCAAGCCTTGAGGATTGGCCTGATAGCAAGACACTGTTTGTGAAAAATCAACTCCCAAAGATTGACCTGTTTGAATGATCTCAGCTTTGCTCATGCGAATGATGGGAGCATGCACTCTAAAACGAGTGGCATCTTGATGCGACTCAACACCCACTTTGGTTGCTAAATTAGCCGTCGCTTCAAATGATTGGACATACTCGGGTCGACAATCTGGATACCCTGAATAATCAACGGCATTGGCTCCAAAGAAAATATCAAGCCCCCCCAAAGCTTCTGCCCACCCCAAAGCAACTGACAACATGATGGTGTTACGAGCAGGCACATAGGTGATAGGGATTTCATTTTGAGGACCTGGGCTGGTAGGAACAGCATAAGCATCATCGGTCAAAGCAGAGCCTCCTACAAAGCGACGCAAATCCAAATCGATGATCTCGTGCTTCACAGCGCCCAACATCTTGGCCACACGAACTGCGGCATCTAATTCAGAGGAATGTCGTTGACCATATCTAAAAGACAATGCATAAGGGGTATAACCCAAGGTCTTGGCGATGGCCAAGACTGTGGCTGAATCCAAGCCACCTGATAAAAGCACAACAGCTGGCGCACCAGCTGTTCTTGCCTGCATAGAACTAAAGTCGGTCATCATTCAAATTATTTCAAGCGCTTCAAAGCTTGCTTGGCCAAATCCGCCGCTTCACTTTCAGGGTACTTGGCAATCAAAGCTTCCAGAGTCTTCTTACCGGCAGGCTTTTGACCCGATTCAATTTGACTATTGGCCAGGGTCAACTGCGCGTCTGGAATACGACCATGCAAAGGATAGCGTTTGATCATGCTTTGCAGTGTTGCAATCGCTGATTTGTAATCCTTTTGGGCGTATTCAGAATTACCAAGCCAAAATTGCGCCAAAGGCCAGTATGGGCTATTGGGATACTTTTTGACAAAGCTCTGAAAGCCACTGTCAGCCTTCTTGAGATTTCCATCCTGAAAGGCTTTTAGAGCGGCTTCATAAGCTTCTTTTTCACCCGGCTGAACTTTGCCCTGAACGCCTTCAATCTCCATCACCTGAGGCTCGAATTTTTTCATGCGATCGTTCAGATCTTGATAAAAACTTTTTTGTTGAGCGGTTAATTCTTCAACTTGTTTTTCCAACATCTCTGAACGACCTCGCAATTTGGCCGTCTCTTGATTCAGTTCTTCCAAGCGTCCTTGCATTTCAAGTTGAGCTTTTTGGCTGGCCGTGAGTTGTGCACGCAAATCCACAATCACTTTACGATCTTCACTGTCCTCAAACAGCGCATGAGCTGATTGACTAACTCCACTGAATGCAACAAAAACAACAGCGGCCATGGCCGCTGTTGAATTGTGCAGAAATTTAAATGACTGGTTCTGCATAAACATCAATTTCTAAATTGAGATTAGTAAGCGATGTCAGCACGGCGATTTTCTTGCCAAGCTGCTTCATTGCTACCTTGTGCTTTTGGCTTCTCTTTACCAAAGCTCACGGCTTCCATTTGTGACTCAGGTACGCCTAGCAATGACAATGATTTACGCACTGCTTCTGAACGACGTTGACCCAAGGCCAAGTTGTACTCTGTCGTACCGCGCTCATCTGTGTTGCCTTCAATCTTGATCTTGCGATCTTTATTGGCTTTGAGGTAATTTGCATGCGCTTGTAATGTCGCTTGGTACTCTGGCTTCACAGCATAGCTATCAAAATCAAAGTAAACGCTGCGCTTAAACAATGGGCTCTTTGGATCATTCCAAGGCTGTGAGCTGTAGTCAGTGCCCTTACCATCAACATCATCTAACTTTACGCCTGAGGCACAAGCGGTCAATAAAGCCACTGACAATAAGATGGTGGCGCGGCGAGCAATTGAAAATTGTTTCATGTGATTCTCCGTATAAATGTGTGTGCTTATTTTATTTTTCAAAAAAATTAGTTAACAACTGATTTTTATATGTTTTTTGGCTAAAAAAGACTTTTTGAAACTCCTTTTTAGCCAAATGACGCTCTATCGTATCAAATCGAGATGAACTGTGGGAGTTTTCACCCCTTAGTCCATAAAGGGACCCCAAGCAGGCTCACGAATATCCGCACCCGGTAAGCTCAAGGTTTGCTTATTTTTACCGTCAATCGATACAGCCATAAGAACGGGTTTACCTCCCGCACGAGTGGCATAAAGTATGTAGCGACCATTGGCTGCAAAAGTCGGGGTTTCATCACGCTGACCATCACTCAAGGGCACCACTTCTCCAGTGCTGAGATCTTGCAGATGCAAACGATAAGCGCCACCGACACGAGCAATGTAGGCCAGATTTTTACCATCCGGTGATAAACGTGGGCTGGTGACAAAACCATGCTTGAAGGTCACGCGCTGTGCTGCACCCGCTGCCTCACCGTCAACTGGCATACGATAAATCTGTGGGCTGCCACCACGATCACTTGTGAAGTAAATGAACTTACCATCGGGGGACCATTGTGGCTCAGTATCAATCGAGCTTCCACGGGTCAAACGTTTTAAACCAGACCCATTGGCATTAACTCTATAAATTTGCGTATTGCCATCCTTAGATAAGGCCATTGCCAACTGACTGCCATCCATCGACCAAGATGGCGCACTGTTATTGCCTTTTTGGTTGGATAAAACAGTGCGACGGCCTGTGGCCAGTTCATGCACATAAATAATCGGTTTACGTGCTTCAAATGACACATAAGCCACTTTCTTCCCATCAGGTGACCATGTTGGAGAAATGATGGGTTCATTGCTTGAAAGCGCTGGTTTGGCATTTTCTCCATCGGAATCAGAAATCACCAAGCGATGATTTTTACCAGAGCGAATCACATACGATAAGCGTGTGGAAAAAATACCGCGCTCACCCAAGATCTTCTGAATGATGTCATCGGCAATTTTGTGACCAGCCAAGCGCAAATCTTCTACACCCACAGTCACCACTAAACCACCTAGACTCTCGCCCTTACGAATGTCAAATAAACGGTAACGAATTTCAAAACGACCATCCGATAACTTCGTGACATTACCTACTGCCAAGGCATCGGCTCCGCGTGCGGACCATGAACGATAGTCGGGGTTGATGTCCCAACCCAGTTCAGCTGCACCGCTTTCGACATTTCGAATGGCACCACTTCTGGTTAAGTTAGAACGCACCACATCAGTGACCTTCAAGGGCAATTGGTTTTCACCAACAAAGCGCATCACAGCAACTGGAAACAATGATTGCCCAACTCCGGTGATTTCAATATTCATCTGAGCTTGGGCAATGGGTGTGGTTGACATGGCCACGATGGCAGCCATGAAAAACCAAATACGTCGCTTGAATGGGTCCAAGAATTTTTGTGTCATCTGAATTGTTTTCATCTCACGTCTCATCAATCTTTGGGTTTAAATGTCAAACGAATTTGTTTAGGAACTTTACCTTCATCATCCTTGGGTAAAGTTTGTGCATCATCAATGGCTCTTAAAACTGCGCGATCCCATGCAGCATCACCACTGCTTTTTAAAACCTTACGACTGATAATTGTGCCATCAGGCGCCAACTCCACTCCGACTTCCACCGCCGGATTACCGGCCACCAGGGATGGATTAAATACAATCAGAGGCAAAATTTTCTTGCGCACTTTATCGGCATACCCAGGTTTGGCGTTACCACCCCCTCCAACACCGTCACCCACCACACCACCGCGACCACCTGCAGCGCCCTCTTTACCCGCAGCAGATCTTAGGCGAGCCAATTGATCAGAGCGAGCTTTTTCTTGAGCCAGGGCCTCTTTGCGCTCAGCATCCGCTTTGGCTTTGTCCTTAGCGGCTTGTTGTTTTTGTTTCGCTAATTTTTCTTCTTCCGCTTTTTGCTTCTTCAGCTCTTTGGGATCTACTTTTTTAGCTGCCTTTACTTCCTCTTTTTTAGGCTCAGGCTTTTTGGGGGTTTCTTTTTTCTTCTTCAGCGCAATGTCTGCTTTTTCATCGGCATCAATCTTCGGATCAATGTTGGCAGGAGCACTTTTAATCACTGGAACGTTGTCCCAAATTTCGGCTTCAAGACCGGCGGGTGTTTGGCTTTTCCAACTCAAACCCACTGTTAAAAAAACAATGAGCAAGACATGCATGCCCATGGCCCACAAAAAAGCTTTGCCCGTGCCAGGCTCCGCCTGAATACGGTTTCTGAGTGGAAATCCCGGAAATGCAGCTGCGCTCAATTAATGTCTCAGTGAGGTCTTAATTACTTTTAACTGCTAAGCCAACACGCTTGATGCCGTTTTCTTTTAGACGAGCCATCACATCCATGACAATCTCATACTTAATGGATTTATCAGCAGCGATCACCATGGGTTGATCAGGTGTCAATTCAGCACGTTCACGAGCAAAGGCACCAAGCTCAGCGCGACTGAGGGTTCTATCGGCTTTACCCTCACTTTTAACCAGAATCACTTCTTCAGCAGAAATGTTGATCAACACTGGTGGCAAAGGTTGCACTTGTGCGCCACCCACGGTGGGCAAACTCACAATACCTGGGTTCACCATGGGTGTAGTGACCATAAAAATCACTAACAGCACCAACATCACATCAATGTAGGGAACCACATTGATATCGGCCATGGCACGACGCCCGCGACCTGACTTCCTTGAAATACTGGCCATGATCAGCGCTCCTTATGAACGAGCGGGCTGTTGACGTTGCAAAATATTTGAGAACTCTTCAATGAAAGTTTCAAAACGAATGGACAAACGATCAATATCAGCCGCATTGCGGTTGTAAGCCACCACCGCTGGAATCGCAGCGAACAAACCAATCGCAGTTGCCACCAATGCTTCAGCAATACCCGGGGCTACGCTGGCCAAAGTCGCTTGTTGCACATTCGCTAAGCCTCGAAATGAGTTCATGATGCCCCAGACAGTTCCAAATAGACCAATGTATGGCGACACTGAACCCACCGATGCCAAGAATGGCAGGTTGGCTTCTAAGGCATCCATCTCTCGTTGATACGCAGCTTTCATGGCACGACGAGCACCATCGATTTCTTTGCCTTTCAAGAACTCTTGCATGCCACTTTCAAAAATTCTTTCCAAACTGGCCGCCTGCTCTTTGTTGCGCATCGCCCCTTGCAACAAAGTATTTAAATCACCACCGGACCAAAAATCTCTTTCAAAACGTTCTGTGTCTTGACGCACCGCTTTCAGCGCCAAACCTTTTCTGAAAATAATCGTCCAAGAAGCCACTGAAAGCCCCAGCAATAAAAGCATCACGAGTTGCACCAAGATGCTGGCATTGAGAACAAGTGACAAAATTGATAAGTCTTGAGTGGCGTGCATACGAGTTATTTTCCGTAGTTATGGATGTCGTTAGTGGGTGATTAGTACTTGATCAGTGGTTTATTTTAAATACTTCATTAAGGTTTCTAAAAAGGTCTCAATGAATTAAGACTTTCTATGAACAGCCAAAGGACCAGATGCTTGGCAAGCAGGCATCATTTCAATCACATTGATGTTCACATGCGCTGGCAAGGTAGAAGCCCAATACACAGACTCGGCAATGTCCGTGGCGGTTAATGCTTGCACTCCGTCATATACCTTGGCAGCTTTTTCATCGTCGCCTTTGAAACGCACATTTGAAAACTCAGTGCCTGAGCATAAGCCTGGTGCAACATCAGTCACACGAATCGGTGTGCCCAATAAGTCAGACTTGAGATTTAAGCTGAACTGGCGCACAAATGCCTTGGTGCCACCGTAAACGTTGCCACCTGGATAAGGGTAACGACCGGCAATTGAACCGAGGTTAAACACATGGCCCGCACCACGATCGACCATGCCTGGCAAAAAGGCACGTGTCATGTACATCAATCCCTTGATGTTGGTATCTACCATTTTTTCCCAATCATCCAAAGCCACTTTATGTGCAGGCTCCAACCCCAATGCCAAACCAGCGTTGTTCACCAAGACATTGACTCCTGCAAAGACTTTAGGCAATTGAGCTGGTAAGGCAAATACCGCATCTTTATTGGTCACATCCAGAACAACGGTATGCAATCGAGCTTGCTGATCAGCTGGTAAAGACTTTTTAAGAGCTTCTAGGCGATCTGCACGACGCCCTGCAGCAATCACTTTATGTCCTTCAGCCAAATAACGCTTGGCAATGGCTTGTCCAAAACCTGCGGTTGCTCCAGTGACTAATACTGTTAAATGAGTCATTTTTGGTCTCCTTACGTGTTTTTTTGTATCATTTAGGTCTACAGAGTTTAGCGTATGCTAGCTACAAACTAGTTGATCCTCATAGAAAGCCCTAATCATGTTCCAGCGCAGTCAAACATTGGCCAAAACTGATCCCGCATTGTGGGATGCCATCCAAGCAGAAAATAAGCGTCAAGAAGACCATATTGAGCTGATCGCATCAGAAAACTATACCTCTCCAGCCGTTTTAGAGGCTCAAGGTTCTCAGTTAACCAATAAATATGCTGAAGGCTACCCAGGAAAGCGTTATTACGGTGGCTGTGAATTTGTGGACGTGGCTGAACAGTTGGCAATTGATCGTTTGAAACAAATTTATGGCGCTGAAGCGGCCAATGTGCAACCACACTGTGGTGCTTCTGCCAATGAAGCGGTTTTCTTGGCCTTTTTAAAGCCAGGCGACACGATTTTGGGCATGAGCTTGGCCGAAGGCGGTCACTTGACTCATGGCATGGCTTTAAATATGAGT
>JACCDX010557378.1_pt1 | contig 11385 bp, 10 predicted proteins | sample 7449681 | NCBI WGS metagenome assembly JACCDX01 (sample SAMN15323450, study PRJNA562643) | freshwater metagenome | isolation source: river surface water | place: USA:Blue River Watershed | collected 2017-08-18 | reverse complement strand
TGAGATCTTATCATATTGCAGATAAGTTGCAGATTTCTTGGTCATGGACTAATTTGCCATCTAGAGCGTATTCTAACTTTGCCAATTTTAATAGTAATGGGGTAGCAAATCCACAGGCAACAGAATTAAAGCCTGACCCACTAGAATATACGGCAGACGGCGGTGCTGGTGGAGTAGAATTACTTGACTGGTACGAAAAGCATAAGGGCCCATTCTGGATGATTTTATCATATGATAACTACAAAAATTTTCCAGATAATGACCAACAGTTTGACAGATTAGGTATATATAACGAAATTGTAGAAGTTTATTTTTCTGATTTTAATTATTCGGTTGTAAAGCGTGGTGCTCAAAACCATGATTTATGGAATGTTTCTGTAAGTTTGGAACAGGTATAAAGTGTTTGTAAGTGAAGATTTAAAGACGCATCTTGAGTCTGCTTCAACAGTCAGCCTTCAATCTCTTGTCATTGCTGAGTGGAACATGAATATGCCTGACAACATATTTAAAGTTGGAAATTATAGGTATAGACCTCAAGGATCAGATGCAAAGTTTAAAACTATACCATCAACATTTGATCAGTTTGATTCTGCTAATTATTACACTGGAGCAACCGATGCTGATATTGTTGTAGATGGCGGTTACACCAATCAAAATGTTCCACAGTTGTTTAAATCTAAAAAAGAAAAAATAAACATGATTTATTCTTTAGAAGATTGTTTAAAACCTTTTAGACCAAGGTCAGGAATAAACAAGGCCTCTTATTTTCAGGGTAGATATTTGGCTAACTCTGGAGCAGAAATAGCAAAGCGTCCAAGATACTACATGCCTTCTAGATATGATCAGTTTAAATATTGGACATCTTATAGAACAGAAGACAATGTTGAGTACGGTGTGGCAAATACAAAAGTTGGACCATTGTTTTATATAAATGATGCAAATCCTTTTGTTGTGTATAAAGAAAATGTTCCAGCAAATAGACTAGTAGTTAAGATGCAAACAAATATTGGAGATGCCGACCTTGGGCCATTTGCAACAAGTTCTGCATCAATTGTAGATCCATTTTTTGGAGATGCCAATAAGACAACACCATCAAGATTTAAAATTCAATATCTAGATAATAACAATTGGGTAGATGCTTTAAGTTTTAATGAAAACTCAAGAAGACCAGACGGAACAGCAATTATTAAATCTGATGGTCATGTTGAGATACAGTATGGACTTATCATTCCTAATGCATACCGTGATTCTTTTATTTTTGCAGAAAGACTATCTTCTGTTCTGCTTTTGCCAGAACAAAATATTGACGGATACGCATATCTTGTTGCTGCCAACCAATCAGATCGTGGAGTATTTCATATTTGGAGTGAAAAGGATTCAGAGTATAAAACCTTTAGACCAGAATATGGTTGGCAACTTATAGACAATGAAGTAAATAATAGAACAAATTTAATGACTGATCTAACTTCCCCTAACTATTTTGTTAATGAAACAGATAACAAAATTACTTATCGTGAATTTTTGTATATTCGTGGAATGAGAATTGTTGTTGAAACCATGAATAAACTTGACTCTACTTTTGATTTAATTGAGATGTCTCCAAGACTTTCCGTAAACATATCAGATAAGGTGATTGACTATAGTGTTAATAAGTCTTTGTCAGATATTGGAAATACTTCACTTCCAGTAGGGCAACTGTTAGCGTCTACTGGAAAAATATCTTTGTTTGATGATGACCAAGCATTTAATGAAAATAATACCAACAGCATTGTTTCCAAATATATAAACAAAAACATTAAGTTTAACTTTTTTGAAAAAATAATTAATGTTGAAGGATATGACTATTTTGTTCCAATTAAAACTTTGTATTCAGAAGGCTTTCCTCAATCAGATAAGACAGCAGGCACTGTAGAAATAACATTAAGAGATTTGTTTTTCTTTTTAGAATCAATGCCAGCACCAAGAATTTTAACAACTCAGACATCCTTAAGTTATGCAATAGTATTATTGCTTGACTATATTGGTTTTAGCAATTATACCTTTAAGCGTGTAACTGAAGAATCAGATCCAATAATTCCATACTTCTTTGTTGCACCAGATCAAAATGTTGCTGAAGTATTAAATCAACTAGCAGTTGCTACACAGAGTGCAATGTTCTTTGATGAGTATAATAATTTTGTTGTTATGAGTAAAAACTATATGATGCCAACTGCCCAGCAAAGAAAAACAGACATAGTTTTACATGGAACAGATGTTATTGATGATTCTGTAACAGATAGCATTAGCCCAGTCTACTCAAAACTTTCAAATATTTTTGCAATATCTTCAGAAGATAAAAAAGTTTTTAATGATGGAAAGATTAACTATACAGCAAGATATATTCAAAGATCATACGGCTCAATAAGACAGTCCACTATGGTTGACCAAGACAAGACCTGGATATATAAGCCATCCCTTTTGTGGGAAGTTGCGGGTACAGAGAATACAAAAACAATAAATGAGGTTGCATCTAAGCAGGGAAGTTATGTATTAGGTGCAATGCCTATTAACTCTGACATACCAGGTGTTGCTCCAACTGTAGTTAATAATAATCTAATTAACAATATTATTGATCTTGGAGAAAACGTATACTGGCTTACTAGGTATAGCGGATATTTTTATTCTAATGGAGAAGTAATACGATATGATGCAGCACAGTTCAATGTGACTTTGCCAATTTGGTACCCAATAAAGTCTGACGGATCATTGGATGATACAAAGCCACAGATAGTTTTGCCTGGAAAACTTGCACCAAGCAATGTTACAAAAGAAGAAGACATTCGAGCATGGAGAAATTCTAATAGGCAGGGAAGCAGCAATGTTTGGATTTCTAGCAATCAAGAGTATCAAAAATATTTTGCTTCGCTTCCGTTTAATGGAAAAATATATCCAACTGGTCTTGTAAGAATTTTCTCAACCCCATACTACGAGACTGTTTCTGGAATAACTAGACTCAAGAACGGTGCAGTTGAGTCTCATGGTCGTGGTCAGTTTGGTACACAGATAACTTCTCACTCTGCTGGAATTAACTCTTATTGGTCTGACAACAGATATGTTCGTGGATGCAATATGAATTCTCAATATCTTTTCAATTTATCACCTACCCAAGATATTCAGGCAGAGGCAAAATCTTTAGGGCTTGTAGTTGGCACGTCTGGAAAAAATGATTCTTTGGCTAGACAAACCACAAGAAATGGTGTTATTAAAAATTTTATGGCAACCAACTATTTAACAGAAACTCTTGTTAATAGTTTAAAGTCAACGCAGTCAGGAACAATTCAGTCTTCTGCATTAATTGTAAATGGTCCATCTTTTAAAACAACAGAAAAACCTATTAACTTTATTTCATATGTTTATAAAGAATTAAATAATGCGTATAAGCATTTTGGAACTAGAATTAGGGTTGTTGGAAAAATTGAGAATAATATTTCTAGGTCTCAAACACCAATAGGTAGTTCTTCTTATTACCAGGTAACTGGATCTTTATCTAATCAGAGTATTAACATCGGCGGTGGCTCTGGAGGGTTAGCGGTTTTGCTAAATCCAGAAACTAACAACGGATATTACTTTGAAATTATTGCCCTAACAGAAAACAATATTGAATCTTATTCAAATGGAAATTTAGTTAACAATATTATTTTCTATAAGGTTATGAAAAAAGAAGGAAGTACGGATGAGGCAGAGGCTGTACCAGTTAAACTTTGGGGAGGACTAACAAATGTTTTGGTAGATGACGGTAGATTTACTGGACAGTATAGGGTTTCTGGTGAAGAAAATCCTACGGTGTATGATTTATCTGTAGAGTACCAAGACATTGGAAAAATTAGAAAGTTTTATCTATATGTTAATAACAAGTTAATTCAGGTTGTAGATGATACAGATCCGCTTCCTGTATACAACAATATGGCTTTGTTTGCTCGTGGTTCATCAAGATGTATGTTTGAAAATATTTATGCTCTTGCCTCAAATTATTCTCAAAACACAGTATCTACTGCTGTAGATAATTTGTCTCAAGCATTTGGAGATGACCAAATAAACCTTAATGAGTCATTTAGAAAATATGCCATTAGCGGGGCAGTACAGTCCACCTACCTGTCTGGAATAAGCGCTCAAGAATCACCAAAATATAATATGTACTTTGATGAATTTGGCACAATCATGAGAGAGTGTGCTTACTTTGATATTAGATATGATCGTGCATATCCAGCACTATACGCACAACTATCTCCAACATTTAATAGGATAAAAGGATATACAACATCAGGGTTTCAAGCAGATTCCTATGGCGCTGAGTTTTTAATATTTAATGCAACAGATAAGTCTCTTCTACTTGATGAAACAACTGGAAACTTTTTAAGAATTCAGGGTATTACTTTTACACAAGACACAACACACGAACTAAGTGTTGATGAATATTTTAAAAAGAGAAGTAACTTCTCAGATCCAGAACTAAGAGGAAATCAAGTCTTGGTATCTCCAGTTGTTGAACGTGCAAAATATGATGAGATTAAGCAGAGCAGAATGATATATGGCAAAAATGAATTTTCTATAGATAGCCCATATATTCAAACACAGGATGACGCAGAGCAGTTAATGGGATGGATTATTAATAAGTTAATGAAGCCAAAAAAATCTATTGGTTTAGATATTTTTAGCATTCCAACAATTCAGTTAGGAGATATCGTGACAATTAATTATAAAGATGCAAACGGGCTAGACTTGGTAGCATCCGACACATCTAGGTTTGTTGTATACAATACCGAATATTCAAGAACACCAGAGGGGCCTAACATGAAAATATATGTGAGCGAGATCTAAGATGTCTACAGTTAATCCTACGCCACAAACACCATCCAACGCTGGTGTGAATTCATTTTCTTCAAACTTTGTAGACCCAGTTAAAACCTCCATACCAGATAATATTCTTTTTGATGATGACTCAGTTCCAATTGAACTTATGACAGATCTAATATTTGAAAATATTGGAGGGCATGAATTAATTAATATTGCTAGAAATGATACTGTAAATGGTCAACAGATATCATATCAACTTATTAAAAATTTATCAGATATTGAGCAGCAGTATAATCCAAATAATATATTAGGACTACAATCAACCTCAAACAAATACTTTAACAATTTTTCTATAAAACTAGATCAAAAGGTACCAACCAGTCCAACTGGACCTAATGGCTCATATGTGTATTCAGATATTCAAACAGGAGACATTGTTGTAGAGTCTGTTAATTTAGATAGTGATGAGCAGATAGAGATACAGATTGTCGTTAATGGTACAATATATGAGGGATATTTAAATGGAGAAGAATCATGATTACTAATACTGGCAAATCTATAATTGGAAAATACTTGCTAGGTCAGGCTCCAGCCTATGCTTCATTTATTGCTGTTGGTTGTGGACAGAAGCCACTTCTTTTATCAGATCCATCCGAAGACTATTCAAATAAACAAAGCCTAGATTTTGAAATGTTTAGAGTTCCAATATCCTCAAGGGGCTTTATTAATGAAAACGGTATAGAAAAAATTGTATTAACAGCAGAAATACCTACAGAAGAAAGATATGAAATAACAGAGGTAGGCATATATTCTGCAGGCGCTAACTCAGCAGCAGGTGCCTATGACAGTAAAACAGTTTTTGCATTTACACAAACAGAAAACTGGAACTACCATACAAACACAGAAGCAACTGAAATACCTACAATTTCAGAATCTCTTGATGCTCCAGACAATGATAATATAATTGCAACTACTAATAAGGTTTTTCAAACCAATGCAGACAACGCTATTTTTTATAAAACATCTAGAGCAGAAAGATATGAACGTCCTAGATTTTTTAATAATGTAATTATGGTAAGAGGGGATGACGCCGACCTAACTATTAGTTCAGAAAGTGGACCAGGGCAAGATCATTTTGTTATTGAGAACGGATCAAATCACATACACCTCACTGGACCTAACGTAGACTTTAGTAGAAACTCTCCAGTAGATGAATTAAGACTTGCCTTTTCAATTGTTAACAAAGATGGCGCATCAGAAGTTTTACAAAATGCTTCTTCTCCAGATGCGGTTAGAATTTTGGTAGACTTTGCATCTACAGACTCTGCAAACCCAGAAGCCTTTGCAAGGTTTGAGGCCGAACTAATCAACGGTACTGGACCAGGTGAGTATGACTTTGATACAAACAGGTACTTTGTTATTTCTAAACAACTGCAAAACTTATATATAAGTTCAAACTTTACCTGGGACGCTGTAACTGTTGTAAAAATATATGCAACTGCTATTGTTGGTTCAAGTCCATCAGATGATTATTACATTGCGCTAGATGCAATGAGGTTGGAAAATGTATCAACCCTAAATCCTTTGTATGGTCTAACTGGATATTCTGTTATCAAAAACTCAACATCTTCAAGCATAGTTAAGTCTTCTAATACAAGTAATTATATTGAGTTTAGATTTTCGATAGGCGTTTCTTAATGGCCAAAGAAGTAATTAAAAAGGCTAGGATCCTTGAAAGCAGACTCCCAGCAATAAACTCTGTAACAGAAGGATATGAAGTTAGATATAGAGTCATATCAGAAGATAAAAACAGAACATCACACTGGTCTCCAATATTTTTGGTACAGCCAGAATTCACCTATGTTCCTGGAACAATTCATCATACAAAGGCTGGAGATGTAAGCACAGTTGCTTGGAATTCTGTTGAAATTAAAAAAGGCTCAACTCTAATTAAAGAAGCAATGACTTACGATGTTTGGGTTAGGTGGGACAGAGGTGACAGTGGTGATTGGCAATATCGTTCTAGAGTAGATACATCTAGCATTTCTTTAATTACCCCAGCAACATATACAAAGAATAGTGTTGTTCAAGGATCGCCACCCAACAGACTTTCTGTTGAGATTTATTTAAAGGGTTTTCCTATATCTAGAGATACTAATTTTTTAAGAGTTTACCAAGGTGGGCCTTGGACAGTTTAATGATATACTTTAACAGGAGGAAATAATGGCAAAAGTACCACTACCAGAAAGAGGGCAACCTCTTGATGTATCATATATTTATCAGTTAGCAGACACAATAAATGACCTGTCAACACAGGTATCATCTGCAACCTTTAACTACACAACTATCGACTCTGGAACCGCTGGCAAGCAAAGTGTTAAGACTTCAGAAACTAGATTTATCGGTGGTTATGTAAGCGTTGCAAGTAACAGTACCGTTTCTGCATCATCAGAAAAACCATTTTCTTACAGTTTTCCTAGTGACTACAAGTATGCTCCAATCGTTACTGCAACAGCAGTCAACGTAGGTGGCACACCTGCTGGTCAAAATGTAACAGTAATATTACAAAATATTACAACATCAAAGGTAGATGGCGTTGTTCGCTTTGGTGCATCAGGAGACCTATCTTTGGCTGTTAACTTAATTATTATTGGAATACCAAACTAAATGAAAGACTTGATATGTTAGTTTGTGGTAAATGCAAGGGTAGAGTTTTTATTGATAGACAATACACAAGTGTAGATCATATGGAAACTTTTTGCATGATGTGCGGATTTAGAAAATTTTATCATCCCCCAACACAAAGTCAGGAAGGCAAATGGCTACTACTAAAGGAAAGATCCAGAGCGAAGAGTACAATAACGAGCCTGTAATAAAAGGTAAAGTTAGAGTATGGTTTCTTAATGGTGACTTAGTAAGAGTTCACCACAGATCAAGATCTACTGGCATGATTACGTTTTATAATATTACAAAAGATAGATTAGAAACATGTTTGTTATCAGATTTTAAAAAGGGTAAAGAAAGAGCGTATAGTGTAGCAGAAACTGCTATTCTTGTCAATAGACACAGAAAGTATATTCCTACACTAATTAAACGAGGAATGATCCCTGCTCCTATCGGTGCACAGTTAAACGGAGAAAGACACTGGCAAGTAAGAGCGTATTACTCAGAATCACAGGTAAGAGAAATTCGTGCTATACTTGCAAGTATACATATTGGACAACCAAGAAAAGACAAATTAATAACTAACAACATGACTCCTACAAGCCAAGAATTGACACGGCGAATGGGAGACGGTATACTTACATATACAAAGACCGAGGATGGAAGATATATTCCAGTTTGGTCCGAAAGTATTTAAAATAGGAATGGGTGGGGAATGGAAAACGATTCAACTAAGGTAAATGTAACACTAGGCTATACACTTAATCTAGGCAACTTTCAATCGCTTAGACTTGATCTTGGCGTAGTTGACAGCAAGCGTGATGGCGAAACAACCAATGAGGCTTTTGAAAGAGTCTACAAGTTTGTTGAAGATAAACTCACTGAGAAGATTAACGAAGCAAAAGAAGAAATCAACGAGTAATGGCTGAGCGCAAAGACCGAATGGCTTTGCTCAGTAGATTTAATAAATTATATCTTCAAAGGTATGAGCAAAAGTCAAACATGAATCTTAATGTTGACCAGTGGTCAGCAGATGCTCTGATAGAGTCTTACGGCATTTCTCAATGCTATGATCTTTTAGAATATTACTTTTCTATATCTCAAGAGCCAACATGGAATTATTTTGCTTATAATGCAGAAAAAATTATTAGTGGTAAACTAGAAGTAGAACAAGATTACAAAGAGCGCAAAGAGCGTAGAGCATTGGCTAAGGAGTGGTTGAGTGAATAACACAGAAGCAAAAGTAATTTCTGCTTTACTAGAAGATAAGCAGATACACGTTTTGCTACAGGCTAATGTTGAGACATTGCTAAGAACCCACAACGATATCTGGAACTTTATTCGTTTATATTCTGAAAATAATCAGTGTCTTCCTCCAGCAGATCTTGTTAGAGAAAAGTTTAGAGACTTTGAACCTGTTCCTGGTGTAGGTTCTACAAAGCATCACCTAGAAGAACTTCAAACAGAATATTTAAATGACAGCCTAAAAGATATTCTTCGTAATGCAGCAGGGGAAGTTCAGGGTGGGAATGGTGTCTCAGCACTAGATCACTTAATTACAAAAACATCTGAACTAAAAAAGAATACTGCAGCAATTCGTGATATTGATGCTACAGATCTAGAAGATGCTGTTGCATATTTTGAAAGAGTTAAAAGACAAAATGAACTTGGTGCTGTTGGAATTAAGACTGGCCTACCAGGGTTTGATAACTATCTACCTGCAGGAATTATGCCAGGTCAACTTGGAGTATTCCTAGCCTATCCTGGAATTGGTAAGTCATGGATGGCACTATACTTTGCAGTTCAAGCATGGAAACAGGGAAAGTCTCCAATGATTATTTCTCTCGAAATGTCAGAAACTGAAGTTCGTAACCGTGTGTTTGCAATCATGGGTGAAGGTTTGTGGTCTCATCGCAAGTTGTCCAATGGTGAAGTTGAAATTGACATGCTTCGTAAATGGCATGCAAATAAAGTACAGGGCCGTCCAGAGTTCCACATCATATCTAATGACTCTGGTGGTGAGGTAACTCCTTCAGTTATTCGTGGAAAGATTGACCAGTATAAGCCAGACTTTGTTGTTGTTGACTATCTTCAACTTATGAGCCCAAATCAAAAGGCTGATAATGAAACGGTAAAGATGAAGAATCTTTCACGAGAACTTAAACTAATGTCTATTAGTGAAGAAGTCCCGATCATTGCTATCTCATCTGCTACACCAGATGATGTAAAAGATTTGAGCACTCCACCAACACTAGGTCAAACAGCATGGTCTAGACAGATTTCATATGATGCTGACTGGCTACTAGCACTTGGTCGTGGACCTAACAGCGATATTATTGAGTGTGTGTTTAGAAAAAATCGTAATGGTTTTATGGGAGACTTCTTGGTTCAGGTAGACTTTGATAAAGGTTATTACAAGTATAAGGATTTTGAAGATGGCAAGTAATATTTACAGCGAAGAGCAAATTCGTAGAGTACTTAACGGTGCTGGTGTAGAGATTGAGGCAGAGTTTGGAAATAACTTTATAGTATTTTGCCCATATCATAATAATACAAGAACGCCTGCAGGAGAAGTCTCTAATGAAAGTGGCCTGTTCTTTTGTTTTGGATGTCAGACTACCAAAGGTCTTGAAGAATTTATTATGCACATGACTGGTAGAACATACTTTGAAACTGTAAGATATATTAAGGGAAAGCAAACAGAAACTAATATTGAAAATGTAGTAAATAAGGCTATGTATGCAGCGTCAGATTTTGTACAGTATGATGAATTACTTATCAAAAGATTAAACAATCAGGCACTTGAATCGCCAAGAGCGATGAGATACTTTGAAGGAAGAAGAATTACTCGTGAGTCAGTTGTTAAGTTTAATCTTGGTTTTTCAGAAAAACAGGATTCAGTAACTATACCAATGCAGTCTCCAGATGGAATGACAATTGGATTTGTTGCTAGAACAATTGAGGGTAAAGAGTTTAAGAATACACCAGGATTGCCTAAAGGAAAGATCCTGTTTAACTTACATAGAGTTAAAAGTTCAAATATAGTATATGTTGTAGAGTCATCATTTGATGCAATACGACTAGATCAAGTAGGTTTCCCAGCAGTTGCAACACTGGGTGCTAATGTGTCTATATCACAAGTTAGACTATTAGAAAAGTACTTTCCAAACATCGTACTTGTTGCAGACAACGATGAGGCTGGTAGCATTATGAAAGATAAGTTAATTGAAAAACTTGGTTCTGCTGTTAGCGTTATTCAACTAGATAAAAAATATAAAGACATCGGTGATATGGATGATGATGCAATCAGGGGTATTGAGTTCCAGTTTGACAAATCTATATCATCTATGCTAAACTAATAAAAACAACAGAAGGAGATAACATGAGCGTAGTAAAGGGATTAAAAGCAATCAACGCCCTGCTCGATAAGCCAAAGTATGACGAAAACTCACCAAAGGTAAAGTGGCTTAAACTTGCCGATGGTCAATCAGTAAAGATTCGCTTTATTGAAGAACTAGACGAAGACTCAGCAAACTATAACGAAAGTCGTGGTCTTGCACTTGTAGTCAAGGAACACACAAATCCAAAGGACTATAAGCGTAAGGCTGTAGATACTATGGAATCAGAAGGCCGTGACTGGGCTGAAGAAATGCATCGCAAGGATCCAAAGGCAGGCTGGAGAGCCCGTCTACGATTCTACTGCAATGTACTCGTAGATGATGGCATTGAAGCGCCATATGTTGCAATCTGGTCAATGGGTATCAGCAAGCAATCATCATTTAATACTATTCGTGAGTATGCACTTGAAACAGGAAGCATCTCAAACGTACAGTGGAAGTTGAAGCGTAATGGTCAGGGAACTGAAACCAACTACACACTAATTCCATC
>JACCDX011054857.1_pt1 | contig 11386 bp, 11 predicted proteins | sample 7449681 | NCBI WGS metagenome assembly JACCDX01 (sample SAMN15323450, study PRJNA562643) | freshwater metagenome | isolation source: river surface water | place: USA:Blue River Watershed | collected 2017-08-18 | reverse complement strand
ATGAAAGTATATGTAAAATGAATATAACAAATTATAAAGATATTTCATATCTTCCATTAGGAGATATCAAAAAGAATGATCGAATCAAAGATATGTTGTTTCTTTCAGAAGATCTTCTTTTATGTCCGATTATTTATAAAACAAATATTTCATTAACCGTGAAAGATCAAATATTTAATGGAGCATTTATATTATTTGAATTTCCAACAATGAAACTTCTTGATCGTATAGAATATCAATGTGTTCATTTTGATCGCATCATCGGTTATCAAGATTATTTTTATATTACGGGGCAAAATGAAAAGTGTGGAATTATTTATCAAGGGCATATCAAAGAGAAGAAGATTGAAATTATTCGTGAAATTGAAGTGGATGATTTTCCTCACGGATTAGATATCTATGAGGATCGCTTTGCATATACATCCTATGGATCAAGTTCGTTAATTATCAAGAGTCTTCAAGATTTCTTGTAACTTATATGTAACTTATATGTAACTTATAAATTACTTAATCAGTTGAGCTGCTGTGCGAATGACATTTCGTCGCTTTTCATCTTCTGTTAATCCATCTTGAAGTGAATCATAAGCACGCATAATCACTTCATCATCAATTTCCGGTAAAATTGCCTCGGAATAAATAGTTTTGAGCCCATCTACAGCATCCACCCGGAACTCTTCCGGATAGTAATGAATACAACCTTTCATTGGATCCGTCATAATAGGTCGGAGTGCATTCGGAATAATATTATTCATCTGAGGAGGAAGGATAAGAAGCAGTTGTTGGAATGGAGCATATGGACTATCTTTGGGGAAGGTAATATCATTCATATTTGTTACTTTGTTTGTAAGTACGCGAAGAATATCACTTGGGAAAGGAGATACACGATAGCGGTAGTGCCAACGCCATGAAGGACATCCAACAAAGTAATAACGCAAAGTAAAGATGAGTGACTCCAAATAGTTGACACACATATCTTCAACTACGCGATCAAACTCTTCACGATTTTCATAAGAAATATCCGCAAAGTACTTGTAATATTGCTCTTTCCATAATTCGGGACTTTGGCGATAATTGATCTTTTTGAAATCATCTTTGTACTCTTCATAAAGGGGATGTCCTGGAGAGCAAATCTCCCAATGTTCATAACGACCCATTTCAATATCATAAGGTGTCTTCCCTTCTTCTTTATCAAAACGAGTATCACGACCACCTCGAAGGAGTTTATCAATATTCTTCTGTTGAAGTTCCAGCAGCTCTTGCTCTTGAAGAGCACATTGTTGAATGATATCTGTGAAGAATGCGTGATTCACCTTTGGTTCAGGTTGAGTATCCGGGTGATAATCGATAATGTAACCGTGTTTGGGACGCAACTGATTATAAATGGCAATAACGCGATCGAGACCACCACGGCGGATCTTGAAGAATGGGAGTGAGATGATAAAGTCATTACCGGAAAGTGATGTAAGAAAGTTATAATCATTGAGAACGCGGATTTCCTCAACAGGCGCAGACCCGAACGCCATATTTTTAGATAAGCTCTCTTGGAATGCCGTTCGACATTTATCAATATCAAGTCCCAAGAACTCATACCCTTGAAGTTTATCTTGTAAGTCTCGCTCTTCAGCAACTTCACGAATAATCGTAATTTTACTTTTATGGGTGCTCATCGCCAAAACGATCAAATCGGCATCTTTACCATAAATGTAAACCGGTGAATCGTGTTCGCTCTTATTTTTTCGCATATTGCGAATAATGGGAAGGAATTTATGTTCGCCTTCACCGGGAACATTGGAGTTGCTAATTAATACTTGAAGTTTGGATCCAGGTGCACCAACAAATCCCTTCTTTTTGCCAACGTCAAGAATGCGATTTGCAAGATTCTCCATAAACTCGGTTCCGGGGGAAATATTTGCACTTCGATCCCACGAGTCGGTAATGGGCATTTGGTAATGCTCTTTTCGTTTATTGGACCAAACTTTCATTTGATAACCTTTGTAGCGACGAGAACGTTGTTGAACCATTTTCATTCGGGGAGCGGGTCCGTCAAGTGAGAAGAAGAGGAGCTTTTTGGGTTGAACGACTTCATTGACAATATGTTTGGTGTGATTGATTACTTCATCAATAATGACATTTTCTAATGCACTTTTGGATAATGAAGGATCGATCTTTTTGGCAGCACTAAGTGCTTGATAAACATTGTAAACAATGCCGTTGTAATCAAGGAAGAGGTAATCGCAAAGTTGTTTACCGGGAGTTACACCGAAGTATGTGTTTTTATGCTTTTTAACGAGCTCTTTGAAGAAGGAAGGAATGCCCATTTTTGTAAATAAGAAATATACTATTATAGAATAATATAATATACTCTCTATGCTGAAAATGAAATGGAACCCTTTTCAAAAATCACTTTTTTAAACTTTTTCACTTTTTCACTTTTTCACTTTTTACTCTCTTCGTTGCATTGAATATAAAAAAATAAACTCTATAGATAAATAGAATCTTTTATTTCAAGATAAAAATATAAATAAAAGTATAAATAAAAATAAATTATAAAAAAATATGTACTCTTATACGTATCAAAAGAGTTCACTTCAAGGATTAGGTCCTTTGAATTCAAATAAGTATACAAATAAATATACAAGTTTATATATGAGTGAAAGTGAAGATAGTGAATGTGAGAAGAGTGAAAATAAAGATGAAGAGAAGAAAGATGAAAATATAGAATCAATAATACCGAAACATATTATGGAGACGTATGATCATCTTTTTACGGATCAAGAAAATGAAAATGAAGATGAAAATGAAGAGTATAAGAATAAAAATCAAATAAGTGCATATAAGTATGATTGGGGAAATGGATCTCAATCGGAATCAAATGAGAAATTTTATGTAAATCCAATTATTTTAACAAATATTGATTTATCATTATATTTTGATAAAAATGATATTGAGTTAGTGCGAATTTATAATAATTTATATAAAACAAATCATATCTTAAAGATTACGGATAAAGGATTATATTCAATTAGTAAACCAGTTGATGCGGATTGGATAACCAATGAGATTAAAAGTGCATTTCCGCATATAGATTCAATTTTGGATGGAACAGCAGGAATAGGTGGAAATACGATCTCTTTTTCGCGTAATTTTGAAAATGTAATGGGAGTTGAATTAAATAAGGTCCATTTTGATGTATTACAAAATAATATGAATGCATTACGTCTTTCGAATGTGAAAGTGCATCATGAGAATATTTTAGAATATTATAAAACAATGGAAAAGAAAGAAGATATGATCTTTTTTATGGATCCTCCGTGGGGAGGGAAACGGTATAAACATTTCAAAAGTTTTATATTAAAGATTGGAAAGTACTTTATTCACGAATTTATTGAAGAGTTATATGAAAATGGTTTTAAGTATATTGTGTTAAAAGCTCCGCTTAATTTAAATGTCCAATTAATTTTAAATCATATTTCGTATAAAAATATGAAAGTAGTAAAACATACGAATATGTTATTACTTATAATTTATTAGTGCAAAATATATTTGATAAAAATATTATATTATCTTACAATAGATCAAAGTAGTGTAAGATAAAGTAAATAAGATAAAATGTTTATGCAAGAATTATATAATATTGTCTTGACAAAGGGTGGAGAGTATATTCAAAATCCGGAGCATCGAATGCAAATTATTAAAATTACATTTGTTGTAATTATGAAGTTAGCAAGTATGATTCGCAAACGAATGAGTGGTAAAAGTGCTGAAGAAAGTAGTGATCATATTGAATGTAATTGTAATAGTTGTAAAGTGTGGAGGGCAAAAGTGGAGCATGCATTTCATCATTCTTATCAAGAGGGGAAAAAAGAACCATTTACTCATAAAGCGGAGAAGAAGATGAAGTTATTCTCTTCACTCTTTCCCAAATTTTTCAAAAAAATATCTTTATCGGAGGAGTAAATATTCAAATCGATGCGTATGATAAGTGTTTGCCCAAAATATATTTTTAAATATTTTTTAAATATTTTTACATATTTTTTTATTTTTTTATTTTTTATTTTTTTTTAACTAAAAATAAAGGAAGGATCATATAAAATAAATATAAATAAAAAATAAAGAATGTCTGAATTAAGATCTCCTCTTTTTGTTATGCCGAAACCGGCAAATTGGAATCATCTTCCATTATACAAGAAAGTTGCTATCTATCGTAATTTTTTAGGTAAATTTCATTCTCAATTTGTTGATAAAATACGTGTGAAAAAGATTGTTAAGTCACTTCTTGGATCTAATATTGAAGTTGCGAAGATTGTGCGAATATTGAGTAGTTACAGCGATTTGCGTGAAACGGATATTACGTCGAATGTCATCATTAAAGCGGCTCACGGATCAAAGTGGAATATCAATATTCAAGAGGGTAAAAAGTATCATTTGAAAGCTCTTCAAGAGCAATTAAAATTATGGAATCAATTGTATAATCCATTACAAGAGAAACAATATGCATATCTTAAGCCGCGCTTCTTTCTTGAAGAGAAGATCAATGATAAATATGTTGGAAAGAGTGGTGAAGCTATTGTATATATGTGTCGGTGTTTTTATGGGAAAGTGGCAAGTATAAGTGTAAAGTATGGTGAGTTACGGAATGATTATGATTGTGATTGGAATGTAATAGGTGATTATCAAATGCCGTATATTGAGAAGCCAGTACATTTGGGCCGTATGATTCAAAATGCAGAAACGTTATCATCGCTTTTTGAATTTGTGCGAATGGACTTTTATATTGATCATGAGGATAAAATTTATTTGAGTGAATATACCTTTACTCCGGTAAGTGGTGCTCAAGTTCTTTCAAACAAATTGGAATATTCATTATCAAAATATTGGATATAATTTGTTAACAAATAAATAATTTATAAAAAAGTAAAATTTTATTTTTAGGGAAATAATAAAATAAATATATAATTATTTGTAATAGTGTAGGTGAATATTTCTGGAAAATATGATTTCAAATCCATTTGTAAATCGGGTAAATGATTATATGTATGCAATTACAAAATATCGATATGTAATGAAAGAGGAGTATGATTGTACAATTGAGGAGTTACAACTTCAAAAAGGTGATACTTTACTCAATATCGATGGTGTTGGATTTCCAATGGATACATATATAAATGAAATGGAATATATTACATATTATCTATTGGAGTCAAATCCTGAATTTGCAAAGTATAAAAAGATCGATCCATTTTATTATCATCATATTCCATTAGATGATGCATCGATGGATAAAGCGGTTGTTCACGCAACGTTGCATCACGTGAGTCGTGAAGATCGAATTATGCTTTATCGCGAAGTATATCGAGTATTGAAGAGTGACGGACTCTTTTTGGTAAGTGATGTAATGAAGTATTCAAAGGAGGATAATTGGTTAAATCGTATTGTAAATGAATATAATCCGAATGGTCATAATGGACTTTTCTTTGATATGGATGATATATACGATATGAAGAGTGTTGGATTTAAGGTATCAATTAAGGATAAAAAGATGAAGTGGTACTTTCGAAATTATTATGATTTGGTTGATTTTATGAAACATTTATTTTATATGAAGAACACAAAGAGTAGTGCAGAAGTATATAATCTCGTTTTTGATCATTTGCATATTTTATATGATAAAGAGAAGAGTATGCATTATATTGAATGGACATTACTTTACTTTCTTTGCAAAAAAGAATAATTTATTATTTATTATTTATTATTTATTATTTATTATTTATTATTTATTTTCGTTCAAAAATGAATATAAAGAACTTTTCTTAAAGTAATATACATATATTTTATATTACTTTTGTTTCAAAAAGATAAAAGATAAAAGATAAAATAAAATGAGTAATCAAAAATTCTTTTCTTTTCACAAGGATCTTCCGAATACGCTCGTTTATGGTATTAACTTAAAAGAGCGTAAAGAGAAGCGCAAACATTTAACAAAATTATGTGAACGTCGTAATATACCGTTAAATCTCTTTTTAGCGGATCGTCATCCAACAAGTGGTAAGCGTGGTTGTTTAGAATCGCACTTATTTGTGATTAAAAGTGCTTATGAAAATAAGGCAAAGAGTGGTGCTAAGAATCTTCTTATTTTTGAGGATGATATTAAGATTCTTGATTCATTTAGTACATTACAAAGAAACCCGATTCCCGCGGATTATGATATGCTTTACTTTGGTGGAACAGTTCATCGAATTATAAACAATCAGAGTCATAAAGGCTGGGTACAAATGAGTTGTTGGACTACGCACGCCTATTTACTCAATCTTGAAAATGATATTATGATTCAAAAGATTATTTCCGAGTTGGAGTCATACCAAGAAGAGATAGATCGATATTATATCAATGAAATTCATCCTTTTTTTAAGGCATATATGTGTGATCCAATGATTGTTATTCAAGAAGCTGGTTATTCGGATATTGAAGGTCGTGAGGTAAATTATGACTTTATGCAACAAACGCTTCGTGGATTGCGCACTCCCGAGCATACGGTAGGACCGAATAAAGAGTATATATTGAAGCTTCCGAATTATAGTGATGAAGAGTTACCGAAAATAACCTTGGTTACACCTACACGAAATCGCGCTCATCTCTTTTCCATTCCATTGCGTAATTATGCGCTCTTTCATTATCCTGCAGAAAAGTTGGAGTGGGTAATTATTGAGGATGGCGCAGATGATGTATCTTCGCAAATCCCAGCAGCATATGTGAAGTATGGATTGGTAAAGCACATTCATTTGGGAGCGGATTCAGAATTAACAATTGCTGCAAAACGAAATATGGGTGTTCAGCACGCTTCACCATCTTCGCAATATATATTACATATGGATGATGACGATTATTATCCACCGGAAAGTGTGTTAGCTCGTGTGAAGATTTTAATGAAGTATGAACGTGACGGTATTGAATGTGTAGGCTCTTCACTGATTGGAACATATAATCTTTTGAGTGATACGTCATCAATGGCATCGGATGGAATGTTGTCATTATCGGAGGCGTCAATGGGGTATACACGCCGCTTTTGGGAGCAGCGCCCATTTGATGGGGATTGTATTCGCGGAGAGCATAAACCATTTATGGAAGGGCGATTGGAGAAGATCATGGATATTCCATATAGTTTTGTGATTATTGCATTTAATCATAAACATAATTTTTCAGATGTCTATCGTGGGGACACAATGAAAAGTGATCAAAAAAAAGATCAGGGATTGATTAAAATAGAAGATAAAGTGGCAAATTTCTATGATATGTGGGATATTGATACGCAATTATTTATTGAAGAGTTGCGAGGAACTCTACTCTAAGAAATCTACCGATTTCTTAGTGAAGAATTACGAAGTAATTTACTATAAATAAGATAATTACGTTTAATTCTATAATAAATTATATTATAGAATATATAGTATATAGTATATATTTTTATAATGAGTGTTGAAGAAAAAGAGCCTTTTGAGAGTGTAGTAACAAGTATTCTTAAAGAGAAGGAGTTGGAACGTCAAACATTTTTGAGTAATATGGAATCGTGTATAAAAGAGAAAAAAAGTAAAATTCATAAAATAATATATCCGAAGAGTATAAAAAGTAAAGATTTAACGATTGTAATTGCTCATTATAATGAAAATTTAGATTGGGTTCAAAATTTGCAATATCCTTATACTATTATATCCCGAAATGGAATTCCTGCAGAAACAGTACCAAATAAAGGTAATGAAGCATCATCTTTTTTGGAGTATATTATTGAATATTATGATGAATTAAGTGAATACACATTATTTGTTCATGGACATCGTACAAGTTGGCATCATAAGAGTAATATTGATGAACGTATTAATAAATTAGTTTGTGATAAACCATATTATAATATCAATGAATTAGAAACAAGTCGTATTAAGGTTACAAATAATGAGTATATTAAGATTTTAGATGAAAATTGTAATATAAAATATAATATTCCAAATCAACGTGATCATATATATCGTGCAGGGGCACAATTTTATGTGCATAAAAGTTTAATATTACGAAATCCGAAGAGTGCTTATGAAAATTTTCATAAGTATTTAATGGATACTACAATTGGTTCTTTTACTTCAGGACGACATTTTGAATACACGTGGCATATTATTTTTACACACAAAAATGATGATATTGAATAATGATTCTATTTTTCATTTAATATAAATAATAATTATTTAATAAAATAATTATTTAATAAAAGTTATTTAATAAAAGTTATTTAATAAAAGTTATTTAATAAAAAGAGGATGGGTTGCTAGGGAAACCTAGGTTTCCCTACGCCATTGTATCATACAAAAATTGGCTTCCACCCATCAACTTACGATTGAGTGAAGTACTTTGAATAAAAATATCATATTGAGGGAAATCCGTTGGTTTAATACGTTTATTCTCATCATATGTAATCAAATTTAGCATCTTTCGGCACATATTTCCTTCAAAGAAATCTCCAGACGACTTTTCGCGAAGTACAATCTCTTTATTCTTCTGAATCAATTCCGGTTTGGTAAAGTGATAAAAGCCTTTACCACGTTGGAAAGTAAGACCATTATTTGCGGAAAATGTCATAATATCTTCATCATTCGGTACATCAAGTACTTGGAAGCGTGATGGAGGAGATGGTTTCAGCACAAAATCCTCCTCTTTCAGATTCTCAAGACCCGTGCTTGTTGCCTTTCGACCCACACGTCCTCCTCCCCCACTACTACCTCCCGAAGAGTGTGATCTGGAGTAATCAAAACGAGCTTCATTCTCAGCTTCTACCTCTTCAGTAGACTTTTTTCCAAGCATAATATCAAAAATTTGACGCATTCCATTGGTGACACCTGCACCCGATACTTTCAGCTCATTTTCATAAGTTTCAAGACGATCTGCACCCATTTGTTTGTAACAAATGGCCATCATCATTGCAGGAATCATTGTGAATTGATCCAAATACAAGTGATAACCATTTGTCTCTTTAGCAATTGTTTTAAAAAACTCTTTTACTTTTGGTTCATTTCCCCAACTAAGACAATGAACCGAGTAAATATTAATACCCTTATCACGCACTTTACCAAGTTCAACACGCCAATCAATATTTTGATAAGCATTTCCCGGGGTGTGAGGAGGAGCATCTCCAACAAGAATCAATGATCGCATTGACTCCGAGGACCAATTGAGTGAAGGAATTTTGTGGAGAACATATTCGTAACACTCTTCCATTCCTTCACCTCTTCCACCGTGATATCCAAGATCACGACCTGTAATACAATGTGCATCACTAAGATGTGTCATAAAATGAATCAGTGCTCCTTCATCACTTGTAAAATCAATAGCTTTCCAAACATAAGAAAAATCATAATCTTGAAAAGCGACAAGGGAAATACGAACATTGGGAATGTTCTGAATCAGCTCTTTTACAATCTTTTGAATATTCTGCTTCACTTGACTAATGCACCCACTCATTGAACCCGTTGTGTCAAATGCAAAACATATGTCGAATTTCTGTGCTGGCACAGAAATGCGTTCGCTCTTCGAGTCGTCGAATTTCTGTGCCAACACAGAAATGCGTTCGCTCTTCGAGTCGTCAAACTTGTTAATAGCAGGTGAGGCAACTGGAACAGGTGAGACAACTGGAACAGGTGAGGCAACTGGAACAGGTGAGACAACTGGAACAGGTGAGGCAACTGGAACAGGTGAGGCAACTGGAGCAGGAGCAGGATTTTGAACTTCACCCACTTGTTGTACGGTAATTTTCTTAACACGACCCATTGTATTCCAAATGAAATATAAATAGTAAAATACTTTTTCACTTATCTTTCTTACGATGAAACTCCTTTATATTCACGTGGAGAAGTACTTTTTATACTCTTCTAAATAAATATTTTTATACTTTTTGACTAAATAATTTCCGTGAAAAGGGGTATCTCGATGATCTTCATAAATAGCTTCAATATGTTTACATACATACTTTTCTTTTAACAAAGTATGATTTACAGAATCAGAAGAAGATGAATTATGATAAAATCGAATTTTGAAAAAAGCAAGATTCATTTTTTTGATATATTCCATTGGTTCTACATATTCCTCTTTATACTCTTCTTGAATCTTCTTTTCATCAAATACATAACAATCTTTACAATTTCGATACTTATCTACATCTTCTTTACGCAAAGATACTTGACCATTGATAATAATAGCCTTGTGAAAATTACTTATTTTTGGTAATGTATTTAATAAACCAATGGATCCGGAACTTCCTGCAAATCCAACAATAGAATCATATTGATATGTATTATTTAATTCACAAATCAAATTATATATATCATCAATAATTGTTAAATACCAATAATATTCGGCAATATCTTTTACAAATAAAATATCATAATCAAAAAATATTTCATGAAGTTGTTTATAAAGGGAAAAGTGATCGGAAAATCCGACTTGAGTCATATCGTTAAAATAAACAAGTAATTTTTTAGAATGATGTTGAATATGAATATATTTAAATTTCATGTTGCTCTTCTTTCATAAGAAAATATATAAATATTTGTTGATGAAAAAATAATATCAAACAAAATATAAAAAAAAATAATATCAAAAATAAATCATTTATAATCATACATCACCTTATTTCATAAACTTTTCTTTTAACTTTTTATTTTGATGAATCGTTGCAATTTGGTATGATTGTAAAAATATTGTATATGATATATTTGGTAAAATGGGTTGTAACTTTTCATATAAATATTGAGGTTGAGTTATCATTTTATCAAAATCAATAAAAATGGTAGGTATATCATATTTTGTCATATAATACATATAATTGGACATTATTTTATGGAAAAATGCGATTTGAGAGTCGCAATCTGTTGCATTCCATAATCCACCACATTCATCTCCAAGATGATACCGGGATTCCGCACATTTTGAATATTCACGGATAGGAATAATCATATAACGAATATTTATACTCTTATTTTGAAGAATGGACTCAATTTGTTCAATAAAACGCGGATTTTTTAAATAAGTATAAGGTGAATCAATCAACCGTTCCATTCCTGAATTACACTTTTCCGATATATCATATTTGAAATTATATATATTATAACCTGTATCAAGATTTAAGAGGGAGAGTAGTAGAATAATAAATGTTGTTCCACATCGCCCAGTTCCACTAATCAAAACTTTTTCTCTTCGAAATTGATTCATATTTATACTTTACTACTTTAGAAAAGTATATAAAAAAATATATATAAAACGAAATATAATTTTACATCAAAATTATACCATTTCATATAATTTTACATCAAAATTATACCATTTCATATCATTTTACATTTTCTTGAGT
>JACCDX010707042.1_pt1 | contig 11391 bp, 4 predicted proteins | sample 7449681 | NCBI WGS metagenome assembly JACCDX01 (sample SAMN15323450, study PRJNA562643) | freshwater metagenome | isolation source: river surface water | place: USA:Blue River Watershed | collected 2017-08-18 | reverse complement strand
GAATGCGCCGGACTCGAAATCCGGTATACGGTTTTTGCCGTATCGAGGGTTCGAATCCCTCTCTCTCCGCCAAAACAAGTCCTGCTAACTCGCTCAGTTGGGTTGTCAGGCGCTCAGAGCCCCGCACCACGCGGGGCTTTTTGCTTTGGGCTCCTGACTGACCCCATGGCCACCCACCCCAGAAACCCGTCTCAAACCCCGTTTCGTCTCAGAACCTCCTGACTTTTTGTCCGTGGTACGGCGGGAGGGGTGTGACAAAAAATCGGCGTTTTGGTGCCGTACCGATTGGCGAACAGATGAGCCGAACAGACCCCGGCACGAGTTCCCTTTTCTCTGGAAGTCAATGCCGATCAGGTCTAAGAATGTCTCGTCACACAAAAAGTAGGACTCTCAGTCCAATGGTCGAACCTGAATCCTTCTTGCGCGTGGTGAAGATCGATCGCGAAGGTATCCGTCTCCCCGCCCCTTCAAACTTGTTAAGGCTTCAGGATCCATTTGAACGTTCGGTGCGTTCTTTTTCGCCTCACGAATGTCCATTGGCTTTAGCACCAACCAACTCGCAGCATTCGCTTTTACCTCTGAGCCAAAATGATCGCTCATCTGCGAAGCTAGGATCATTCCAAGACCGAATTTCCGTGCCTCTGTAAACAGGAGGTTGAGAATTCGATCTGGTGCATCAGGGTCTCCACCACCAGTGCTGAGAATCTTCGCCTCGTCGATGATCACAAACATGCGAAATCTCTGGCGATCGTCCGCCGGTTGAACTGGAATCGGTCCTTTGAGTCGGAGGACTCGGAACAACTTCCTGAGCAGAGTCTCAGCTGCGATGTATCGCACCTCATCGGTCAGTTTGCTCAAGTCAAGGCGGACATTCGAGGAAAGCATTTCGTCGACCGATACATGCTCTCGTCGATGAAAGACGGGGTGTTCAAAAATCTCCTGAATTGCGGCCAAGCAACCCTCTATCGCAGAACGCTGTGTTTTTTTCGAATCATCCTCAACCCAGGTTGAAAGAATGGATTCGACGTCTGCAAAAGTCGGAGGAGGGTTGTCCCAGGTCGATGAGTTCCCGTCATCAAACCCAGCGTTTGCATATGCTTCTTCTATTGCATCACGAAGGATCGCGTTCTGACGATGCCCCAAAGATGGAACCGCATTGCGGATCATGTCTCTGAGGACTTTTCTCTGGTCATAAAGTCCGGTTTCTTCCGCACTTTTTGAGTCAAGTTCCATTGGATTGATGCCAATTACGCTTGACGTACCAGAGGACATCAGGACAGATCGCAGGCCAGGGAAAGTTACATCACCATGAAAGTCCAGAATCAGGACAGGGATGCCAAAGTCGCTAACGCCCTTGCCCAGGACTTTTAGTGTCTCGGTCTTACCCGAACCAGAAGCGCCGAGCACAAGGAAAAAGCCATTGCTCTGTCTGCCTGGCAACCAATTGACTGCTTGACCGGTGTTTACTTCGGCTCCGAGCGGGATCTCAAGGGTTGGAGATACCTGTGTGGTAGAAACAATGGAAGCATTTCCGTTTGGTTCGTTAGTGTGTTCGGGCGGGTGCTCTGTTTCAGCGGTTGATGGTCGTTCGCTTGGACTGGAAGATTCCTCGTCTGATAGCGCATCTGTTTGGCCGAGATCCAAATTCAGTTCGTTCGAAGTTCTGCGGCTAACAACCTGAGAACTGAGCGCAATTAAGGCGCTAGATGGATCAATCTCAGTCACCGTCGAGTCGCTGCTCGCACCTTGGACAAGAATCGTTTCTACCTCTGAGGCGACTTTCGTGGCAGTTAGTACAAGATCAACATCAACCGCCGAAAGAGTGTCGACTCGAATAGGAATCCCCGAGGTGGTGACATAACTCTGGCGAGAAGAGTTCGCCACACTGGCTAACTGAACATGGACAATCCGGCCAGCCAACTTTACCTTGATGTTTCCGTTGAACAGATCCTGAAGCAGGTTGTGCCAGCGCTCAATATGGTTTGGCTCAAGATCCCTGAGCAATGCTGTATAGAGGTGCTCACGTAGGACCTCTCGCCTTGGTTTGGCCAATGGAGTGTCATTGTGGGCGCCAAACACTTCGGCAAGAGCGTGAAGTGTGGACAGTACTTGGTCTACGGCATGACCCTTCACAACCCCGTTGTCCACTGTGTACGGGATTGCCTCGTCGTGAGTTTTTACCTCGATGACGTCGATTACCAGTTCTCCTCCCTCATCTCGCAATCCAAGTAGGTCCGCCTTTTCGTTGGAGTGCCCTCCAGCACTCAGCCAGCGTGAAGCGTTTTGGGTGTCGAGGCTTACAGCTAGTCCGCTCGGATCTAGTCGCCTGTACCAGCGCATTGCTATTAATTTTCCTAGCGCGCCCTTGACATGCTTGCTCTTATCGCCACCGACGAGACCGAGAATCCCGTTAGGTTCCATTGCAACTAAATCTCTGATTAGTTGCTCTAGCGTGGTCGCGGGGGCAACAAAGTGAGTCTTGCGAAGTTGCTGATCTAATTGCCTCACGAATGGACTTAAGTCAGCGCCAAACGTGGTGATCTGGCGTGCCTTTTCTGTGCGGCGGTCTATTACCTCCGAGTCTCCGAGGCGCGGAAGCATCACGCGATGAGGGTCGGCAACAACTGTCCATGTGCTCGCTCCCGCAACTTGATCTAACCATCCCTTCACCTGGGTGACCTGAGGCTGATGCGTTGCGGTGTTGGCTCGAAGTTCTCCATGAACCAACGTAGCGGTGGCGAAGTAGGTCGCGAAGATGTACTCCTCCGCTACCGGTACCACCATGATCTGCTTTTTCAGTTTGTTGTAACGGTACTCACAGGTCGGCATCCAAGGGCTCAGGTCATGGAGGGCTGCTCTGGAGACTAGCGATGTCTTAACCTCAAAAGGATCAAAAATAATTGTTAAGTGAGAGGGGAGATTATTTAGCTCCGCAATAACCTCTGGCCACTTTTTGGATTCCGACTGGACAGATAAAGTCACCAGTCCCTTCTCTTGACCATGACGAATTCGCTCCTTCAGTTGGTCTTCCATGTCCTCCAATTCGGCTGTCCATCCACGGGTGTCGTCTGATGTGTAGCGGAATCTGAAATGAAGGCCCCAGAAAGTTTCATCGGTCGCAGTGTTGTCCAAATCGAGTGCATCAAGAACGGACTCAATGAATCGCGATGGCCTGGGGGCATTAACCAGAACAATTTGCAGACCCGGCCGCGCGAAGGGGCGTAGTTGCGCCAAAAGCTCTGCCAAGAAGTTGGCCGTTTTCAAACCGTCAGGTTCAAGGACGCCCCGCGGCGCCTCCTTGAAAAGTGGCATGTGCGCGATAGCGCCGGCATGCCCGAGCAGGCGAGTCTGACCGTCGATTGACGCTAACTTTGGAAGAACGAGGACATTCAAAAATTGAAGATCATCAGCTGCTGCTGCAATCAACGTATTCCGTTCGAGGTCCGACAACTTCTGGCCGAGGAGTTGCAAGTCCTTAACCATTGCCACACTTCGCCAGAGATTTAGCGGGTGGATCGGCGAAAGGAGAACCTCGGTCGAAGTTTCACGCTGGAAGACATACAACTCCATCGACAAAAGCCAATGGATAATGCGCTCTGCCTCATCCATTGCTTGAGAAAACATTTCTTGATAGCCGGCTTGAAGCTGTTTCAACAGTTGGTCGTAAGCTTCAAGATAAGCCTCTGCCGCAGTCAGAATTTCTGGTCGGCCAGCTAGGAGTGCGACAGGAGAGACTGTGAACTCTCCAATATGCCGAATAAGCGTTGACCGCGAGGCTGCCAATCGTTCCGACAGTTCCTCGCAGATGACAGGGGCCATCTGCGCCTCTACAAATTCACTTAGCCAGTTCCTGAAGTCGGCGAAAAGGAAAGGGCGCCAAGACTTGAACGCAGACACCTCGGTAAGCGCTTCGAGGCGATCTGACTCGATCTCAATGACGCCGCCCCATTCTGTTGATGTGGATCGTGACTTACAGAGTGCAATAACGTCAGAGCGCGCGGATGCAACGATATTCTCATTGAGGTTTGTGCCATCCGCCTTGTTATCACCGTACGTGAGCGGTTCATCTTCACCCTGCGATTGATCGTTTTCTACGGCTTGAGTTGTCTGCGCCACAGCTTCTGCAACGTCAGCCAGCGCGTTTTGATCGCCATTTAGAAGCAATTCAGCGACCTTAGATTCAACAGGAATCTTGGTTGTGGCTTTGCCATTAGGCTGTGGCGTTTGCGTTGTTGTCGCGGAGAGTTTTCCCTTCCACAATGTTTGAACATCTACCAGATCAAGATCCTCCATTCCTGCGAAGGATCTGTAGTCAATTGAACGGAGCTTGCGCCTCAGCGGATTAAATTTGGCCTTGGGCTTACCATTTAGTTGGCGACAGAAGGCGGACATCCGATCCCAGTCTTCCGGGGTCGCATTGCGAACCATCCCCAGCATTTCCGCGTTCAGCTTTAAACGCTTAATGACCCGAGCCTCGGTACCTTCGTCTGCCAGGTGAGAGTCAGGAAATAGACCGAGCGCAGATAGCTTCTGAGGCGCTGTAATTGATCGCTCAGTTGCGGGAAGGTCTTCAAGGACAACAGAAAACCTCACGAGAGACTCAAGAGCAAGTGCAGGTCCTCGTTTTGATTTAAGCGCATCCCAAAGAGTCCGCAGCCATACCACCTCTGCCTTGTCCCGCTCTGCATCGCAGAGACGCGCAATCAACGGTTGTTCATCCAACTGACGGAAAGTGTTCAACGAAGCTGCCTTAGCCAGAGGACCTTCGGCAATCACCACGATTGTTTTTAGATTCTGATTTCGCCACTGAACTGCTGACTCCTCGTCATGCGCAATCAAACTGGCGTGCTTGGGATGATCTGTACGAAACCGCTGGACAAGTTCTTCCTCACCAACAAGCGCAACACGTAGCTTGGTTTTGGTCTTTGTGAATAAAGACGCGAGATGCGTTAGCAGTTGCTCTTTGTCGATTGGAGAAACGTCTCTGACGATTACGCCAAAGTCCTCTCGTGTTGTTGAATTCTCTATTTCACCGGCAAGAAGTTCGGCGATGCGAACGGCTGTTCGTTTATTGATGTCACTCATAGCTATCTTCCAAAAGGCCAACCACAGCAACGCTGTCAGCGAGACGCCGAGCGAGACCTATTGATTCGAGGCGGGTTAAAAACCGATCGCTGTTCTCCGAGAGTTCGCGTGAAGGAACATGAGCCCCGATCTGCGCAAGAAGTGATCCATCGGTTGGCAGTCCGCCGACCACGATGCCCCAACGCTTAAGAAGAACCTCTAGGAAGTCTCTGTACTCCAAGGGTTGACCATTGACATCAATAGATGAAGCGACAAGTACTTCTAGTGTCCTATCTGTAGGTACAAGCCGCTTGTTTGGATTTTTTTGCTGTGGGTACAGCAAACCGGAGCGGACACCGAGCAAACGGAGATAGCCGTCTAGCCCACGTCCTGAACTACCTTCGACAGCACGCACAATCTCTTCTGAGAGTTCCCGCTCGACATCTTCGGGATCCGAGTCAGTCACTATTTCTTGTAACTTTTCGCTGAGTTTGTTCTTGGGGTCTACAGGAGCATGTCCATTAGCCTCAAGAAGGCGATTTATCGTCCCTGTAGGGTTCTGCTGCCAGTTGAGGTCAATACTCCGAAGTAGATCGCAGAGAACGCTGGCGACGTAAAACCTAGCATCCGCGATCAGTTGGGCTACACACCGTGTACTTGCATCAGCGACGTTTGAGTAGCGGTCACCCGTTGCATCCAAGAGCAGTAATCGCCTGGCGGTTCCGTATCTTTCGTTTGGGCGAGTCGATGCATGACTGAAGATGGACAAGGCGGCAAGCAAAATGATTCGCTGAAGCGAGGCGATTGGGTTCGGCTTTAACTTCAGTTCATAACTGGCCAAAGCGTCTGCAGCCGCTCTCAACTCGGATTCGACATCCGAAAAGCCAGTCGAGATATCTTCGCCTCGAGAGGTAGACGGTGTCTTTTTCTTCGTTCCCTCAACGAGCGGAGCTAACAGTGCGGACAGATCATCGAGTTGCGATGCGTCTTTTCCGGGGGTGGTCAATTCGTTGAGTAGGTCGAGCACCTTCAATCGCTCTCCCTCATTGATACCTGACCATAGATGGTGGACGAATGCTCCGGCGCCGTCATCCGATGCATCCGTCGTCACCGTCAGTGCAGTAGGTGAAGAAAACGACGACCACTCAGGCGAAGTGCCAAAGACCGCGCCATCCGCGCCAAGGAGTGTTCTTATTAGTGGCAATACCTTGGTCATGAGTGCAGACGTACGTAGGTCGTCAGTCTCTCCAAGGCGGCCCCAACGCTCTCGTTGACTATCAATCAGCGCCTGAGCTGCTTCAGCGCGCTGATCGAGCGTGTTTCTATTTAGGGTCGCTTCGAAGAGTTGCTCCAGTACGCCCATACGCCCCACGCACTCGTGTTCATTCCGCATAAGTGAATTTGCGATGTGAACAGGCTTGATCTTCGCCTCCATGAAGCGATACCCGTGCCGACGGTGAATTTCATCACTGATCGCTTTTCGTAGTTCTTTATTCATTTCCTACCTCAACTCGCAGAGTCGTAGCGACGATTAGCAAGATCAACTACAACCGTTGTTCTCAGTTCGCTGTGGGGGTCCAAGACTTCAATCGTCCGGATGTCTGAGCTTTTTTCAGCGTATTGCGAAAGAGCATCATTGAACTGACTCAACCGTCGCATGATCTCTTCGCTACCTTCTGAAATGGATCCAGTCAGGAGCGCCTGCAGGAGAGTGGTATCGATCATCAACCTTGCAAACCGTGGGTCGTCTACCGACGCGAGGAGAAGATGACTAACCGGTTGCTCGCCAAAGGCGCGTCTGAGAACTGGTGAAAGTTCCGGTTTGTAAAGTCCCAACTTCAACCGGGCAACAGACAGTCCAGAGACCATTGCCTGGCTTCGTGCGCGAGGCGAGTAGGTCAGGCGCGTCCACAGTCTTAACGCATCACTCTTTGCTGCGTCACCTTTGTTCCACCATCGGTTCAAGAGCGCTATGAGACGGCTTAGCCTAATGGCCATGGCCAACTGTGTGTCTTGTAGTTCTTGGAAAAGTTTGTCGGCATCCGAAAGCAGTAGTAGTCGCCCTTCCTTGTGCTCGAAGTACCACCGTCTTTTGAGAGCAGTGAAATCGTCACGGACAGTTTGGGGTTCCTTATCGGCCACTTCATCTAGATTTCTTTGCAGAACATGAAGCGCATCGTCACCTGCAAAGTCAGCAGGTTGAAATAGACCGCGCCAAAGCTTTTCATCTACGCGCGGATCAGTCTGCTTGAGCGGATCTAGCCCGCGAGAGAGATACTCAAAGATGATCCCTTCCCCCTCGAAAGCGTTCCAGTAGTACCTGGCGGTTTCAGACTTTCCAAGTTCAATAAGTTCCTCGCAGGATCGACCGCCGAATATGAGATATGAAACGAATGCAAGAGCCTCTCTGAACGTTACGCGGGCGCCGCGCTCACCGACAGCGGTCAGTATCTTGACCATTCGCTCCTTGGGCACTTCTGTGCGTAGCATCTTTCTGTTATAGGTAACGCCACACGTTGCTTGTGCAGGGCAACTGCTGCATGACTGGTACCAATGGTCATCAGTCAGTTTCTCAATGATTGCTCGGGTCAAATCTGCGGACAAAACTCGCCGAAGACTAAGGTCAACAACGACGGTCTCCCCTGGCGAGGGCCTCCAGTTTTCCTCGTCCTCATGCTGCGTCGAGTCCAGAGGTCTGTATGCGACGCGTTTCAGCAGGTTAGCCTGAATTTCATCTAGCCAGGGGTATGTTTTCCGGTGACTGCGAACTAAATCCACGAGAGGCCCCTCGTTTATCGCAATGCAGAAGGGCTTGCCTTCGTCTCGGGCCTTTTGCCAGCGCAAGGCAATGTCGGCCGACGAGAACTCACTGGCGTCTGTAATAACCTCAGCGTCCTTAAGATCGTTCTTCATCAGCATTACCGCATGGGTCTTGCCGTCGCCTGCATTTCCGGTAATCACAACCGATCCACCAGCACGAACAATCTTGCGGACTACCTCCTCCAGTTTGGTCCGGATGTTCAGTTCCTTCAGTCTACTGAGGCTTACGTGATCACTGAATGCACTCTCATTCCTGTACAGGAATCGGATGAATTTCAGGCGTTCATCTGTTTTGTTTTCTGTACTCATTGCGTTTTTTCCTACAGAATTTTTCTGCGCGAATAGGGTGCGCTGCCCGTTCGGTTGATCTGCTCGTTCAGGAATGAGGCGGGAAACGCGCTCTTTGAGCGGGGTTGATGCGTTTAGCGCGTCTAGTGCTGGTTGGTGGTTAATTCGTGCAGAAAACCACCGACTCACCCAGAAAGAAGCGATGTCTTGTTCATGTGCGCCATCGCTAGGATTTAGGGCGTATAGGGGTTCCTCGTCGACGCCCAGAAGTGTACGTTCCAGGTTCGTTGCAAGCGAAACGCCATAAATGATTCGAGGGGAACCGTGCTTTAGCAAATTCGATTGATCCAACCCTAGGGCGGCAAATCCTTCTCGAAGTTGCCGTAGTTTTGGGCTCTGTCCCTCTCCGAAGACAAAATTCACGTTCCTGAAATTCTTTGACTCTTCAGCTAAGTACGCCAGGCCTTGTTCAGCCTCCGACGACAGGTTCGGCGAACCGAAACCTTCAGTTCTACCGAGGCAACGGTACTCGATGCTAGCTGCTTGCCCTCTCAACGTTCCGAGGGGGAGGCGCACTCTGTTGTACTGCGCAGAGTGATCGGTGTATAGACTGGTTGTCCCCAGAAATGTTAAGTGGGGGACCTTACTGATTGGGCGCCCAGCCATTTGACTGGCAATGATGCTGACTACGTCCTTGTAGCGAGTTTGGTAGTCTTCGACCACTCTGGGACTCATCATCATCAAGCAGATCAGTTTCCCGCCAAGCAGATGGTTGTAGGGGGCTACAGCACCGCAGACGGTGATTTCCATCATGCTCGTTGCTGAGAAACGTTTTTTTAGCTGTTTGATTACGACTCCGACTGCCCACTCCCCATCGGATGTTTTTACAAGCTCACTTATCTGACCCGACCAAGTCGCTAGGACTCGATAGGCTCGGAGTATTTCTCTTGCGGCTCTCGCGCGTTTTGATCGATAAAGCGGAGTGCGTGTCAACAGGAGCAACTTCTCAGGTGAGAGGTCTTCCGCTCTGTTTGCGTTAGGCGCAACCTCCTCATTTCTCAGAGAATCTTCGCGCTCTCGAACTGAGTCCTCTTCAATCACTGCGAGGCGACTTAGGGTGTCATCGTCCACACTGCGGTCAATCCTTGGATCGACGGGGAGGTCCTCAAGAAAGAGTTGGGAGTAGTCCTCCTCTAGGCGGGTCCGAAATGCTCTCAGGACTTCGGTGTCGGTGACCGTTTTAGATCTGATTACCTCAATCAGTCCTTCAACAGTCCATCCGAGTGAGTGGTCTCTTGGGGTCAACTGCATTACCGTATTCCCCAATGCCGCTATTCCCATCACTGGATGGTTAGGTTGCGCAGCATCGCGAACTAAGTAAAACAGATTGCGACCAGGACTAGACCGGTATCTGGTACTCCAACTGTGTCGGAAGTAGCGCCATATATCGATCAGTCGGATATTTGTATGCGTGTCCCGCTCGTCGGAGACTAATTGCAAATATGGTTTGCAAATATTAAGTAATGCTTCTGTCCTCCGGTCTTCAGGTAGACTTTTGACAACCTCAAGTTGGTCATGCAGGCGTCTTCCATCGGCGATCAGGTCGGTGATGGGCTTAGAAGAGGAGTATTTCGTTGGACGCTCCATAGAAAAAATAAAGCGCCGATTTGATTCCTCTGAGAGTTGGTCATTTCGACCAAACAATAATTGCTGACGAATACTCTCCTTCCGAGTAGCTGGGCTCGTGGATTTTGGTGGGCGAATGTATATCCAATGGCTGTCAAGATGGAACTCCCATCCTATCTGCAACAGGTCACGGAGTATTGCTGCGGATACTCGCAAGCGAAGGGCATTACCGCTGGTATTTTTGATTGATGAGACGAAATCTCCCAGCCGAATTAGGGCTTCCTCTTTGCTCGATTTCAGCAACTGTCTAAGTTGATCGTATGCCGCCCCATCGTCGTCAAGCCGAGGTTTGAACAGGCGCCAATCTTCGCCTTCAGGGGGGCCAGAGGATGCCCCCACGAGGGCGGCAATGTCTAGGCTCTGACTTTGAATCAAATCCGGTGTTAATATTTCAGGAGTTTTCATTGCAGCTTATTTTCTTTTGTTTACACCGCAATGGTTGCGCTGAATAAATGATCTGCATGGCATCTGAGTCGCTTGCGATGCATGTTGACCATCTCATTTGTTTTTTTGATCCTGTGACGATTGAGTTTTAATCCAGACTTCAATATCCTGCTTTAAGAAGCGCCACATACCGCCGACCTTGAAAGCAGGTATTTTGTTTGCTGCTGCCAGACGGTAGATGGTTCTATCAGTTACTTTTAAGTAGGCGGCGACGTCACCGATGGTCATGACACCGTCTTCTGCTGGCTTGTTGGGCATGGACACGTCTTGATTTGTGGTAGAAAACGACAGCATAGTGCAAAACTTTCAATTCTGTGCGCAACTCTTGAAAATTTTGCTGGTGTGCAGGCTCACCGGGTGAGCTAGGCGTTAGGTTTTAATTAACAGGTCTGCTGAGAGAGCATCCAGCGGACGACATGAAAGGGGCTTGCTATGTCGTTCTGGCAAATCTTGGGTAGGTTCGCGTTCTCGGATCAAGGGGAGACGATTCAGAAGGTTTCCGATACGACCAGCGTGTCATCGGACGGCACGACCTACACGCGTATGGGTTCTACGACCGTTGGGTCGGATGGTTCATTGTTCACGCAGACCGGCAGTTTCAGCAGCGATGGAAGCACGCGCATGGGGAGTACTGCGACCGGCCTAGGCGCGGTTTTCAACAACCCTCGAGATGACTTTGGGGTAGGGTCAAGCAGATCCCGAGATAGATTCGATGATTTTTAAGAAGGTCCGCAGCAGTGCGCGTTGAGATCGTTGTTGGGAACATCGTTCGTCAATCGGACGTAGACGCCCTGGTGAACTCAGCGAACGCGAACCTGCGGTTTGGTTCTGGGGTCGCTGGTGCCATACACACAGCCGCGGGGCCGGAACTGGAACTGTACTGCCGCCGCTACTCGCCTATTGCACTCGGCGATGCTGTCGTTACCCCTGGGTTCCAACTTCCAAACCCGTACGTCATTCATGAGAGGGCGGCTAGCTACATAAACGATGATCATCCTGAGAAGTACCTGGACCTTGCAATCGCCCAAGCGCTTAGGGTTGCAAAGGATGCAGGCATCGAGTCGATGGCGATGCCCGCTATCGGTACGG
>JACCDX010806230.1_pt1 | contig 11393 bp, 10 predicted proteins | sample 7449681 | NCBI WGS metagenome assembly JACCDX01 (sample SAMN15323450, study PRJNA562643) | freshwater metagenome | isolation source: river surface water | place: USA:Blue River Watershed | collected 2017-08-18 | reverse complement strand
TAGATATCGGCCAGCGTTAACTCGGGTAGGTTGATTAGGCTGCGTTTAAGCGTGTAGTACCGTTGGACCAGATGGGCCGATTCATCGGTGATCGTATGCAGGGTGTCAATCGTCTCGACGTCCAGGTCTTTTCCGACCAACTTGGTACTGATTGGGGTTGTATATCCCCGTAGTTTCCGTTCCGCATTAAACCCTTTGATTACGGCGTTAAATATGGTGGTTACGGTGAGTTGGTTGTCTTCGTAACGTTTAAAAAACAGGGCCATTGCGCGTCGTCGGACCGATGGGTCTTCGTGTTGCCGCAACGCCCGAAGTTGGCTGCCATTTAACCGTTGTAACGTGCCGTCTAATTCAAATTCAAACTGAAATGACGCGGCCAAATCGTTATACAGTTTTCGGAATGTATCGATGCCAGTTAGGTCTTTGATACTGATTAATTGCTCTTCCTTTTCGGTTAACACATAACGGGCCGTTTTTTCGGTTAAAAGGAGCTCGTATTGATATCTAATTAATTCCGGGTGTTCGGCAAGTGTGATTAATCGATCACTTGGGATACTGGCCAATTCTGTATTGAAAAACACGATTTCATTACCCATCTCAGATTCGAATTCATCCACCATGTCCACAAATGCTTTGATTGGATCGTCGGCAGTATCAACCGAGTAGATTAGGTGTGCGTATTGGCTGAGTTTATAAATCGGAGTAAGTAACGTTTCAATCTTGCGAAAGGCATGAGCCAGATCAACGGGTGATAACGTACTGATTCTGCCTTTGTATTCGGAAACAAATGCGGTCGCAAGTTGACGACAATTCGCAATTGTTTCGTTTATTTTAGTATCAGATATGCCGGAATAAAGGTCGCTTAGGTCCCATCGGACTGCGTTTGCGGTGTCATCTGGTGAAGGTGTCGGCATGGTATCCTCGTTTTTAAGTGATTTGAAGTGCGCGATCTGCGTCGCGATTTGGTGTCGGTACAGTTTACCAATCCGTTCCGTGAAATCATATTGCGAACTTTTTAGACGGTTAAGTGGGGTTTTGCGCGCTCAAAGTGTTAGTGATACGATTCGTGGCATGAGGTCAAAAAAGCGGATTTTGCTTGGGATGAGTGGCGGCGTTGATTCCTCGGTTTCAGCTGCGTTACTAAAACGCCGGGGTTACGACGTGATTGGGGTCACCATGCAACTTTTGCCAAAAGAGCAAGAAAAACAGTCTGCATGTTGTAATCTTGACGCAGTATGTGACGCACAGCGGGTTGCCGCCAAGCTAAAAATCCCCCATTATGTGATCAACATTCGGGACACGTTTAAAGAAAAAGTGATCGATTATTTTGTTGATCAATACGTCAATGGCATGACGCCTAACCCATGTGTGGAATGTAATCGCCACATCAAATTTGATGCCCTTCAATCGGTTGCCAATGAAATGGGCGCGGATATGGTTGCGACAGGTCACTATGTCCGGCGCACCTTTAATCCTCACACCCGGCAATTTACGCTACGAAAAGCCAAGGATCCGGGCAAAGACCAAAGTTACTTTCTATATATGATGTCGTCGGCGCAACTTGCGAAGACGGTGTTTCCTTTGGGCGATTTTTTTAAATCGGAAATTCGGGAAATGGCATCAAATCTTGGGTTGATTAACGCAAATAAGCCGGATAGTCAGGAAATTTGTTTTGTCACCAAAGGAACCTATAAACAGTTCGTTGAAGCCCAGCTTGGAAAACATCCCATACAGGGTGGCGATATTGTGGGATTGGACGGAGCCGTTTTGGCCACCCACACGGGCATTCATAATTTTACGATTGGACAACGAAAAGGAATCGGAATCGCTGCACCTGAGCCGTTGTACGTCATTCGAATCAATCCCTTTACCCGACAGGTGACCGTGGGCCCAAAAGGGGTTTTACGGTCGGAAACGGTGGCATTGCATACTGTGTCGCTGGTTAATCCGTCTGAGTTGATTGTCAATCGATCGTTGAGTATGAAAATGAGATACCAAATGGCACCGTTTGGGGTAACGGTTACGCATGTTGATGGGGACCAGGCGCAGGTTCAGTTAGCAGTACCCCAAGAATTTACTTCGCCTGGTCAATCCGCTGTCCTTTACGATGGCGACCGTGTTGTTGGGGGTGGCATCATCGCCGCAATTCGAACTTAGGGCACAGACGGCGTAATCGGGAATGCGTACGATTTTTCGGTCTATTTTTCCTGTGCGGTGCTTGGGATGTGGCGCTAGAAGTTTAACGCCACTATGCCCTCAATGTGATGTTGCACCCACTTGGCCACGGGTTGAAGTACCTGGGTTGGATTGGGTGGTGGCCCCATTCGACTATACTGGCGCTATTCAAGCGCTGATTCTTGATTTTAAATTTAGTTTCTTTTTACCCAGTGGACGCCGGATTCAGCAGGTACTTGCGCCATATTTTAAAGGCCCGATCGCGGCCGATTTACTGGTGCCAATTCCCGGTGATCGGCATCGTGAAAATGAACGTGGGTTTCGGGTTCCAGAATGGATATGGCAAGATCTGTTGCCCATGCCGCCGGTATCGATCGTCCAGCGGGTTAGGAAAACGGCGGCGCTTCACGGTCAATCGCGGGTAGAACGGATTCAAACGTTGGACAACGCGTTTGCAGTTGCTTCTGAATTATTGCCCAATCGTGCCCGTGTGATGTTGCTAGACGATATCGTGACAACGGGCGCCACCGCCTCTGCTGTGGCAACACAGTTAAGAAATGCGGGTGCGGTTGAAGTTGGGTTATTGGCCGTCGCGGCCACGCCGTTGGATTGAAGATGTCTTTTTTGGGTAGTTGCGGTCGGTTACTTGGCCAACGGCCCCGTCCTCCCGTATACTGCTTAGGCAATGGTACCTGCTCAATTTTTATTTCGTAGAGCCCTTCGTATGGCACGCCGGGATCCAATGGTTTTGGTGCCTTCGGTTGTGCTTGGATTGATCACCGCGATCGCTAAACTGTGGGGACCCCAATTTTTTGTACCGTCTGCTACGGTTAGTAATCGGGTAATATTGACCTTATTGGTCGTGCTGGTTTCGAGTGAAATGGTTCGTTATATCACGATATCCTGGGCTGTTCAGCTGTCTCAAACCCGGAGCGTCGATGTACGCCCGTCTGATTTTTTGGCAACGTTGGTTATTGCGTTCCATTTGCTGTTGATGCTTAGCGCTGTGGCGGTTGTGGGCGGGGGGCTTGCGTTGCTTGTTGTGGTATCGCCCCAGTCCCAAATTGTGATGTTTCCTGCCCTGATTGTGGGGATCGGCATCGGTTTAATTGCCTTAATTGCGTCAAATTTTATTATTATCGAGTCGCTGCCGGCTTGGCGGGCGTTAACGGCATCGGTTCGGATGATTCAGCAATCATTTGGAATCTTGATTCGAGTCATGACGGTATCAATTGTCGTGGCTTTTGTATTTGGCGTTTTGGGTGAAACCCTTGACCAATTGCCAGGTATTGGGATTGCTCTGTCGGGCATTGTTGCGGGTGTTGGGTCAGGGATATCGGTTTTGGTTCAAACAATTGGCTTTTTAGATATTCGGTCCCGGTATCGATCGGTCCAATAGTGTAGGACACGATTTGGGGATCGGTCTGGATAGTCACTTCTGAAATGGGCTCCCCGGCTTTCAGTACGATGAAAAGCAAACCGTGTAATTAATTGGCTTACGATTAACAAATTTCGGACTTCTAGGGTGTCTGGATCGTGACTTGTCAGGGTTGTAACGGAATCCCATTTGTTGAGTTTTGTTAATGCCTCGGCCAATTTCTCTGCCGACCGGGTAATGCCGACGTTTTGCCACATGAGTTCCCGTAGGGACGAGCGAATGAGTTGAATCTGACCTTTGGGTAGTGTGGTGGGCGTACCGGTTGGCCAATCATCGGGTGTTGTAACGTGGGGTTGATTCAACGCAGCTAAACCCGCCCGATGACCAAAAACCAATCCATCCAGCAGGGAGTTGCTGGCCAACCGATTGGCCCCGTGGACGCCCAAAGATGCGACTTCGCCTGCAGCATACAGACCGGGAATGGTGGTTTCCCCATTTAAATTCGTTTGAATTCCGCCCATAAAATAATGAGCGCCGGGTGCAACCGGTATAAACTCTTTACGAATATCGATGCCAGCTTCCATGCACCGGTTGAAAATAGTCGGAAACCGTTGGGCGAGATCTAACTCGATCTCGCTTAGGTCTAAATAAACATGCCGTGCGTTTTGCGCCATCATTTCGTTATAAATGGCGCGGGCCACGATATCCCGAGGCGCTAATTCTGCTTTTGGGTGATACCGTGGCATAAATCGCTCACCGGAAATGGTTCTAAGAATCCCGCCTTCCCCTCGTACCGCTTCCGAAATTAAAAATAGGGAGATGGGTTTTTTGTCGCCGGTATATAACGTTGTGGGGTGAAATTGTGTAAATTCCATATCTTGGACGGCAGCGCCTGCAAGATATGCCAATGCGATGCCGTCCCCGGTCGCAACGGGTGGATTGGTGTTATACGCAAAAACCTGGCCACATCCGCCGCTGGCCAATACAACGCACCGAGACTGGATCCAATAGGATTGCCCGCTTGATATCACTTGGCAGCCAATACACCGGTTGTCCTTAATCCACAGTGACGCGACGGCGGTATTGGGCAAGAATTGAATGTTGGGCGTGCGAAGCAGGGTAATGCCTAATGTTTTTTCTATTTCGCGACCGGTTGAATCCCCTGCGTGTAAGATTCGTCGTCGGTTGTGAGCGGCTTCTTTTGTAAACGAAAATTCGCTACCAATTTTATCAAAGGTTGCGCCTAATCCGATTAGTTCGCTGACGCGGTGTGGGCCTTCGCCAACCAATACCCGCACTGCATCTGGGTCGCACAATCCGTCACCAGCCTGTAACGTATCCATAAGGTGATGATTGGGGGTGTCATCCTGATGAAGTGCAACCGCGATCCCACCCTGAGCCCAATCGGTTGATCCTGCGCGTATCCGACTTTTGGTGATGATGAGTGTGGTGCCGTGTGGCGCGAGTGCCCGTGCAGCTGATAATCCAGCAATGCCACTTCCGATCACGATGTAGTCTACAATGGCAGGAATCATAATATAGGTAATTATGGATTTTAAATGATCTTATCGCTTCCGCCAACCGTTGGGGGTTGTGTGGCACTGGGCACCGATTATAATGGCACCATGAACTTCAAACTTTTTAGTGACTACCAGCCAGCCGGTGATCAGCCAACCGCGATTTCAACCTTGGTTGATGGATTAAATTCAGGGTTACCCCATCAAATCTTATTGGGGGTAACGGGGTCGGGGAAAACCTTTACGATGGCAAACGTGATTGCCTCATTAAATCGTCCCGCTTTGATTTTGGCCCATAATAAAACCCTTGCGGCTCAGTTGTGTGCAGAATTTAGAGAGTTTTTTCCGGAAAATGCGGTTGAGTATTTTGTGTCCTATTATGACTACTACCAACCGGAGGCCTATATTGCGTCCCGGGATGTGTACATCGAGAAAGAGGCCCAAATTAACCAAGAAATTGAACGGCTTCGACATAGTGCCACCCGGTCTCTGTTATCGCGTCGGGACGTGATTATCGTGTCGTCGGTATCCTGTATCTATGGACTTGGCCTGCCGGAAGAATATATTCGTGGTGTTATTCCGTTGTCAGTTGGATTAACGATGCCCCGCCGGGACCTATTTTTGGCATTAGAAAAAGTGCAATACGAACGCAACGATATTGATATTCGGCAAGGTCGATACCGCGTAAAAGGAGACTGTGTTGATATTTTTCCATCGTGGGCGGAATACCTGGTTCGGGTTGAATTTTTTGGTGATGAAATTGACCATATCACGCTGATTGATCCGCTTAACGGACATACATTAGAAACCCGAGATGAAATGGACATTTATCCGGCGACCCATTATGTGGTTGGGGACGATATTAGTGATGCGCTTGATGAAATTCGTAATGAAATGGTGACCCGCGTGGACGAACTTAAATCCGCCGGAAAAGAATTTGAAGCCCGTCGACTTGAGCAGCGCACGTTATACGACTTAGATATGATGAAGGAGATGGGCTATTGTAAGGGAATCGAAAATTATTCCCGCCATTTGTCCCGGCGACCGGTTGGCGATCCGCCCGGAGTTTTAATGGATTTTTTTCCCAGAGATTTTATTACCATAATTGATGAGTCGCATGTCTCGGTGCCCCAAGTTCGGGGAATGTATGCAGGTGATCGATCTCGCAAGCAGTCATTAATTGAATATGGGTTTCGGCTGCCCTCGGCGTTAGATAATCGCCCGCTTACGTTTGATGAATTTGAGAAAAAAGTTGGACAAACAGTATACGTAACCGCGACACCAGGGCCGTATGAACTTCAAAAAACACGACGATGCGATGCCCCCGAAATTGGGCCTTTAGACTGGACTCATTATCATGTGGCTCAGCAGATTATTCGCCCGACCGGTTTGGTTGATCCTAACGTGACCATTCACCCCACGTTGTACCAAGTTGATCATTTGCTGGGAGAAATTCAGGGGGTAATCGGCCGGGGTGAGCGGGTATTGGTGACAACATTAACCAAATCCATGTCAGAGGAACTCAGTGATTTTTTACATGGTAAAGGGTTAAAGGTTTGTTACCTTCACTCTGAAATTCATGCCATGGATCGGGTTGATATTTTGCATGATTTGAGAGTTGGCAAATACGACGTGTTGGTGGGCGTAAATTTGTTACGTGAGGGACTCGATTTGCCTGAGGTTTCTTTGGTTGCGATTATGGATGCCGATAAAGAAGGGTTTCTTCGTAACGAGCGGTCGTTAATTCAAACCATGGGGCGTGCTGCTCGAAACGTGAATGGTCGGGTAATTTTATACGCCGACAAAATCACGGATTCAATGGCGGCGGCAATGAGGGAGACCAATCGGCGCCGCGGTATCCAGTTGGCACACAACGAAGCGACTGGCATTGTCCCCCAGACCGTTAGTCGACGGTTGTCTGATATTAGGGATGAGGATCGTCAAACGGTTGCATCGGTTCAGAAGTCGGCTAACGCCGTTTCTCCGGACCAGTTGCCCTCGCTTTTGGCAATGCTTGAAAAGGAGATGAAGGCCGCAGCAAAAAATTTGCAGTTTGAGCTGGCTGCTGTTCTTCGGGATCAGATTGATGCCCTTTCTTCTCAAACAAACAATGGCGATGGTATTGTGCCGTCTCCAAAACCCACATCCCGAGGGCGACAACGCCGTCGATAGGAGACCGTTATGCCGACTAATAAATCCATTGTGTTGTTGAGTGCTGCGATTGTCGTAGCGGGTGCCACGTTTTGGGGCTATCAAGCCTATGCAAAACACGAGGCCGCGCAACGTCAGATTGCGGATCAAAAGATGATTCAGTCCATTGAAGCATTTTCGGCTAAAACTAAAATTTCGTTTTTATCATTGCCAGAGGCCTACAGCCTGTACAGCCAAAAAAAGGCGGTGTTTATCGACGCCCGACCTGATCGAGATTTTCAGTATTACCATATTAAAAATGCGATTTCTGGACCTTATGATACTGCGAAATATAATCCTCAATTGGTCGCGATGGACAAGAATCAAATTGTTGTTGCCTATTGCAGTAGTGAAAAGTGTCCAATGGCTGAGATTTTAGCAACAACCCTTCGGGAAATGGGGTTTCAGAGGGTATTTGTATTTTCCGGCGGTATGAAAGAATGGGGTCAAGCCGGGTATCCGGTTCAACGTGCAGAGATTCTTGAATAATGTTGGCCTCGTTGATCCCGTTTCCAAAGTCTTGGCGGGTCCTGGCGGTTATCCTTACGCAGGTGGTGGTGGGTGGCTTGTTTGCATATGCCGGTATATCTAAGGTGCTTGATCCCTTGCGGTTTGCCTCTAGCCTCTTGGGCTACCAAATTATCCCGGTTGGGATAGTAAGACCAATTGTCTTGCTGTTACCTTGGATTGAAATCACCTTGGGGGTATTGTTTTTGACAGGCCGGTATGTGCAACAGGTCGCAATCGGGTTAGCCGGGTTGTTAACGGTTTTTACCGGTTTATTAATCATCGCGCTGCTAAACGGTTGGGTGATTGATTGTGGGTGCTTTGGTGCACCGAGGCCCGTGGACCTTCAAAAGATTTTAGAAAATATTGCAATGCTGGGCTGCACCGTTTGTTTTGCTCGATATCCAACCTTAGGGATAAAGATCGAGAGCTGGCGCGAAGCATGGAAGGACTCCCTGTAATGGATCGCACGTTATCGGGTGAGACCAAGGTTTGTGGTATTTTTGGTAACCCGATCCGGCATTCTGCGTCACCCCGAATGCATGGGGCAGCTTACCGAGCGTTGGGTTTAAATTGGGTTTATGTTCCGTTTCTGGTCGAGCCGGATAGCCTTGCAACGGCTGTAAAGGCAATTCGATCGTTGGGAATAATGGGGGTAAATGTCACGATCCCTCACAAAGAGCAAGTTATACCGTTACTGGATGAATTGGATGATTCTGCGCATCGATCGGGTAGCGTCAATACAATCGTGCGGCGAGGCAATCGATTAATTGGATATTCCACCGATGGCGACGGACTTTTGTTGTCGCTGAAACGTGAATTGAATCGTGATGTTCTTGGCCAATCTATCTTTTTGATTGGTGCGGGTGGCGCGGCTCGGTCGATCGCGTTCTCGGTTGTTGCGGCTGGCGCTTCGTCGTTATGGGTTTCAAACAGAACCCGGTTTAGGGCGGATGCATTGTGTCACGATATTCGACAAGTATTTCCAAACTGCCAAGTGCATGCAATGGACGAGGGGAGTCCAAAAATGGATGATGCGCTTCGCCACGCCGATATTGTCATTAATACGACGCCGATTGGCATGGCTCCGAATGTGGATGCCATTCCGTATTCGTCCATTGCCTGGGTTACCGATAAGCATTTGGTTTGCGATATTATCTACAAACCACATCCGACTCGATGGTTAAAAGAAGTGGCCGAACGGGGTGCGCAAACCGTTGGGGGGGCCGGGATGTTGGCGGGCCAAGGTATTCTCGCGTTTCATCTGTTTACTGGATTTGAAGTGCCCTACGATATCATGCGAAACGAGGTGTAATGATGCTGACAAGAATCAGTAAATTTCAACGGGTCGGTGTTTTTGTTGATGTTCAGAATATGTTTTATTCAGCGAAACATTTATGGAGCGCTAAGTTAAATTTTGCAAAATTAATGGAAAAGGCGGTTCGTGGACGGCAGTTGATTCGGGCGATTTGCTATGTGATCGAAAATCCCGATATTGACCAAGCACCGTTTTTAGAGATGCTTAAAGGTAACGGGTATGAGATAAAATCCAAATCACTTCGAAGTCGATCAGATGGATCGGCAAAGGGCGATTGGGATATGGGGTTAGCGATAGACGCGGTTGCGATATCCGAAAAAATTGACGTTGCGGTGTTGGTGTCTGGCGATGGGGACTTCTCCGATTTGGTCTATTATTTAAAAAGTCGAGGGGTGTTGGTTGAAGTGATTTCGTTTTTGGGATCAACCAACGAGGATTTAATCCATGCCGTGGATTTTTATTTTCCGATTGATGACGAACTTTTAATCCCGTTGAAGCCGGGTGGCGTTTTAAAACCCCGAGATTTTTGACTTTTCATTGCAGATCCGGTAGAATTTTTCAACTTTTTTTACGAAAAAATCCCCGTTTTTATTACGAAAGGACACTCTGAATGGTTAGTCAGTATTCATTGACTTTGGCCCATCCCTGGCACGGCATCACACCCGGTGATCATTATCCTGAAGTGGTCAACGTATTTGTCGAGATCGTGCCGACCGACACAATTAAATACGAAATATGTAAATACACAGGCCATCTTCGGGTTGACCGGCCACAAAAATTTTCGAATATGGTGCCGGCGCTATACGGGTTTATTCCTCAGACGATTTGTTTAGATGAAGTGGCTGGTTTTACGATGGAGCGCACTGGCGAATCCAATATTAAAGGCGATGGTGACGCGTTGGATATATGCGTATTAACCGAGCGTAATATCAACCATGCGTCGGTTATTTTAAATGCCAGACCAATCGGTGGATTTAGGATGTTTGATGGTGGCGAGGCCGACGATAAAATCATAGCGGTTCTTGAAAGTGACGCCGCCTATAGTGGCTACCATGAGTTGGCGGATGTGCCTGCTCCGATTGTTGACCGGTTACGCCACTATTTTTTGACCTACAAACAAAGCCCCGATGCGAGTCATTCTGCGATTACCATTTCGCATGTTTATGATCGTGAAGAGGCCCATGAGGTGATTCGTAGGTCGGTGAAAGATTACGCAACCTTTGTTAATCAGCTTCAATTGGGACAAATTCAGTCGTAAAGACGCTGAATACGAGAGGAATAGGGAAATAATGAAAGCACCGAAGTTTACCACTCAGATTTTTCTTGGCATGGTTTTGGGGGTTGTTGCAGGGCATTTTTTAGGCGAAAAAGCCGGCCACTTATCGTTGTTAAGTGATATCTTTTTACGAATGATCAAGATGGTAGTCGCGCCGCTTGTTTTTGCAACATTGGTTGTTGGAATCGGTAAGTTGGGCGACATCCGATCCCTTGGTCGTATTGGGATTAAAACATTTTTGTATTTTCAGGTCGCAACGGTTATTGCGCTACTGTCTGGAATGATGTTGGTTAATTTTTTTGAGCCCGGAAAACGCATGCAGATTCCGTTGCCACAAGCGGGTTCAGAGGCGCCAATCCAAGCCGCCAAGCATGCATCGGCCAAAGAGTTTGTAACCCATGTTATTCCGACTAGTATTTTTGATGCGTTGGCCAAAAATGAAATTCTACAAATTGTCGTGTTTGCGTTGTTTTTTGCATCGGCTATCCCGTCGTTGGGCGAGCATGGAAAGGTGATTATTAAGGGGTTTGACCTGGTCGCACACATGATGTTTACCGTAACCCGTGCAGTAATGGCATTCGCACCATTTGGGGTGTTTGGTGCCTTGGCCTCGGTTGTCGGTCACCATGGTTTGGGGATTTTAGCCGGGTACTTGTATCTGATCGCAACGTTTTTTGGTGGGTTGATGTTTTTTGTATTTGTTGTTTTAGGTGGTCTTTGTTCGGTTATGGGAATTCCATTCTTTAAACTATTATCCTATATCAAAGAACCGTTGTTGTTGGCGTTTAGTACCGCGTCGTCTGAAGTTGCGCTTCCTAAAGTGATCGAACGGATGGAGAAGTTTGGTTGTTCAGAGCGGATTACGGGGTTTGTATTGCCTTTGGGGTATTCGTTTAATCTCGACGGGTCGATTATGTACATGACTTTTGCAACGATGTTTATTGCCCAAGCGTATGGAATTGACTTAACCATTGGTCAAGAAATCGCAATGTTATTGATGATGATGTTAACATCCAAAGGGATGGCTGGGGT
>JACCDX011604821.1_pt1 | contig 11394 bp, 19 predicted proteins | sample 7449681 | NCBI WGS metagenome assembly JACCDX01 (sample SAMN15323450, study PRJNA562643) | freshwater metagenome | isolation source: river surface water | place: USA:Blue River Watershed | collected 2017-08-18 | reverse complement strand
TGAAATCGCACCCCCACCCTTGATTTTTTAGTCGTTTTCGTTTTGGCATCCCGTCTCGTATATCTATATATAACCCAAACCCCCCACATATCTAACATTTTTTATTATGAGCCGATCAACAAAAAAAACCAATAATCAAGGACAGCCCCAAAGGGCGCAGGGCCCTTTACTGGAGAGCAACCCGTCGGGTAATAAATCAGGCTGTAAGACAGGGTAAGGAAACGCTACCACTTGAGAAGGAAATAGTCAACGACTACGACTACAGCGACTACACATTTTTTTCTGATAGGCCTTGCGACACTCGAAAATAATGTATATATTTGTCCCATGAAAGACGAGTACATTAAACTACGAACCCAGAATGACATGCCAGTGAGTTGGTTTCACAGGTACTTTATGAGTAAGTCAAATAGAAGAATCGACTTCAATCACTTCCACATGATATTCATGAACGGGGACATTCATGATATAATGAACTACCTGGACAAGCAGTTCGACCTTACGGTCATCATCGGTAAGAACGGTAATGTAATTAAGGTAGTAGAATAAAGATAGCTGTCATTTGAACTAGCACTAGGACAATGACTACCAACGGAGGAAGCTAGTCTCACGGTTGGTCCTGTAGGCTGTGGTTAGCGTAAATCCACATAAAAAGACTCCTACCAGGTAAAGTAGGTGTGTGGCATTTTCGCCCAAGCTTTACCAAACCGGTCCCGTAGCTCAGTTGGTTAGAGCGTCTGACTCATAATCAGGATGTCCATGGTTCGAGCCCATGCGGGACCACAAACAGTACCTACCACGCGATACATAAGAACAGCGTCCCAGGGTAGGTCGTTTACTAAACGGCGTTGACCGGCACCACTGCAGAGGTTATAATTAAGAATCGGTCTTAATAGTGTGTGAGAATATTCACCTGCTAACACGTTTATTAAGGCATCGGTTTAGGCCTGGGCGGTCCCGGGCGCCGATGTTTTTTAATAATCAATAAAGATATGGATGTACTAGAAAGATTAATTAAAAGACTAAATAGAATAGGTATAGATATAGAACTTGCAGGTAACTATCCGTGGATATATCTTAAAACCGTGAACGGTAACAGAATAAAAGAGGAAGACTTTTTTTATGGCAACCACGGATTTACTATTGCATTCTTGCCAACAACACTAGGTAAGAAGATGGAGATAACAGATATAAAAAAGACATTTAAAGTTATACGCAAGTACATATAATAATGCAACATACTTCATTTTTATATGCAAGAACGTATAGGTGCGTAGTTTTCCCAACACTAAATGCACTATACCGCATATAACGTTGGCAAATACCGGCGATAATTGCCGTTATTATATAATAAAAATAAACACTGTTCAAAAAAAACAAGTGTTCATTGTCAATGAACAGTAACAACTATAAAATTAAATTATATTATGAAAAACGAATTTATACAAGTAGAGATAGAAGTTTATAATAGAGAACTTGCTGATCTTGGAGTTGAATCAAAAGAATCAATATGGGCTGATGCAGTTATAAACGAATCAGAGGTGGCAGCAATAAGAGCTTCACTAGATAATAATGATCGTTGTATTATATACTTGAAAAATGGGGATAACTTTATAATTAGAATGCACCTTTATGAAGCGGTATGGTTATTTACTGGAAAAAAATTTGAATAGATGTTAAACGTCTAAACGTTCGAGATTCTAGACATTTCTATACATTTTGTGTGTAATAACAATCAAATAAATTTTACTACCTTTGTAGCATGACAGAAATAGAAATTCAATCACGGTTCAATATCGGTCCAGCAATTGGATGGGGATATTATGGTAAGGACGAAGAGTTCGACTACGGAGAGTTAATAATATATCTAACATTTATAAGTATACATATCAGATGGGAATAAATAAACCAATGCCAACTCAAGAGATTGGGTTGTACAAGATGGCCAAGGCGAAGAAAGATGCGCACGAGGCAAAAGAGATGATGGAAAAAGCGATGACGATGGCTAACGCCATTAATCTAGCCAAGACCATGCCGACCATGTCCTTTATGAAGGGCAAGAAAAAATAAGCTACCAACTTTATTTTCAAATGACTGAAGCGCCCTTATGGGTGCTTTTTGTTTTTAATAAATAATGTGTATATTTGCCCATAATTAAATAAAATATACAATGAAATATAGAAAAAAACCAGTTGTAATTGAAGCAATTCAATGGTTAGGAGAAAAAAGTTTTGATGAGTTATACGAATTTACTAATGCAGACAATAATTACGGTATTGTAGGTATGAAAGATGGTATAGGAGATGTAGCACAAATTAGAACGCTAGAAGGTGTAATGGATGCACAGCCAGGCGATTTTATCATTAAAGGAGTTAGTGGAGAATATTACCCATGCAAACCAGATATTTTTGAATTAACTTACGAAAAAATTTAATATGACAAACTTCGGATACAGTCCAAAGGTCCTAGACTTCGACAAAGAAGGTCAGGACAAACTAATTAACGGCATCACAACGATCGCCAAGGCCGTAAAGAGCACGCTTGGACCGCGTGGAAAGACGGTACTAATCGAATCAGCTAATCATACCCACGGTATCACCGTAACAAAGGACGGCGTAACGGTAGCTAAATCAATTGACTTATTAGATCCGGTAGAGAACCTAGCTGTAAAGATGATGAAGGAGGCTGCGGACCGAACCGCGACAAGCGCGGGTGACGGTACCACAACGGCCATAGTACTAACAGAGGCGTTCGTAAAGAACGGAGCCGACCTAATCAAGGACAGCCTAAACACCACAGAGGTGATTCGTCACATCAACACCACAACAAATGGTCTAATCAAGAGACTAGAGAAGCGTTCCAAGAAGGTAACGGGTAAGACGTTGAATAATGTAGCATCAATTTCAGCTAACAACGATACTGAGATTGGAAACTTAATCTCGGACGCGTACAACAAGGTAGGAGACACCGGTATTGTAACAGTAGAAAACTCTCAGACAGCCGAAACGTATTGCGAGTACACAGATGGAATCAAAATCAACAGAGGATACACGTCACCACTATTCGTGAACGACCACAGAAAGGACGAATGTATATTAGACGACGTTCACATTATGGTAACAGACCAGGAAATTAATAACATCCTATCAATCGAGAACGTACTAAGAGACGTAATATCATCAGGTAAAAAACTACTAATCATTGGGCCTTGTAGTCAAAATGTGATTAATACGCTGGCAATCAACGTGGTACAGAAAGGACTTAAGTTCTGTAATATTACCCCGCCAGAGTTTGGCTACAAGCGCAATGAATTAATGAACGACATCGCACTGGCAGTTGGAGCGAAGTACTTCTCAGAACAGACCGGAGACGATCTAAGCTTAATGACCATAGAGTCATTGGGTAAAGCTAAGCGCGTTATCATTGGTAGGGAGTCGGCATCGATTATAAAATCAGCTGAAACTAGCGACGCAGTAAATGAACGAGTAGCACAGCTGTGGCAGGCACACGACTTGAGTTCTAAGAAGAACGAGCAGGACTTTATAAAAGAAAGAATTGCTAGTTTAACTGGCGGTATTGCTGTGATTCACGTGGGTGGAAACTCAGACATTGAGCAGAAGGAGCGTAAGGATAGAGTAGACGACGCGGTATGCGCGGTACGCTCAGCACTAGAGGAGGGGATACTTCCAGGTGGTGGAGTGGCACTATTCAACGAGTCGTACGCGATCATTGCAGATGCAGACGATATGATCGAAGACATCAGCGCCGAGCAGTACGCGGCGATGCATATTGTGGCAAGATCTATTCAGGCACCGCTGCTACAGATCTTTGAGAATGCAGGACTGGACGGATATGAACTAATGGACGGACTAGAAGGGTATACTATTGGATTCGATATCAAGAACATGACAACAGGAGACATGTACAAGCTAGGTGTAATCGACCCGTTAAAGGTAACGAAGAATGCACTTAAAAATGCAGTATCTGTGTCAACAACAATTTTAAGTACTAACGCAATTATAACAATGGCAAGAGCATAATGGAACAAGCAAGAATGAATTCATCAGGGACACTTACGTATTCAGATTATAGTTTTTTAACAACAAATTTAAACGTAGGATTAGGATGCATAAATCCAAATCAAAAACTAACAGTAACATCAAGTAAAATGAAACAAGTAAAAGCAGCACTATTCACAGTAACAAGAGATCCAAAAACAAACGAAATTATCGACTCTGAATTTGTAAGAGAGTTCTGGGTAAAGCAAAAACCAGGAGTATCGTTTGATGTAGCAGCGTCACATGCTAACGGATTCGCGATCAATCCAGATATAGAAGTGATCAGAGAAATACTAACAGTAAACTTCTACTAATGGTTCCTATAAATAAGTACATTCTAATAAATTCAATAGACGAGCAGATCCAGACAGAGTCTGGACTGCTGCTGTCTGGTAGTGATAACGAAAAGTTTCGCTACAAAAAAGGCCAGGTCGTTCGACCTGGCACCACAGTAGATTGCGTTAAAGAAGGAGACATGATATACTACGACAAGAACGCCGGGTACACCATGATCATAAACGACACTCCGTACACAATTATTCTTGAGAGGGATGTTGTTGTTGTTCTTTAAGCATTTTTTTGTACTCTAGATAAGGAGTTATCTCCTTTCTTCGCTTAATAACATGAGGCTGCTGCTGATACGCTTGTTCTTCAAGGTCGGCCAGCCTCTTTTTTTCTTTTCTTGTACGATTCATCTTACGAATTACGCGCTTATCACGGTCCATTGCATAACCGCTGTTGGATTTTTTGAACATTGGATTCGCGCTAGGACTCTCAGATATAGTCTGCTCACCCTCAAGCTTCTTGTAGATGGCCTTTATAAGGTTTCTACCCTTCAATGAGACCTCATAAAGCGACGCCTCACCGTTCATTCTCTCTCTCCACTTGCTGATCCAGCCGTCACGGTACAGTCTGTGCCACCTAACGTTGTCCCATGACATAATTTTATTGAATTCCACGAACTTTGACTTGTTAAAAAGTCGTTCACTGTGTAAAAATAACAACATCTCTAGGTCTGAGTAGCTAAGGCCGTGCTTTTCACGAGCCCATATACGAACAATACGCCAGTATTTTAAATAATCTGACTTTGGTTCTACTCTTGTGTAAGTTTTCTTGATTACTTTAGTAAATTTCATTTCAATAATATTTAATATCTTTGCAAAGATAATTAATTTGCAGCTATAAAGAAAAAATGCGCACCAAGTATGTCTGCTGGAAAGAAAAAAGCGGCACAGTACGAGTCAAAAAAGTCTCTTAACGGTAAAATGAGCTACCTTAAGGGTAACATAAAAAAATAAAGCTATGCCTTTAAAATCTGGAAAAAGTCAGAAAGTTATAAGTTCAAACATAAGAACAGAGATGAAGCACGGAAAATCTCAAGCTCAAAGTATTGCAATAGCTTTAAGCAAAGCAGGTAAATCTAAAAAGAAATAATGCTAGGAAAGACCGCTAAATATTACAAAGAAAATCCAGAGGCTCGTAAAAAGCATAACGAATATCAGAAGGAATACAATAAATCTGATAAGCAAGTGGCTAAACGAGTAGAACTAAACCGGGAGAACCGAAAAAGAGGTACCTATGGCGATAAGAATGGCATGGACCTAGCACACACTAAGCGTGGATATGTAATGAAAAAAGCATCAGAGAATAGAGGAGATACTAATGACATGCCTGGAGACAAAAGGGCAAGAGGTAAAAAGAAGTAGCATGGCTGATAAAACAAAAATGAAATGCAACCGACCAGTCCCTTCAGATAGAGCTGGTAAAAAAAAGATGGTTAAGGCTTGTTCTAATAGACAAGAAAAGTTAATTCATTTCGGAGCAGATGGATACGGCAATAATTATTCAGTAGCGGCAAGAAAGAGTTTTAAGGCTAGACATAGTTGTGAAACTGCTACAGATAAGTTGACAGCTAGATACTGGGCTTGTAAGAATTTATGGGCAGGACCTGGAGGATCAACAACAAGCAATCCAAAGAACAGACAAGGAAAATATTAAAATTATGTTACTAGGAAACGCAATAGAATTAGTTACAGAGACGACAGGAATAAAAAAGGTCGTTGAAACAATATCAAAAAAAACAGGAAAGGACTGCGGATGTGCTGCTAGAAAAGCAAAACTAAACAATCCTAATTTACTAATAAACAAAATATTAAAATAAGATGGCATATCAAAAATTACAGACCGAAAGAGGTTTAGCTGTAGTTAAATCTGATACGGTAAACATTCCTTCAGTTAACGGGGCGGAAAAGGCAGATCCATGTGTTTTATACACAGGAACAGGAGGTATTATCAGAGTACTTACAGCAGGAGGTGATGACATCACTTTGAATGCGGTACCAGCAGGAGTAGTACTTCCAATTCAAGTAGTTCGTGTATTCTCAACAACAACAACAGCTACAGGAATAGTAGCCCTTTGGTAATATGCGTAAGAATCTTGATGCAATAATAAATAGATGGATAAGTAGAAAGCTTTTTGTTTTCTTAGTTGGATGTGCTGGATTATTTTCTGGCAAGCTAACCTCATCAGATTGGGTTATCATAGCTACTGCTTATATTAGTATTCAAGGTGTTACGGATATTGTCGAAAAATTATTTGCAAAGAGATGAGTAATTTAGAGATAGAAAGATTGGACAGACTTGAAAAAAAACAGCAAGAGTTTGCTGAAGATTTAGCTATTGTTAGTGAAAACATTAGAGACATTAAAAACGCTATTGTTGGTAACGAACTAAACAACAATCACGGCATGTTGTTTAAGATAAACGAAATAGAGGATAGAGTCGAAGATCTTGAAGTCTTTAAGAATGAAATTTCTGTTTACGTAAAACAATTTAAAGCTGTTGTTATAATAATACTAGGTTCGCTAGCTACCATACTAGTAAAAATATTTTCTAAGTAAATGAAATTAGATTCTAAAGGTTATAATTTAATCAAGCAATTTGAAGGATATTCTGATAGACCTTATAAATGTCATGCTGGAATACCTACAATTGGATACGGTAATACTTATTATCCAAACGGAAAGAGAGTTAAGTTAACTGATCCGCAAATAACAAAAGAATATGCTGACGAAATATTAGCTTTTGTAGCTGATAATTTTGCTAAAGAAGTATTAAAATCAGTTAAGTCTAAAATAACGGTTAATCAATTAAATGCTTTAACATCTTTTGCTTATAATTTAGGGATGACTAACTTCAGAAACAGTACATTATTAAAGTTAGTTAATATTAACCCCAACGACGGTATGATCGCTAAAGAATTCTTGAAATGGAATAAAGCAAATGGTAAAGAATTAAAAGGGTTAACTAATCGAAGAATAGCTGAATCAGCTTTATATTTTACAAAATGAGAAAAGATATAATATTGGGTTTGCTTTTAGTATTGATAACATCTTGCGCTTCAAGAAAAGTTGATATTGTAAAAAACAACACAAAAATTACAATAGATAGTACTTCTGTTGTAAAAACAGATAGTACTTCTACAATAAACAACAACGTAGTAATAGTTAACGATAGTTCTGAATTAGAAATATGTCCGGTATCAGAAACATTACCAATGATTGTAAACGGAATAACATATAAAAACGCTATTTTAAAGTATAAAAAACAAAAAAAAGTAGTAGTAGATAAAACTCAGAAAACAATATCTAAAAACTCGTTAAAACAAGTTGTGTTAAAAAAACAGAATAAAAAATACGAGTTAGATAAGCATATAAAAAAAGAAGCTAACTACTTTGTTTATTTGTGGTTGATACTTATCCCTGTTGGGATGTATATTTATAGACAATTAAAAAAGAAAGTATTATTGTAATGGCCAAGCAGATATCATCAACAAATAAAAAGGAGTCAAAGAAAATAAGTAGACCTGGCGTTCATGCTAAGTCTAGAACTTCCAAATTAAAGTCAAGTAAAAATTACGTTAAGAAAAACGTAGGTCAAGGTAAATAATATGACAAAGATAAGTACATATACTCTAGACGAGAAAATAACTGCACTGGATAAATGGATTGGTTCTGACGTTAACATGCAGAACAGAACAAAAAACTTTACTCCTAAAAAATTAGCAGAATACTTCAATGAAGATCAAGTAATTAATATTGGAGTTCCGCTTCAGTATAAGTACTATACGTTAGATCCATTAGAAGAAAGGCCAAACGGCACGTTAACATTTGAAACGGAGATTGGACCGACAGTTAATTTTTCTGCTGTTACAACATTCTTGCTAAGCAAGTATACTACAAAGCAAAACATAGTATCTGACTTCTTAAATTTTTTAGATGGATGTAAGGTATTGTTGTTTAAATCTAGCGATATTAATTCGTTTGGATTTTATAGAATATCTAATATAGAGCCTTATGAACCGGATCCAAACTTTTTTGTTGTTACAGTTGACTATGAGACTGGTAATGGATTTATGCAAGAAGATAACGACTATATGTTATCGCTTGTTAGTTTACCTGGTGGAGCAATTCCAACTAAAACATCAGAACTTATCAATGACGGAGATAACGGAATTAATCCTTTCATTTCGGAGGTTGATATTAATAGAACTGAATGGAATGCGGCGTATGATGGAAAAATAAATAGCGCTGAGGTGACCGGTACGTCAACAAAAACACTTACCCTTACTAAGCAAGACGGTAGCACCATAGAGGCTTCTTGGACTGACGATAACACAGATGCTGTTACTTCTGTTTTTGGAAGAACTGGTGATGTAACGGCTCAGTCCGGTGACTATAACACAGGTCAGATAACAGAAGTTACTAATAAGAAATATCAAACAGATAATCAAGCATTATTTAATGACGCTACTAGTTCTATACAAACACAACTAAATAGTAAGCAGCCTTCTTTAGGTTATACTCCGGTACCTAACACTAGAACAATAACTATAAATGGAACTTCTTATGATTTAAGCGCTAATAGATCATGGACTATTGATACTAATTCTGCTGTATGGGGTAATATATCAGGAACGTTGAGCAATCAAACAGATCTTCAAATCGCTTTAAATGCGAAGGTTCCGTATTCAGGAGCTACAGGAAACATTAACCTTGGTGAGTACGGATTAACTAGCGGTTACTATAAATTTGATTTAACACCTACAGGAACTCCTACGTCGTTAGGTACTATGTATTGGGATTCGTTTTACAGAACAGTTTCTTTAATAGATGGCGACGGTGATACTACGCTTCAGATTGGGCAAGAAGAAAGAGTTCTTGTTCATAACAATACAGGATCTACACTTACTGACGGTCAGGTTGTTTATGTTACGGGTTCAACAGGTGAATTACCTTCAGTATCATTAGCTTCAAATACATCAGAAGTAACATCTAGCGTTACATTCGGTGTTGTCACAGAAGCTATACTTAATGGTGCTGATGGATTTATAACAACAAGTGGTATTATACACGGATTAAATACTTTATCTTATAATGAAGGATCTGCTATATGGCTAGGATCAACTCCGGGTACATTTACACAGACAAAACCAGTTGCTCCTTTAAATAGTGTTCTTGTAGGTTATGTGATAAAGAAGTCAGGGGGAAATGGATCTATATTTGTAAAAATACAAAATGGATATGAATTAGAAGAGCTTCATGACGTTTTAATAAGCAACGTTTCTGGTAATGAAATATTAGCTTACGAGGGTTCTCCTACTAATTTATGGAAAAACAAATCGGTTATCGATGTGTTAGGTTTTACACCTTACAACTCAACAAACCCAAGTAATTACATATCACTAACGGCTTTATCTTCAACAGCTACCGGATTATCTTATAACAATACTAATGGTGTGTTTAGCCTAACAAGCGGATACGTTATACCTACAACAACAGAGGAATCTAATTGGAATACTGCTTATAGCAATAGAATAACTAGTGCTTCGTTACCTTTGTCTATATCGTCTAATTCTATATCAATAAGTCAGGCTACATCTACGACTAATGGGTACTTGACATCAAGTGATTGGAATACATTTAATAATAAACAAGCAGCTGGTAATTATATAACAGCGCTTACTGGGGAAGCTACAGCTTCTGGGCCAGGTAGTGCATCTATTACTCTATCTAATTCTGCTGTAACAGGTAAGTTGCTTACAGGTGTGAACATAACAGGAGGAACTGTTGTAGATACTGATTCTATTCTTACCGCTTTTGGAAAACTTCAGAATCAAATTAATGGATTAATAGGAGGTAGTATTTACCAAGGAACATGGAATGCTTCTACGAATACACCTTCATTATCTAGTGGAGTGGGTACTAAAGGTTATTATTACATTGTAAATGTTGCAGGATCAACAAATTTAGATGGTATAACAGACTGGAATATTGGTGACTGGGCTATATATGACGGAACAGCTTGGCAACAGGTTGACAATACCGACGCAGTTGTTTCTGTAAATGGATTTACAGGAGCCGTTAGTTTAACTACATCTAATATTTCAGAGGGTGTTAATTTATATTACACAGAATCAAGAGTAAGTTCTAATGCAGATGTGGCTGCTAATACAGCAGCTAGACATAACGCGGTAACAATAGGAACTGCTAATGGATTATCTTTAAGTACACAAGTGTTATCTTTGGGATTAGCAAGTAGTTCAACAAATGGAGCATTAAGTTCTACTGATTGGAATACATTTAATAATAAACAAGCAGCTTTAAGTGGAACAGGATTTGTAAAAATATCTGGTACAACTATAACTTATGATAATACAACGTATTATCCAGCATCAAATCCAAGCGGTTATACTACAAATACTGGAACAGTTACGTCTGTATCTGGTACTGGCGGATATGGAGGATTAACATTATCTGGATCGGTTACTACATCTGGTTCATTAACTTTAGGAGGGACACCGACAGGAACTTGGCCTATAAGTGTATCTGGAAATGCAAACACAGCTACTAATGCAAATTATGCAAATGCTTCAGGCGTATCTGATACAACACTTGCAGTAAGTGGAACAATAAACTATATACCTAAATTTACTTCTGGAAACATTTTAGGCAATAGTGTTATTAGTCAAACTGCTTATGGAATTAAAGTTCAAGGTTCAGCAGGAGGGGATACATTAGTTTTAGATAAAGTATCAGGAGCAAGTGTAGCATTTAATGTAAATGGAGTTTATACAGGTCAAATAGGAGCAGTAGCAAACGATTTATATGTAGGCTCAAAAAGTGTTTATCCAGCAATGGTAGTTAAAGACGGTGGCAACGTAGGTATTGGAACGACTGCTCCAACATCAAAACTTCACTTATACGATAATGCTACTGTTTATTTAGATTTAGAAAGTGCAACTGCATCAAGTTTAGTAAGATTAAAAGGTGGTAAT
>JACCDX010885532.1_pt1 | contig 11394 bp, 14 predicted proteins | sample 7449681 | NCBI WGS metagenome assembly JACCDX01 (sample SAMN15323450, study PRJNA562643) | freshwater metagenome | isolation source: river surface water | place: USA:Blue River Watershed | collected 2017-08-18 | reverse complement strand
CAGCCATCGCGGATATTGGAAAACAGCGGAAGAAAAAAACACCGCAACCGCCATGCATCGTTCTTTCTCTTTAGGATTTGGCACTGAAACCGATGTGCGTGATTATAACGGCAAACTCGTGATTTCCCACGATATTCCTGATTCCAGCGCCATATCTTTTGAAGAATTTTTGGAAATTTATTGTAGTTACGACAAAAATCTTTTCCTCGCTTTAAACATCAAATCCGACGGATTACAAAATAAATTACAGGAAACTTTATTCAAATTTCAGGTAAATAATTATTTCGTTTTCGATATGTCAGTTCCTGACGGACTAAAATATTTACAGCAAAAAATTCACAGCTTCACCAGACAAAGCGAATATGAAAAAGAACCTTCATTCTACGAAGATGCAGACGGAGTCTGGCTTGATTCCTTCAAAAGTGATTGGATTGAAAATGATTTAATTCTTGAACATTTAAGGAAAGGCAAAAAAGTTTGCCTCGTTTCTCCTGATCTTCACAAAAGAAATCACTTGGAAATTTGGCAGAGATATCAAACTTTACGCAGTGAAAATAATTTATTTTTATGCACTGATTTTCCTGAAGAAGCGCAAAATTTTTTTAACTTATAAGCATCTCAAAAATCATGAGCATCGTTCGCAAATTATTTTATAAGCACTATTTCTGTCACGATAAATTCGACAAAAAATATCCCTTCAACCTTACAAATCAGGCCAAAGGCTATGTTAAGAATTTCGGTGAAAAAAATCCTGACAAAACATTTTATGTAATTTGGCGTAGCTTTTTGGGATCAGGATTTTTTTCTAATTTTACCCAAGTTTTAACTCACATCAAAGCCGCCCATCATTTGGGCATGATTCCCGTTGTAGATTTCGAAAATTTCAAAACTTTATACAACGAACAAGAACCAATTAACGGCACTAAAAATTCTTGGGAATATTATTTCAAACAAGTTTCGCCTTACTCTTTGGAAGAAGTTTATCAAAGCAAAAGAGTTTATTTCTGTCACGGCGAAACTCCTTCTTATCACCTCTTTGAAAATCTTGAGCCTGAAACAATGGCCAATTTTTACAAAGGTGATTCTTACAAAACCTTCGTCGAAAAAAATATTTTTCTGCAAGAAAATGTGATCAAAGAAGTTGAAAAATATTCACATTTTTTTGAATCACGAGTTTTGGGAGTTCACTTTCGCGGCAAAGAATTAAACGTGGCGCAGCTTCATGATTTTGGCCCGACGCTTGAACAAATGTTTCGTTACACTGACGAAATTTTAGAAAAATATAAAATCGAAAAGATTTTTATTGTGACTGAAGAGAAAGATCATTTCGACGCTTTCGTTGCCAAATATGGCGATAAAATTCTGGCTTCTGATTCGTTCCGCGTCTCCAAAGTTAACGCCTATAATTTAAAAAATGTTCGCCCGCAACACCGCTATTTGCTTGGCATGGACGCTGTTGTTGATTCTTTATTATTAGCGAAATGTACTGGTTTACTTTTTGGACCGAGTGGAATTTCTGCTCACGCTTCCAAAATTGGAAACCATGAATTTACCTACTACATCAATAACGGTGTAAATTTTAGAAAGTGGTATTTGGCAAAATATGCTTATCGCGTCAAAAAACTTTTACCGCCGAAATTTGGTGGCTTGTGGGATAAAGTTACAATCACTTCTAAGTCATGATTACAATAGAAAAAGCTGTAGAAAAAGATTTTGACGGGGTCTACGAGATCTTGATGCACAAGGATGTAAACCCTTTCATGAATTATCCGATTTTAAACAAATCTGACTTCAAAGAAATATGGTTAGATATTTTTGCCCGCACGAATTTATGGAAAGATGGCGAAGAAATTGTGGGATTAGCCGTAATCACCAAAGGAACTTATCGGGTGAAACACATTGCTTATATCGACAAGCTGGCAATCAATCAAAACTTGCGTCGTAAAGGTTTAGGAACAATTTTCTTTAACGAAATAATTACATCTTTGGAAAAAGACGGAATCACTAAAATTGAACTCGGCGTTGAAGTTGATAACGAACGCGCCATTTCTTTTTATAAAAAATTTGGCTTCGAAATTGAAGGAACGCGTAAAAAATTATTGAATCGCGAAGGTGAGTTTATCGATAATTATTTTATGGCGAAGATGTTGTAATAATTTTAGATCACCATGTCTCCACAACGTCATTGCGAGCGCAAGCGCGGCAAACCAGTGTAGTGTTCAGATTTACTGGTTTGCAGCGCTCGCGCTCGCAATATAGTAAACTTAAACTAATCAATTCCCAAAAATCATGTCCAACAACACAATCATCATCCTTAGTATTTTAGGATTTAGCGTCATTTTTTTAATCATGATTTATAACCGAATCATCGCGCTCAAACAAAAACGCAGCCAAGCTTTTTTTGATATCGATGTACAGCTTAAACTGCGCTATGACTTAATTCCAAACCTTGTTGAAACTGTAAAAGGTTACGCCTCTCACGAAAAAGAATTGTTGGAAAATGTCACAAAATCTCGCGCTGACGCGATGAACAGCAAAAATCTGGGACAACGCGTAAATTCAGAAGCCGCCCTCGGCACCGCGATTACAAATTTACTGGCAGTTGCCGAAAATTATCCGGCCTTAAAAGCCAATGAAAATTTTGCAAAATTACAAGAAGAGCTTGGCGATATTGAAAATAAAGTCGCTGCCGCTCGTCGCTTCTTCAACAACGCTACCGCTGAATTCAACACTGCAATTCAGCAATTTCCAGCCGTGTTAGTAGCACGAATTTTTGGTATCAATTCTGAAGTTTATTTTGAAGTTTCTGCCAAAGAAAAAGAACAAATTTCCAATCCCGTTCAAGTTAAGTTCTAAAGAATTATGATACTTTCTGCTGTTGGTCTGCAAACCCATATTTGGAATAATAATTTAAAATCTTTATTACTTCTAATCTGTTTCCCAGCCTTGATTTTGTTAATGATGTTCGGCGGCGCGATGATATATTTTTACAATTATTTTGATGCTTATTACCGCTCTCTAGATTTCATTAAGGCCAATTGGTACACCGTTTTCACAGCAGTCTTAGCATGGTTTACTCTCGCCTTCTTTTTTCATCAATCGTTCGTCAATTTAATGTCGGGCGGACGCCTTGCCAACAGAAATAGTTACACAAGAATTTATAATCTGCTGGAAAACTTATGCATTTCACGCGGCATCACCATGCCCAAATTATTCATCATCAATAATTCTGCACTCAACGCTTTTGCCAGCGGACTTGGCAAAAAAACTTACTCGATAACTTTAACTCAAGGTTTGATCGACAATCTTGATGATGAAGAATTAGAAGCAGTTTTAGGTCACGAACTAACTCACATCATCAATCACGACACCAGACTATTAATTGTCTGCGTAATTTTCGTTGGTACAATCGCCTTCTTTGCCAAAATAATTTTCAGCAGACGCGGTTTAAGATTGCTGCGTGGCCTAAAAGGTCGCGATGAAATTATCGTTCTAATTATCGCCGTTGTAAGCATTCCCGGCTATTTAATTGCCAGCTTGTTACGTTGTTCTCTATCCAGAAAACGCGAATATCTTGCCGATGCCGGTTCTGTCGAATTAACAAAAAATCCTGATGCTATCATCAGAGCTTTACAAAAAATTTCTGGCCATGCAGCAATCGCAAAAATGCCAAGCGACATTTCACAAATGTGTATTGAAAGAACAGAACCCAAAAGCTCTTTTTTCGGTCTCTTCGCCTCTCATCCGCCAATTGAAGATCGCATCGAAGCCTTACAACAATACGCCGGCGCTGCTAAAAATTAATCCTTAAACACTTAAATCCAGAAAGGTTAAACCAAATCAAAAGACCTATTTATAACTAAATCAGAAATATAATGAAGCCAAAATATGAAACTCTTCCAAGTAACGAAGAGGCTAATTATTTCATTTTTTCTGTCGTCGGAAATACTGAAGAAATTAAACAAACATTAGAGAGATTTCCTCAAAGAGGTGATTTTACAAGACCTACTAAATACGTGGGGAAAGAACAGGTTTTTCATTGCTCTTCGTTAGCCTTTTCTGGCACGGTTGGAAACAATGTTCCTATAACTCCTTATGTTTCCAGATCATTTGGCCTATTAATTAATCCAAACTCAGTGGATATACCTTTTGCGCACATTAACTTGGGGAAAACCCACTCCGTTATTCCTAAAATGGAAATCAAGAGAGAAGATACTAAATATAAAAATAAACCGGTTACTGCCAACTACAGACACACCAATCATGCAACTTGGCAACATAATCCGGAAGTAAATGGCAGAAAAAGTGCTAAGGTTATACCAAATAATGGCGCCGAAGTTTTCGCCGGTAACGTTTGGAGAAAATATTTTAAAAGAGGACACAGCTTAACAAACGAATGTCTTTGTTTACAAAAAGATTCTGAAAAACATCCGGTGGAGGGAATTTTTTTATACCTAAATCAAGATGCCTACCATGCAGAAATCATTGAGAAAAATGCCTCGTTATTGACTGAGATATTAAGAAATAATAAAAATTTAAAATGTTTTATCTACGATGTTAGGCAGGAAGAACATATTCTCAGGGTAATGAACAATGATGACGCGATTGCTTCTTTAGAATCCTGTTCAACTCATCAACTTAGTGTGGATTATGTTAAAAAATTAGATCCATTTAAAGGCTTTGAGGCAGAAGTAACTTTACCTTCAAATTCTCCCCAACAATCTTTTTTTTCAAGGTTCCTAGATTATGTACACTCTGCGTCGTGCAGATCCGGTGGCATATCAACTTAAAGAAGCTTATTTATAATTCAGCCTGTGTTTGAGCTTGTGTTTTCTGAACTTTATCGACTTGAGTTGCTTTAACTCCTTGGGGTTTAATTAATTTGGCAAGATTTTTTTGGTTCTCCAAGAATCTATCAACAAGACTTATTCCCGAAAGTTTATCATAAATCTTATCCATTTCAGTGCCAATGTACTCCCAGAGCGGCGCTTCTTTTGAACTATTTTGCCACCAAAAACTAGACAATTCTTTTCGCGCTTCTTGAGCTTCTAAAGTCTCTTCGGTTGCGATTGTTTTTAATTTTCTGACATTTTCTTTAGTAGCTTTTATCGCTTTATATTCTTCTCCAACCCAGTAGTTACTCCCTACTTCTAAACCCGCTTCTACAATCACTTCTGCTGCTTTATCAGAAAAAGTTGGAGTAGCTAAGTAAGAATTTTTATTATTAAAAAATAAACTGCTGGTACAATATTTTTCGTCTCTCGTACCATCAACTTCAAAATTTGCAAAACGCTTACGTAATTCTTCTCTAGGCATTTGATTCCAATCTCTTGCTGCCAAGCCTTGATTGTCTTTTTGTTGTAAAACCGATGTTTGTTTATCTTGCGGAATCATTCTAATCATTTTTTTCATCAGCTCAACATCAACAGCTCCACGCATCGCCAGCATTATTGGCGTTACACCATCTTTATCCACAATCGCGACATTTTCAGGAGTAAGAATTTGCGAGATAATTTCTGGTGGAGCACCAACTTCTAAAGCAAGATGCAGAGGCGTTCTGCCATTTTTATCTTGCTCGTTTAATAACTGATCTCTGTAATCTGGATAAGCGTTAATAATAGTAAGTGCATCGTAATAATGATGATTGATTAAATTTACGTGTAACGCATTGCCGCCAAATTCAGACTCTTTAAGTGATAAGGTTTTTTCCAACTCAGCTTTATGACGTAAAATTTTACTACTTGGAGTCAGAAACAAATACTGCGGAATTTCCGAACTTCTGTCCAGCCTTGATGGAGTTGCTGTGCAGACTTCTTGATTCTCAATTTGCGGAGTTAGAGGGTGACTTGGAGTCAAAGATTGAACTAGATTATCAAGCGCAGTCTGTGTTCGAGGAAGAAAATTACTGTTCCTTACAGCGACATAAATCGCCATTAATCCGGTAAGCTTCAACAACAATGTTGTAAACGAACCCACCTTTTTTTCCTGATTGTTCTGCATTTTTTAACCCCTGATTTGTTGTGTAATTTTAACAGCAATTTTCGCAGTTTTTTTAACGCTAATACCAAATACAACCATAATTTCTTTCTTGTAATAAAAAGCTTTAGACCATTGATTTGATTGGTTTCCTCCTATCAACTCAATCATCCAAAGCCATTAGATATAATCTGGAAAAAGAGATAATCTTTATTATATCGATTCCCAGTAACGCTTTTTTGAATTTGTAGTGCTCGTCTAACTCACAGAACAAGCCGTTTCCGTAGAGACTAAAAATCGAGCGACTTATTTTGAACTGACTCTTTTAATCTTTCTCCTACTGAATGATTAAGCGATGCTTTTGGGTTAGGCTGTTGTTCGCCAATTTTTATTTTTTCCTCGGTCTTTTCGCGAAGAAAGTTAACAAAAAATTCTGTTTTTTGATATCGCTCTTTTCCACTTGTTGTTTCGAGATTTTTTTTTGCTTCCTCCAACATTTTTTCCGCTAAATTTAGAGGAGTGTTTCCAGAATTGTCGGTGGATAAAATATCTGCTCCGCGCTCTATTAATAGTTCGCAAATATTTTGATTCATAGTTTGCGCAGCTAGATGAAGCAATGTATCTCCATCTCGATCTTTGGTGCTAGATAGAGTAGGATCGTATATAAGAAAAGATTCCATTAGCAGCCTCTGTTCTTCTTCATTGGGGTGGTCATTCTGATTTAGTGGACTTCCGCTGGCGATGGCAAAAGCAGAATTTCTATTTTGGCAAAGCTCTAAACTTTTTTTTAAATCAGGATTACCCGCAGTTATTGCATCAGAGTATTCGAGAAGATTTTTAGCAGCCTCATATTCACCAATATCAGTGAGTTGGTAAGCGGTTCTTTTGGAAGTTAAAACGATGCTTTCTCGATAAGAATGAATGGCAATCGCCAGGAAATTGTTACTCACCAAGTTTTCATTTGTAAGATCGCTTCCGGTATATGGATCGGTTTTTCTCATATCGAGCCACCTAGTAATATCTTTGCGCTCGTAGCTGTGTCCTGCTTGGGTTGTTACCGGATCCAACATTAATTCTCTTGAGATAGAACAAATAAATTCTTCTGGATGTATACCTAGTTTTATCTCCTCGGCTTTTGCAATAAGTTGGTCTTTCTCTATTTTAAGTTTTTCTTGATTGGATATAGTTACAGCTGGGGTAGTAACAACTTTTTCACCCGAGGAGCGGCTAATTTCCATAGCTCTTTGTAAGGCTTGAAAGGTAATTTCATAATCTTCATGAGCCTTAGAAATATCGGCTATATATTCCTTTTGATTTTCTTCTTCATCCTGTGGATTTTTAGCTAAAGAAGCACTTTCTTCGTATTTTTTCTGTATAACGTCCATTTTTTCAGATAAAGCCTCGAGTGATTCGTAGTACTTTTCAATATCTTCGAGCTTTTCTGACATCTTATTACGTGCGATCTCTTCGAGACGTTTCGACATCTGATTAAATTTTAATTCAATCTCTTTGATATAAACTTCTGTTTCCAGTGGCTTGGATAAAGCTACTATATGACTCATTATATTTTCGGAATCAGGCAGGTTTTTCTTTATGTCAGGAATATCATTCGATTCAAAAAAGTCTGATAGTTCTTCCAAATAATATTTAGCAGTTCTTACGCGGTAGCCTAGAATTACTGACCTAAGGGTGTGGTTATTAATGTGTGTCTTGTCGCCCACAAATTCTTTTTCACAAGAATCTCCATCTTCACATAATACAGGATAAATCATCAATTGGCCCGATACCGGACAAAGAAACTCGTAAGGATGGTGAATAATGGTCGGTAGTTTCATGTTATTTAGTTTTAAAAATTATCCCTGACATATTGCAGCAAAATCTCGACTGATTTTGCGATGTCATTTTTGCTGGTATCAATCACTAAATCGGCATCAGTTGGCTCTTCGTAAACATCACCAACTCCAGTTAAATTTTTGATCTCGCCACTTTTTGCTTTTTTGTATAATCCTTTTGGGTCACGTTTTTGGCATTCTGCCAACTCAGCTTTGATGTAAATATTATGGAAAAAATTCGGCGCGACGCTTTTAGCAAAATCGCGATCTTTTTGATAAGGCGAGATGAAAGCAGTAATTACAACATGTCCGGCGTCAGCAAATAAGCGCGCCACTTCTGAAACTCGACGAATATTTTCCGAACGATCTTGCTGCGAGAATCCTAAATCGCTATTCAAACCTTTTCTAATATTATCGCCATCCAAAATATAATTATGGATTCCGCGCTTAAATAATTCTTTTTGCAATTCGCGCGCCAGCGTTGATTTTCCTGAACCAGTAATTATCTTTAGGCCACGAAATCATCTGGTCGTAAGCGTTACGCATGTAAACAATCACCTTAATATCGAACTCAGAATGATCGATAAATTCCCCGTTAGCAATCGCAAGCAAAGCTCTTCTAAAACAGCGTCCGTTAATTATGACTGTAATATCGACATAATCTTCAATAACTGGATAAAGAAATCCGTTTTCTTCTAAAATCTGAGAATTTTTATAACAAAATGATTGCAGAGAAGTAGTTCCGGTTTTAGGAAAACCGATATGGAAGTAGATAGTTTTTTTCATAAATTACTGTTCAAGTTATTCTTTTGCGGACTTTTTATCAAAAGTTGTTACTCAACAATCAAATAAATCATGAAGAAGCTTATCTTATTGTTCAGTGTTGGTTTTTTATTCGCTAATTCTGCACTGGCAAATAATGACTGTTTTATCGCGCAAGAAAATGGTCACATTATTCAAGAAGAAGGCAATTGCAAAGCTCGTCATTCGCCCTGCTCTACTTTCAAAATTGCTATTAGTTTGATGGGATATAATGAAGGAATTTTAATTGATGAAACTCATCCAGAATTACCATTTCAGCAGAGCTATGCCGATTGGCAGGAAGTTTGGAAACAAAATCATAATCCAACTTCTTGGATGAAAAATAGCGTGGTTTGGTATTCACAAATTATCACCCAAAAATTGGGAAAGAAAAAATTTCATAAATATCTCACGAAATTTAATTACGGAAATCGTGATGTTTCAGGCGATAAAGGGAAAGATAATGGACTTACCAGATCATGGCTTTCAAGCTCTCTTGAAATTTCTCCACACGAGCAAATTAAATTCTTACAAAAATTGGTCGATCGCAAATTACCGGTGAGCAAAAAAGCGCAAGAAATGACAAAAAATATTTTATTCGCCGAAGAATATGATGGCTGGAAATTTTACGGAAAAACCGGCGCCGGCGATATTTTTAGCAAAGATGGTTCACTCGATAAAACTCACCAAATCGGCTGGTACGTTGGCTTCATCGAAAAAGAAAATCGCAAAATAATTTTCGCCCGCTACATCGAGAATGACGGAAAACAAGATTATTCATCCGGTAAAAAAGCTAAATCTGAAGCGATCCAAAAATTGTTAGAATTAATTTGATTTTCGCTTCGTCATTGCGAGCGCAGCGCGGCAACCCAGTTTAGTGTAAGTTTTACTGGGTTGCCGCGCTACGCTCGCAATGACGCTAGTTTAATATACAAATCCCAAGAAATGACCGACTACAAACAACAAAAAATCGATTTCCTCGACAGCTTACAACCTGATGATTTCCGCAATGGCGGCAGCTTCAACCAAGCTGAACAAATTATCGACCAACTTCACAAAGCGCTTCTGAATCACGCCAAAAAACAAGAAAATACCGAAGAATTTATCGTAAAAGCGGTGACTCATCTTTTTCGCAACAACTCTCCCGCCATAGAAAAAGCCATCAATCTTTCGAAAATTTATCTTGAACTTCACCAATCTTAATCATGAAAAAATTTAGAATTGCGATTATCGGCGCTGGTTTTTCCGGAGTTATTTTGGCAGAAGAATTGCAAAAATTTGCTGATGTAAAAATTTTTGAAAAATCGCGCGGCACAGGCGGACGCATGTCAACACGCTATGCCGAAGATTTTTCGTTTGATCATGGTTTGCAATATTTCACAGTTTCTGGGGCTAAGTTTCAGCAATTTCTAAATCCATTTATTTTAGCGCAAGATGTTGTGACTTGGGATGGCGACACTATTGAACTTCCATCCAATACCAAAAAACCATCGAAACCTCGTTTCGTCGCAGCACCAAACATGAACAGCTTATGCAAAAAAATTGCTAAGAATTTGGATATTAATTTGGGCATTGAAATTGCACCGCTGCAGCCCAAAGCAAATGATGGCTGGCACTTACAAGATAAAGCCGGAAATGAGCTGGGAATTTTCGATTTAGTAATTTCAACCGCACCAGTTGCTCAAACTGAAAATCTTTTTGGCAATCATTTTCCTGCCAATCAAGCGGTGATGAAACCTTGTTTTGCTTTGATGCTGGGCTTTGCCCAAAAATGGTCGCAAGATTGGGTTTTAGCAAAAGTTAAACAAAATCCGATTAAGTTAATTGCGGTCAATTCGTCAAAACCACAGCGCAATGATAAAGTCACTTCATTGGTTATTCAATCAAGCGACACTTGGACCAAAGATCACCTTGAAGACGAGCCCGAAAAAGTGCAGGAAATTTTACTTCAAAATTTTTCTCAATTAACTGAGATCGATCACAAACAAGCGCAATATATCAGCCTGCATCGCTGGCGTTATGCTTTGGTTGAATCAAGCAAGAAACAGAAATTCTGTGATTTAAATTTGGGACTGGCCGCAACCAGCGATTGGATTTGCGATTCTAAACTAGAAGACATCTGGCTTGCTGCGATGGATTTGTGCGAAGAAATAAAACGTAAAATCTAATTATCTTTGCCCAAAATTTTTCGCGTCACTTTTGGATAAGAACCGCGCTCATCAAGCCAAATATCGACAAAAAGACGAGCCAATTTTTGATCAGAAATTTTACCATTAAGCTTGCCGTTGTAAAACATTTCAACGCCTTGATTGGGAACGAATAAAGCCACTTTCTCGTCACCTTTTTTGACCGAGCTAAAAATTTTCTTCAGCGCAATTAAATAATTTTCTTTGTCTTGAGCGCTTAAAACATGAAGCCGCTCAATTTCATCAATCGACCTTTGTGCCAAATCTTCTTTGGAAAAATTCATATTATAGCGAATCTGCACTGCGAATTTTTTGTCGTAAGAAAAACTTTTCTCCACCGACCACAAAGCAATGTGGTAAACTTTTAAACCAAAAAAATTCAAATCAGAATCACCGATCAAGTAAGACTGATTAAGGTTTTGCGAAATTGCTGGCGAAATTTCCGCCGCCTGAATTTGGGCTGCAAAAAATAAAAAAACTAAAAATTGGTAGCAGATTTTTTTCATCTAAATTTTTTCTAATTCAAATTGTACAACATCCGTTCTTTTGGCGTTAAAACCCGCAGCGCAGTAGCACAGATAAAAGCGCCATTTGCGAAT
>JACCDX011102106.1_pt1 | contig 11396 bp, 11 predicted proteins | sample 7449681 | NCBI WGS metagenome assembly JACCDX01 (sample SAMN15323450, study PRJNA562643) | freshwater metagenome | isolation source: river surface water | place: USA:Blue River Watershed | collected 2017-08-18 | reverse complement strand
GAAGTGTTGATACTTATTTGCATCGCATAGGTCGCAGTGGTCGTTGGGGACGCAAGGGCAAGGCGATTAATTTTATGACGAAGCAGGATATTTACACGATGAAGAATATTGAGCGTCATTACAAGATAAATATTCGCGAATTGCCTGTAGATTTTGTGTTTGCGTAATTATTCAAATTTTCACGATATGCACATAATATGCCCATAATCCGAGTCCGACCAAACATTTGGCTGTAGCGTCCAACAAATTCATCGCCATATTTTTGGTATTCTCGTCCAACAAATACACAAATCCATACATTGACCATATGGCCAAATACATGCCAAACAAAACTCTATTGGCGAAACTATATTTGGGCCGCACAAAATTGTAGTATATTACACTGAACATCGCGATGAACGGTACAAACCCTGCAATGTCTGCGACGGTGCGTGTTAGAACGCCCGTCTCGCCTAAATAGCCAATGTATAACATGGCATAGTTGAGTCCAACAATGAGTAAAAATACGGGAAGATAAATGCTTTGTCCAATTTCGTTGGACAAAACGATACATAACGCTAATAACATCATGGGTGTAGTAATGCTCCAGTCAATATACCGCGTTTGTGTGAGTTGTTTCCAGTCGATGGGGTCAGACTCGATTTTGGTGATGAACACGGAATAAAAATAACCGGCGACCACGGAAATACATGTTTCTAAATTGAGAACGTGACGCACCACTGGCGATTTAGTGCGCATAGCCTCGATGAACGTGATAGTAGCGGTGGTCAGTAACAAAATGTAGGTGAGTGTGAAGGAGAATTTGACCGCATTTTTGGGGGTAATCGGCTCAGTAGATTTTTTCGTTGGTTCTTTATTCACAACAATATCCGCCATTTACATTCTGCGTACTTTTTTATGTCTTCGTGTTTTTCTTCGCCCTCCTTTTTGGTTTTGGGTTACGTAACGTGTTTTCGGATGTTTGCGGGTTGGTTCAGTGGGAGGTCTGGGCGCATATTTTTGATATTCAACGCCGGGCCTATGTTTTTGTAATTCACGCAATGTGCTGGGTCTAATGAGATCAGTTGGATTAATTGGAGGTTGATCTTCAGCGACTTTTGGAGCCAATGTTCTTAGTTTTTCCACTGCTGATACGCCGCGATTGTGCAACCATAAAATCCTCATAAAATGTGCATTTTACGGTTGTTTTTGATTTACATAATTTCTCAAATTCACAAGTATAACGTATACAATCGAATCTTTCAATAGAAGACATATCCATTATATTTCGTGGATACTTTTTACATGCTTCTTTACATAAATTAGACAATATTTCACAATCCATTTTATTTCTTGTATTATAAATAATATTCTTTTTATCATTGATTCATATATTTTATAGTATAATCAATTTTTTATTTTTATATAAAACAACATAAAGAAACCATTGTATTTATAGTGTGCAATGCACAATTATGCCTTAGAAGCTCACCAGGTATTCCGACATATATGTTTTCATTATAAAAATATATAAATAATACATTATTGTTTGAGTTATATGTGGGGTCTTTTTGACATGCATTCGCGTTTTCTCGGCGTATTTGAATCACTATCTTTAGCCGAACGCGCTAAAGGTGAGCTCGTGGTTAAACACAATTGTGGTACTTCGTGTTTTTATGTGAAAGAACTGATTGTCAATAAAATTTATGATTAAGGTCTATTCTACTGAAGTGATACACCGGTGTATCACTTCAGTTTATAGAGATTCTGTATTTAAGACTATTTTGCAAAGCAAAATAGTCGCATCACCTGGGAGTGAATACGACCAGGTGATTAAAGATTAACATAATCATAATTTGTGGTAAATATAAACGAATGATTACATTATTCTATAATAATGTAATGTCGCCACCACCCTTGAAACTAAGAGATTGGGTGAATGTGGATGAATTAGATTTGCAATCATTCTCAAGAAATCCGAATGCTGTTGAATATTTGAAACAAAACCCGGATAAAATAGATTGGAAAGAATTATCTGGTAATGAAAACGCAATCGAATTATTGAAACAGAACCCAGATAAAATTAACTGGGAAGAATTATCAGGCAATAAAAACGCCATTGAATTGTTGGAACAAAACAAGGAATACATTCACTGGGATGCTTTATCATACAATCCTGGAGCGGTGCGTTTATTGGAACAAAATATTGATAAAATAGATTGGAGTATGTTATGCGGAAATCCGAACGTGATACACTTGATTGATGCTCTGGTTGAAAGAAATAAATGGAGATGGGAATTTGATTCAAATAAGTTGTTCCAGAGTCCGTATTTTTGGATTTATGATTGGGATCAGAACTCTTTCGAAACACCCTTATACCAAGTTTCAAGTTATGAGAGGACAAAATTATATGCAAGACGTGAATTAGATTGGAATTTATTGTGCAGTAATCCAGAGGCCGTTGAATTCATCGAAAAAGCAATCGAAATTGATGAAAAAATTATATATAAATTGAATTGGACATGTTTATCTGGCAATCCGTCTGCAGTTAAATTATTGGAAAAATATCCAGACAGAATATGTTGGGATAGGTTATCACGTAATCCAAATGCTATTCATTTATTGGAAAGGAACCCAGATAAAATAAATTGGTATTATCTATCAAGTAATCCTGCAGCCATCGATTTATTAGAAAAAAACCCGGATAAAATAAACTGGCATAAATTAACCAAAAACACCGGCGCCGTTCATTTGCTAGAAAAAAACCTGGATAAAGTAGATTTTCCGTTTTATTTAATTGAGAATCCAAACGCAATACATTTATGGATTCAGATGGAGTTTAATCATCCCTCTAACGAAAATTACTGTGCTCATTGTTTGTCTTGCAATCCACATATTTTCACATATGACTATGAACAAATGAAACGCATGATGAAAAACAGCGGACTTACCGAAGGCTGTCTCTCCGCTTCGCACCGAGGACTTGCCGAGGAACTCGCGGCAAAAGTATTTTCGCCCAGTCGTTTATTGAAATTGTGCGAAATTTATGGGTTGGAATTAGAGGAATTGCAGGATTTATATTAAAAAATCATGTTTTCATTATTCAGATTATGCCGCATTAAAACATGCAGCATAATTATATATATACATATATATTGTTGTTTGACTGGCTTTAGCGCTATACGTAAAAATCATCATTTCCTTGATAAGTTTTATAACGTCAAATTATATCCATTGCATACTAAAGTTAATTAATTGAACAAATTTCATTATAAATAGAATGTAAATTTTGTTTTAATATAACGAATCCATTTTCTGGAAATTTGTTCATTTTACAAGGCAAAACACCATATTTAATAAAAACACTTTCTCTTCTTTTACATTTTGCTTTATCTTGCAAAATGTCTTCATCTTCAAAATAGTCGTAATTCACCATGCAATTCAATATTTGATAAACAACATGTGTTTTGTATGTAACATTAGGCGAACCAGCATATTTATGTTTCGTTCCTAAAGTCATGTCATCCAAATCAATTAACATCATTTGGTGTGTAATTGCGTCATACATTATATTCTGTACATCATGATCATTATAATATACTTTTTTATTCGTCATATTAACCACAACATCATAAAATAAAACTGCTGCAACTAATAAATCCATGTATTCTCTATCATTTTCGGGAGAAGCGGCATATTTTTCCATAAGAGTTAAAACCGTCTCTCCTCCAATTTTTGGGATAATTAATTGCACGCAAGGAAATTGAATTGATGTTGGTAATATTGAGTTTGTTGGTTTAACATCAAACTTACATATGTACGAGTTTTTCTTATAGGCTATATTATTAAATTCATCCGGTAAAAACTTCATGTTTTCATAACTATCAATCAACTTCTTGATTTTAATTCCAGTCGATATTTTTCCCACATATTCCGAATAGTTTATATTAACATCATTACATTTCATTGGGGGATATAATACAATACCACTTGCCCCACTTCCCAAAATCTGATGTTCTACATCTACATCAGAAGATTTGGACTTTGAACTATTTCGTCTCGTTCGAGAAGTCATATAATATTACGTCACCTAATTATGGGTACCCGTTAATTTTTAATATTACACATAAAACGTCACGTCTAAATCTCATCTCCCGATTATGCTGTATTATATACCGCACAATCAATTACACCTCCACATGTTATCTGGTACCATAGACATTTCTCTTGCCAGCTCCATACCATGTTTGTTCTCAAATGAAGACAGCCAAGAAGAGACAAAACAGTCGTTGAATGATGGTTCGTCCAAGGTGGATTTACACCACGAATTCAAACTTCCCATTCTCCATCTCTCTCCCGAACACATCCACACTATTTCCTCCACCGTCCAGTCCGATCTCGAACTTGTTGCCATGTACAACCATTTAGCTGAAATCAATTCCGAAGACAAAGACACCAACGATTTTGCTCTTCGCGTCACAGCCGACCAAGCCAAACACTTCACATCCGACGTCGCTTTCTTGTGCGACACACAAGACATTCTCTCCCGAATTCAGCAAGTCCCGAACGATGATAAAGAAAAAGCCAAATGTACCGATTTCTTGGACATGTGGTCTGACGTGAAAGAGTGCGAATATTTTGTAGAAAAACACGGATACATGGACTGGTCTATCCTCGAGTATCTCAACTACAGCGAAGACTTCTTGTTAGCCATGTGTTTCATCAACCTTTCCAGTCCCGTGGCGAGTTTATTGTTGCCGCTTGTCATGTTTGTGTTGCCCTTTTTTCTCCTAAAGTTTCGCGGAATCGACATCGGATTCGCCGAATATTTGGATACGCTTCGCGAAATATCGAAAAACCACTTTATCGGAAAGATGCTAAATATTCGTTCGTTCTCTCCCGAAAATTTGATGTATATCATATTCATGATCGGACTCTACGGACTGCAAATGTACAACAACATCACCAGTTGTGTCCGTTTCTATCACACCATCAAACGGATGAATACCAACCTCTACAACACGCGTTTGTTTATTGACGGCGTTCTTGAAAAAATGGAAATATTCCTAAATATTTCGGGAGAGAAACAAACATATGCCAAATTCAATGAAAAAACCCGACAACATTTTGATTCACTCTCCCAACTTTCGGCTAAACTATCGACCATCGAACCGTTCCGTTTGAGTCTTAAAAAAACGGGCCAGTTGGGATACATGTCCAAATGTTACTACGAAATCCACAAGAGTACCGAATACGAAGCTGCGCTTAGATATGCCGTGGGTTTCGACGGGTATTTTTCCATCATGTCGTCCATATCGCAACTGTTGCAACAAAAACGCCTAAATGTTTGTTCGTTCGATCGCAATCAACCAACTAAATTCGGGAGAGAATGGTATGTTGGCATATCTGCAAATAATGAAATTCTCATCGCAAACGACTGTGATTTGTCGTGCAGTATGGTCATAACCGGTGTGAATGCATCGGGTAAAACAACGTATTTGAAATCGGTGGCGCTAAATATCATATTTAGTCAGCAATTCGGATGCGGTTGTTACGAGACTGCGATTATCAACCCATACACGCACATACACAGCTATCTCAACATTCCCGACACTTCGGGTCGCGACAGTCTATTTCAGGCCGAGTCTCGCCGATGCAAAGAAATACTGGACGCCATTCGCGATGCGGGAGCAGAAGCACACCATTTTTGTCTGTTTGATGAGTTGTATTCAGGAACAAATCCGGAGGAAGCCACAAAATCGGCGACGGCATTCTTGAAATATTTGGCGACGCGATGGTTGAATGTGGATTTCATATTGACAACGCATTATGTGAAAGTATGCAAACGTTTGAAGAAAATCGAACGTTTGAAAAATTATAAAATGATTGTAAATCGCAGATCGAGTGGTGGGTTGGAATACACTTATCGTATAAAACCGGGCATTTCGAAAATACACGGTGGAGTGGAAATACTTAAACAGATGGAATATCCAGCGGAAATGTTAAAAATGTTCAATTCCAATTAGACTTCATCATATCCATGGCACCATTTTTTATCTTGATTTTGTTCTTGACCCAGATTTTGATTTTGATCTTGACCTTGACCTTGATCTTGATTTTGTTTCTTCTGTTTCCATGTTTCCACGTGCATCAATCGAAATGTTCATTTTTGGAAATTTAATATAAATATTTTTTGCTTCCTTACATATTTTTTTTATATCTATATCTTCCACATTTGTTAAATCCCAATGACTTATATCTATTTTTATATTTCTGCTGGCTCTAAATAATCCGGTCATTTTTCTGACTTTTGATATATCCCATTTATTTAAATTAATTATTTCCTGTTCCGCCATTGAATTGCTTGATTCAAAAGTGAATTGCATGCTTGAAACATTAGAAGTATCCCAATTTGAAATGCCGCGAGGTATAATTGAATAATTAAATGTTTTATACATTGATTTCACATTGCTTGTATTCCATTTTGATAAATCACAATCGCGTATAAAGTCAAATCCACTATAACCATTATTAAATAAATAGTCCATATCTGTCAGGTATCTCGTATTCAAATTATTTACTGATTCTGGTTTTTTTATATTTAATAAAATAGGTGTTTTGATATCATTCAGCATTAAACTAAAAAATGTTCCATCAGAAATTTTTGGGGGATACATATATTCAGTATTCACATGAGCTCCCTTTATTCTAATTATAAGTGTATATTCAGATAACTTGTTTTTGATTTTAAATGAACTGACATCACTGGATGATAGTTCCAAATCTGTATTTTCTTTTATTATTTTTTTAATGTTTGATTCAATATCTTTATTCGGATTTATATTTTTGAAAATTTTTGATAAAACATTCATATAAAATGGAGATCTTAAATTGTGTCTTATTCCGAGAGTTTTCTGTCCATATTCAATTCCGGATAAATCCGAAATATATGATGCAAATAATCCAAAATTTGGCTCTACATCCCAAACATTTGTGTCAAATATATTCCGCAATAATTTAATATCTAACTTTTTTCCATCTTGATATTCTAATTCATCATGCATCTCCGGAAATAATTTGCAATCGAAATCTTCACCATTATATAAAATAAACTTCAATAATTCAAAAAGTCCTCTTTCTGCACCATTAATATGTATATATAATATATACATATATATATGAAATTAAGCAGTAAAATTATAAACTTTATTAATATTTACTCACTATTTTCCGTTAATTCAGAAATAGGCATATTATCATCGTCATATTCCACGTCATCATTATCAGCCGCATTTTTCACAAAATGATGTTTGAAATATTTTTGCATTCCTAAATAATTCACAGGTTCATGCGTTTGAAATAATTCACCTAATACTTTGTCGGGTTTAATTATTTTCTTATTATTTGCATCTTGCAAATTATGAGTCTTTATATACTCATGAACGGCTCTAGTTGCTTCCACTCTGGAAACTTTGTTTCCAATTGGAACATTCAAAAACCTACACATGGTTTCACTAATATGTACTGGCACAGCTAATCCAGTCGGCTGTTTTGTTTGTTGAGATTGACTTTCGTCATCGGCGTTTTTCTTAGCGACTCTTCTATCCAAAGTTAATTCTACCCAAGTAATATCGCGCATAATTTCAGTCATTAAAGACTTTACATTACGCAAACGTTCATGAATAATATGAATTCTTTCAGATACTTTTTCTATTCCTAACTCACTCATGTTCAAATAAAAAACTTGTTCTATAGACAATTAAATATATTTTTGTTCATATAGTTTTTATAATATATATTTTTTATTTTTTTTAATAAAAAACATATTTTGGATTTTTAAATCGCATCCAATTCTCTTTCGTTATCCGGACTCTTTCTCTTATTCTTATTTTGATTATTTATTTTGCGAGACACATTTTGCTTGATTTCTTGTTCCATGCGAAAATCACGACGATTGCGTGTTTCATTCCAAGTTTCACACATAAGAGCTCCACCTTTAATACCACTAACATTTACAGCATGATATTCGTGTATGCCATTATTGGGCTTCACGATATTAAAATCCACATACTCTCCCTGCACCAAATACTTATATTGATTCTCATTTTGCACTTGAATAGATGTATAATGAACAAATATATCCTTATCCATGTGCTCTCCGTCACACACAGTTATAAACCCAAATCCAGACGAATTATTAAACCACTTTACACGACCTGTAATGCGTTCCATTCGGAAATATAATTAATAAAATTCATATTGTTTATGTAGTTTTTTAATATAATTATATGTTTTGTTTCTCAATACAAAATATATTGCAAAAAAAATGTTTCGCCGTCGCCAAAGTCAAAATATAAATACAACCGTGATGTTTAGCAATCGCACTGCCGATTTTTTACACGCGCCAACTCATAGCTTTGATTTAATTGTGAAGAAGAATGCAGATATAAGCGGCAACGCAAATATTGGTGGCAATTTAACCATCGGAGGCGATTTGCGTGCTCGTAACTTTTATTCGTCCGGCAATTATTTTTTAAATGGTTACGTATTAATTCCTGCTGGAACAATTATTATGTCTGCCATAAATACTAGTTCAAACAGCACGATTAACCCAGTGATTCCGGCGGGTTGGTTATCATGCGATGGGTCAGCTGTCCAGATTAATTCATACGCTGTATTATTCTCCGCGATTGGTCACACATATGATATTTCGGGTGATGACCCTAACGTGGTGTTCCGATTACCTAATTTAAAAGGTAGAGTCGCAATTGGTTATGACGCAGCGTCGGGAGATGCTATAGGTGTTACCGGTGGCACACGAACACACACATTAACTGAATCTGAGATGCCTAGACATACACACACATCTAATGCAACAGGTGGTAGTATTGGTTTAGCACAAAGAACTGGAACAAATACATTAACAGCTTCCGACGACAGTTCCGGCGAGCTTGACTTAGTAAATGCGGCTGCATTGACTATCGGTGAAACTGGTGGTGTTAATAGCGCGTCTGGATATCAAACTGAGCCACATAATAATATGCAACCGTTCATGGTTTTAACTTATCTCATTAAGTATTAATTGTTGGGTTGGTTGGTTCATGTGTCATCATGATTACTTTTTCATAATCTGGACGTTCCATATATGCCAGTGAATATAAATATTCAAATAAAGGTTTCACTTGTTCCGGCATATTGTTCAACTGTTTAATTTGTATCCAATCTATACTATCACTTTTGTTGTTTAAAATAAATAGTTCTGGCCATAAAATGGATACGTAAATATAGGCTGCGGAAATAATGTCGTCTCTTCTGGATGGCGTATTTTTATTGAGAACATTGATACTCGCATATCTGCGAGAACCAACGATGTCACGAATGGGTGTATTTGGAATATGTGTTTTATTTTCATTAACATAATACGTTGCCAATCCAAAATCAATTAATACCAATGATTCATTCTCAATCATAAAATTAGCGGGTTTAATGTCACGGTGAATAACATATTTATCGTGTATATTTTTAAGAATATTTATCATAATATGCAACATTATTTTTGCTTGTCCTGAACCACCAATTTTGTTATTATTACGAATATAATCATCTAATGACATCGTGTAATAGGGCATTACCAAATAATAACTTCCATCAGATAATTTCCCGTAATTATGAACTCGCGTAATTGAGGACACGGATAAGTATTGTAAAATAGATGCTTCATGTTTTATGAGAGACCATCCCTCACAATTATAATCGGTTTTTATCGCCACTGGTTCATGAGTGATTATGTTTTTCCCCTTGTATATTGCACCAAATGACCCATGTTTTATGGCATTTTCAACCAAATACACGCCTCCACATATCATGATACGCGTCTTTATTTAGTTAAAAGTGCATTTTCATATATGGATTTTTTACAATTATAATGTATAATACAACCAATGAAACCGATAATATGGTTATTGGTATTTTTAATAATCACAATTGCATTATCTTTAGTATTCACGCAACATATTTCGAAATTGCAACCTGAACTTGAAAAACAAGAGGATGATAAAGAAGGTTTTTGGTTTCTGGCAATTGGAGAAATGGCAATAATTGATAAAGCATTGAAAGACAAATGCAAAAATCAAACCAATGACGCATCCAACCGTTATTCCAATCGTAACGCCACAAGTGCCCAACGTAATAGCGCATGTAACGGGGGGTATTTGGTGAATAAATACAGCGAAGAATTGGTGAAACGATGGGACCAATCAAAACAAACCGCTGTAGAAAGAGCATTTAAAAATAATGGTGTAACATTTATTACCGATTTCAACTCAGAAACCACACAGCGCGACATTAATTTCTTGCTCATTTTCTTTAAGGAAGTTCATGGAATCGACCTTCTGACTTACCCATATGATGGGAATATGAATAAATTCAAAGAACTCGTACAGAATATGAAAACCGCCAATGCAACCAGTTTCCAAGATTATTTGGCACAGTCTATAGCAGTAAATGAACAGCCTCTACCACCACATTTAATGGGTGAGGTCAAGCCACCACATTTAATGGTGAAATCCGAAGGATTCTCTGGAAATATAACAAATATTGGGTGTTATAAGGATAACGATAAACGCGCGGTTCCAAACTATGTGGCAAATGTGCCATATAATGAAGACGGGATAAATCAGTGCGCTGATAAAGCGGCTGAAGTGGGTTCAAGTGTTTTTGGTTTGCAATATCGCAATGGAAACAATGCACAGTGTTTTATTGGCAACGGGTCACCGAATGAAATAGAGAATGCCAAACAATACGGCAAATCATCACAAGACTGCACTAAAAACGCGGTCCCTATGCAGAATAATTTATTCGTGTTGCCTCCCAAACCTAAAGTGTTTAGCGATATGGATATTTTCAAGGAGTTTGCTTCCAACAAAGAATTGCAAAAGAAATTTAAAGATATAAACCCGTCCAATTTCACACAAGTTTTAAATAGAAAAGCCGACTTAAGTAAAGCCATGCAACCACCCCGCTTAGATGGTTTTACTACTGGAAGCCAACTGAAAGAGGGAATCGATACCGTCCCCATGTCTGGATATACTGGCTATCCTAATACAGAAAGAGGCATGGCGACTACGTGGAATACATTCTATAAATCGAGTAATGTGAATGACGGACCCGAAGCCAATTGCAAGAAAATATGCGATAAAAATACGAACTGCAAAGCGTTTGTTGTTCAGAAACGCGAACCTGGCCCATGGGATTGTTGGACCATACCAGCCTCCAACCTGAACGCTGCCACTAATCCAGCCAAACCAAATGCCGCACAAGCAACTTACGTGAAACAACCTAAAAATATAAAATGTGCGTCTGATGCGATTTGTAATAATCCCGAAGGTTTTACTTCGGAGTCAAGCACCTCAGCAATT
>JACCDX010181064.1_pt1 | contig 11396 bp, 11 predicted proteins | sample 7449681 | NCBI WGS metagenome assembly JACCDX01 (sample SAMN15323450, study PRJNA562643) | freshwater metagenome | isolation source: river surface water | place: USA:Blue River Watershed | collected 2017-08-18 | reverse complement strand
TGACGTCGTCGCGCTCGAGCGACGCGAGCTGACGGATCGTCATGCGTGCGCGGCCCAGCTCGACCACGACCTCGACGGGAATGTCCTGAAGAAAACCTACGGAACGTTCGGCAGCCATCCGCCCTCCCTAGACCGCTATCGGTCGACCATTTCAGAACTTAAATCGGAAATCATCCGGTTGATGACGCGCACGGAGCGCACCGTCCCGGACGCGCCCGGCTCCCCGGCGAACACCGCCAGATCACCGATGCGGGCGATGGCTTCGCCCGCGGCGCCGATGAGAATCTCGTCGCCCACCCGAAGCCCCTCGAGGCGCTTCAAGGGGATGTTGACGCGCGCCAGCTCGACGGAGATCTCGACCTCCACCGGCATCACGCGATCGAACTGGGCCGCGCGAGGCGCGGACTTCTTGGGCGCAGGACGATCGACCGCACCCGCACCGCCCTGGGCGCGCGGGAGGAGTCGACGCACAAGGCCCGTCGGCAGGGCGACGTGAGCGCTTCCAGCGCCCATCCCCCCAAGCGTGAACTCGACCGTGCACACCGCGTAGGACGTGGTGTCGTCCAGGTCACCACATACGCGGCGACTAGGCGCAGCGTCCACCAGGCGGAGGCGCGGCGGCACCCCGACGGTCCAGCTCGATTCGAGCGCGTCAACCAGGAACCGCGTCAACCGCGTCCCGACCCGCAGCTCCACGGGCGTGACGGGACGAAGCACCTCATCGTCCGCGACCTCGTCGGCCGCACCCTGACCCATGAGGGGACCCATCATGCGCGCGACGAGCCGGCCGTCGAGCGCCACGACAACAAGCTCGCCGCCGTCTTCCTGACCATAGGTGGCCCAGACCGAGGCATCGGACCAGGTGTCACCCTCAAGGAACTGCGAGAGCGCGACCGGACGAACCCCCTTGACCGCGACCGGCGTGTCCAGCCCCGTGAAGGTGGCCAGACGCGGGCGCAGACGGCGCGCCACACCGAGGAACATCTCCTCGATGATGGGCGTCACCTGACGCGCTTCGCGGTCGAAGGTGGGGACCATCGGCTACTGCACGACGAACTGGGTGAAGTAGAGGCGGTCGACCACCGTCGGCGCCGTGATCCCGTTCACGCGGGTCAACAGCTCGTCGCGCAGACGAACCTTGCCGTCCGTGCCCTCGAGCTCGGACCAGGTGTAGTCGCTGACCGCGGTGATGATCGAGTCGCGGATCTGCGCGCTCTTCGCGGTGACGGACTCCGCGTGGGCGGCCTTCGTCTCGACCTGAACCTCGACGCGAAGCACGCGGCCACCGCCGCTGCCACGGAGATTCACCGTGAAGGTGCCGATGTTCGTCACGGACGCGCCCGTTGGCGGCGGCTTGGCGGCCGCCCCCTCCGCGGGAGCACCCTCGCCGCCTTCGGCAGCAGCCTCGCCACCCTCAGCAGGCGCCTCGCCACCCTCGGCAGCCGCAGCCTCGCCACCCTCGGCGGGGGCCTCGCCCTCGGCTGCGGGCTTGTCGCCACCGCCCATCATCATGGCGCCACCCACGCCGCCGCCCACGCCGAGCAACAGCGCGATGGCAGGCACGGCGAACTTCGCCGCCTTGCTGGGTGGGGTCTCTTCGGTGGGTTCGGCCATGACGTACGGCTCCGGGACCACGAGAATGGTGGAACGACAGGGGCGGCTATCGGTCGCCCCCTCAACTACTTAACCAAAATCAGATCAGGTTGACGAGAACCTGAAGCGACTGGTCCGCGGCGGAGATCACCTTCGCGCTGGCCTGGTAGGCGCGCTGGTGGGTGATCATGCTGACGAACTGATCCTCGAGCTCGACGTTGCTGCGCTCGAGGGCGTTGCCCGCGATGCCACCACGACCGCCCGTGCCGGCGACGCCGAGGGCCGGCTCCCCGCTGTAGACGCTCGCGGAGAACAGCGTGCCACCCATGCGGACCAGCCCGCTGTCGGCCTTGAACGTCGCGAGCGCGACCTGGCCGAGCACGAGCTCTTCGCCGTTGGTGTAGCTGCCGGTGATGGTGCCATCGTCCTCGACCGAGAGGCCGGACAGCTCGCCGGTGCCCATGCCGTCCTGGAGGAGGCTGCTCACCGCAGAGGTGTTGCCGGACATCCGGAGGGACCCGTCCGTGACGGTGCCCGCGGCGTCGAGACCGAAGTCGAAGGCCATCGTCTGCGCAGCGGCGCCCTGGAAGGTCCAGCCCGCGGTGTCGGTCTGGGTCGTCGCCGTGAGGGTGCCCGTCGAATCGAAGGTGAGCGACCCGCTGGCGAGCTCGAAGGCCGCGCCGTCCGTAGCCGAGTAGGCCGCGCCGGTGGCGTCGTAGACGTCCGTCGCGTCGGTCACCGCGCGCCAGTTCCAGGTGTTCGCGCCGGAGCGCTCGAAGGCCACCGTGACGTCGTGGGCGACGCCGAGGCTGTCGTACACGGTCATGCTGGTGGAGAAATCGGCGGCCTCGGCGGCCTCCGTCACGGTGTTCGTGCCGGCGCCGGTGCCGAAGAAGTCGAGCACCGCGAGGTCCGTGCCGACGTCCGTGTCCGCGGCGAGCACCGCGTCCATCGTCACGGTCGCGGTCGCCTGGCCGGGGAGCGTCGCCGTGGAGACCTGCAGGTCACCGACGGCGGGGCTGAGCGCGCCACCCGTGGCCGGGTAGCCCTGAAGGCGGAGGCCGTTCGACGTGGTGACGAAGCCCTCCTTGTCCATGTAGAACTCGCCATTGCGCGTGTAGAAGCTCTGCGTGGCGCTGTTCACCTGGAAGAAGCCGTTGCCGCTGATCGCCATGTCGAGGGCGCTGTCGCTGCCGTCGATGGTGCCCTGACCGAAGAGGGTGCTGACCCGGTTCGTCGCGACGCCGGTGCCCATGCGGCCAGCGCCGGAGAGGCCGAACACGTCCTGCGGGAGGAAGTCCGCGAAGGTGGCGCGCGTCTGCTTGAAGCCCGTCGTCCCGATGTTCGCGATGTTGTCGCCAGCGATGCCGAGACCGGTGGAAGCCGCGCCGAGGCCGGAGGCGCCGACATTGAGGGTGCTGAAGAGGGACATGGTGACTCCTGCGATCCACGAACCGGCCAGGCCGGAGGTGAGACGACGCCGCAGCGCGAGCTGAGGGTCGAGGAACCCCGCTGCTCGAGGAGCCCCGTCACGCACGTCCACGTGGTCAGGGATCCCCGCATCGCGAGGCAAGGCTTCTGAAGGGGAGCCCTCGTTCCGAAGAACCACGTCCGGTTCGTCGGTCGGTCGAGCGTTCCGGGCCCCCTTGGAGTGATCCTTGGTCCAGCCCGGAGTTGTCGGTGAACCAGGAGACTTCAGCCCCTGAGCCACCCCGTCATGGATGCGACGTCAGCGCACCACGGCGGTCGAATCGATCTGCGTGAAGATGTTTCCTGCTGCTTCGGAGCGGGTCATGACCGTGACGATGCGCCGATCCGGCACACCAACGATGAAGGCGTGATCGCCCATGAGAACCAGAGATTCCTTCGCCCCGCGGCGGGCGAGGTTGTCAATCGCGCCGGACAGGTCTTCCATGTCCTGCTCGTCGAGCTCGATGCCGCGAGATTCCATGCGCGCCGAGGCGTGCTTGGAGAAGCTGACCCCACCTCCCGCAGGCGAAGCCGCGGGCCGGGAGGCCTGAGGACGGAGGAGCGCGTCGAGACTGTCGGCGAAGCCACCCACTTGCTCGAAGCTGCGCGGCTCGGGCGCCTGAACGCCACCTACCGGGCCTACGCCACGAATCGTGCTCATGTGCCCGCCCCGTCACCGTTGTCGAGACGGAGGATGTCGGCCATGTCGATGCGCACACCGTCGATGGACGGGCTCGCGGAGCCGGTGGAAAAGTCCATCTCGTCGACAACGCCGCGCACCATCGTGGTGACGTCGACCGCATCGCCATCGCCGTCGGTCGCCGCGACCGTAAACGTGTACTCGCCCTCGGGCAGCTGCTGGCCGTTCAGCCCGCGTCCGTCCCAGGTCCAGGAACCCTCGCCGTCGCTGAGCGCGCCGCTGTCCTCGGAGTAGACCACGTTGCCGTCCGCGTCACGCACCGTGACGGTCGCGTCCGTCGCCGCGCCGGAGGCGTCGAAGATCAACTCCTGATCGCCCTGCCCGTCGTAGTGGAACCGATCGCCGCGCGCGACGACCGTCTGCCCGAGCAGGTTGGTCATCGCGGCGTTGTTCATCGACGCGTTCACCAGGTAGAGCGCGTCCATCTGCGACGAGAGCCCCTGCAGCTGCTCGAGCTGGGAGAACTGCGCGAGCTGGGCGACGAACTGCTCGTTGGAGACCGGGTTCGTCGGATCCTGATTCTGCAGCTGCGTCGTCAGCAGGCGGAGGAACGTGTCCTCGCCCATGTCGGTCGAACCCGTCGCAGCGGCACCGCTCGGGATGTCGCTCGTGGTGTTCACGCCTGTGAGGCTGCCGATGCTCATGTGGTTCCTATCGGTCGGGGTGGAAAAATGTTGAGGAGAAGTTTTTCAGATTTTCAGGCGAGCCGGGAGACCGTCACACCGCCACGGGCAGCGTCGGCCGCGGGAGGCGAACCTGCCCCGCGAGACGGCGCCGTACGGCCCTGACGCGACGAGGACGACGCCTCGGGCTGGCCCCACCCATCACCACGACCCTGATCGCGCGCGGTGTCACCGCCCCGCCCTGCCGACGTGTCGACGGACACGGCGACGCGCGCGACCTCCCCCGTGGCGCGAAGGCTCTCGCGAAGGTCTTGCTCCACGCCACGCACCGCGCCCACGAACTCCCGGTCTCCCCGGAGGAGCACCTCGAGGCCGGCGTGATGGCGACCGATCTCCAGGGACCAGACACCGTCCCGATCGGAGACGTCCAACTCCAGGCGCGAGGGGAGCGTCACCGCGTCGAGCGCGCGATCCACGCGCTCCTGACGCGCGGACGGGTCGGCCACCACGACGCCCGTGGAGGCTTCCGCGACGGACGAGGTCAGAACGCGCCCAGGCGCCGACGTGACCACGACGTCCTCGGGCGCCCCCTCGAGCAACGTCACCTCCGCCTCGCGCCCGGCCCCGGACGCGCCGGAATCGTCGGAGGTGGCGACATCGGAGCCCGAGGCGCGCGCCTCCACGGGAGCAGCGACAACCTCGTCCGCGAGGACCCCGAACTCGCCACCATCCCCCTCCGCAGCGGACGACGCGACGACACCCTCGGTGTGAACCCCCTGCGCGCGGCCCTGCGCTGCGAGCTCGAGCCCCTGCAGCGCCGCCGCGACGAGCCCGCCTCCCGTGGCCGATGCACCTCCGGGCGCGAGGGCCAACAACTCCGCTCCGGACACGGTCGGCGAAACGACGCTCCCGCTGAACGCCTCCATCCCGCGCGACGCGTCCCCGTCGCCAAAGGAGGCGAGACCCGCGTAGGTCTCGTAAGCGCGAACAGAGAGGCTCACATCGTCGCGCCCGACCAGCGCAGCGTCCACCCGACCCTCGGCACCGACAAAGGGTCCCTGCGCCAGGTCGACGCCACGACCGAGCGGGCGGTCGAAGACTGCTCCCGCACCGAGGGCGACCCCGCCCGCCGCAGACGGGCGCGCGGCACCCATCGCACCCGCGACCTGCGGCACGCCGAGCAGACCCAGCAGCGAGGACGACGCCAGGGCCGCGCTCGGCGCGGACGTCGATTCGGAGAGGCTCGCCGCAGACGCCTCCCGCGGTTCGCGCGCGCGCTCGTCCCGCATCGGCGACGGCGCGTCACGCTCGACCGTGCGGGTCTCGCGCGAGGCGTCCACGAGCGCCACACCAAACCCGTTGGCCGCATCCGCGTCGGGCCCCGTGGCGCCGTGAGCTTTGCGGCCCGACGCCACGGGCGACGACGACGGGGCCATGCCCCGCACGCTCACATCGCCCCCGGCGCAGCGGCGGGAGCCGCCTCGGCCGGCATGGCCGGCGCAGCAGGCGGCACCATCGGCGCGGGCGTGTCGAACGGAGAGGGCGCCGCCACGGCGCCGGGCGCCGTCGTAACGTCGCGCGGGTCCGGGATGCCGTCGAGCAAGATGGGGTCCGTCATGCGCGCCGCGAGCGTGGCCGCGACCGTGGGGTCGAGAGACACCAGGAGCTTCCCGGCCTTCGGACGCTTCATGCGCTCGAGCACCTGCACAGCGAGCGCCGTGTCCAGCTTGGCAAACATGGGAGCGACCTCGGCGGGACGGGCCTTCTCGACCATCGTGACGAGCCCGTCCACGCGCGCCATGCGCTCCTGGTCCGCCGCGTCGAGCTGCTTGGAGACCGCCTCGCGGATGGCCGTGAGTTCCGCCAGGCGCGCGTCGAGGCGCTTCTCGGCCTCCGAGAGCTCGGCCTCGCGGGCCGTCACCGTCCGATCGCGCTCGTCGAGCGACCGCGCGCGACGCTGAAGCTCCTCTCCGACCTGCTTCGTGCCCTTCTGCTCCTGGCCACACCAGCGCAGCACGGCTGCGGGGTTCGGCACCAGATCGGCGAGGCCGCCCGAGCCCACGGCGGCCCCTGCAGGCCGCGTGAACCCGATGAGCGCCGCGAGCGCGAGGACCGCGATGCCGCCGTAAAGGATGGTGCGCTCGGTGTTCACTCGGACCTCCTGCGGGCGCCGACTTCATCGAGCATCCGCGTCTCCTTGCGAAGCCCTTCGACACGCGCACGCTCCGCGTGCGCCTCGAGGAGCTTCTCCATGCTGATCTCGTCGCGAACGAGCTTCTGGTGCGCCCGCGTCGCGGTGTCGAGGTCGCGCTCCCGCTGAGCGAGGCGCGCCTGCTCGCGTCGCGCTTCCATCTCGGCGCGCAGCCGCCAGGCGTGCCATGCCGCCAGATCCGTCGGATCGTCGCGGTTCACGGCGTCGCGGGCGACGCGCATGTGCTCCTGCATGGCCAGCACCTTCGCGGCCTGGGCGTCACGCTCGGTCTGCGCGCGCAGGACGACAACCTCGCTCTCGCGGCGGGCGTTCTGGCGCAGACGGTGGAGGGTATGAAGGACGGACACGAGGCACCTGCCTCGTCCTATCGGTCACAGCCCACGGTTGTTGAGCACTACCGCGTGATTTTTTCCATGGCCTCGACGACCTGCTCCATCGGGGTGGCCTCTTCGACCCGCTGGCCAAGCACGGCGCGGATCGCGTCGATGCGCGCGATGGCCGCGTCCACCGCGGGGCTCGCGCCCGCGCGGTACGCGCCCAGGCGAATCAGCTCCTCGTTCTCGGCCCATGTCGCCATCAGGCTGCGGAACTTGCGCGCCGCCTCCATGTGGCGCGGCACGACAACATTCGGCATCACACGGGAGATGCTCTGGAGGACGTCCACCGCCGGGAACTGACCGTGCGTGGCGATCTTGCGGCTCAGCACGATGTGCCCGTCGACGATGCCGCGCACGGCGTCGCCGATCGGGTCCTGCAGGTCATCGCCGTCGATGAGGACGGTGTAGAGCGCCGTGACGCTTCCGGTTCCCTCGCCGGGACCGGCCCGTTCAAGCAGGCGCGGCAGCAGGCCGAAGCACGACGGCGTGTAGCCCTTCGTCGTCGGAGGCTCGCCCGCGGCGAGGCCGATCTGGCGCTGGGCCATCGCGAGGCGCGTCACGCTGTCCATGAAGAACATGACGTCGTGGCCGTGGTCGCGGAACCAATCCGCGATGGTCGCCGCCACGAACGCGCCGCGCACCTGGAGGACCGGCGAGCGGTCGGAGGTGACACACACCACCACGGACCGCGCGAGACCTTCCTCTCCGAGCACGTCTTCGATGAACTCGCGGACCTCGCGACCGCGCTCGCCGATCAAGGCGATCACGTTCACCGTCGCGGCGCTTCGGCGCGCGATCATGCCCATGAGCGTGCTCTTGCCCACGCCGGAGCCCGCCATGAGGCCAACGCGCTGACCTCGGCCGAAGGTGAGGAGCCCGTCCACGACGCGCACCCCGGTGGCGAGCGGCGAGCGGATGACATCGCGCTTCATCGGATCCGGAGGCGACGCATGGAGCGCGCGGCGCTTCAGCATCGCCACGCTGCCCTTGCCATCGAACGGCTCACCAAAGCCATCGAGCACGCGCCCACGGAGCTCCTCGCCGACGGGCACGCTGGGCATCTCTCCGAGGGTGTCGACCCGGGCGCCGTAGCGGATTCCATCGACGGCGGAGAACGGCATGAGCAGCGCGCGCTGGTCACGGAAGCCGACGGTCTCGGCGACGCCACCGTCCTCGATCCGCACGACCTCGCCGATGCGGGCGCCCGGCAGCTCGGCCTCGAGCAGCGTGCCGACCAGACGGACCACGCGGCCGCTGCGACGACGGACCGGCACGTCGCGAATCACGTCACCGAGCGCGTGCAGCCCGAGGCCTCCGCTCACGGAGCGGCCTGCCATTGTGCGAGCACCGAGGCGATAGCACTGCTGGCCGAGGCGAGCGAGGCGTCGATCCGACCGGTCGGCCCCTCGCAAATGGCACCAGCGTCCACCGCGGGGTCCTCCACCACCGTGATGCCGCTGCCCTGAAAGCGGCCTCGGAGCAGCTCCGCGTCCTGAGGCGCGACCCGCACGACGAGCCCCTCGCGGCCGAGCGCCCGTGATGCCTCCTCCACGATGGCATCCACCAGCCGCGGATCAGCGTGGAGCGCCTGACCCGCCATGCGGCGCGCAGCTTCGAGGATCACGCCGCCTACCGCCTCACGGAGCTCCTCGACCAGCTGGGAGCGCGCACCGTCGACCGCGCGGGCCACCTGAAGCACACGCTCCGTCGCCTGGGTGAACGACTTTCGTTCCGCCTCGAGCGACTTCATGGCGGCGGCGTGCTCTTCCTCACGCTCCTGGTCCCGGGCCTCGAGCTCTTCGATCCGAGCGATAAGCTCGGGATCAGGCTCCGGTTCAGGCTCGGGCTCCGGCTCCACGTCGGGCTCGGGCTCGGGCTCGGCAGCCATCATGCGACGACCCGCCAACTGCGCGAGGAGCATCTCCTCGGCAGGCACAGGCAGCGCCTCTTCGGGTGCGCTCAACCCAAGACGGCGCCAGCCAGCCTGGGAAGACGCGACCAACGGGACGAACGGTTTCACCGGCCCTCCGCGTCAGCCGTCCTCGCTCTCGCCGAGGTCGAGGAAGATGACGCCCTCTTCGGCGAGCTTGCGCGCGGCGGCGACGATGCGCTCCTGCGCCTCGCGGACGAGCGCACGGCGAGCGACGCCGAGGATCTCGATCTCCTCGCGGATGTCGGCCGCAGCGCGGGTCGAGAGGTTCTGCAGGAAGCGCTCGCGGAGGGTCTCGTGGGCACCCTTGAGGGCGAGGACGAGGTCGTTGCGCTCGACGACGCGGAGCACGGCCTGGATGGCGCGCGGGTCGAGGCGCTCGAGGTCCTCGAAGCTGACCATGCGACGCGCGAGGTCGTCGGCGAGGTCCTCTTCGCGGACGCGGATCTGGTCGAGCAGCACCGTGTTCTTGTCGCGGGACATACGGCCGAGGATGCGCGCCGCGTTCTCGACACCGCCGAGGGGGAGCGGATCCTCGATGTCCTCGAGCGCGCGACGGAGCGCGAACTCGACGTCATCGGCAAACTCCCCGGCGACGCGCTCCGCGCGCGTCATACGGATCGTGAGGTCCGACTGCACGTCGTCCGGGAAGCAGGACAGAACGCGGGCCGCGTTGTCCACGCCCATGCGGAGCAGCGCAACCGCACGCACCTGCGGGTGCTCGTCCGCGAGGATCGCGGCGATGGCCGCGGCCGGACGGGTACGAACGAAGGCCTCGAGATCGTCGGCCTCGCGGCGGGCCGCGTGCGTGACGCGCTCACGACGACCCTCGTCGACGAGCTGCGGGAGGACGTTGCGGACGAAGTCGGGGCCCGTGGCCGGGAGCACCGTCACGTGACGGAGTTGCTCGACGAACTCGGAGACGACGCCCTCGATGACGTCCTCCGGGATCTCGCGCATGCCGGCGATGGCAACGCCCACCTGCTTCACCTCCTCGTCGGAGAGGTGGCGGAGCATGGATCGGGCGGCATCGCGCTCGAGGTACATCACCAGGATGGCCGACTTCTGGACACCCGAGAGGTCGGCGGTGGTGTTGGGGACGAGCTGGAGACGAGGAGCGGCGCTCACGAGGCACCTCCCTGGCTGCGGATCCAGCGACGGAGCACCTCCGCGGAGTTCTCACTCTCGCGGCGGACCAAATCGCTGACATGCTGGGGCTGAAGAGAACGGAAACGTTCGACGTGGCTGCGAATGCGCTGGGAGAGGTCGTCCTCGTCCGCGCCAGCCGCGATGGGGGAGTTGGCCGGGAGGTCATCCTCGCCGGCGGCCTCGTCGCCTGCCGCGACGGCGTCCTCGCCAGCGCCGACCAGGCCACCCGCGGCGCTGACCGGAGCCGGCGGACGGATGGACGCCATGAGGGGGCGGATGACGAAGAGGAAGGCGAGACCGATGGCGGCGACCGCGAGCGCGTACGGGAAGTAGCGCTCCACCACCTCGGCCGTGGAGACCTCGGGGACCTCGGCGTCGAGCTGCGCGGGGGCGAAGGCCACGAAGGTGACGACCACCTCGTCGGCGCGCTTGCTGCTGGCACCGAGCGACGCGCGGACGGCGTTCTCGAGCTCCTGCTTGAGCTTGACCTCGTCCTCGGGCTTGGCGTCAGCGCCGAGGACCGCCTTCAGCGCCGCGGTGTCGATCATGACCGAGGCCGAGAGGCGCCGCACGTCGCCGGCCGGACGGACCGTGGTGGTCTGCGTCTGGCTGTACTGGTAGGTCGTCTCCTGAGCGTCGCGCTTGCGACCCGACGCCGAGCCGGAGGCAGAGCCACCGCGCTCAGGGAGGTTCGAGTCGGTGCCCGGGACGCCGGCCGCACCGGAGGTGCTCGTTCCGTTGGCCTCGGTCTCGATGCGCTCCTTCTGGGGCGCGGCGCTCTCGGGGTCGATCTCGGAGGTGGTGCTCTGGACCGCGCTCGTCTCGAGCTCGACGTTGACCGTCACCGCAGCGGCGTTCGGCGAGCCGAGGAGACGCGCGAGCGCGGTACGGACGCCGTCGGCAAGAACGGCCTCCTTGCGGGCCGCCTGCGCCGTGAGGTCACCGTTCTGGGGGTTCTCGGGGTCCGAGGCCACGCCCGCCCACAGGAGCCGGCCCGTGCTGGCGTCCACGACCGTCACGTCGTCTGCGGTCATGCCCGCGACGGCGTGGGACACGAGCTGCGCGATGCTGCGCGCCGTGTCGCGGCTCACGCTGCCACCCGCGTCCGGCTGGACGGTCACGGCCGCGGTGGAGCGGGCCTCGTCACGAAGGAAGGCCGCGCGCTCCGGGAGGTTGAGCGACACACTGCTCGCGGCCACGCCGGTGATGGAGTTGATCGTGCGCTGGAGCTCGCCCTGCAGCATGCGCTGACGGTGGAGCTGCTCCTGAAACGGAGAGACCCAGGGGTCGATCTGCGAGAGGCCCTCGAGACCGACGATGCCGTCCTCGCTGCTCGCGGCGC
>JACCDX011610899.1_pt1 | contig 11400 bp, 11 predicted proteins | sample 7449681 | NCBI WGS metagenome assembly JACCDX01 (sample SAMN15323450, study PRJNA562643) | freshwater metagenome | isolation source: river surface water | place: USA:Blue River Watershed | collected 2017-08-18 | reverse complement strand
GCTTCTCGTAGGACAGCTCTTGTCCGTTGACGATCAAACGTTTATTTCTGTACACGATGTTATCTCCCGGGACGCCAACCACTCGCTTGATGTAGTCGAGTGAAGGATCCTTCGGGAATTTAAACACCATCACATCGCCGCGGTTAGGATTGTTAATGGAAACGACTTTTTTATTAACAATTGGCAGCCGGATGCCATATGTGTACTTATTAACGAGTATCAGGTCACCGATCTGAAGGGTCGGAACCATTGAACTGGACGGGATTTTGAACGGTTCGAACAGAAACGATCTGAAAAGAAACACAGCTGCGATGACCGGGAAGAAACTTCCGGTGTAAGCGATCCACGCGGGCTGGCGCTCCAGCTCGGCAACCAGCTGCGCACGCGCTACCGGATCCGGCTTGACGCCGTTTTCCATCAGGCGCGCACTGCGCGCATCAAACTCTTCGAGCGCACTCGTGGCTTCACGGCGGCGCATAGGCGAGAGATAAAAACGATCCAGCGTCCAGACCAGGCCCGTGCCAAGTGTCAGCAGGAACAGGATCAGCGCAAAATTACCGAGTATGGATTGCAAAGTCATAGTGGCGTTTATTGGGATTATCGGGACAGGCGGCGGTTATTTTTCTTCCACTTGCAGAATCGCCAGGAAAGCCTCCTGCGGTATCTCGACCGAGCCGACCTGCTTCATGCGCTTCTTGCCAGCCTTTTGTTTTTCAAGCAGCTTGCGCTTACGGGTAATGTCACCGCCGTAGCACTTGGCCAGCACGTTTTTACGCAATGCTTTTACGTTCTCGCGCGAGATGATGTTTGAGCCAATCGCTGCCTGAATCGCGACATCGAACATCTGACGCGGTATCAGTTCGCGCATCTTCGCCGCAACCGCACGTCCGCGGAATGGCGCATTCGAGCGGTGCACGATAATGGCCAGTGCATCGACCTTGTCGCCATTGATCAGCATGTCGACCTTCACCACATCGGAGGAACGATATTCCTTGAACTCATAATCCATGGACGCATAACCGCGAGAGATAGACTTCAGGCGATCGAAAAAGTCGAGCACTACCTCGCCCATCGGTATTTCATAGGTCAGCTGCACTTGCTTGCCGTGATAAGACATGTTGATCTGTACGCCACGCTTCTGCGTACATAGCGTGATCACCGACCCCACATACTCTTGCGGCATGTACAGGTTGACTGTCACGATGGGCTCACGGATATCGTCGATCTTGGATGGCTCAGGCATCTTGGACGGATTGTCGACCATGATGGTTGTTCCATCACGCATCTGCACTTCATAAATGACCGTGGGCGCGGTGGTGATCAGATCCATGCCGAATTCACGCTCAAGCCGCTCCTGCACGATCTCCATGTGCAATAGCCCGAGGAAGCCGCAACGGAAACCAAAGCCCAGCGCCTGCGAGACCTCTGGTTCATACATCAGCGCGGCGTCATTGAGCTTGAGCTTTTCGAGCGAATCGCGCAGCGCATCGTACTGATTGGCCTCGACCGGGAACAGACCAGCGAACACCTGAGGCTGCACTTCCTTGAATCCTGGCAGCGGCTCAACAGCTGGCTTGGCCGCCAGCGTGATGGTGTCGCCCACCTTGGCGGCTTTGAGTTCCTTGATGCCAGCAATGATGAAACCGACCTGTCCGGCTGACAGCGATTCGCGCGCTAACGATTTGGGTGTGAACACGCCGACGCTTTCGACCAGATGCTGCGCACCGGTAGCCATCAGCAGAATCTTTTCTTTGGGGCGCAGCGTGCCATTCATCACGCGCACCAGCATCACGACACCCACATAGTTGTCGAACCAGGAATCGACGATCAGTGCCTGCAGCGGTGCATCGGGGTCGCCCTTGGGCGGCGGCACCTTGGCAATCAGGGATTCGAGCACATCTTCCACGCCCAGACCCGTCTTGGCCGAGCAATGCACCGCATCGCTGGCCTCGATGCCAATCACATCCTCGATCTCGGCGATCGCATTGTCAGGGTCAGCAGACGGCAAATCGATCTTGTTCAGCACTGGCACCACCTCAACGCCAAGGTCGAGCGCGGTATAGCAATTGGCCACGGTCTGGGCTTCTACACCCTGCGAGGCATCGACCACTAGCAGCGCGCCTTCGCATGCTGATAGTGAACGGCTGACTTCATAGCTGAAGTCCACATGGCCGGGGGTGTCGATCAGGTTGAGGTTGTACACCTGCCCATCGCGCGCCTTGTACTGCAGCGCTGCGGTCTGTGCCTTGATCGTGATGCCACGCTCGCGCTCGAGATCCATCGAGTCAAGCACCTGAGATTCCATCTCGCGATCCGACAGGCCACCGCACAGCTGAATGATTCGATCGGCCAGCGTGGACTTGCCGTGATCAATGTGGGCGATGATTGAAAAATTTCTAATATTTTGCATTCTTGCGGCAGGTACAAAAAAAGCGCTCTGAGCGGGGCGGATCCCCAAGCGAGCGCCTTGTTTCGAAAGCTGTTCAGAGGCTGCATTTTACCGGATTTAGGCTGGCCCCAGCCCGTGCAACGGGCCGCTCAGGGGATCATGCATCCGTCAGGCGTTCGACAGAAAATCCCGAACGGTGTTTTCATTTAGGAAATAGTGGCACAGCTGCCGCTCAGCCTGCCCATCGCGCCGCCCAATGAGCACGGGCACCAGCTCGTCATAGCGCGCCAGCAGATCTTCATTGCCCTGAGCGTCGATATCGATGACTTCAACCGTGACCTGATCTCCGGCCAGCGCCCTCAGCGCGGACAGCATGTCGTCGCACAGATGGCAGTAGCTGCGAGAGTAAAGGGTAAAGAGAGGCATCAGAGAAAATCAGACAAAAACTGGTGGTGTCAGACAAGCGACGTCAGCTGATAGCTGGTGCTGCGGCCACTGGCTTCGGATCGCATCAGTGCGGACGACAAACCAAGATCAGGATATTCGCCGCAACACCACCAGACGGGTAATGCTGGTCAGTGAAGCGGAGTCCCCAGATCCCGGCGCAGGCCGGGACCCAGTGTCTTTCTATGCACTGCAGAAAAATTCGCGCTAAAAGGCTGGCATTCAGCAGGCGGGGCCAAGCATCACGGCCCCGCTCCCTGCTTACTGCTGTGCAGGCCGCACCGGTACGAACTGGGAAGACTCGCCACGACGCACCAGAAGCAATGCATTCTTCTTGGTGTCGAGCTTGGCCACCAGCGAGTTGAACTGCTTGGCGTCCTTGATATCGGTGTTGTTCAGCCGGACGATCACGTCGCCCTGCTGCAAGCCGGCGCGACCGGCAGGGCCATCGGCGAGTTCAACGATCACACCGCCGTCAAGCTTGAGCTCGCGCTTCTGCGCCTCGGTCAGGTCGGCGACGGCCAGACCCAGCGCATTGACGGTCTGTTCCTGCTTGGGCTTTTTCTCTTCTTTCTTCGCGGTCTGCTCGGCTTCCATCTCGGCGACCGTGACCTGCAGGTCGCGCTTGGCGCCCTTGCGTAATACTGTCAGTGTCGATTTCGATCCGGGCTTGGTATTGCCAACCAGCCGCGGCAGGTCGCCGGATTTTTCAATCGTCGTTCCATTGAAGCTGGTGATGATGTCGCCTGCCTCAATGCCAGCCTTCTCAGCCGGGCTGCCCGGTTCTACACGTGCGACCAGCGCGCCCTGCGCACGCGGCAGGCCGAGCGATTCGGCGACTTCCTTGGTGACTTCGCCAATCTGCACACCGATACGGCCACGCACGACGCGCCCGATAGTCTTCAGCTGTTCGGACACCCGAATGGCTTCGGCAATCGGCACCGCAAATGAAATGCCCATGTAGCCGCCCGAACGGCTGTAGATCTGCGAATTGATGCCAACCACCTCGCCGCGCATGTTGATCAGCGGACCACCGGAGTTGCCGGGGTTGACGGCGACATCGGTCTGAATCAGCGGCAGATAGTCGCCGGTGTCACGCGAATTCGCAGAGACGATACCGGCAGTGACCGTGTTCTCCAGACCGAACGGCGAACCAATCGCGATCACCCACTCGCCAACACGGAGCTTGCTCGAATCACCCATCGTCAGGCGCGGCAGATTGCTTCCATCGATCTTGACCAGCGCAACATCGGTACGACGGTCGGAGCCAATGATCTTGGCCTTGAACTCACGCTTGTCGGTCAGCGTCACGAAGACCTCGTCGGCGCCTTCGACCACGTGCGCATTGGTTAGGACATAGCCATCGGCAGATATGATGAAGCCCGATCCGACACCGCGCGGTACTTGCTGCTGCTCGTCACCGCTGCCATTCGGTGCGCGGCGACCGCGAGGCGACGGCTGCGGACGCTGCTGTCCGGGCGGCTGACCGAAGAAACGACGGAAAAACTCCTGCATCTCTTCATCTTCGCCTCCCTGCCCCTGCTGCATTTTCGAGCGTTCGGTGGTGCGGATATTTACCACGGCCGGTCCGACCTTATCGACCAGATCCGTAAAATCCGGCAGCACAGCGGCAGCAGCGGCGCTTGGCGAACTCAGACCAAGTCCCAGCCCCAGCCCGGCGGGCACGAACAGAAAGGCGGTCGCCGACAAAAAAGCGGCGGACAGACGACGGGAGAGTGCAGGCATCTTTTTCATGGGCTGTTATTTGGTAGGGGGAGCAGTAAATTCAAGGCTGTCGGCGACAACGCGGAGCGCCGCCATCGGGGGTTCGCCAACAATGGTAAGCCAAAACCTCCCGACCCGCTTGCCGAGCATATTGACGGGACCGCGCTGCACAGGCTGGGCGCTGCGCGCCTCTGACCAAGGCTCAATGAAGATGGAAATACCGGCAATACCATCGGAGCAGACGATCTGCGACACTTCCCGTGACTCTGCTGCGTAGCCCGGTAATTTCCCCGTGATCCGGCGCAATGCAACGACCTGCGAAAAACCTTCGGGCAAGCGAAATGACCATCCAGCCACATCGGCCTTGCCAGTGACGACACGTTCCGTCTTCCAGCCACGCAGTTCGGGTTCGTGCCCGCGAAAACGTTTGCCAGACGGCGCCCAGACCGCGAGCTGACTAAAGCCTGTCTGAGCAACCACCTGCCCGGACTCGCTAATGCTCTGGACCCGAAGCAAGAGTCCGGTCGCACTGTCGAACCACAGGCGATAGCCATAACGAAGCCCATCCAGAGGCTCTAGCTGCAACAGATCAGCATGGCGGCCCGCGACTCTGTCCTGAGAGAGTTCTCTGATACGGTAATGCGCGAGCAGCTCGCTCACGCTGCTGAATGACAGCGCCGGAAAGCTCTGCGTCCCGGTCAGCTGATCATGAATCACTCTGCGCTGGCGCGGCAGATACCAGATCAGCTGGGAACCTCGTTGTACGAATTCTCGCGGCTCGCCTTCCAGCGGCTGCACGCGCATCATGCCCCCGCCAGCATCCGCTGTGTGGGTGATGCGAGAAGTGTGCGATTCCGGGCCCTGCAGATAGATCACGATACCCTTGTAATCGAGGGCGCGAGCGGAGTCGCGTGCGCGCTCTAGCTGACGCTGCGCATGAGGAGAACTGATGATTGCCACTGCGGCGTACAGATTTGATACGCACAACAGCATCATGAAGGCGAGTGCTTTCCCCCACCGCAGCAGGTCAGGGGTGGCGCTCCGCCAGACATGCATGTGTTATTTTTCTGCGCCGCTGCTGAGGGCAGCATGTCTCGACATTGACGGAGTGCCGTACAGCGAAGGATTGGCGCTCTGATGCAACAGGATGTACTCAGCCTCTTTAGACTGCGCCATCGCACCGCCCGCATCCGCCAGCATGGCAGTAGCAACAGGCGGTGTATCGGGAGCATGTCCGGACGCAAGTGACGAGGGCGGTATGAATGCAGGCGCATGAAACAACGACGGTGACAGCGCGAATCCCATCGCAGCGGCTGCGACCGCCGTTAGAGCAACGCCCCAGCCTCGCAGCCGACCAGCGAATTTTTCGCGCCGTGGTGCCAGCACCGTGGGTTCAGCCTGCAGCCGCTCAGAAAACCTTTGCGAAAAACCGGCACTGAGTTCACTGGCCATCTGCTCGCTTCGCAAGCAGTCGCCGATGCGGTGATAGATATCCCAGTCCTGCCGCACAGCATTCGGCAAGGTACCGTTCAATGCGGCAAGCAGCGCTTGCAGATGCAAGGCCTCAAGCTCACCGTCCGTGAGTTCCGATACCTGCTGACGGAGTGACTGCTCTGTATTCATGATGCTCCCTGCCCTTCACTTCTTGTTCAGTTCATTTCAAACCTGCTGGAAATACACTCTGCAGTGTGCATCACCAGCGCTTGTCGATGGCCGTATCGAGCAAAGGTCTGAGCTTTTCTGCAATCGCTTCCCGCGCACGGAAAATCCGGCTGCGTACTGTGCCTATCGGACAGCCCATCGCCTCGGCGATTTCGTCGTAACTCAAACCCTCGATTTCCCTCAAGGTGATGGCCATTCTCAGCTCGTCCGGCAAGGCTTCCATGGCCACATTTACCGTTTCGGCAATTTGTTTGGTCGCTAGCATTGACTCGGGCGTGTTGATGTCTCTTAGATGCTCTCCATCATCAAAAGTTTCCGCCTCTTCAGCATCCGCTTCGGTGGACGTAGGCGCCCGTCTTCCCTGAGTAACCAGATAGTTCTTGGCCGTGTTGATACCGATGCGGTAAAGCCAGGTGTAGAACGCGGAATCTCCGCGAAACTGTGGTAGCGCGCGGTAAGCCTTGATGAAAGCCTCTTGCACAACATCTTCAGCCTCTGCCTGATCTCGTACCAGCCGCGACACCAGCCGCATGAGTTTGCGCTGGTATTTCGATACCAGCAGCTCGAACGCCTTTTTATCGCCATGCTGGACACGATCAACCAGGAGTTGATCTATATCGCGTTCTGTCGTCAATCCCCTGTTCCTCGCACGCGCACAACCCCGGGGTAGTCACTGAGCACCTGCTGTCCAACTACATTTACAACGCATCAGATTCGGTCTGCGGCGCTGCTTATGAAAGACTGCGTCATGGCAATGCGCTGCTCACGCAAGGCCAAAAAGTCAGAAGTCCTTTTCAAGATTGGAATGCAGATTCAGTGCTCCCCTTGTCGTTGACTTGATGAAATTTAAAAAGTTCAACCAACAAAAGGAGACAGAAAGAACGACTGGTCAGCGTTGCATGGCCGGAGGGTCCTGACGGATGATCCAGTGACAGGCGATGGATAAAGCGCGAAATGCTTCTGCGCTCATTGAGTCGTACAACACCGGAATCACGATGACCTGAGCCGTCGCAGAGCGAAACCGGAGCAACAACATGGATGACCACAGCGTCGAATCCTTCAGCAGTTGAACTACCTCACTGCCTTGTTGGTGATCCGAGACGGAGCAACGCGTACCGGCAGCGACCCGCCCAGTGTGGTGCAAGCAGACTGCACCAGTGCCGGATACATCAATGACAAAGGATTTTGTAAGCGTCAGAGCACTGTAAAACATGCGCACTGCTGCCACGACGCAAACCATCGCCAGCAGCTGATGAATGACAAGGCGAGCTTCTGCCGCCGGCATCAGCAAGATCTGGACAGAGATGAAGAGAAACAGCGACGCCATCAGCAGCAGCAATCGCCGCAACAGGCGCGAAGGATGCACCACCACCGAGGTGGCGATGCCATTCATTGGATCAGGATGAGAAGGGCGTCATTCGGGACGTTGCGACGAATGACGCGCAAAAGATCAGGCTTTGCCGAAGATCAGCGTGCCGTTGGTGCCGCCGAAACCAAAGGAATTCTTTACCGCGATATCGATCTTCATGTCACGCGCTGCGTTGGCGCAGTAATCGAGATCGCAGGCAGGGTCCTGATTGAAGATGTTGATGGTCGGCGGTGATTTCTGGTGATGCACGGCGAGCACGGTGAACACCGACTCTAGTCCACCGGCGCCGCCCAGTAGATGGCCGGTCATGGATTTGGTGGAGTTGACAACAATCTTCTTCGCGTGGTCGCCCAGCGCGCGCTTGATCGCCACCGTCTCGGCCACATCACCCAGCGGGGTCGATGTACCATGCGCATTCACATAATCGACCTGATCGGTATTGATGCCTGCATTGCGCATTGCCGAGACCATGCATCGACGTGCACCATCGCCGTCTTCCAACGGCGCAGTCATATGGTGCGCATCAGCGCTCATGCCAAAACCGAGGAGTTCTGCGTAAATTTTTGCCCCGCGCGCTTTTGCGTGCTCGTATTCTTCGAGCACCATCACACCAGCACCCTCACCTAGCACGAAACCATCACGGTCCTTGTCCCACGGACGGGAAGCCGTGGCCGGATCATCATTGCGTGAGGACAGCGCGCGCGCAGCGGCAAAACCGCCAAGGCCGAGCGGAGAAATAGTGGATTCCGCACCGCCTGCAATGATGACGTCGGCATCCCCGTATTCGATCATGCGACCGGCTTCGCCGATGCAATGCAGTCCGGTGGTGCAGGCGGTCACGATGGCGATGTTCGGGCCTTTGAAGCCATACTTGATCGACAGATGCCCGGAGATCATATTAATGATCGATGCCGGCACGAAGAAGGGACTGATGCGGCGCGGGCCGCGATTGGTGTATTCAGAGTGGGTTTCTTCGATCATCGGCAAACCACCGATACCGGAACCGACGATCACGCCGATACGCTCGGCATTTTCTTCAGTAACGACCAGGCCGCTGTCTTGAATGGCCTGCATGCCCGCGGCCAGACCATAGTGGATGAAGGTATCCATATGGCGCGCTTCCTTGCCGGGGATGTAATCCTCGACATTGAAGCCCTTGACCTCGCCTGCAAAGTGGGTCGAGAACGGGCTGGCATCAAACCGGGTGATGGTCGCTATGCCGGAACGTCCGGCAAGCAGCGTTTCCCATGCTGTTGCAACCGTGTTGCCGACAGGTGAAACGCATCCCAATCCAGTGACGACGACACGACGTTGCTTTGACCGGCTCAAACCTTGCTCCTGAATTAAAACTGATATGGACTGCTTCAGCGACCTCAGGCCTTGATGTTGGCCTTTGCGTAATCAATTGCTTGCTGAACGGTGGTGATCTTCTCGGCCTGCTCGTCAGGGATTTCCATTTCGAACTCGTCCTCGAGCGCCATCACCAGTTCAACCGTGTCCAGCGAATCGGCACCGAGATCATCCACGAACGAAGACTCGTTCTTGATATCAGCTTCGGCGACGCCGAGCTGCTCAGCGACGATCTTCTTTACACGGGCTTCGATGTCAGACATCTTTTTCCTCCAAAGGATGGGTTACTTAAAGTGCGCGCATTTTATCAGGTTTGCGCGGTGAAACTCGGTTTTCGGCTTTTGCTTTTATTAACAGTATCGTGCCGGCAAAATGCCTGAAAACCTTTGAATTACTCGCTTATCCGCCGCTCATGTACATACCGCCGTTGACGTGCAGCGTAGTGCCTGTGATGTAGCCAGCTTCCGTTGATGCCAGGAACGCAACAGCTGCGGCAACATCTTCAGGCATGCCAAAACGTCCCGCCGGTATCTGCTGGAGCAATGCGGCGACCTGTTGTTCATTTAGTGCCTTCGTCATGTCGGTATCGATGAAACCCGGCGCGACACAGTTGACGGTAATGTTGCGGCTGCCGATCTCGCGGGCAAGCGCACGGCTCATGCCGGCCACACCCGCCTTGGCAGCGGCATAATTCATTTGTCCGGGATTACCGGCCGAACCCACGACCGAGGTAATACTGATGATGCGTCCGTATTTTGCTTTCATCATGCCGCGCAGCACGGCACGCGACAAACGCGCTACCGCCGTCAGGTTGGTGGCGATCACCGCATCCCATTCTTCATCTTTCATGCGCATGGCCAGCTGATCCTGGGTGATACCGGCATTGTTCACCAGTACCGACAGTCCGCCCTGCTCCTTGGTGATGGTCTCGATCAGCTGATTCGATGCTTCCGCGTCGTTCACGTTCAGCACTGCGCCATGCCCGGCTTCGGCGCGTACGGCTTTCAGATATTCAGTAATGGCAGCCGCACCGGATTCGGAAGTTGCCGTGCCAATCACGGTGGCACCGCGCCTGGCCAGTTCGGTTGCAATTGCACGACCAATACCCCGCGATGCGCCAGTGACCAGCGCTACCTGCTTTTCCAGTCCTTGCTTGCTCATGACTTCAATGCCTCCAGAATCGAATCCAGCGATGCCTGATCGGTGATGCAATCTGCTGTCAGTTCGCCGTTGATGCGCTTGACCAATCCGGTCAATACCTTGCCGGGGCCGCATTCAATCACGCGGGTAATTCCATCCGTATGCATTTTTTGTACGGTTTCTACCCAACGCACCGGGCTGGCCGCCTGACGAACCAGTGCATCCTTGATCGCCGCCGTGTCCTGTACTACTGCAACATCGACGTTGTTGATCAGCGGAATCGATGGCGAATGGAAGGCAATACCAGCGAGGTAGTCACGCAGACGATCAGATGCCGGCTTCAGCAGCGATGAGTGGAAAGGCGCCGATACCGGCAACGGCAATGCGCGCTTCGCGCCCTTCGCTTTCGCGACTTCACATGCGCGTTCAACCGCCGCCTTGTGTCCGGCAATCACGACCTGCGCAGGTGCGTTGAAGTTGACCGGCTCGACTACTTCGCCCTGCGCAGCCTCCGTGCACGCAGCACGGACATCATCGTCAGACAAACCGAGTATCGCTGCCATGCCGCCCTGCCCGACCGGCACTGCTTCCTGCATCGCCTGCGCGCGAAAACGTACGAGCGGCACGGCATCCTTGAAATCGATGACGCCGGCGGCAACCAGCGCGGAGTATTCGCCAAGGCTGTGCCCCGCAACGACAGAAGGAATTGCGCCGCCCGCTGCGATCCATGCGCGGTAAAACGCCACAGCAGAGGCCAGCATCACCGGCTGCGTGTTGGTCGTCAGGTCGAGGTCTTCTTTCGGACCTTCGGCGATCATTTTTCCAAGGTCGAGCTTCAGCGCCTCGGAGGCTTCTGCCAGCGTATCGGCAACGACCTGATTACCGGCAAAACCGTTGAGCATGCCAACTGCCTGAGATCCTTGCCCGGGAAAGACAAATGCAATGTGATTCATGGTGGTGAGAGAGATCAGTGAGGTTGATCAGGTCAGAAGCGCACCAGCGCGGCACCCCAGGTGAAACCGCCGCCCACGCCTTCCATCATCAGGTGCTGTCCGCGCCGGATGCGTCCATCGCGCACTGCCGTGTCAAGCGCCAGAGGTATCGATGCGGCTGAGGTATTGCCATGCTGATCGACGGTGACGACCATTTTTTCCAGCGGCAGGCCAAGCTTTTTCGCTGTGCCCTGCATGATGCGGATATTGGCCTGATGCGGTATCAGCCAGTCGATCTGCGCTGCCTGCATATCTGCGGCATCGAGCGTCTCATGGGCGACTTCTTCAAGCACTGACACCGCCAGCTTGAATACCGCCTGACCATCCAT
>JACCDX011308371.1_pt1 | contig 11400 bp, 7 predicted proteins | sample 7449681 | NCBI WGS metagenome assembly JACCDX01 (sample SAMN15323450, study PRJNA562643) | freshwater metagenome | isolation source: river surface water | place: USA:Blue River Watershed | collected 2017-08-18 | reverse complement strand
GCCTGACCCGCTTCCTGACGCCGGCGCTCGCCAGCCAGGACGGATTCGATGGCCATGCGGTGTTCGTCGATTGCGACTTCTTGTTCGTGACCGATATCCTCGAGGTCCTCGGCGAGATCGACCCGTCCAAGGCTGTATCGGTAGTCAAGCATGACTACCAGCCGAGCGAGACCGTCAAGATGGACGGTTGCATTCAGTATCCCTATCCGCGCAAGAACTGGTCTTCCTTCATCGTCTTCAACTGCGCGCACCCGGGCGTGCGCGCGCTGACGCCGGATGTCGTCAACACCGCCGAGCCGGCCTACCTGCACCGCTTCAGCTGGCTGAACGACAGCGAGATCGGCGAACTGGACAAGGGCTGGAACTATCTCGAGGGCTGGTACGCGCCGCAGTACGACAAGCTCAAGGCCGTGCACTACACGCTGGGCGGCCCCTGGTTCGAGCACAAGATGGACTGTGACTTTGCAGACCTGTGGCTGCACGAACTGGAAAGCTACCGTCGCAGCATTGCGCACAAGGCCGCTGCCTGAGACCACGGAGGCTGTCATGCAGAACGAACGCACGGAAATGCCCCGAATTCCCTTCAACCGGCCCTACCTGACTGGCAGGGAGCTGAGCTATATCGCCGAAGCCCACCTGAATGGACAACTGGCCGGCGACGGTCAGTTCACCAAGCGCTGCCAGCGCTGGCTGGAGGAGCTTGGCGGCTCGAAAAAGGCGCTGCTGACGCACTCCTGCACTGCGGCGCTGGAGATGGCAGCCATCCTGTGCGACCTGCAGCCCGGCGATGAAGTCATCATGCCCTCGTACACCTTCGTGTCGACGGCCAATGCCTTTGTGCTGCGTGGCGCAGTGCCGGTGTTCGTCGATATCCGTATCGACACGCTCAACATCGATGAGACCAAGATCGAGGCAGCCATCACGCCGCGCACCAAGGCAATCGTGCCAGTCCATTATGCCGGCGTCGCCTGCGAAATGGACACGATCATGGATATCGCAAGGCGGCATGGTCTGTATGTGGTCGAGGATGCTGCGCAGGGCTGCATGGCGAGCTACAAGGGACGTCAACTGGGCACGATCGGCGACCTTGGCTGCTTCAGCTTCCATGAGACCAAGAACATCATCAGTGGCGAAGGCGGTGCACTGCTGATCAACCGCGCGGACATGGTCGAGCGCGCCGAGATCATCCGCGAAAAAGGCACCAACCGCAGCCGCTTCCTGCGCGGCGAAGTCGACAAATATACGTGGACCGATGTCGGATCATCGTTCCTCCCCGGTGAGGTGGTGGCCGCCTTCCTGTGGGCGCAGATGGAAGATGCCCGCCGCATTACCGATCAACGCCTCGCGTTGTGGTCGAACTATGACGCGCAGCTGTCGGCCACACGACCGCTGGTGGCAACACCGACGATCCCGGTCGATTGCAAGCACAACGCGCACATGTACTACGTAATCAACCAGACGCCCCGCAGCCGCGACGACATCATCGCCAACCTGGCCGCAAAGGGGATTCACAGCGTCTTTCACTACGTGCCACTGCACTCGGCGCCGTTCGGACGACGCTTCGGCAAGCCGATGGTCCACCTGCCGGTCACGGATTACGTATCCGCCAACCTGATCCGACTGCCGCTGTGGCTGGGGCTGGACCAGGAGCGGCAGATGCGCGTTATCGACGCGGTGCTGAGTGAAGTCGGTACCCCATCTCCCCAGCGTCCGGCCCTGCCGGCACTGGCTGAATTCCACTGAGCATGATGACCTGCCGCACCGGTTGCGGCAAATGACAAGACAGGCAAAAACATGGAAGACTTGAACCTGACGCACAGCGAACATCACTACCCGATCTTTCCGATCGTCGATAGCGCTCGTGCAGAGAACAAGCACCTCGAACAGACGCTCGACCTGCGCGGTAAGCTCGAGCAGCGCAGTGTCATCCGCTACCTGAAGTCGGTGGACTGGAAGACATCGAGCCGCGCTCCGTTTGTGGTCGAACTCGACCCGACCAGCATGTGCAATCTGGCCTGTCCGGATTGCATCAGCGGCACGCTGCTGAACCAGGACGAGATTCCGTCCGAGCGCCTGCTCGCACTGACCGACGAGATGATTGACGCCGGCGTTGGCGCCGTGATCCTGATCGGCGGCGGCGAGCCCATGATGCACCCGGCGATTGGCGGCGTGATCCGCAAGCTCGGGGAGGCTGACGTCAAGATCGGCATCACGACCAACGGCCTCTATCTGAAAAAATACCTTGATCTGACAGCGGAGCATGCATCATGGGTGCGCGTCTCGATGGACGCGGGCACCAACGACACCTTCAACCGTATCCGCCCATCGAAGGTCGGCAAGTCGCTGTTCTCGACTGCGGTGCGGAACATGGAAGCCTATGCGCGCATCAAGCGCGGCAAGCTGGGCTTTTCCTTCATGATCTTCAACGAGGGAAATTTCGGCTTCAAGGGCATCCCGATCAAGGACGGATCGATCGATCACCTGAGGCACATCCGGACCAATGTCCACGAGATCTTCACTGCCGCCAAGCTGGCGCGCGACATCGGCTGCGACTATTTCGAGGTCAAGCCCATGTATGACGTGAACCACTATGCCATTATCCAGCCCGCCGAATTGACCCGGATCGTCGATGAGCAGGTGGCCATGGCCAAGGAGCTCGAGACCGATGACTTCAAGGTGCTGGAGGCGACCAAGCTTTGGGCCGCCCTGCATGGCGAGTCCAATCTGGAGCCCAAAGAATACCAGCGGTGCTCGATCGCCCAGGTTCGTACGCTGATCACCCCGTCCGGCGTGTATGTCTGCCCATACTTCCGGGGCGCCGAGCACAAAAAAATCGGCGATGTGCAACACCAGAGCTTTGACGAGATGTGGCATGGCCCACAACGCAAGCAAGTCATCGGCAACCTTGACCCGTCGCGTGACTGCACGATGCACTGCATCCGCCATGAATCCAACCAGACCATCGAACGCTGGCTCAAGGGCGGGTTCCCGCTGCCTTGTGACGATTTCGACTTTTTCATCTGACGCATGGACACACTGGCACGCGCCGCAGCGCTGCTGCAAGCACATCGCTTTCCGGTCATCGAAGGCCTGGAAGACTTCAGCCAGGTGCCAACGCGCCAGTTCGAATCACCCGCGGGTGTTGCCCTGCCCCCGCAGCTTATCTGCAGCGCCGACGTGGTTCGGCATGCAGTCTCGCAGGCGGAGGCTGCACACCGACAGGGACAATGGCGCAATGCCGAACGCGTGGCACGCAAGAACGTCCTTCTGCGGTGGGCCGACCTGTTGCAAAGCCACACGGAAGAGCTGGCGCTGCTGGATTGCGTCCAGACCGGACGCTCCCTCCAAAACTTTACCCGGCATTCGATCCCGAAGGGTATCGAGGCACTGCGCTGGTTCGCCGAGCTGGCAGACAAGACGGAAGACCGTTCCCTCGCCGAAGGCCACGTGCCCGGCTTCCTGACGATCATGCGCCGTGAACCGCTGGGCGTGGTCGCTGCCATCGTTCCATGGAATGACCCGCTGGTCGTTTTCATCTGGAAGGTCGCGCCTGCCCTTCTCTGCGGCAATGCGGTCGTCGTCAAGCCCTCGGAACATGCGTTTCATTCGCTGGCATTGGCCGTCAAGCTGGCACATGAAGCCGGCCTCCCCTTCGGCCAGTTGCAGCTGGTGACCGGCGATGGCTCCACCGGTGCCGCACTGGTCCGCGAGCCGGCTGTTGCCTGCATCAGCTTTACCGGCTCGTCGGCCACCGGCAAATGGATTGCCGCCGAGGCATCACGTGATCGTCTCAAGCGGGTCAGCCTCGAATGCGGTGGCAAGAGTGGCTTCCTGGTATCGAACCGGAGCCGCAAAATCGATGAGGCAGCCTCATGCCTCGCAAAAAATGCTTTTTACAACCAGGGCCAGATCTGCTCGGCACCCACGCGTGCATACGTCCATGCCGAGGTATTCGAACGCTTCATGGTGCGCCTGTCTGCAGAGGCAAATCGATACGCGCCGTCTCACCCGCTGACCGGGCAGACCGGGGTCGGGTACATGATCCACCGCGAAGCCGTAAAGCGCGTCAACCAGGCCCTTGTCGATGCAGCGCAGCGCGGACACCGTCCGGCGCTGAGTGCAGAGGCAGTTGATCCGGAGCGCTGCATTCACCCGAGCCTGTTTGTCGACATCCCAGAGCATGATCCGCTCGCAAGCCAGGAATTGTTTGGCCCGGTACTGATCGTCAACCGCGTCACCAGCATGGACGAGGCGGTGCACCGCGCCAACGATTCCGCCTTCGGATTGGCGGCCGGAATCTGGACAGATGACCTCGATGAAGCGATGTCCGTCAGCGCACGCCTGCAGACAGGTACTGTGCACGTCAACTCCTATGGCGAGGATGGCAACCAGATCCCGTTTGGCGGCATCAAGGATTCCGGCATCGGAAAGGAAAAGAGCGTGGACACGCTGTCCTCGTACAGCCACGTGAAATCCGTTTGCATTCGTTTATCCCCCGGAGATGTCCCATGAGCCGTGATCGAGTCCTGATACTGGGGGGCGGCCATAGCGAATTACCCCTGATCCGGTCAGCCCGCCAGCTCGGGCTGACCGTGTACACCTCGGGCAACCGCCCCGACCATCCCGGGCACGCGCTTGCTGACCGCTACTTTCCTGGCGACTTCTCGGATGCGGAGCAGATGACCGCGATCGCGAAGCAGTCCGGCTGTGATTTCGTGGTCTCCGCAGCCAACGACTATGCGTATCTGTCGGCCTGCAAAGTCGCCGAGCGGCTGGGCCTGCCAGGCTTCGATCCGACAGATACTGCAGAGATCCTGCATCACAAGCATCGCTTCAAGCCGCTGGCTGCCGCGCTTGGCCTGCCGGTTACGCGTTTCGTGACGCTGCCTGCTGACAGCAGTGAGATCCCCGCTGATGCATCGCTCCGCTACCCGCTGGTCGTCAAGCCGGTCGACCTGACCGGAGGCAAAGGTATCTCGGTCGTCCGGACACCCGCCGAACTGACGGCCGCCATGGCTGAGGCACGTCGGCTGTCAAGGCAGGGTGTGCTGGTTGTTGAAGAATACTTTCAGGGCACGCTGCACAGCTACTCAACGATCATAGAAAACGGCAAGGTCGTGTTCGACTACGCCGACAATGAATACTGCCATCCGACGCCCTATCTGGTATCCACATCGACCAGCATCGCTTCCGTGCCCTTGCACGTGCTGACGGACCTGCGGCACCAGACAGAAAAGCTGGCGCGCCACATGGCACTGGTGGACGGTGTGCTCCACTGCCAGTTCCTGTACGGTGGCGGTGACTACGTTATTCTCGAATACACAAGGCGCTGCTCGGGCGACCTCTACAGCGAGGTGGTCGAGGCAGTGACCGGCCTGCGACATGCAGAACAGTTCGTCCGGCGATCAGCCGGCCTTCCGCTGGAACTGACACGCGCTCGAACAGCAGGCGACTACATATCCCGGCATTGCGTCTTCCCGGATCAGGCCGGATGCTTCGACGGCATCGATATCGCAGATGCCATCGCATCCCGGGTGCTGTCGGTCACCGAAGGACTGCCGCGGGGCCATCGGTTTGACGCCGGGTGGAAAGAAAAGGCGGCGGTCGTCATCCTGCGTTTCGATAATCTGGCTGAGATGCTTGACCTCCGGCCCGCCCTGAACAAACTGCTCTGCTGCCGACTCACTGACGGATGCGAAGGTCAGCCGGGCGGAAAATTTGCGGCGCCCCGGCAACTGATGGATGCCTGATGAGCCAGGACCTGCACTTTCCGAACAAGGATGCCTTCCATTGCTTCGCGCTGGAGAACTGGACTGCTGCCGTCAATGATGGTGATTTCGAGCGGGCGATCGCGTTCGATCAGCTGCACTACAACGAGCTGGTCAAGAAGTTTGAGGATGTCGGTTATTGGGATCGCTGGCAGGCTGACACGCTGGCAGCGCGCCGAGCCCTCACGCAGCGCATGGATACGCTGGTACCGCTGGCACGTCCTGAATCTGATGGAAGCAACCGCTTTCTGATCGTCCATCATAACTATTCCGGTCTCGCACATGAAACCCAGCTGGCTCGCAACATGGCCTGGCTGAAAGCGCAAGGTATCGGCTTCAATGTCGACATCGTCTATTTGTTCGGTGCGCCCGACAGCTGCTCACTGGCCAGCGAACTGTACGGATTGCCGACCGCTCGCATTCACTTCCTGAACGCCACGAGCTACCAGCAAGCAGCAGAGCGACTGGATAGACTGGCACACGCGCGCTGTGCGCAAGGCATCATCTATCCGACGATCTTCTTCATGGCTTTCTGGATGTCGCTGTTCGTGACACATGCGAACCAGAAATTTGTGCAGATGAAGTACTACCCGTTGCATGCGGGACGGATTCGCCGTTGGGCTGGCGGGTATCGGGTACCGGGCAAGCATTACCGAATCAATGGTTGCGACTACGAGCAACTGCCGATACTTGACCTGCAACTCGCGAAGCGCGAACTCCCGGCACCTCGTGCGACAGATGGATCGGTCAGCATCGGCTCCATCTCGCGCCCGGAAAAAATCAGCAATCCCGGCTACAACCAATTTATTCTCGATCTGCTGAAGCGGCATCCGCAAATCAACTACCTGTATACCGGGCGCACCGATACCCTGTCCGTGATTCCGGAGAACGTCAGGAAGCATCCTCGAAGCCTATCGCTTGGGTGGGTCGATCCTGTCGATGCCATCTCAAGGTTCACGATCTACCTGGAGCCCTTTCCCTGGGGCGGCGGAGAAATGACGCTGCTGGCCCTCGAGGCTGGCGTGCCTTACCTGACGCTGGAGACCGAGGAGAGCATACGATTCGGCATTTACGGCTTCATCCAGGCCGTGGCAGAGGGTAAAGACCCGATCCTGCAGTTCAGTTTCTGCAAATCGAGCGGGCAACTGGGCGACCGGATAGCTGCCCTGCTCTCGGATAGGCAGCTCCGGGAACAGCTAGGGCAAGCCTGGCGCCAGGCCATACTGAATTACGCTCCTCCCGGTCTGGACAGCTGGCGCAGCTTGTTCAATGACTGAGCCAACAAATCAATCATTCAAGACAGCACAGGCTAATCATGGAAAAGATTCGAATCAACCGGATGCGACTGACCGATATTGTCTGGAGCGTCATCCTCGAGAACGCCGCTGTACATGCAGGCAACCTCCGCAGCGAACTGTTCAATAAATCGGTCGCGCTCGACGATCTGAGGCAACAGGCTGCCTATAACACCGGCTCAATCAGCACTGGCGCGATCTGGACCTTGTTCGCGGCGTGCCTGTTCTTCAAGCCGAAAATGGTCGCCGAGGTGGGTACATTCATCGGAAAATCGACGTTTTCCATGGCATGCGCGATGGATCTTGCCATCCCCGCCGGAGGCGAAATCTATACCTGCGATTTTTCAAACAAGATCGATCTCGGATTCGGCACCCAGACCCGTGTTCGTCAGTTCCAGATGCAATCATCAACTGACATGTTTTCAGCGATGGCTGCGGAGAAAAAGAAATGCGACCTGCTGGTGCTCGACGGCCGGCTTCAGAACGAGGATTTTCCGCTACTGTCATCCATTCTCGGGCCCGAGACGGTCATACTGCTGGACGATTTCGAGGGAACCGAGAAAGGCGTGATCAATGCCGTGCATCTGATGAACTCCCTGCACAGCACGCATTACCTCGCGTATGCACCCTCAAAGACTCTGATGCAGTCGCATGGATTGAATGAAGGCTGCACCCTTGGCATGATCATTCCCCACCGACTGATCGAGCATACGAACCAGTAAGCGACTTTGCCCGCTGCACCTGCAGCGATGTAATGCTCAGGTCTGGTCGTTCAATGAATTAACCGACGTCGGCAAGCGCATCGAGGCTTGCCTTGACTTTCGCAAGACCACTGCTGACCGCCTCGCCCTCACTGACCAGGCAGGGCGTGACCGAGCTGAACCAGGGATAAGTCTCCGACTCTCCCAACAGCCACCAGACCGGATGCCCAACGAAGAATGTCGGCCGCCCGATCGCACCAGCCATCGGAAGCACGGCCGTCGATGGCGAAACAATGACGTCCAGGTTCTGCATCAGGCCCAGCACGGCATCAATGTCGTCTTTAAGGTCGACATCCGACCACCGCAGTATCCGGATGCCGAATGACTTCTCTGCCTCCCGGATCTCGTCATCCACGTCCCCATATTGAAGGCTGACGAAAACCGCATCCCTGAGCGCCAGGATTTCTTGCCAATCAGCCAGCGTCGTGTACTTCTTGTCCCGCGCGAGGCCGAGCTTGTGGCTTCGCCAGCAGATGCCGATCTTGCGCTTTCCCTCGTGGCCTGAAAGCCGCTGCGCGAATCGTGCCACCTGCCATGGCGACGGCTTCAGGAAGCCGCCAAGCCTGCTGAAGATGCTTCGGTCGCGCATCAGGAACATCGGCAAGGAACCGATCGGGCAATGGTAATCGTAGTCAGACCGAGTCGGCTTGCCCGAGCCGTCATCGGCATAGCATGGCCCGCGGAACTGCATCGCCGGGAAGGAACGCTCGAAAGCGGGCACCAGCCTCGGGTCACACTCGACGATCACGTCGCCTTCGCCGACATCGACAAGCGAAAGCAGCGAAGCAAACCTGAGCTCGTCGCCGATGCCCTGCTCGCGCCATATCATCAACCGCTGCCCGCTTGCGAGACGCTGCCCCTCCCAGCGAGGAACGGAGAAGCGCCTGTCCGGCGTGCGCGCGATCGTTGGGGAGATCGTGGCGGCGAAGCCGCGTTCGTACCAATCCCAGCCCTCGGCCAATCGGCCAGTCGCCAGATACGCATAACCGAGGTGATACTCGATCATGTCGCGCAACCGGCGGTTTCTGCCTGCCGGCCCGGCGAGCGCATCCTCGAGGAAAGCGATTGCCTCTGCATGACGGCCCTCATCCGATGCGACCCTTGCGAGATTGAAGCCCGCTTCGAAGTTGGCGGGATCCATCGATCGGCTGGCCTCGAAAGCCTGCTTGGCCTCAGCGAGCTGCCCCCGATCCATCAGTGCGGTGCCGAGGTTGTTGTACGCGAGCGAGGACGTTGGCTGGAGACGAACGGCTTCCTTGGCCGTGGCAAGCTGCAGGTCATGCTCGCCGAGGAACTGATAAACCGAGCACAGATTGTTCAGCGCCGGCGCATAGCCAGGCTTGATTTCGCAGGCATGCTCGAGCACGGTTCTGGCCTCCTGCAGTTGCCCGTTGCGTGACAAGCAAAGTCCCAGATTGCTCCACGGTTCCGGATTCGATGGCTCGATCTCGGTCCATGCAGCGAACAGCATCAGCGCCAGCGAGTAGCGCTCTGCGCCAAACAGGTCAACTGCCAACTCCCCCATGCCCACCTTGTCCACCTGGCCGCTGGCGAGCAAGGACGCCAGCAAGGCCTCGGCTTGGTCAAGAGGTCCCGTGCACATCAGCTCCCGGTGCGCGGGCAAAATTGGAACGACCATCAGAATTTTTCCTGGAGGATGTCAAACGGCCAAACTATAGCCCATCAGCCAGGGCATCGACCGGCAACACGAGCTTCGCCGGACCGGAGTCAAACCGGACTTCAGTGCCATTGGAGCCTGCCAACAATGAAAAAAGCCGGGGCATTGCTGCCCCGGCTTTCAGTGGTGAGACTCGCTCGATTACTTGAGCAGGGCCAGCACGCCCTGGGCGCCCTGGTTTGCCTGTGCGAGCATCGCGGTTGCGGCCTGCTGGATGATCTGCTGCTTCGCCAGCTCGGTCGTCTCGGTCGCGTAGTCGGTATCCAGGATACGGCTGCGGGATGCCGACATGTTCTGCAGACCTTCCGACAGGTTGTTGATGATCGCATCCAGTCGGTTGTTCAGTGCACCCGACTTGGCCTGCGCAGCCGACACCTGCTCGATTGCAGCGTCGATGGAGCGGATCGCGTCGTTCGCGCCTGCCTGCGTCGAGATATCGACCAGAGAGATCTTGTCGCCGTCCGCGCCACCGAAGGTACCACGACGGAAGCCCAGGTTCTCGAAGTTGGAGGTGCCTTCGTAGCCGGCCTCGACGGTGAAAGCGTTATCCGAGGACAGCTGGACTGTCGAGTAGTAGGTGACGAACGACGCGGTACCGTTGCCGCCGAGGGTGACGTCACCCAGGCCGAGGTCCTTGGCAACACCATTGGTCACACCGATGCTGATGTTGCGGCCATCAGCTGCGGTCAGTTGCAGCGCATCGCCATAACGCGACGCGATCACGCCGGTACGGCCGGACACTTCGTTGAAGCCATCGATCACGTTCTGCAGGTCAGTCGTATCGACATCGAAGCTCACGCCGTTGACGGTCACGTTGGCGGAAGTGTCGCCGGTGCCGGTGGCGGTGAAGCTGGTGCCGCGCAGGATGTTCGCCTGGGCTTCAGCCTTCACGCCGGTGCGCTCGGTCTGCTTGTTGATTGCAGCAGCGATTGCAATGGCGCTTGCCGAACGCTGGCTGCCAGTCGTCGTATCGCCGGTCTGGTACGACGCGGTATCGTCGGTTGCCAAGGCAGCACCAATCGCCACGCCATTAATGACCAGGGTATGGCCGTTCAGGGTGCCGGTGCCTGCGCTGGACAGCGACTGGTTGCCTTCGCCGGTCATGGTACGACCACGGGTCACGGTCGATGCCTCGCCGCCGGCGTAGGTGCCGATGCGCAGGCCGGACTTGCCAACGGTCGAAGTCAGGTTGCCCTCTTTCGATTCGATCGTGATCGGACCACCATCTTTCGAGAACAGGTCATAGCTACCGATGTAGGTGTCGGCAGCGGCAACGCCCGATGCAGCTGCCGTCATTGTGCCACCGAAGGACACGGCAATGTTGCGGCCGTCCTTGGCTTGCAGGACGACGCCGTTGTTGTCGCTGCCGGTATCGATGGCGGTCACGCCGGTGGCGTCCTTGATCGAATTGATCGCATCGACGACGAGCCTGCGGCTGAGCGCAGTATCAGTGGTTGTCGAAACCGACGCAGTCGCATAGCCGTTGATGGTAATCGCACCAGTAACTGCAGCACCCGTCATTGCCGATCCGGACGCGACGGTTGCATTCGCCTTTGCCACCACGCCGCTGTCAGCCGATACCTTATTGATGGCGGCCACCTTGGCAATCGCACTGAAAGACTGGCTAGCCGTCGAAGCGACATCATCTTCAGCGGAGGTCGGGCCAACCGACACGCCATTGATGATCAGGTCGCTCTGCGCCAGTGCGCCCAGTTGCGCCGAGGTGCCGCTGATCGAAGTCAGCGACGGCTGGACGTCCGAACCCAGGTGATTGGTCTTGACCGAGTCAAAGCCCATCTCGATCTTGTCGGCCTGGTTGGCACCGGTCTGGATGACGACCTTCTTCGCGGTGCCGTCCAGCAGGTTGATGTTGTTGAAGTTGGTGGTCTTGGCGATGT
>JACCDX010288927.1_pt1 | contig 11401 bp, 12 predicted proteins | sample 7449681 | NCBI WGS metagenome assembly JACCDX01 (sample SAMN15323450, study PRJNA562643) | freshwater metagenome | isolation source: river surface water | place: USA:Blue River Watershed | collected 2017-08-18 | reverse complement strand
CAGGAAGAGCCGCTGCGCCTCCACGATCTGCCGCGTGCGGCGCCCGCTCTTGGGGTTGTAGAGCGCCACCACGAAATCAGCCATGGCCACCGCGTCCAGCCGCCGCGCGATCGTGGGCCACGGCGTCAGCAGGTCCGACAGCGAGATGGCGCAGAAATCGTGCGTCAGCGGCGCGCCCACCAGCGCCGCGCAGCTGTTCAGCGCCGAGGCGCCGGGAATGATCTCGACCTGCACCGCGTCGTCCGGCGTCCAGCCGGCCTGGAACAGCACCTCGTAGGTCGGGCCCGCCATGCCGTAGACACCGGCATCGCCCGACGAGATCAGCGCCACCTTCTTGCCCAGCCGCGCCGCCTCCAGCGCACTCACCGCGCGGTCCAGCTCCTCGGTCATGGACTTGCGGATGATCTCCTTGCCCTCGATCAGGTCGGCCACCAGCTTGATGTAGGTGACATAACCGATCACCACGTCGGCCTCGGCAATGGCGTCGCGGGCGCGCTGCGTCATGTGCTCGACGCTGCCGGGGCCTATGCCCACCAGCATGATCTTGCCGGTCGCCGGCGCGGGGGTGTCAATGAGATCGGTCATGGCGTCTTCCTTGCTATCGATACCGTCGCGTGGCGCTCGTCGCGGCCACGGTGACGCAGTTTTTCCACCACCAGGGCGGTCATCGGGGTGTCGGGGCCGGCGGCCAGCAACGCGGCGGCTTCGCTGACCGACGGCGTGCCCGTGTGGCGCCGCACCGTCTCGGAGGGGTTGGGCACCGGCACCGCCGCCAGCGCCTGCGGCGCGAAGAACTGCAGCGGCCAGTGCCGTGCGGCAGCCAGCGCGAGCAGCCCCTGCTCATCGGCCTTGAGCGTGATGCTGGCCACACCGTCCACCTGACCGGGCTCCGCCCCTGCCAGCTGCAGCGCCGCATCCACGGCCTCCGTCAGCGTGGCCAGGCTGGTGCCGCGGTCGCAGCCGATGCCCAGCGTCAGCCGGGGTCGCGTCATGCGCCGGCCTCCAGCGGCGGGCGGTACACCACCAGGCGCTCGTTCAGCTGCTCCCACAGCGCGGCCGGCACCGGCGCCTGGGTGACCCACAACACGGCGGCAAAACGCGACAGGTCCACCGCGTCCAGGCGATCGAAGCGCTGCACATTGGCCGGCACAGGCGTGGGGCGGGTCCACCAGTTCGGGCTGCCGGCTTCCTGCACGAAGGCGATGGGTTCGCCGTTCACCACATGGGCCGAGACCCGGGTGATGTTGATCTTGGGCGCCTCCACCCGCCAGCCCAGATGCCGGCCCAGGATGTCCACCGGAATGGTCTTGCCCACGTCCGAGGCGGTGGTGAGCACCGGCGTGCCGCCCATCAGGTCGGCCACGCGCTCGCTCCACTCGTTGGCGCCACCCACGTGGCCGGACAGCACGGGGATGACGTACTGACCCGCGTCGTCCACCACGATGACGCCGGGGTCCACGTCCTTGTCGCGCAGATGCGGCGCAATCAGGCGGACCACGGCACCGAGCGAGACGAAGAAGATCAGCTGATCCTGCTCGGCGAACAGCGGCGCAATCTGGTCGCGCAACGCGCCGTCGTAGGCATGCACGGTGTTGGGCAGGCCGGCAAAAGCCGGCGCGAACTTGGCCGAGGTGCAGACCTGCGCCTGCGGCAGCGCCTCGGCCAGGCGTGCGGCCTGCGCGGCGCCGTGCTTGGTGATGGCCACCAGGCAGATGCGGGGGTCGGCAGCCGGTGCGGCAGCGGGGTGGCCCGATGCGACGGCGCCGGCAGAGGAAGTCAAGGCAGTGGTCATGGGGCAGGCACGGAGTCGGGGTCAGGCACGGGGTCGGGGTGGGGTGAGGGGCTGCTCTTCTTGAGACAGCCCTTGATGCGTTCACCGCGGATGCGGTGCGGGTTCTTGACGATGAGCAGCGAGAGGTAGCTGACCTTCTCGCCGCGCAGGGCCAGCAGCGCGGTTCCCGAGACACGCCGCTCGTCCGGCGCGCCCACGCGTTCGATGAAATGCGCCCCGGCGAGCAGCTCGCGGCGCTCCAGCCAGTCGATGAGTTCGGCCATCAGCGGCTTGATCTTCATCAGCACCAGCGTGTCGAAGTCCGGCAGCAGGCGCTCCACCGCGCTGACGCCGTAAGCCGCCGGCACGATGGCCACGGTGTCGTCCTGCTCGGCAAACGGCGTGTCGACGCGGGCACAGGCCGCGGTGAAGGCGTTCACCCCGGCGATGACCTGCACCGGCACCTCGGGCACCAGCTGCCGCACGGTGCGGGCCAGGTGGCCGAAGGTGGCATAGGTGCTGGCATCGCCCTCCACCAGGAACAGCACGTCCTGGCCGGCCTGCAGCCAGGGCAGCACGGTGTCGGCCGCCTTGAGCCAGGCGCGCGCGAGCTTCTCGCCGTCATGCGTCATGGGGAACAGCAGCTGGGTGTGCGTGACCGGCGGCGCCAGGCCCGCGCGCTGCACGATGTCGAAGGCATAGCTCGGGGTCTTGCCGCTGCGGGCCGGGTAGACCCAGACGGTGTCGGCGCGCGACAGGGCCGCCCACGCGGCGCGCGTGATCAGCCCCGGATCGCCCGGGCCCAGGGACACGCCCCACAAGGTGCCGGGGCGCACCGGCGACACGGGCTCATTCATCAGCGGCCTCCTGCGGCGCCTCGGCCGCGCCGCGCCAGGCCGACACGATCCACACCGGGTTCTCCGCCACCATGCGGTGCATGTGAAGAATGGGTTTGCTGCGCGCGGCCTGCAGCTGCACCACGTCCCAGCGCAGCCCATCGACCTGGGCCTGCAGCGATTGCAGAGTAGCGGTGGCCGTGGCGAGGTTCTCCAGCGTCACGAAGTTCATCACCAGCCGGCCCTCGGGGCGCAGCCGCTCCAGAACCAGCCCGATCAAGGCACCCAGCTCGCCGCCCGAGCCGCCGACGAACACCGCATCGGGCGCCGGCCAGGCCTCCAGCCCGAGCGGCGCCTTGCCCTGCTGCAGGCTGTAGTTGCTGATGCCGAAGGCCTCGTGGTTGCGGCGCGCGATCGCCACATCCGCCTCGTTCTTCTCGATGGCGTACACATGGCCCCGCGGGCACAGCCGCGCCGCTTCCAGGCCCACCGAACCCGAGCCCGCACCGATGTCCCACACCACGCTGTCGGCGCGCAGCTGCAGGCGCGCCAGGCTGACCGCGCGCACCTCCTGCTTGGTGATCAGGCCCTTGTCCGGCTGGCGCTGGTGGTAGGCGGCATCGGGCAGCCCGAAGCTCACCGGCCGCGGCGCCGGCCGCTGGCGCCACAGCAGCACGACGTTCAGGTCGGCGAACTGCATCTGGGCGGCCTCGGCGGGCGCCAGCTGCGGCAGCACGCGCTCCTGCGGCTGCTGCAGCCGCTCGGCCACCGCCATCTGGAAGTCGTCGCCCAGGCCCTCGGCCAGCAGCAGGCGCGCGATGCGGTCGGGGCTGTTGTCGGGGCTGGTCAGCACCAGCAGCCGGTCGTGGGCGCGCAGCGCCTGCGCCAGCGGGTACAGGCCGTGCGCGGGCGTGCTGCCGCGGGCCCACTCGCCGGCGTCCTTGCCGTGCGCCGACACGATGCGCGCGTCGTGCCATGCCAGGCCGATGCGCGCACAAGCCAGCTGCAGCGTCGAGAGATGCGGGTGGATCTGCAGCGCATCGATGCACAGATGCTGGGCCAGATACGGCGCGATGCCGTGGCACAGCGGGTCGCCCGTGGCCAGCACCACGCAGCACTGCAACTGCTCGCGCGCGGCCCGCACCCAGTCGGGCACACGGCCGAGCGCGCCGGTGAGGTCGTGGCGCACGGCGCCGGGCTTGAACCAGTCATCGAACAACGCCAGCGTGCGGCTGCCGCCGATGACCACATCGGCCGAGCGGATCAGCGCGCCGGCCGTGGCACCCAGGCTGGCCATGCCGTCGTCGAGCACGCCGATCACATGGCAGGGGTTGGGATCTTTTTCAGACATGTCGTGAGGCGCTCAATGGTCGGAATCGGCGGGCGCGTCGGCGTCCGGCAGGTGGTCGGTGCCGGTGCGGCCGGCGGTGGCGGGGCGCTCGCGCACGCGGGCCGGGCCCGAGGCGACATCGGCCACGCACTGACCGTTGAAGTCGCACACCAGCACCCGCAGCGCAAACGCGCGGTCGTAGCGGTCTGGCGCCAGCAAGGTGTCGATGGCGGCTTGGGCCAACGCGTGGTGGAAGGCGTCGCCCAGGCCGCGCTCCACCATCAGCTCCGCGCCGAAGCGGGCCGTCTCGGCCGCCGCGATGGACTGGCAGTCGGCCTCGGCTGCGCCGATGCGCCGGGCGATGTCGGCCACCAGATCGGTGTCCACGACGTTGCGGTTGGCATGGGTGATGGTTTCGCCCTGCGCGATCTTGGTGAGCTTGCCCACCATCACCGCGAGCACCACCAGCTCTATGCCCTGGGCCACCACTTCGTCCAGCGCATAGCGCAGGAAGTCGCCCATCTGCACAAAGCAGGCCTGCGGCAGCTCGGGGCGTTCCGCGCGCAGCGCAGCGATCGCAAAGCTCTCGGTGCGGCCACCGGTGGTCAGCGCCACCAGTCCATGGCCGACGGTGGCCGCCACCTGCACGCCCTGCACCACGCTGGCTCGCCAGGCCGCCGTGGAGTACGGGCGCACGATGCCGGTGGTGCCGAGGATGCTGATGCCGCCGAGGATGCCCAATCGCGCATTGGTCGTCTTGCGGGCCATCTCCTGGCCGCCCGGCACGCTGATGGTCACGGCCACGCCATGCTGGGCCAGCAGTTGCGGTGCGGCTTCGCGCAGGTTGTCGGCGATGTTGCGGCGTGGCACGGGGTTGATGGCCGGCCCGCCGACGTCCAGGCCCAGGCCGGGCATGGTGACGTGGCCCACGCCGTCGCCGGCATGGAAGCTCACCTCCTGGGCGCGGCCGGGCAGCAATTGCAGATCGACGGTGAGGTGGGCGCCATCGGTGCAGTCCGGGTCATCGCCTGCGAACTTCACGACCATGGCGTGAGCCATCTCGCCCGCGCTGCGGCCGTCATGCACGTCGAACCAGACACGGTCGCCATTGGGCAGCAGGCTCTCGATGCGATCGGGCACCGCGCCGCCGGCCAGCCCCAGCACCGCCGCACGCGCCGCCGCGGCCGCGCAGGCGCCCGTCGTGAAGCCGGTGCGGGTGCCGCGCGGTGGCGCCGGCTCCTTGGCCTTCATGCACGCGGCTCCGGCAGCGCCGCAGCGGCCTGGCGCTGCTGGGCCTCGGCCAGGGCCAGCAGCGCGTGCAGCGCGGCCACCACCAGCGTGGAGCCGCCCTTGCGCCCGCGAATGACGATCCAGGGCACCTGCGACACCTCGCTCATCAGCGCCTTGGATTCGGCCGCCGAGACGAACCCCACCGGCATGCCCACCACCAGGGCCGGGCGCACGCCGTCCTCGCGGATCAGCCGCACCAGCTCGATCAGCGCGGTGGGCGCGTTGCCGATGCCGACGATGGCGCCGTCCAGCAGCCCTTGCCGGTGGGCCTTGCGCATGGCCTGCACCGCACGCGTCGTGTCTTCGGCCTGCGCGGCCTGGATCACGTCATCGTCGCTGATGAACTGCCAGGGCTTCATGCCGAAGTGATGCAGCCGCGGGCGCGACAGCCCGGAGCAGATCATCTCCACGTCGGCCACGATGGGCGCGCCGCCGCGCAGCATCGCAGCCACGCCGGCCTCCACCGCCGCCGGATGGAACTCGGTCAGGCCGTTGAAGTCGAAGTCGGCATTCGCATGGATCATGCGGCGCACGATGGCCCATTGCGACGGCGTGTACGCATGCGGCCCGGCCTCGGCATCGATGATGGAAAAGCTGTCGTGCTCGATCACCTGGCCGGCGCGTGTGAGCTGCTCGGTGACGGTGTTGACCGTGCTCATGCCGGCTGGCTTTCGTGCGGATGGGCGTGAGCATGGTCGTGGCCATGTGCATGAGCATGGTCGTGGTCGTGGTCATGGCCGTGCGCATGGTCATGCGCCCCCGCCGCGATGCCCGCCGGATGCACGTGGACGACGTGCTCGTGCGTGTGCTCATGCGAATGGCCGTGGCCTGCGTCGTGCGCCAGCTCGCGGTAGCTGCAACCATCGCAAGGCAGGCGGCTGTCGGGCAGCTGCGCGTCCAGGTCCAGCACGCGCTGCGTCATCAGCTCGAAGATCTCCGGCTCGAAACCGAAATGCTCCGTGCAGTGGAAGCGCAGCTGCGGGTATTGCAGGCGCAGGTGCGCCACCTGCCGGTGGATGCGCTGCATCAGCGTGCCGGTGTAGAGGTAGTAAGGCAGCACGACGATCTGCGTCATGCCCAGCAGCGCCTGGCGTCGCACCACGCGCTCCAGCCGGGGCCAGGTGATGCCGGTGAAGGCCAGGTCCACCAGTTCGTGGTCGCCCGACTCCAACAGCCAGCGCGCCATCTTGGCCATGTCGCCATTGGCGCCGCGGTCAGACGAGCCCCGCCCCAGCAGCACCACGCCGGTGGTGGTGGGGTCGGGCATGTCCAGCGCCTGCATGCCCTTGCGCAGGCGGCGACGCAGCACCGCCAGCACCGGGTCGCAGGCGGTCAGGTGCGGCGCCAGCAGGATCTCGGTCTGCGGGCAGCTCAGCCGCGCCTGCTCGATGGCTTCGGGCACTTCCATCTTCACGTGCCCGGCGGCATTGAGGATGAGCGGCACCACCAGCACGCGCCGGGCGCTGCGGGCAGCGGCGAGCAGGCCCTGGTTCAGCGACGGCGCGGCGAACTCGATGAAGCAGACCTCGATGCGCCACGCCGGCTGGCGCTGCCGCCACTGGTCGGCAAAGGCCAGGATCTCCTGGTTGCCGGAATCCTCGCGGGAGCCGTGCCCCACGATCAGGACGGTGTCGGTGGGGCTGATCATGCAGTGGCCTTTCGGAATCGATGGGTGAAATGAGGGTCGTAAAGCTTGGAGCGCACCAGCGTCTCCCAATGACGCGAGCCCAGCGTGGGGCTCGCAACGATCATGGCCTGGCTGACCACGCCGGCCTCGCGGCAGCGCTGCTTGATGTCGGCCAGCGTGCCGCGCAGGATGAGTTCTTCGCCGGGCCAGCTGGCCTTGTGCACCACCAGCATGGGCGCGTCTTCGGGCCAGCCGGCTTCGCGCAGCGCGGCCTCCACCTTGTGCAGCAGCGTGATGGACAAAAAGATGCACAGCGTCGTGCGGTGCGCCGCCAGCGCCGCGAGGTCTTCGCCCTCGGGCATGGGCGTGCGGCCCGCCACGCGGGTGAGGATCACGCTCTGCGTGACCTCGGGCAGCGTCATCGACTCACCCGCCGCCGCCATGGCGGCCATGGCCGACGAGACGCCGGGCACCACGCGCCACGGCACGCCGGCCGCATCCAGCGGGCGGGCCATCTCGATCAGCGCGCCGTAGAGCGACGGGTCGCCGGTCTGCAGGCGCACCACCGTCTCGTGCTGGCTCGCACGGCTCACCAGCCATTCGGTCATGTCCTCCAGCGTCATGTCCTTGGAGTCGCGAACGTCGCAACCGGGCGGTGCATAGGCGGTGGCGGCGCGGTCCACCAGCGAGCCGGCAAACAGCACCGCACCCGCCTGGGCCAGCAGCTTCTGGCCCTTGACGGTGATGAGCTCCGGGTCGCCCGGGCCCGCGCCGACGAACCAGACCGTGCCGGGGAGTTCAGCCTTCATGGATCACACTTTCTGTAGCAACAGGCTGCGGGCGAGCGCGCAGCGCCGCCAACAAGCCTTCGATGGAACGAGGCACCGGCGCCGCCGGCAGCAGGCCCTGGCGCGCCAGCTCCGCGTGCAGGGCCATCACCTCGGGCGGGCGCTGCCCCACGTCGGCCCAGGCCTGCGGTTGCGCCAGCAGCGCCTGGGCCGTGCGCGAGAGCTGGCAGCGGCCGTGCGCCATCACATGGATGTCATCGGCCCAGGCGGCCGCGAAGGCCGCGTCGTGGGTCGACACCAGCACCGTCACGCCCTGCGCCGCCAGCGCATCCAGCAGGCGCTGCAGGTCGATCTGCATCGGCAAGTCCAGGCCCGCCATGGGTTCGTCCAGCACCAGCAATCTCGGCCGCATGGCCAGCACCCCGGCCAGGCAGACGCGCTTCTTCTGCCCGAAGCTCAGGTGGTGCACGGGGCTGCGCGCATGGGCCTGCATGCCCACGGCCGCAAGCGACTCGGCCACCCGCTGCCGCACCTCGGCGTCCGGCAGGCCCAGGTTCAGCGGGCCGAAGGACACGTCCTCCTCCACATGGGCCGAGAACAGCTGCCGGTCGGGGTTCTGAAACACCAGCCCCACCTGCTGGCGCAACGCGCGCAAGCCGTCGCGGCCGTAGCTCACCGGCTGCCCCTGCCACTGCAGCGTGCCCGACTCGGGCTGCAGCAAGCCGTTGAGATGCAGCATCAGCGTGGTCTTGCCCGCGCCGTTGGCGCCCAGCAAGGCGTTGCGGCTGCCGGGGCGCAGCGCCAGGCTGCAGTCGCGCAGGCCGTGGCTGCCGTCCGGGTAGCGGTAGGTGGCGCTGCGCAGCTCGATCAGCGGGCTCATGCCCCACCTCCGACCCGCGCGGCCAGCACGGCGAGCACCAGCGCCAGGCCACCCAGCAGCGCCACGGCATGATGGCGCGCGCTTCGGGCCCAGTGCGGCGTGAGAAAGCGCAGCTCGCCGGTGTCGTTGCGCGCCTGCGCCGCCGCCTGCAGCGCGCTGGCCCGGGCCCAGACCTGCACCGCCAGGCAGCTGATCAGCCGCGCCATCGAGCGCAAGGCCTGGCCCGGCGTGCCGTGGCCCAGGCGGGCGCGTTGCGCGGTGAGGCCGTCGGCCCAGGCTTCGCCCAGCACCGCCTGCATGCGGTAGGCCAGCAGCATCAGGTCCAGCAGCAGCGGCGGCACACGCAGCCGGCGCAGCAGGCCCAGCAGGTCGCCGAGCGGCGTGGTGAGCACCAGCAGCAGCAAGGCGGTGCACAGCGCTGCGGCGCGGCTGGCCGTCATCAGCACCTGCGGCAGCAGCTCCGGCGCGAAGCGCCAGGCCAGGCCGTCACGGCCGGGCGCCAGGGTCACCAGCATGCTGAGGCAGGACAGCGCCAGAAAGCCCAGCGGCGCCCGCAGCACGCGCACATAGGCGCGCCACGGCGTGCGCGCCGCCGCCACGGTCACGGCAGCCACCAGCAGCGCGAGCAGCAGCGCCGCCGCCGGTGAAGCGGCCAGCCAGGCGGCCGCCATGGCCGCTGCACAAAACAGCGCCTTGGCGGAGGGCGCCATGTGGCGCCACGGGCTGGCATAGGCCAGGCGTTCGATGGTCACGGCAGGCGATCAGGGCTGCGCGGGGGTGGCCGGGGGCGGCGTGTCGGCCGCCGACGCCTCGCCATCACCGCGCGCGGCGGCGCGGGTCCTGGAGACGCCCAACCAATAGCCGATCACGCCGGCTCCCAGCGCGGCCTGCAGCGCGAACAGCAGCGACGCGATTTCGCTGCTGGACGGCTCGAGCACCGGTCTGAACCAGGGTTTGTAGTCGGGCGCGATGCGGGTGATGGCCTGCTGCGCGCGGGCGTCTGCCCCTTCGAAGAGTTCGCCGGCGGCGCCCTGCTCATCGAGCGGCCCCTGGCCCACCCACAGCAGCGGCACGGTGGTCAGCGCCACCACGGCGGCCCACAACAACCAGGTCTTGCGTCGGCTCATGGCATGGCCCTGCGTGGCAGCGCGAGCACCGGCATGTGCTGCAGCTCGCGGGCGTTGAATTGCGCCATCGCATTGACCACCAGCACCGTCAGCAGGCCTTCCGTGATGGCCAGCGGCAACTGCGTCAGCGCGAAGATGCCCGCGAACTTTTCGAAGGACAGCAGCACGCCGCCCACGGGATCAGGAAAGGCCAGCGCCAGCTGCAGCGAGGTGGTGACATAGGTGGCCAGATCGCCCAGACAGGCGGCCAGAAACACCGCCGGGCTGCGCGCCAGGCCCAGCACGCACGCGAGCCGGAACACCCCGTAGGCCACGAAGGGCCCGACGATGGCCATCGAGAACACATTGGCGCCCAGCGTGGTGAGGCCACCATGGGCCAGCAGCAGCGCCTGGAACAGCAGCACCACGAAGCCCACCGGCACCATCGCCGCCGGGCCGAACAGCAAGGCGCCCAGCCCCACGCCGGTCGGGTGCGAGCAGCTGCCGGTGACGGACGGCAGCTTCAGCGCCGACAACAAAAAGGCGAACGCGGCACTGACCCCCAGCAACATGCGCTGATCGGGCTGCTCACGCAGCCGACGGCCGGCCGCAGCCAGGCCCCAGGCCAGAAAAGGCGCCGACGCCACTGTCCACGCCAGCGCATGCTTGAAAGGCAGAAAGCCCTCCATGATGTGCATTCGATACCTCCCGTCGAATGGTTCAAACTGAACACCAATCGAGGGGAGACATGGCGACGGCATCGGCAGCCCGGGTGCTGCCTGCAGGCAGTGCGGGTCCGACAGCGACGTCCCTCACCCCGGGGAATGGTGCTGACATCTGCCATCGGGCCGGTATTCTGGCTGGCCGTCTTCCTCTCCTGCGCCTTCCCGTGCGATGCACAGTGGCTGGTTGCAGGATCGTCAGGCTTACAGCAGCGGGGGCTGCACCGGAATGGCGGTCAGATCGATGGACCTGCCCGCTTCACCGGTTTCCCGTTTAACGCGCCGCTCGTGAGAACGGCGCGCACCCAAGGCGCGGAGGATGTTAACCGCACCCTTGGGCGCTCGCCTGAAGAACGCCGCGCTCCGCTGCGGGCGGCGCCTCCAGGAGGCGTCAGGACGGCAGGAAGTCCAGCGGGTAGGTCACCACCATCTGGTCCACCTGCTTGGCGCCGAAGTCGAACTGCTTGATGCGTGCAAGCAGCTTGCGCTCCAGCTCGGGCGTCTTCAGCTCGCTGGAGACGATGCGGCAGTCCACCACCTCGCCCGACGGCGCGATCTTCAGCTCCACGACGACCTTGCCCTGCAGCGCGGGGTCCTCCCGCAGTGCACGGTTGTAGATGGCGTAGATCGAACCCTTGTTGCGCTCGAACACCAGGCGCACGTCCTCCAGCGAGCGCGAGGCCTTGCCGCTGCCGCCGCGCTGCAGCGAGCCGCCGGCGCCACCATTGCCGCCGCCCAAGGTGTTGCCCTTGCCACCCTGGCCGCCGCCACCGACACCCCCACCACCGCCACCGCCCACCACGCCTTCCACCAGCGTCGTGGAGCGGCCGGCCAGGCCGCCGCCGCCGGTGTTGCGGCTGTAGGCCGCCGTGTTGATGCCGCCGCTGCCGCCGGCCGCGTTGGAGGTGATCATGTTGCGGTCGGGCAAGCCGGCTTCGGTGCCGGCACCCACGCCGGGGCCGACACCGGCGCCCACGCCAGGCCCCTGCTTGATGTCTTGCCGGAGCTGCACGGCGGCCGGCGCCGCATGCAGCGCACCGATCTCGTCCTT
>JACCDX011666404.1_pt1 | contig 11402 bp, 2 predicted proteins | sample 7449681 | NCBI WGS metagenome assembly JACCDX01 (sample SAMN15323450, study PRJNA562643) | freshwater metagenome | isolation source: river surface water | place: USA:Blue River Watershed | collected 2017-08-18 | reverse complement strand
CCCAGGTGCTGTTGGCCAAGATCATGGCCTCGGCCACCATCAGGTCCAAGGGCGCGCCCCGCTGGCGCACGCTGATGTCCACAGATTCTTGCCCTTCGGGCTCACTGCCTTGAACGTCTCGCAAGCGAAAGTTGTAATCGGGGCGGTTGAAGTTTTCGGGCTTGCCGCGCACCTTTTCGCGCTCGGCTTTCAGGTGCTGCGCCAGCCGAAAGAGAAAGGCCAACTGTGCATGCGGCATAGCGGGCTGCTCGTCCGAGGGCGCGGGCGCTGCTTGCTGCAACCAGCTTTCGGTGACCAGCTTGTCGAGTTGGTCATGCCGCAGGTTGGCCGCAATGGGCACGCGCTCGATCTTGGTTTCCGAGGCTTGCACTTGCAGCGTGGCTTCGTCAAATCGCACATACAGCGACACCGCTGGGCAGTCGCGTCCCTCTTGCAGCGTATAGCTTTGCACCACTTCATTCGGCAGCATGGTGATTTTGTGACCCGGCATGTAGACCGTGGACAAACGCGCACGGCCTAAAGCATCCAAGGCACTGCCGGGCACGATGGCCAGGCCCGGTGCGGCAATGTGAATGCCCAGGGTCACCGCGCCGCTGCCCAGGCCTTGCACCGAAAGGGCATCGTCAATTTCGGTGGTTTGTGAATCGTCAATTGAGTAGGCCTGCACCGCGGCCACGGGCAAGTCCTCGGCAATGCCCGGCGCTTGCAGTTTGACAAACCCCGTGCCCTTGGGAAAGAATTCAAACAGGAACCGCTGCCAATGGAACTGGTAGGGTGAGCTGATCGCGCCAGCGCGTTGCAGCAAGGCCAGCGGTGCGCTTTGCGTGGCCTTGGCGGCTTCCACCACGGCTTTGTACTCGGGCCCGTTTTTGTCCGGCTTGAACAAAATTTTGTAAAGCTGCGACAAGATCGGCGCTGGGCACTGGCCCTGCGCCAACTCGCCAGCCCAGGCCTCAATTTGCAGTTGAACCTGTTTTTTCTTCTCTATGGCCACCAGGGCCTGCTGCAAAACTTCTGCCGGCGCCTTTTTGAAGCGCCCCTTGCCGGCGCGGCGGAAATAGTGTGGCGCCTCGTACAAACGAAACAGCGCCGCGGCTTGCTCGGCCAGCGAAGCCTGGCTGCTGAAGTACTCCCGGGCCAGGTCGGCAAAGCCGAACTCATCTTGCGGAGCGAACTCCCAGGCCAGGTCGAGCTCTATGCTGGCTGCCAGCGCCTGAGCTTGCTGCACCAACTCGGCGGGGGCGGGCTTGTCGAACTTGAGCAGGATGTGCGATGACTTGGCTTTCACCCGCTTGCCCGTTTCCAGTTCAATCTGGGCCGAGCTTTCGGCCTCCGAGAGGATGCGGCCGGACAAGAATTTGCCAGCGTCTTCAAAAAGTGCGTACATAGGGCAGATTGTCCCATGGGGCTTGGCACGAAGTGGTTTCTATAATTTGAGCTTTACACAAACAGCCCCTAAACCATGAACAGCACCTACATCGACGGCTTTGCCAACATCAGCCTTCTGGATGGCGTCGTCCGCCTTGACTGCGTCACCTTGAATCCGCCTGACGCGGACAACAAGGTCAGCGGCAAAGTGGTGGGCTCCATATCAACCAGCATGCCTGGCCTTGTGCGCATGCACGACCAGATCAACACCCTGATCAACAAACTGGTGGAGCAAGGCGTGCTTCAGCGCAATGAGAAGCCCGCGCCGGTCGAATTGCCCAAACCCTGACAGTCCTTCGCGGCACCAAGGAGCCCCTGAACTGAGTAAGTTCAGGGGTTTTTGCTTTTTTACAACACTTATTCAAAGTCCAAAACAAGTCTTTGATTTGGCAGAACTTTTTTTAAAAAAACAAATGACAGACGGACTGAAAGTGCAAAGGAGGTCAGCGCTTTCTTTAATGAGCACTTTAGATCTAAAAAATTTACTTAAATCATAAATTTATCGAAATAATTAAATTTAATTTGCCCTTTGATCCAACGGATGCCGGCCTTGTTCCGTTGAGGTTGAATGGTTGTCAAAGTTGATAAATTAGACACTAATTGATCTATCTGCCAATTAATGGTTATGGAGGAAGATTGTCACTAGAATAGGAGGGAAGTGTCTTGGGATTTGATATGACCATCAGAGATAGTGCACAAATTAAGAACAAAAACAACAAAAACGTAAAAAACAAGAAGTCGCAACGCTTGGTTGGGGACGCGCACGCGCCATCCAGTGAACAGCAAGCGGCTCTTGACGACATTGCCAATGAACACCGCAAGGCTGTTGCGGCGCCTCAAAACGCGCCCCTCTCTGATGCAGAAGCAAAAGCCAAGCCAAACACCGAAGATTCTGAAGCATTCGCTGAACCGGTCACTCAGCGCGTGGATTCCCAACAGAGTGTGCACTCCAGCTTGTGGGTCGATGCGGATGATTTTTTGTCGCTGATCACCCAGTCAGGCTCTGTCTACGACACTTTGCCTTCTCGCGAAGGCCAATTCAATGTCTTTGCGCCCGGAATGGATGGTGCCGTGCTGGCACAAGCAAGCGGCACTTCCCTCACGTCCGATGGCCTGCTCCAGTACAAAGCGCCTCCCGAGCCGGCAGCAGCGCCAGCGCAAGGGGCTGCTGCACCGCAGGCCCCTGCAGAAAGCTCAGTCCCTGCGAAGGCTGCCGCATCTTCGGGCAGCAGTGCAACGCCGGCATTGGCCCTGCTGGCGTTAGGCGGCGGTGGCGGTGGCGGTGGAACGTCAACGCAAGCCGTGGGTGGTACGGTCTCGGATGGCTACATCAAGAACGCGTCGGTGTATGTTGATGTCAACAAAAATGGCAAATTCGATTCTGGTACCGACGAGTTGGTTGGCACAACCGACAACACGGGCCGTTTCACAGGCACGGTGGACACAAAATATGCCACTTACAACCTCTTGGTTGTAGGCGGTATCGACACCTCCACGGGCTTGGCCTTCAACGGCGTCATGAAGGCCCCAGTGGGCTACTCTGTGGTCAACCCATTGACCACGCTGGTGAGTTATCTGGCGGACGCGGGTGTTGCCAACCCCGAAACCAAAGTGCTCAGTGCGCTGGGGTTGACGGCCACCATGGCCTCGGCCAATGCATCGCTCTCTTCATTCGATCCGCTGTTCTACATCAACGCAGGCACGACCAATGCTGATCTGGCTGCCCAGGTTCAAGCGGTGGCGCTGCAGGTTGCCAACGTCATTGTGGCGGGTTCGGCGGCAGTTGTGGGCTCCAGTACCAGCTCCAACGATGCCACCAAGCTGCAAGCGGCGGGCAATGCCGTGCTCACTGCGTTTGCCGACACCATCAAAACAGGCTCGGCTTTCGACATCACCGATGGCAGCACCCTGACCACCATGCTTTCCAGCACCACCCTGAAAACCGCTGCCACTGCTTCGGGACTGGGGACTCTGGACAATACTTTGCTCGCCGACAAGGCGGCTGCAGCGGGCACGGCTTTGGATGCCATCAACACGGTGATCTCCAATGCAGTGGCAAGCAGCACTGCAGGCACGGCAGCAGAAGATTTAGCCAACGCAGTCAAAGCGCAGTGGGTCGCGCAAAATATTTCTGGCAATGCCGCGACCTCTTTGATGTCAACGCTGATCTCGGGCACCAGTTCCGCCGCCTATGTCGCCGACTACGACTCTGCCTTGGAAATCACCAGCAAGTCCAGTGCTGCGCCTGCCCCTCAGTTGAATCCTTCGGGCCCCACGGTGACGGTGACGGATATTGCTGGCACCCTGGTCAGCGGCACAACCTATACGTTGACGGGGACATTGTCGACGGCGCTGACCAGTGGGCAGACGCTGCGTGTTTCCTATGACGGTGGAACCAACTGGGAGAGCGTTGCCTCGGGCAACATCAGTGGCACCACCTTCAGCCTGGGTAACAAGGCCCTGGGTGCTGCGGGCTTGGTGACCATGAAAGTAGTTGATAGCGCAGCAAGGTCAGGCCTGGGCTTCACCGAAGATCTCATTAATCCCTTTGCAACAGTGGCCGACAACGTTTCTGGAACGGCGAATCTGTCAACCGGAAGTGTTTTGTTCACCTACACTTTCAATGAGTCGGTTTCTGGCTTAACGACCGATGATTTCCAAGTGACCAATGGCACTGTGGCATCTGTGACAGGGAGCGGCACAACTTGGACTGTGGGCGTCACGCCAACTGCAGGTGTTGCCAGCGGAAACATCACACTGGCACTTCCTGCTGAAAAAGTAACTGATGCTTTCGGCAACGGCAACGAACTAATTGCAAGTTACAGCCAGCCGTTGGACACACTTCGCCCGACGCTTTCCGTTGGCACAGCCCCTTCTACTTCGCTGGCTGGTGGTGGTAACAGTCTTGGAGATACTGTCACGCTGACGGTGACGTTTGATGAGGCGGTGAATGGTCTGGTCAGTGGCGCTAACAGCGCGGTTTTCATGGTGGATGGAGCAGGCCAGTCGGCAAGCTGGTCTGGCACCAACGGAACGAACACGCGCACGCTTACATTCACGGTGGCTTCGGAGCAGGCGGGTCAGTTGACGATCAATGAGTCGGCGCTAAAGACGGCTCTGGTGGCCGGAATTGTGGATGTTGCAGGTAACGCGTTTGCTTACACGGCCAACGCAGGTTCGATCGCCAATATTGACAGCACGGCGTTGCCAGTGGTGGATGGCAATGCGCCCATCTTGGAAACAACCACCCCCACCACTTACGGCGTTGATTACGGTCCCACGTCCTTCATTGCGCAAGCCGATGGAAATCAGATAACCATCACTGCCAATGAAGCCCTTGCTGTGGGAACTGCCACGGTGGGTAATTTTGTATTGTCAAACGGAAGTACAGTCACTGCTGTTTCTGCCTCCAGCGGAAATATTATTTTGACGCTTGACGCACCTGTGGAACGTTCTGGCGCACCGCTCACTTTGAGTTATTCAGGACCCTCGCGATCTTTACAGGATTTGGCGGGTAACTCGCTTGAATACTTTGACTCGCAACCTGTTCATGTAAATACTGCGACTTCAGATCCAGGCATCACTGTTGAAGGGTCCAGGTTTGTTGTGTCTGATTCGAATGGTGATACCAACTACATTTCTTTGAAGCTAGTTGCTGAAACCAATGCAGAAATACTTTCTGCGATTCTGGACAATGCAAATGGTGCTGTGCTTGGTGCGACAGATATCACGGGCCAATTCAATTGGGATCATGCCCAATGGATTTTCGATAAAGGTACTCTGAGTGAACAGTCTGAGGATTTGCTGAGTTTTGTCGATAAGACAATTATGGTGGACGATAGTGGCTACGCGCTGCGCATTTACTTGAACGAAGATTTTTTCATTAAATATCTAAACAACAACAAGTTCCTCTCTCTGGGTTCTGGACAAGACGCTTTCACATTTGAGCAGGGTTTTATCCGAACATCAGATTCGCAGACCTCTACGACGACAAATTTCAGCGGTCTTTTCGATGCCACTGATAGTTACCTCGAATATCCTGCCTCTTTATCAGTTGTAACCTTACCGCAAGAAAAAGTTTACGCTGACCAAATCCAAGTTTTGGTTGGGAGTGATGAGGTGACATTTAATCTGGGAGACATTGTTTCAACGGCTCCCTACATCAAGGTCAATCCGATCGGCGCAAGCGCTATGTCGATGAATATCTCCGGACTTGAGAGCCTTTATGACAACGACACTTGGGATATTGAATTGAATGCCCCTGGAAATGCGGTATTTAACTACAACACGAATGGAGCTGACGGTGGTGTTTTGACGAATGAGGGGCGAATCTGGAATTACAACGATCTAGAGGTCATGGTTTGGCTGGAGGGCGGGTCTGCCGATTCTTGGGGTGTCGATTCACCCAAAATCGACAACTTGTATCTGATAAATGCTGACGTTGGCTATTTCAAGGTCGTTTATGACGGCGCAACCAACGCAAGCCTTGTCTTTGCAGATACCCAAGAGGAATCAAGCAATGCCAATCAGGTCATTTTTCAAGGCGCGCAACTGTCCACAGATTCCCATCTAAAAATTTCAGGCTTCCATTACGGTCTTGATTACTTGGTGGCTACCGAATTGGATACAGCAATAAGCGAGGACTCCGTTTCATTGAACTTTGATCTAGGTCTGGGAGAGGTTGAAGTGTCTTACAACGGATACCTCCTGATCACACTACAAAACGTCATTGGCATGACCCAAGACCCCACAGTTTCAGGCTTGTTCCTGGTCTAAACAGAGAACAACGAAAAGGCTTAAAAATGGCAACCTTAACATCCATCAGTTTTGCATCAATGAGCGAAGACACTTCGCTCGTTTACAGCTTCTCCACGTTGAAGCTTCGAGCGAATGAGTCCACAGACATCACCGCATTTCGAATTACTTCTATCGGTGCTAGCGGTTCATTAACGGCGGGATCTGGAGCTTATACATTCAGCAGCACCAACTCGGGCATCACTGTAACCGGTCCAGGTTTGTCACAGGCCACACTGGTTAGCAGCCTCTATTACACCTCTACAGGCATCACCTTCTACACATCAGGAAGCGCAACCGCTACAAATGTTTCAGGTAGCCTGACATTCAAACCGGGCTCGGATTTGTTTGGCACGGTGGCGATGTTTAACGTTGTAGGCGTTAAAGCTGTTCTGGCAACGCCAGTGACAAGCAACGAGTCCGCAAGTGCTGTTGCCGCACAAGTCATCATTTCAAATGTCAACGATGCAGCTGTAGGCGTCGTGAGTGTCACTGGCACGCGTTCCTTGGGCTCCGTCCTTACGGCAACCTCAAGCATCACGGATGCTGACGTCACTGGCGGAACGGTTCTCAATGCCAATTACAAATGGCAAAACTCCACGGATGGCACGAACTGGGTGGACATCGACACCGCTCTGAAAACGTCCTCCTACACGTTGCAGTCCTCTGACTCTGGCAAATTCATTCGCGCCGTAGCTTATTACACGGATGGCGGCGGCACAGCAGAAAGCCTGGCCAGTTCCGCTTTGAAGATCAAAGCTGCTGATTCAGCCGGCTCGGGTGACATTGCCATCAGTGGTTCCTTGAGCGTGGGCTCAGATGGATCGGGGCAATTGTTGAAGGCCTCTCCGACAATTACGGATGCCAACGGGCTGGTTGGCGTGACGTACAGCTACCAGTGGGCACGTCAAAACTCCAATGGAACCTGGACCAATATTTCGGGCGCAACGGCATCGTCTTACACAACCACCAACAGCGACATTGGCTCCAAGCTTCGTGTCGCCATCACGTATGTCGATAATGACGGTTATGAAAACACAGTCACCGGTTCGGCTACTTCCAGTGCTGTCAGTGTTTACAGCGCGCAAACACCAACCATCACCGTTGCAGAATTCTTAAGCGGTACTTTCGATGCGGGTGGCCGTGATTACGTCACGATCCGAGACACACTGGACAACATCTACAACAACAGAACACAACTGAACGGCAATGCCAACGTCAAGAGCTTGCTTGTGAAATCAAGCATTTCTGCCGTAGGCGGCGGGACAACTTGGAATTGGCAAAATCTGACGGTTGATCAAGTTAAGTCAAAGTTAGATGCATTGACTGCTGGCGTGAAGCAATTTGCTGTTCAGGATACAGCAACCAACCTTCTGGAAGCTTCCTTTGCTTCGCGTTTGTCGGACAATTCGATTGTTTCAATTGATTCCACTGCTGGCGCACTTGCGCTCAGTCTTGATCGGACTACAGCGATCTACTCCAAGCTCACGTCCGGTACAGGCGTTATCCTCGCAGATTCAGCATCTGTGATTTCAGCACTTTCCGCTGGCTCGACCGGTATTGCATTGGGAGGTAGCAAGATTGTTGGCCTCAATGTCACGCAAGGCAATCTGATTTTGAGTGCTGCGCAGGCTCAGGCAACCATCTCCAGCAGCACTGTGAGCAAGTTTGTCGACGCAGCAGACTTGGTGACCATCATCGACACAGGTGCTTCGCTCAACGCGCTCGGCTCGCGTTTGACCCATGCAAATGTCGGTACCATCGATGCCAACAACAATCAGTTGACCATCACCACCGATTGGGCGACCGCCATTGTCTCCAAGTTGGCAACGGATGATGTGGTGACACTCAGCAGCGTGGGCGCGTCTACTAACTTGGGCGCATTGTCAGCCGCTACGCTGGGCAATGCCAAGATCGATGTCGTCACAGCTGGCAACTTGCCCACGACGCTTAACGTGGCTCAGTATGGCGCAGTTGAGGCCAAGCTGGCTGCAGTGGATACGCGTGTTACTGTGTCTGATACAGGCGCAGCCATTTCAGGCCTTTCTTTGGGTTTGATCTCATCGCCGCACCTGGAGAATATTTCTTCATCCGGTGGTGCTATCACGCTTGCAAGTCGTGACTTAGCAGTCGCTGCTGAATCAAAGCTCAGCGCAACCGACACAGTCGTTGTGTCGGATCTTGGCGCAAGTCTGGGTCAAATGCTGGCTACCTCAGGTCAGCTTGGCTCATCCAAATTTGACAGGTTTGATGCTACAGACAACAAACTTGTTCTGAATCACGCGCAGTACCAATCTGTGCGCTTGGTTGCTGACACCGTTACCAGCAGTCGATTGACTGGCGATGATGTGGTGACCATATCGGACAGCGCGTTGACGGCAACTCTGGTCAGAGCTCTAGGCCGGGATGGCAATGTTGACGCCATTCGTGTTCCGACGGTAACTCTGGGGGCGGCTGACTTCTTTGACGCTGAATTGGGCAACAATGCCGCAGGCAAACTCAGCGCATCGGATACTTTGATTTTGAGCGATGCCAGCTCAGCGCTGATTGGAATTTCAGCGAAGCTGACGGAACACGATGCCAAAATCGATCAACTGATAGTCTCCAACTCGACGGCCGGTGCTGGTGAACTGCGAAGTTTGGACACCGCTGTTTCAGTTTCTGTCAATGCTGGACTTGTGACCCGTGTGACGGGCAGTGTTGGCGATGTCTTGGCAGTGTATGCTGCCAACGCAGGCGGCACCATCACCGGTCTCGGGAATGAGAGCGTTGTACTTGACAGTGCGACAGCCGTGAGCGTGGCCAATATCAACACCGTTAACGCTTACACCAGCGGTGTTGTCACAGCCACCATTGCTGAAAACGACATGTCGACACTTGGCGGCCTGAGCAGTGGTGCGGTCAATGCCTACACCGTCACGGTCACCGATGCCACTGTTTCTGCATCAGCGCTCTCCGCACTCGATGCCAAGACCTCGGTTGCAGTAACGACAACTACCGGAGTTGGCACCCTCACGGGCTCATCTGCCCAGGTACTCACCGCCTATGACGCCAACCTGGCTGGTACGGTCACGGGCTTGGGCAATGAAGCGGTCACCCTTCAAAGTGATTCAACGCTGGATGCAACTTCGATCCTGCAGTTGGATGCGGCGACGACGGGCCTGGTCAATGCTTCTGTGCTTACCAACCTTCAGGGAACGGCTGCTTCTCTTATCTCAGCTTACCAAGCCGCAGGCTCCGGCTCTATCACGGGCCTGGGCAACGAAGCTGTCACGATCACCTCAGACACCAGTCTGGCAGTTGCAAGCTTGAACTTGCTTGACTCGTTCACGGATGGTGTCGTCAATGCCGGCAACGTGACCACCTTGAGTGGCTCGGTGGATGCATTGCTGCAAGCCTACAACTCGCCTTCAACGATTTCCGGGCTTGGCAACGAATATTTGCTTGTAACGGACACCACAGTCGCAGCGGCCAGTGCCAACACGCTTGATACAAAAACCGCAGGCCTCATCAATGCCTCACTTGTGACTCAGATAGAGGGCGCAGCCGAGCAAGTGCTTACAGCCTATGCCAGCACACAGATCCTTGGCCGTGGCAACGAGGCCGTGATTCTTTCGGACACCTCACTTTCAATGAGCACCCTGCAGGCTGTTCATGATGTCACCACTGGCAATGTGAGCGTTTCTGCAGCTACCTCACTCAGCGGCTTGGCCACTGATTTGCGCGCTGCATACTTGGACTCCACAACCACGGGCCTGGGCAATGAAAACCTGTTGGTGATCGATGCCACTTTGTCTGCTCCGGTGTTGAACTCGCTCGATGCGTTGACCACTGGCGGCATTGATGCTTCCACCGCTTCCGTCCTCTCTGGAACTGTCGTGCAAGTGCAAGCCGCTTATGCCTCTACCAAGGTAGTGGGCCTGGGCAATGAGGCGGTGATCTTGACAGATACATCTGTTTCGGTGGCGAACGCAAACGCTGTTGATAACTTGACGGATGGCGCTGTAACAGCAACGATTGCACAGGGAACGATGGCTGCGCTGGCAGACCTTAACGCAGGAAGCAATCAATATGCTGTGACGCTCACGGAGTCCACTGTGTCGGCGGCCAGCCTCAATGTGCTGGATGGCAAAACAAGCGTTGCCATCAATGCCTCGCAAGTGACCACCCTCACCGGATCAGCCGATGATCTGAAGACGACCTATCTTTCCAGCCAAATTTCTGGCTTGGGTAACGAGGCGCTCTCGGTCACAGACGCTGCCATCAGTGTGGCAGATGCCAACACTCTGGACACCGCCACGACGGGTGTGGTCAATGCAACGCTGTCCTCAGGCTCGGTGGACGCTTTGACGGCTTTGAATGCCACCAGCACCAACAACGCCTACAGCATGAGCTTGAGCGATGCCTCTTCAACGGCAACCAAGCTCAGCACCTTGGATGCTCGCACCACCGTCCAAATTGATGCCGCATCGATTGAGACGGTCACAGGCACTGCCACGCAGGTCTTGGCGGTTTACCAGTCCTCAGGATTCACTGGTCTTGGCAACGAAGCCTTGACAATCAGCGGCCCGATTGATGTCGACACGGCCAACAGCCTGAACACGGCGACCACCGGCGTGGTGACGGCCGCAATCAGCGCGGGCAATATGGCCAGCCTCAACCAACTGGGCGCGGGTAGCAGCAATGCCTGGACCGTGACTGTCAGCGATGCCACCGTCGATGCCTCGGCGTTGAACACGCTGGACGGCAAGACCAGTGTCGCAGTCAGCGCCGCCAGCGTGGGCACACTGACGGGCACCGCTGCTGCTGTGATCAGCGCCTACGCCGCCAACGCCGCTGGCAGCGTGACCGGTTTGGGCAATGAGGCGGTTGTCCTGTCGGGAACAGTCAATGTCGCCGACCTCAATACCCTTGACGACGCTACCCAGGGTGTGATCACTGGCACCTTGGCAGAGCATGACCTGGCGACCCTGGGCTCGCTCAACAGCACGAGCGAGGCCAACCACTATGCCGTTCGTGTGGATGATGCCACCGCGGATGCAGCCAGCCTGAGTGCGCTCGACGGCAAGACCACCGGCGCAGTGGACGCTGCTGCGGTGCAGCGCCTGACGGGCTCCACAACGGCTGTGACGGCGCTTTATGGTCGTACGGGGGTCAGTGGGCTCGGCAACGAGGCGGTG
>JACCDX011339189.1_pt1 | contig 11405 bp, 14 predicted proteins | sample 7449681 | NCBI WGS metagenome assembly JACCDX01 (sample SAMN15323450, study PRJNA562643) | freshwater metagenome | isolation source: river surface water | place: USA:Blue River Watershed | collected 2017-08-18 | reverse complement strand
TATCCCAATTTCAAGCTAAAGAATCAACTGATATTCCAGAAGAAATTTTTGAACAAATTGAAAATGAATTAGGTAAAGAACGTTATCTTAATAAAAAAAATCTTAAAGCTAGTAAAGTTCGTGATATTCTTAAGAAATTACATCTTACAAAATATTATGAACATTGTCATTATATTACTAATCGTATTACTGGAAGACCTGCTCCTGAAATTGATGAAGAATTACAAGAAAAAATAAGAAATATGTTTAAACAAATACAAGGTCCATGGATGCGTTTTTGTCCATCTGACCGTTCTAACTTATTATCCTATCCATATATATTTTATAAATTCTTTCAACTTTTAGGTAGAGATGAATATCTTACATACTTTAGATTACTTAAATCTCGTGAAAAATTACAAGAACACGACGAAATTTGGAAAAAAATATGTAATGAACTTAAATGGCAATATATAAAAACTGTTTAAAATATATTTTATCCTTTTATAAAATTAATTATATATAATGCTTTTAAAAAAAATTTGATATGATTTATTTTAATTAATTTCTTATATTGGAAAATATTGTTTCCATGACCACAATAAATTTATAGATGGTCAAAATTATTTAATGGATACTACTTGTTCTTCTTATTGAAAGTTAGTAATCCTTGACGTTTAGTCTAAAGTGTTGTAAATAAGAAATTTGTTTTACGGATGCTATTTGTTATTCTTATTGAAAATAGGCAGTCCCAGACCCAATTATTAGGTCTAAAGTGTTGTAAATAAGAAATTTGTTTTACGGATACTACTTGTTCTTCTTATTGTAAGTTAGTAATCCTTGACGTTTAGTCTAAAGTGTTTTAAATAAGAAATTTGTTTTACGTGCAAGTATGTGGGTTATCCCATAATTTATTCTTGCATAAGACTGAGATACAGAGGTTTCTCGGTATAGCAATTAATGTATAGATGTAGAGTTCGAACCTACTTATCTTATACAGAATAATTTGCGCCTGATCAGCTAATATTTTATCCCTTTATAAATTAATTATAAATTAATTTTTTATTAAAGCTAATTTAATTTTATTATTAATAATGAGTAATCAAATTGAAATCCTCTCTAGTATTGATTCTAAACTAGATATTATTATTAATTTATTAAGTGAATCATCTAACAAGAACAAGAATAAGGATACTTCTAAATCATCTGGTAAAACTACTACAATTACAACCAAAACTACAACAAAAAATATATCAAAAGGCCCAGTTAAAGGCACTATTATTAAAAAAGGCAAAATTAATATTGATGAATATAATGATTGTCTTTTAATTTCAGGTGATACCTTTGCTCGTAAAGAATTAATTAAAAGTTTAGGAGGAAAATGGAATCAAACCAATAATGGCTGGACAATTCCAGCAAATAATTCAGATGAAGCGAAAGAAAAATTAGAATTATACTGCGAATCTGTTATTTTAAAACAATTAGATTCAAACTTAGTTAAAGATTTATCAGAATTACCACATAAAATAACACCTACAAAATCAAAATATGATTCAGATGAAGATAATGTAGTTGAATGTCAGATAGATAGTGATTAAAATAAATTAAAAAATTGATTAATTTTTATTTTTTTATGAATTAATAAAAACTAATATGGAACAATTATCAAATAAACATATTGAATTTATAAATTCAACATTTGATTCTACAAATTTTACAGTTAATGATGTTGCAGATGATAATGCATGTATGTATCGTTCTTTAGCAAATTATATATATTATGCGACACCACATAATTCAATACAATTATTAAAAAAATTTAAAGATTGGGGGAAAATTAAAAATATAGAAGAAGTATTAAATAATTATGGATATTTTTCAGATGAACAAGATGAATTAGCTAGATTTATACAAAAATTAATTGTTCGTTTTATAAAACTTAATCCTACCAAAATATTAAAAGAATATACTATGTCTATTGAAAATCTTATTCCAATGTTTCATGATATTACATTCAATGAATATCTCGATGAATATGAAAAATTTGCAGGTGATGAACGTGTAATAAAAGATGAATATGATAGATGGGGTAGTTTATTAGAATTAAATATTATTAGTGAAATAATTGGTTGCCCTATAATAATATTTAATAGTCAAAAGTTTGATAGTAAAAATGATAAAATTACAAATGGTAAAATTATAAATTCTAAACCACATAAAGATGTTCGTTTTAGAATAATGCAAATTATTAATAAACAATTATTATCAAATACATTTCCTATATTTTTAATATGGAAGAAATATAATAATAATGGTCATTTTATGGCTTGTTATCCAAATAATGCATCAATGTTAATAGATATAATATTATCTGATTTATAAAAATATAAATAAAATTGATTATATTTTAATTATTATTATTTTAATTAAATTAAAAATGTCTGATAAAGATTATAAATTATATAATTTATTAAATGTTAATATTGTAGAAAATTTTAATAATAAACCTAATATTCAAGTAAATATAGATTCTTTTGATTTCAATCATAGTTTAGAAACAGATAAAGATAATAATTCAATTCAAAATATAACAACTGATTTAGAAAATATATCATTAGATGAAAATTATGAATGTCATTATATTACATTTGTAATTATTTCAGATTTTTATAATACATCATCTGATAATAAATCTTTAATTAAAAAAGATATTTTTAGGTATGATTCAATACTATTTCATATTCTTGTAGAATACGATGATAAATTACCTACATTTCCTCTATTAGATATAGATTCTAATTTTAAATATAAAAAATTTATTAGAGATAAAATAGTAAATGAATTTAAATTTAAATCCAATGATATTAAATTTATAAAATTGATTAATAATAATGGTGTATTTCACAATTATTTAATATGGGTTTCAAATCTATCTTCATTTAATAATACAATAAATATGACTCAATTATCTAAAGATTATGGTTGGAGAACATTTATTTCATTTGTTAATTTAGAACTTTCTAAAAATATTATAATTCATAAGCAAATATGTGATTCTATTCAACATGGATTTTTAAATCCAATTAATATTGAATTAAAACATAATTTAGGAAAAGGTATTCTTGTTAATAATATTAAAATTAAAGATATTTTAGAAGCTTATAAAAATATCAATTTATAATAAAATATGGATACAACTTTTTGGGGACCAAGTGGTTGGAAATTATTACATTCTATAGCTAATAATTATCCGACTAAACCTAATAAAACACAAAAAGATACATATAATTTATTTTTTAATTCTATTAAATATATATTACCTTGTATTTATTGTCGCCGTTCATATAGTCAATATCTAAATGAATTACCAATTGATAATTATCTTGGTTCTAAAATTAAATTATCAGAATGGTTATATAAATTACATAATTTAGTTAATGATAAATTAAGAAAACAAGGATTAAATAATAATCCAGATCCTTCTTTTGATGAAGTCCATAATAGATATACTAATTATGTTATAGAAATAAATAATTCTAATTGTATTAATATGCCTGGATGGGATTTTTTATATTGTATTCTTTTTAATTATCCAATTGATAAAAATGATATTGAAATTGAAAGACAAATAAATTATATTGTTTTTTTTAATTATTTACCAAAAGTTATACCTTTTAAAAAAGCTTCTCAATTTATTGAACAATATTTAAAAGAACATCCTATTAAAGAATATATCGAATCAAGAGAATCTATTACTAAATGGGGTTATGATATGGAAAAATATGTATCTAAACATATTAATTCTAAATGTATATCTTTTGAAGAACGTTGTGATTATATTGAACAATATCGAGCTGGTTGTGGTGGTAAAAAAGATAAAAAACCAACATGTCGTATTGGCAATTCACCTACTGATTCTACAAAAAAATAAATATTTATATTATTAACTACCTATAATTAATAATTTACATTATTAAACACATTGATTAATAATTTACATTATTAAACACACTGATTTTGGCATTTGATTTGGTAAATCATCTATTTCTTCTGCATTTTTTATTTTTAATTCTAAAATATCAATTATTTGTTTAGTTGTATTTATAGCATCAATTTTCGCAGATTCAGTATTATATTTTTTAAATTCAGTATCATTATTAATATCAATTATAATATTATATTCTTTGCATTTATCAATTAATTCATTTTTTTTATAAACTAATTTTAAATATTCTAATGTCCATTTTTTATTTTGAAATATTTCATCTAATTCATCTAAGTCTTTATCATCTAAACTATATGGATGTATATTTTCACTACACCATTCATTTGGAAATTGACTAATTATTTCTTGATTAATTTTATAAATTTCTCTTATCTTTTTTTTACGTTTATAACGTATTTCATCCAAATATTTAATTATTGTAGTTTTAATTCTATCATCAATATAATTATTTAATTCTGTTGATAAAACAATTCCTTGTTCAGATAATTGAAATGATTCTGACATTTTAATATTTTTTTTAATAAATAATTATTAATAATAATATTAATCAAATTTTATAAAAAATAAATTATAAATGAACTTTTTATAATTCTATTTTATTATCATATTTCATTTTCATATAATTTATATTTTTCCATATTAATGATTTTTTTTTAATTTCATTTAATTGTTCTAATGTTTTAGGTTCCTTCTTTACTATATACCATGCTCTATTATAAAATAGATCATAAGATTCAGTTGGTTCTCTTTCTATTTTGAAATTTATACCATTATATTCTATATTTAAATGCTCTTTGTTCATTAATTTTTTTATAAACTATTATTTATTTATATTATTATCAATTTTTTATATAATTAATTCATACTTTTTATTATTTTTTATTCTAATATCTTCCGCATCGTTTAATAAATTTTCAACTTCATCTAATGTAATACTTTCAGTATCTTCTTCAACACTCTTATTTTTATCAACATCTGATTCACTTATTTTTTCATCAACAATTTCTTTATCTACATCCGTATTAATAGTTTCATCAATTAATTCCATATCATCTTTTACTATTGGTTGTTCATCTACAATTTCTTTATCTGAATCAGTATCAATAGTTTCATCATCATTAGTAGCTTCAACAATACTAGATTCATCTTTATTAATAGTTTCATCAATTAATTCCATATCATCTGTTGTTATAGGTTGTTCATCTACAATTTCTTTATCTGAATCAGTATCAATAGTTTCATCATTATTAGTAGCTTCAACAATACTAGATTCATCTTTATTAATAGTTTCATCATCATTAGTAGGTTCAACAATACTAGATTCATCTTTATTAATAGTTTCATCAATTAATTCCATATCATCTGTTGTTATAAGTTGTTCATCAGTATTAATAGATTCATCTTTATTAATAGTTTCATTAATTAATTCCATATCTTCATTATTAATAGATTCATCTTTATTAATAGTTTCATCAATTAATTTCATATCATTAGTATTAATAGATTCATCAGTATTAGTAGGTTCAACAATACTAGATTCATCAGTATTAGTAGGTTCAACAATACTAGATTCATTTTTATTAGTCGGTTCAATAATACTAGATTCATTTTTATTAGTCGGTTCAATAATACTAGATTTATCAGTATTAATAGTTTCATTAATTAATTCCATATCATCTGTTGTTATAGGTTGTTCATCATTAGTATTAATAGTTTCATTAATTAATTCCATATCATCTGTTGTATTTGGTTGTTCATCCGTATTATTAGGTTCAACAGTACTAGATTCATTTTTATTTATAGTTTCATCAATACTAGATTCATCAGTATTAATAGTATCATTAATTAATTGCATATCATCAGTATTAATAGATTCATCATTATTAGTAGGTTCAACAATACTAGATTCACTTTTACTTATAGTTTCATTAATTAATTCATTATCATCTTCTGTGATAGGCTGTTCATCAGTATTAGTCGGTTCAACAATACTAGATTCATCAGTATTAATAGTATCACTAATTAATTGCATATCATCAGTATTAATAGATTCATCATTATTAGTAGGTTCAACAATACTAGATTCATCAGTATTAATAGTATCACTAATTAATTGCATATCATCAGTATTAATAGATTCATCATTATTAGTAGGTTCAACAATATTAGAATCATTAGTATTAATGGTATCATTAATTAATTGCATATCATCCGTATTAATAGATTCAATATAATCATTAGGTATCGGTTGTTCATTAGTATCCGCTGGTATATGTTGTTCAACAATACTAGATTCATCAGTATTAATAGTATCATTAATTAATTGCATATCATCCGTATTAATAGATTCAATATAATCATTAGGTATAGATTGTTCATTAGTATCCTCTGGTATAGGTTGTTCAATAATACTAGTATCATTATTAATAGATTCATATGTATTAGTAAGAAGTTCAGTATTATTAATAGCAGAATCATCAAAAAATTCATCATTATCATTTTCTAAATTAGATTTATTATTAAATGTTGAATCTTGTAATTCAGAAATAGTTTTGTTTTGATTATCATCATCAAAATCAATAGTAGGTTCAATAAAAGGATTATTAGTATCATTAGAACCACCATTTAAAATAGCATTTGAAAAGTAATTAAAACTATTATAAATAGGGTCATCTTCAAAATTATATGCAGAACCATGTAAATTTTTAATATTTTCTTGATAAATATCCTTAAGATAATCGAAATGAATACTAAAAGTAGGGATAATAGAATTCATATTATTACGATATGCATAATCTAGAGCTGAATGTCCATCATTATCAATTTGATAAATAGAAATATAAACAGGATTAAAGTCCAATATTTTAGTAGCAGTATCAATATCATTATAAATACAAGATAAAATAAGAGGGGTTTGACCATAATCATTACTGTGGTTTAATTGTAATTTAGTATATGAAAAAGTATGATTAATATCGTTGTTATTATATTTATCAAGTAAATAATTAGATAATTCATCACGACCATAAATAATAGATAAAATAAGAGGGGTATCACCATTATCATCATTTTCATGACCATTAATAGTTAAAGAATTATCATTAATTTTATTTATAATAGTCTTATAAGATTTATTATCTTTAATGTAATCAATAATATTAAATTCCATATTCTTTATTATTATTAGATATATTTTTTAATAATAATAAATTAAATTTATTTCCATTCTTTAGAACTCCATGCATTGACAGGTTCTACATTAGTTGAAATAGGATTATCTAATTTAGGAATACGATTCCATGGAGAAACACGTCCATAAATAACACCATTAGAATCTGCAGTTCCAATAACGATATTACCATAACCTCTAGAATTAGACCAAACGTGTGAATTTTGAATACCAGAGATAGAATTATCTTGAATAACATTTAAATTAGAAACAACAGGACGACAATAAGAAGTTAAAGCAACATTTTTAGCGGAACATTTAGGACATCTACAAGCACAACGATTATTACGACAATTACTATAACAACCTAAACATTCTATATTAAAAGCATTTGGATAAGAAGACATTATTTATATATTATAATGATAAAAAAAATTAATCAAAAAGAATAACTTTAGAAACAACAAGCCAATAAGTTATAATACCTAAGATAATATAAATCATAAAAGAAACGAAAGCAGCGCCTAAGAATTTGTTATCAGTTGGATTACTTAAGAACATCAATAAATTTAAAACAATAAGAATAGTGCAAAATTTAATAATATCATTAACTAAATCTTTATATTCGTCTGAAATAGAATATTCAAATTTTAAATTCATAATATATAAAATATTTACAGAAAAAAAAAGAGATACTTAATCACAATAAATAAAAAAATTTAAACTAAGTTTAATTAATAAATAAATAATATAAGATAGAATTAAATGAATACTAATTTAATAATATTAATATGCGGATTAGTTGTATTAGCTATGTGCGCTTATATGTTATATTTAACAAAAAAAATAGACCAAACTTATTCAACAATAAATAAAAGATTAGAACGTTTAGAAACAAGTAAAGGCATTCCTAAAGAATTAGATTGTGAAGATGGAATGTGTAAAATACCACAAAGAGTGAATATAGAAGAACCGGTTCAAAGAATGAATAATCAAGGTATGAGTGGTGGTATATTTCCTTCATTTTTGAATAATATGTTATTTAACAATAATAGAATGAATTATTCTGAATTAGATAATAATAGTCAAAATAGCAATGAAATAATGAACGATATTCAACGATTAAGAGATGAATTAGGTGATGAAGATATAGATGATGTAAGTGAAGAATTAGAAGATATACAAGAAATCGATGATGAAGATGTAGAATTAATAAATGCAAATATAGATAAAACTACTGTATCAAATGAAAATATAGATAAAGATGATATATTATCTAATGGAAAAATTAAAAATGAATATGTTAGAAATAATATGTCTCAATTTGATGAATTAGATGATACAGAACCTGTAGAAAATAATGAATTAGATGTATATATGAATAATAAATTAAATGAAAATATGGAAAGTGATTTAGAAAAACATTTAGATGAACAACCAGATACAGTAAGTAATCTAAGTATATCAGCAATGCAACAATTAACTGAACCATTTGCAAATGCTTCTATAGAAGTAAAAGTAAATATTATTGCAAATAATTGGAAATTAAATGATTTGAAAGAATTATGTAAAAAGAATAATATTACACATAATGGAAATAAACAACAATTAGTAAAAAAATTAATAGATAGATTTCCAGATATTTTTGAAAAGGAACAACCTAAAGAAAAAAATGAAGAAGAACATCAAGTAAATTAATAAATAATAAAAAAATTTATCTTTATATAATATAATTCAATGAACTCTCAATTACACGTAAGCAATAACAAATATTCGGATTGTCCTCCTAGAATGGATGATGCTCGTCATTTTACTGATTATAGACCAGTTTGTCATGTTAATAATATGGTTCGTGTTAATAATAGTATTAATAATTCATATGAATATAGAATGTTTTTAACTCAAAATGCTACTAAATTAATGGATTTAAATCGTTCTTATGCATGTTCTAAAAATTGTTGTGGTCCATGTGTCGAACCTTATAATCAAGGAACAATGTTACCAGAACAATCTATTAAAATCTGCAATAATCAATCTTGTAATACAGATTTTGTTAATGCACAAGGTTTAGGTGAAGGTCGTCAATACGATACTCAATCACAAAATTGTGGTTGGTCAGACCCTAAAGTATCAGGTAATAATTTAAATATGACTAAATCTGATATGTTTTCTATGTACGGCAAAATTGATTCAACAGTTGCAAATGGTGACGCACGTAAATCCATGCCAAGTGGAGGTGATTTAGGTCATGGTGGTCCAGAACCATTTAATTTATAATTAAATTTATAATCAATTTATTCTATATTTAATAAAATAAATTAATTAGTTATATTAAAATGAAGAATACTTTAAAAAAAGAATATTTATTTTTAATTATTTTATTAATTATAACAATATTATTAATTAAAAATCCAATTTATAAAGAATTTATAGATATACTTTTTATTATAATTATATTTTCAATTTTGATTTATTTATTGATTGATTATTTATATCTTAGCAACGATAAAAAATAATCAAATATTATATATAATATGAGTCAATTTGATTTTTTTGAAAATAATTGTAAAGGAGTAGTATTAGATTCAGGTGATGGTGAATATATAGTTAAGGGTTCAGTTCAAACTAAAACTACGAATGCAACAGTAATGTATTGGGCTGCAAATCCACCTACATATACTACATCATTTAGTGGTTCTGGATTACCATATCCAAATCCAGAAGTTGCATATGAAAATACACCAAATCGTGGAGCAGTTAAAACATCAGGTGGTCAATTTCAATTTAGAGTTAGATTCCCAAATGCATATTATATTGGTTTAGGTTCGGTATATGTAGAACCATGTGTGCATATTAAAGTATGTGAAGAAGGTAGTGATGGAACAATTCAAACTATTAAATTAGGAAATGGAATTCCATATCGTTCTTTAACATATCCTCCAACACAAAATGGAACATTACCACGTGAAAACTGTATGTTTTATGATGGAAGAGATAAATTACCAATTAGAGGCCAAGAAGCTATTTTAAGAAGTGCAGGATATCCAGAACAAAATAAAATGGCAACTAATTTCTGGGGCTTAAAACCTCCAATGTAAAATATTTATATAAAAAAATAATATACGTTTATACTTAAAATTAAAAATATATTATTTATCTAAATGTCATCTGTAAAAGTATTATCGTTTGATGTTGGTATCAAAAATTTAGCTTATTGTTTAATAGAATTTACGCCAAATGTAGATTTAAGTTTTAATAAAACCTATTCAATAAAAAAATGGGGAATAATCAATATGATGGCAGATTTGGAAGAGGCAGCTTTAAAATGTGAATATATTAAGAAAGGTGGAGTAAAATGTAATAAACCAGCAACATCATTTATATGTAAAGATGGTGAAAATATAGGAACTTGTTCAAATAAAACTTGTTTAAAGAATATTCAAGATAAATATACTGGATTTGAATTGAAAAAAGCTAAAAAATTATTAACGAAACAAATGTCTTTATTTGGATTAGGAACAAAAGTAATAGAAGAATTAGATAAAAATCCTGAATTTTTAGAAGCAGATGAAGTAGTTATAGAAAATCAACCAGTATTAAAAAATCCTACAATGAAAAGTGTTCAAATGTTTATTTATACATATTTTATAATGAAAAATAAAACTAAAGTAAAGAAATTAGAAGGTATTAATTTATTTAGTGCTAAGAATAAATTGAATATATATGATGGTCCTGAATTAGATATTAAAAAATCTTCAGAATATGCAACACGTAAAGCCCAATCAGTTGAATATACAAAATATTTCTTAAAAGATAATGAAGAAAAAAGAAAATGGTTTATAGACCATAAGAAAAAAGATGATTTAGGTGATTGTTTCTTACAAGGTTTAACTTATTATAGTAAAAGTAAATATATGAAAAAACCAAAAACACCTAAAGCAACAAAAACAAAAAAAACAAAAACCGAAACATCTCTAGAACAACCAAATCAAATTTCAAGTTCTAATGAACAATCGAATACGAATACAACATCAATATCAACAACAGTTGTAGTCTCAAAACCAAAGAGAACTAGAACTAAGAAATCAGAAACTTTATAAATATGATTTATATAAACAAAAGAATTATATAAATGGTAATTATGTAAATGCGTATATATATAAAAACATTTTTCTACAAAATAATAAATGGATAATATCAGATTAACTCGTGATAGTAATACAAGAAAAATGTCAATGGATAATTTTTCAG
>JACCDX011067205.1_pt1 | contig 11405 bp, 9 predicted proteins | sample 7449681 | NCBI WGS metagenome assembly JACCDX01 (sample SAMN15323450, study PRJNA562643) | freshwater metagenome | isolation source: river surface water | place: USA:Blue River Watershed | collected 2017-08-18 | reverse complement strand
TCAGTTCATTCAGCCTGGAGAGCTGGAGGGTTTAGTGGATGAAGTTGCTGAGAAGATGCAAGCTGTTCTAGAAAGCTTGGTGATTGATACTCAAAACGACCACAACACTAAAAACACGAGCCGTCGTGTAGCGAAAATGTATGTCCAGGAAGTCTTCAGTGGCCGTTATGTTGAGCAGCCAACGCTGACGAAGTTCCCGAATGTCAGTCGCCTAAATGAGTTAATGATTATTGGGCCAATCACAGTGCGCAGCGCGTGCTCACACCATTTATGCCCCATCATGGGTCGTATATGTATCGGAGTATTGCCCAGCAAAGAGTCTGCCCTCATTGGCCTTTCTAAATACTCACGCTTAACTGAGTGGGTCATGGGTCGACCACAGATTCAGGAAGAAGCTGTTGTGGAGTTAGCGGACATGCTGGAGAAAAAGATTAAGCCTATTGGCGTGGCAGTTGTTATGGACGCTGATCACTTTTGCATGCAGTGGCGTGGCGTCAAAGACCGTGACTCCAAGATGATCAATAGCGTGATGCGTGGCGCTTTCCTAAAAGACTCTAATTTACGTCGTGAGTTTTTGGCACTGATTGATCGTAAGTAAGGTCAAGTTAAAAATGCATAAAAGAGACGCGACGAAAAATAGACTTGCGCTAATAACCCAAATTCTGTGCGCTTCTATTTTGATTTCATGCGCTGGTTTTCCATCGGAAAATAACGATCCCGTTAGGAACAATAAGGCAACTTATAACAAAGACCTCAAGGAGTGCAAAGAGGACTATCCCGAGACGCCATCTGGTACCCATATTCGTCAATGGATTAATTGCATGAAGCTCAAGGGTTGGAATTAAAGCTCTGAAGCTTGAGTTTCAATCATTTGTTTTGCTGAGAACAATTCTCATCTATATATCTATATAAATCATTGACTTACGGAGTGAGTGGCAACTTTAAATCATCTCCACTATGATCAATTCTAGTTTTTAAACGAGTGTTTTCTTATTAGATGCGCTCACACATTTATCACTGATTTATTTTTGGAGAATCCATGAAAAATAGTCGTCGCCAATTTATGATTTTGTCTGCTGCTGGTGCCTGTACTTTGGCATTGAACGGTAAAGTTCAAGCTCAAGCAATGGTTGCTGAAACCGATCCACAAGCTGCTGCATTAGGTTATAAGGCGGATGCCTCCAAGGTAGATAAAGCTAAATATCCTAAGTACGCTGCTGGCCAAAAATGTGATAACTGCGCTCTCTACCAAGGTAAAGCTGGATCTGCAGCTGGTGGTTGCTCTTTGTTTGCTGGTAAGCAAGTGGCCGGTCCAGGCTGGTGCTCTGCTTACGCTAAAAAGGCTTAAATTATTTCGTTTCAGTCGATTCATTTCGATAGAGAAAAGGGCTGCTTCCGCAGCCCTTTTTATTCATTAGCTTGCAATCGACATCAAAGTTTCAGCATGGGCTTATGATGTCATTTACGAATGCGGGATGGAATTTAGCGTCTGCAGTCAGATAAAAATTCATGAAGCGATCTCTTAAACATTTTCTCAAACACTATTCTTTTTACTTGGGTGGGGATCAGCCTTTCGTTGGCTGGGTAGAGCGCTTACGCTCAGTATTTGGTGCTTTTATTGGACTGATGTTAGTGCTCGCTATCGCTAAGTACCTTGGCGATCTCAATTCTGTAAGTGAGTGGTTGATGGCTTCCTTGGGAGCAAGTGCTTTGCTGGTATTTGCTTTGCCGGGAAGTCCAATGGCTCAGCCCTGGGCGGTAATCTCTGGTAATACTTTGTCTGCATTGGTTGGAATTACCTGTGTCAACTTGATAACAGAACCGTTTCTAGCCCTTCCAATGGCTGCTTCATTATCTATTTTGGGGATGTTTGTACTACGTTGCTTGCATCCGCCGGCAGCAGCGGTAGCTTTAATTGCAGTTTTGGGGAATATTGCAAATTACCGTTATGCATTCTTCCCAGTAACGGTCGATTCAATTTTGTTGATCTTGGCTGGGGCGCTGTATAGCAATTTGACCGGAAAGCCTTACCCCAACCGCCCGCCTAGGTAGGATTTGGAGGCGGTTTCGCCTCCAAACACCCTTAATTAGTGAATCTTACCAGCGGCTATAGAAGCTTTACAGTCCTTAATGGCGTAGTTCTGAAATTTCCCAGCATTTTCTTTGCGGACTGACTGACCGCACTCAGTCACTGAGTTGCGTAGGTTAATTTTGGGGATGTTGCCTGTAGACATTTATTCTCCTTATTTCAAGTGTTTATCTATAGTTTTGAGTCAAAAACCCTGAAATTAAAGTCGGGTAAATAAGGCTCAGTACGCTATATTGCGCATCTTCATTCTAAGGAGTTTTCTGTTGAAAGGTAAATAGTGGGAAAACTCAAAGAAATCCCCCTCATTTTTACCTAAGTGCTGTCATGTCCCAAGGAAGAATTGATAAACAATTCCTTGGTAGAAGTGTTTGTCTAGAAAGTGCTTTTTATGTATGTAAGGTTTAGGAGTTAATAAGCATGCTTGTTAATAAACCCCTTAAATATGGTCATGAAGATAATTTTTAAGTCAAACCATAGTGACCAATTTTCAATGTAGTGCAAATCGTATTCAATTCGGGTTGCAAGATCCGTATCTCCTCGCCAACCATTGACTTGTGCCCAGCCAGTGATGCCAGCTTTTACTAAATGCTTTTTCATGTAGTCGGGAATTTCTTCTTTAAATTGCTGCACAAACATGGGGCGCTCTGGGCGAGGGCCAACGATAGACATATCGCCCCTAAGAACATTTAAGAACTGTGGAAGTTCATCTAAGCTGGTTCTGCGAATGAAATGTCCAAAACGAGAATTCACTTTACTCGCTGATCCTCCCCATTGAATGCCTTCTGATTCAGTATCAGTTGGCATGGAGCGAAATTTCAGCATTTCAAAAGGCTGGCTATTTAGCCCAACACGCTCCTGGCGGTAAAAGACCGGACCGGGGCTGCTTAGTTTAACGCCCGCTGCGAGTAGAAGCATTAAGGGGCTTATGCATATTAAGATCAGCAAAGCCAAAACCTTATCTTCAAACCACTTTATTAGTGCATTTAATCCGGTCATCGGTGTTGTAGAAAGATCGTACATAGGTATGCCTACAACATCACTCATCCCATGATTAATCAGTCTCAGCGTGAAAAGATCGGGCACAAAACGAATAGAGGCGGTGCTGTGACGTAATGCAAAGAGCGTTTCGCGTATTGTTGTTTCGTTGCCAAGTGAAAGAGCAAGCCATATTTCATCAAAAGAATCATTAGCTAGCTGATTTAATGCATCTTGATTGGTATGGGGAATGACCAAATTAATCTTATACCCCGACCAGTCGGCTGAACTAATCCGTTCACGAAGTTGCTCTGCCACTGTACCAGAACCAATCAGTACAACATGGCGTAGATTGAAGCCTTTAATACGTAGAGTCCGCAAAACAAGATATATAACTAGCCGCTCAATGATTAGTAATACTGCAGTGATCGATACCCATACTCCAAACCAGATACGGGAGAATTCTTGGGATGACTTAAAAATGAAGAGCCAAAACAAAATTAACGCAACAACAATAAGCCAGTGCGCTATCACTTTAGCAAGCATGGCTGGCATTTGCGCGCCGCGCCATGAGCGATAAACGCCCCCTGATATCCCGCCAAATAACAATGCACCTACAATAATTAGGTTGTAATAACCAGAAAGATCTTCTGGAAACTCAATTGGCAGATTTAGGGCGCGACGAATATGAAGCGCAATATAACCAGCCAATAAAATGATAAGAGCATCACCTAGTCGAATGAGATAGGGCGTTATTGGTGATGAAAGTCGAAAATGTTTATTCAAGTTAGGGGGCGCAAGTCGTTGGTCGTGTAGTTAAAATTTATTAATCAATATGATGCAGCATAGTCCGAGCTGACCGATGGGGGTTTGACGTAATATTTTTAGTTTAAATAGTGAATAAATACATGCAAACCGATTTTTTTGCCTTGCTTGGATATAGTCAGCCAAAATTGCTTGATTTTGTGGGGTGAGCAATACCTTCATTTTGCTTAGGGTATTTGTGTGAATATTATTCCAAGTCGCAAACCTGCCTCCCCATAGTATCTTGATGCGAGCAAGGTAGCTTTTAAAACTGGTATTCATCCCGATGAGATTGTTAATGTGCTGACGGTAGCGTACCGTAGGCTCTTGGTCAAATAAGACGGACCCACCGCTGGCTGTTACCATCAGGTAAAGCATCCAATCGTGATAAACAATAGGCTGCGTTTGCCCAATGGCGAGCAACAAATCACGAGCCGCTTGGTTAAATACCATCGTATTTCCGCTGGCAATATTTTGAACCAATGCATTATTAAAGCTGGGTGGGCGTTGATAGGCTTGAGAGGGGCCAATCTCTTTATTGTGCTCGTCTACATATAAAGTGCGAGAGCAATAGAGCCCAGACGTATTTTTTGATAAGTTGCTTAAGAATGATAAGGCTCGAATAGTCTTGTCCTTCATCCAAATATCATCTTGGTCTGCAAACGCATAATAATCAGCCTTAATATTGGGATTGCAAACCATTGACATAAAGTTTTTCACAAAACCCTGACAAGGTCCTTGCAAGATATGCAAACGATCTTTTCCTAATTTTTCCTGGTAACGCTTCAGTATGACGACCGTTTGGTCAGATGACCCATCATCGGAAGCCCAAATGATGGGATCAACGTCCTCTTGCATTGTGATTGAGTCGAGTTGTTCTGCAAGGTATTTTTCACCCTGATAAGTGCACAAAAGAACTGCAATAGTGGGTGTTTTTAAAGTGGAACGCAAAAAGAAGCCTCTAACGAGAAATTCATAACAAAAATGATTTACTTGAGACGCAGTTTAACGCGAGAGATATGATGGAGGATGAGTTTGCGCTCATCTGTTATTAATAGATAATGCCAGGCCAACCAGCTAAATCCTAGGATAATGAGCGCAGTGTATCCCATGCGCAGTGATGGGAGCGGTAAATAGAGACCTCCCACCAAAAGGCCGATTGAGAAAACTAGGCTGAGTACTTGGGTAGCTGATAAGTGCAATTTTTTGTCGATTCTGCCTGAGATGAAAAAGAGCGCGATCATATCTAGCACCATTCTGACTACCCATGCAAATGCAACCCCAAGCAGTTCAAAGTGTGTCAGGCCCAGCCAAAGCATCAATAGATAGAAGGGCAATTCTAAAAAGTGTAACTTTGCTGCAATGTCGGGGCGCCCTGCCGCTTGCACAAATGTGAAAGGAATGTAAGCCAAACTATTAATCAGAATGCCAATGGTGAGACATTGAAGTATTTGAGTGCTATTGCTTGCAAAGTCATTGCCAAGCCAGATGCTTAAAATATCTGTAGCGCAAATTGATATAACCAGTGTAATAGGAAATAGCGCGATGAATATCCATCGCAGCCCAGTCCAAAACAATTGAACCACTTGATTTCGGTCATTTAAAAATGCTTTAGAAAAAGCCGGAAACAACACACCTGCTATAGCAAAAGGAACAACGGATATTTTTGTAACGATTTCATAAGGTGTGACGTAATAGGTAACTGCTGCCATTCCAAGCATGCCACCAATGACAAAGCGGTCTAAATACATCATTAGAGGGCTAATAATGTTGCTGATTGTCATCCAGCCACCAAAGCTGAGCATGCGTTTGACATAGCGTTCTTCAAAAGATGCGGATCTAAAGATCTTCGGGTTGACTTGGTGGACAAGGGCTGCGTAAATGACCAAGAATACGAGCCTCATGATGAGTAGTATCAGCACAATCCAATCTAGTCGGTTAGCAAATGCGAGCACCATGAGTGGCGAGACAAAAGTTAGAACGCTGATGGGGATGCGAACGATATTGACTAAATCAAAGCGTTGATAAGACTCTAAAATTCCGCGAATCCCGCTGGTCAGAATAACTATCGGCACAGAAATGGCCAATATTTTCATCGCGCTAATGGCCTCAGGGCGCAATAAGGGTTCTATTGTTAGGGCGCTTGTTACAAGATAAGTGGAGCTAACCCATAAAACAAGACCTCCAAATCCTCCAATCAAAAGCATTAGCCATAGAGCTGTTGAAACTAAGCCGGGAATATCACGATCTTCATTGAGCCCCAATTTTTCTGATAACAGCACAATTAAGGCGCGGCCCAGGCCCAAATCAAGCAACCCAAAATACCCCAGAATCATCCAGGCGAGACTGAGGATGCCAAAACGCTCAACCCCAAGCCCATCAATTAAGGGCGGAATGGTAAAAAGTGCCGCCAAAAGTGGGGCTATCTGCCCGATCAAGTTCCAGACAGTACTATTTCGGATCCTGGAGTCTTGATTTAGGGGGTTGGCAGGGGATTTTGTCATGATTGATCGGGGCTAATGCCCTACATTATGACCTTTTGTAGGCTACTAACGTGAAGTCATCAGCAGATTTAGATCGGCGTCTAATATTAAGTCTAAATAATGTAGATTAAAAGCTGCTAAGGCAAATAACAAAATTCTCACAGGGCTGAAATACTTACCAAGGAAAATGATTTACGTCCAAACTTAGTCTATCCAATGATGTAGTCATGTATTACTTCATAGCGAATGTATAGCAAAATGGCTAATACAATGGTTGCTATAAAAAGGTACTTATGTCGTTTTAGATTCCCTGCAATAAATACTAGCGGGGTAATATAAAAATCAAATAATCGCATTTGAATGTCATGAACTGGTGTGAAAAACCAAGCAAAAAAAGTCCCCATAAGAGCACTAGCCACAACAAATCTGAGTAGTCTAATGGATGCAGTCTGTACCCCTTGAATGCCAAGGATAAAAACCAAATACCCCAGCATAAAATATCCCGCGATGGGAAATGGCTTAACGCTTGCATATCCTCCAGTCAATGCAATATCAATATAGTATTTGGCTGCTGAAATGGGGATAAATGTGGAAAGTTGCGCGCTTGTGGGGTGAAGCGGTGAGTAAATTCCCGCAAGGCAAATTATCAAAGTTGCAAAAACAATCTTCTTATTTTTTGCCAACCAATAGAATGGTGCCAAGGCAATAGAAAACAGTGCTTGAGAGTGCACCAAAAAATTGGTAGAGATCAGTAGTGCACCAACTGTATTTCGCTTGCTACAGAACATATATATTGCTAAAAAATACCACGACAACGCTAAACCGGCCCGTAAAATGGTGATATCAAATACGAGGTAAACCAGTGAAACATATAAGGTCAGGGACAGCAACTTTTGCTGACAAAGTCGATCGATGCAGTACAGCTGTATGAGCACACCAATGGCGCTTACCAAAAGTATTGACTGCTCCCAGCTGAAAAAGCTCATAAGTGTCCCACTCAAGAGGTACCAAATATGGTCGCGGGAAGATTGAATGAGTCGATGGCAATCGATTAAAGGACAAATCTTTTCGCCAATTTCAGTATATCCGGGTGCATCAATCCCTATTGCCAGAGGCCTTAAGGCTGAAAATAGAATGAGTAGAAGACCTAAAAGCCAAAACAGCTTTTGATCAAGGATTGGATTTGGGCGCCAATATATATAAATGGCAAGCCCTACGAGCGCTAAAAAAAATACTAAAAACCCAAAAGAAAATGGAGCATTATTTAAGTGACCAAAGTAATTTAAAAAAGAGTTAATTTTCACTTTACCCACAAGAAGATAGCGCCTCAAAAAATCGGGTTGATATTAAAGACTCTATTTTAAGGCTTTGAGCAAAGGTCAGTCTCAGTCTTACAAGGCACCCACTGATAATCGTCATCAATTTGATGAAATATTTTGATTTTTCGTTAGTTGTAGACCAAAAGCTATAAAATATGACTTTAATTAAGTGTAAAAAGCCTAAAACCTTTCTAAATCATCTATGACCCTTGTTTTTCCAATTATTCTCTGCGGTGGATCTGGCACCCGTCTTTGGCCTTTATCGCGATCAGGCTTCCCAAAGCAATTTTTGGTCCTGTCGGGTGATGGTTCATCTCAGAGTCTTTTTCAGCAAGTGGTAGCCAGAATCAACTCGGTTGCCGGTCCAGACATTCAGCTTGGCAATATCTTAGTAGTCACTAACGAAGAACATCGATTCTTAGCATTAGATCAACTTCGTGAGTTGCCAGAAATTAACGCTACTTTACTTCTTGAGCCGGTTGGGCGTAACACGGCTCCTGCTCTGAGTATGGCTGCACTTTGCGCGCAGCATCTATCCAATGGCGCTGATCCTATTATGGTTATTGCCCCTGCAGACCAAACCATTCAAAATCAAAGCGCTTTCACCAAAGCATTGCAAGACTGTATTCAGTCTGTTGAGAGTGCAACAAATTCCATTGCTATCTTAGGCGTCACGCCAACCGCGCCAGAAACTGGTTATGGTTATATTCAACGCACAGATAGTAAAGATATTAATAATGCTTATGAGGTCAAACGTTTCGTAGAGAAACCGGATGGTAAGACTGCGCAGAGCTACCTGCTTGAAGGCTCATACCTTTGGAATAGCGGCATGTTTGTTTTGAGAGCCAGTACATGGCTGGCAAGTCTAAAAGAGTTCCGTCCGGACATTTATGAGGCATCACAAAAAGCATGGCGATCAAAATCTGAAGATGCTTCTGGTGAGGTGAATTTTATTCGTCCTGGAAAGTTCGAATTTGAGGCTATTCCAAGTGAGTCAATTGACTATGCTGTGATTGAAAAGTGCCCGCAATCAGATTTTCCTATTAAGATGGTTGAACTCAATGCCGGCTGGAATGATCTCGGGGCGTGGGATGCAGTTTGGCAAGTAGGCAATCAAGATGAAAATGGCAACGTGACAGCTGGCGATACCTTGCTGACAAACACTAAAAACTCTTTGGTGTTAGCTGGCACTCGTTTGGTAGGTGCTGTCGGTGTAGAAAACTTGGTGATAGTTGAAACTGCTGATGCGGTATTAATCGCTAACAGAAATAATAGTCAGGATGTGAAAAATATTGTTAGTCAACTAGAAGAACAAGGGCGCGAAGAGAAAAATTTGCATCGCAAAGTTTCTAGGCCTTGGGGTTGGTATGACAGCTTAGATGAAGGCGAGCGCTTTAAGGTGAAGCGCATTCTGGTTAAACCAGGGGCAAGTCTCTCACTACAAATGCATCATCACCGAGCAGAACATTGGGTGGTGGTGAAGGGTGAGGCAGAGATCACGAATGGTGATCAAGTAATTACACTTAAAGAAAATCAGAGTACTTACATACCTCAGGGTCAAACCCATCGTTTAGTAAATCATGGGAGCGAGCCATTAGAGATTATTGAAGTTCAGTCAGGCAGCTATTTAGGGGAAGACGATATTGTCCGCTTTGAAGATAGCTACGGACGAAATTAATTACTGAAAGATAAGTTGAGTTCAAAAAAATGAGCAATTGTAAATCAAAAAAAGTAGCATTAATTACCGGCGTAACAGGGCAAGATGGCTCATATTTAGCAGAATTTTTGCTTGAGAAAGGCTATATTGTCCATGGAATTAAGCGTAGAGCTTCCCTGTTTAATACCGAGCGAGTGGATCATCTTTATCAAGATCAGCACCTGCAACATCGTAACTTTATATTGCATTATGGTGATTTGACGGATTCGACGAATTTAATACGCATTATTCAAGAAGCGCAGCCTGATGAGATTTATAATCTCGGGGCGCAAAGTCATGTAGCCGTCTCATTTGAGGTTCCCGAATATACTGCCGACGTCGATGCGATCGGGCCCTTAAGAATCTTAGAGGCTATTCGTATCTTGGGGTTAGAAAAGAAAACCCGTTTTTATCAAGCATCTACTTCTGAGTTATATGGCTTGGTGCAAGAAATCCCTCAAAAAGAAACAACCCCTTTCTACCCCCGGAGTCCGTATGGGGTTGCAAAGCTTTATGCGTATTGGATTACTGTTAATTACCGTGAGGCTTATGGTATATACGCGTGTAACGGAATATTGTTTAATCATGAGTCCAAGCGTCGTGGAGAGACTTTTGTAACTCGTAAGATCACTCGCGGTTTGGCTAATATTGCAATGGGTATTGAAGAATGTTTGTATATGGGCAACATGGACGCGTTGCGCGATTGGGGTCATGCAAAAGATTATGTTCGTATGCAATGGATGATGTTGCAGCAAGAAAAGCCAGAGGATTTCGTTATTGCAACTGGTGTTCAGTACTCAGTTAGAGAATTTATTATCCGTAGCGCAATGCAGCTTGGTATTACGCTGACCTTTGAGGGTGTAGGTGTTAATGAGTGTGCTACTGTAGTGGCTGTTAGTGGGGATAACGCTCCAGGGGTTAAGGTTGGTGATGTTATCGTAAAAATTGATCCAAGATATTACCGGCCAGCAGAAGTCGAAACCTTGTTGGGAGATCCAAGTAATGCCAAGAAAAAACTGGGTTGGATTCCTGAGATTACCTTGGATCAAATGATCGAAGAGATGGTGGCAAATGATTTGGATCAGGCAAGGCAGCATGTATTGCTTAATAGTCATGGCCACCAAGTTAAAAAGAGTAGAGAGTCTTGATAACCAGTTTGGTAAGCCTTTTGCTTTACGGCCCAATTGCATAATTTTCTTGTTCTATGAAGAAAGTGCTGATCTGCGGGATTTCAGGGCAGGATGGATCATATTTATCGGCGTCCTTGCTTGCTAAAGGATACCGAGTTATTGGAGGTACTAGAAATGTTGCTAAATCAGATTTTGGTAATCTTTCTAAATTAGGCATTCTTTCTCAAGTTGATTTAGTAAATTTAAGCATTACTGATCCAGGAAGTATTCAAGATGTGCTGTCAAAAACTCAGCCTGATGAGATTTACAACCTAGCCGGACAAAGTTCTGTGGGCTTGTCTTTTGAAAAGCCAGAGGAAACTAGGCAGAGTATTGTTGATGGAACCCGAAATTTGTTGGAGGCGATATGTCTCTTTAATAAGAACATTCGATTTTTTAATGCAGGTTCTGGAGAATGTTTTGGGGATACCCACGGGGTTCCAGCAGATGAATTAACACCATTTAATCCCAAAAGCCCTTACGCTGAAGCAAAAGTTATCGCATTTGACTTGGTTAAAAAGTATAGGAGCAATTATGGTCTATTCGCGTGCACTGGAATTTTGTTTAATCATGAATCACCGTTAAGGCCAACCCGTTTTGTCACTCAAAAAATTATCCGAGCAGCTATAGAAATTGCAAAAGGCTCCTCATCAAAGTTAACTTTGGGTAATTTAGAAATTCGACGAGATTGGGGTTGGAGTCCGGATTATGTTGAGGCAATGTGGTTAATGTTGCAGCAAGATACCCCTGAAGATTTTGTATTAGCCACTGGCGTTGGACATTCTCTAAAAGAATTTGTTGACATGGTCTTTTCTCAATTAGGCCTTAATTGGATGGATCATGTTTTGATTGACAAAGATATTTATAGGC
>JACCDX011389068.1_pt1 | contig 11406 bp, 14 predicted proteins | sample 7449681 | NCBI WGS metagenome assembly JACCDX01 (sample SAMN15323450, study PRJNA562643) | freshwater metagenome | isolation source: river surface water | place: USA:Blue River Watershed | collected 2017-08-18 | reverse complement strand
CCAGTTGAACAACTTATGGAAAGTAATTCTATAGGTGCTTTTTTTTGCATAACAAACCTGACTTGTATAATGCAAGTCAAATTCAAATTTTAAGTATATATACTATTTTTGTGCTGTTTTTTGAGTCGTGTTCTTTAAATGTCTTTAGAGGTGTTATTAACATTTGTCATTCGTGGAAACGTTTACACAATTTCCAGGGATGCCATCTTATTTTATGAGCCTAAAGACGTCGACATCCTAGATGATTTTATACGTACTCCAAAATACCACGGAAATACCTTAGACGTTGATTATGGTCGTCATGGATTAACATTGTGTCCTGAGGAACTTCGGCTACGCCTGTGGGCGCTTCCATACGAAAGGCAATGTTATTTGGTACAACAAGAACTCTTGAGACGTTCTTTTGGTGGCCGAAGCGAACTTTCTGAAGCCGAAGAAGCCGTTATAAGTGATTATTTTTCTTGGAGAAGGTCGGGCAACGTTTCTGTCATTCGTGATATGCTTTGTTTGTTTTTTAGTGAGATATTTGCTAGAGGATCACTTATACAAATCCCTCGTGGATGGAATTATAGAATGCGAGTGGATGATTTGTCTTTTATTCTGGATTTGTATTGCCACAATACAATACCAACGGAAAAGACACGATACGATTGTATGTCTAAAAAGATTGTTATGAAATTGAGTTCGCGTTATGAAAAATGCTATGAGTTACTTGATCACATAAAAGAATTTTCTCGGTATCTAAAGAAGACGTATACATTTACTCCAGCTGGAACACGACTCGGAAAGAAGCCATCGTATTTATTTTCGTTATTTCAGGATAAACATGTTATTCCTGATAGACGCGTAATGTGCAGTAGCACACTCAAACGTATTTTTAAAAGAATTATATCGTTTTGGATGCCTTTTCCATCTTTTATCATGACTGAAAAGAGCAACGAACAAGAATTGTTGAGATTTATTGAAAGACCTGTTACTACGTATTAAATAAAGAACCCGGCTTGCGGAACGCAAGCCGGGTTCAAATTCTATAAAAAACAAATAGGGACTTTTAGGATTTGAACCCGACTTGCATTCCACAAGCCGGGTTCGTTCTTTTTGTTTTTTATTGAAAGGTTTTTTAAATAAAAAACCTTGCAGAACGCAAGTAGCATTTAAATTCTATAAAAAAAAACAAAAATGTTTTTTTAAATAAAGAAATCTATTCGCAGAGTGCAAACCAAGTTCTTAAAAGGGACTTGCATTCTACAAGTCCGTTTCTAAATCCCTAAAGGATATATATTTCAATAAACATTCCTCATATGGGCACGTTGAAATTTTCGGATTTGCTGCACATTGCAAACACAATACATGATATGGATTTCCGCATGGCAAAAAAACTACATTTTCCGGTCCGGTATTTAATTCCGCTTCCCAGCATCCGTGACAAAACGCATTTAGAAGATATCGACACCCAGAAGGAGGTTTATAGTATCCCATAACGGTGCACAAAGTCCTAAACATCTGTCCTAACGGATCGAAATTATACCTAGGATCAACGATAATGCACTGAGAAAACCATGTCGCGTTTTGTTTGATATAAATAGGTTCCAATAGTAATCTATCGGCGTTAACAATAACAACGTGTTTCTTTGAAGTTAAAACAAGATGCGCCTGAACCGGAAGGTCTTCTTTTATAATTTCTTTGACGATACAAGTGCAATTTACAAATCGTCGAATATAAATGTCACCGACGACAACAATACATAAAATATTATCCGAGTTTGAGGGTTTCCAAATTTTTTGAAAATGAAAAGAGACAGAGTCGAGCATCTAACCCCCGTGTTGCATTTTGAAAATAAATACTACGCAAAGAATCTGATAAAAAACCTTAAATGTCAACAGATGGAATCAAATCGATTAAATAGTTTTGGTATTACGTGTGAAATTGTGAGAGAACAATGGATACAAATGCTTTATTCAGAAACACTTGATGTCGCCTTTGGTATTGTATTGTGTTGTCATCAAAGTAGTCTTTGTATAAGTGCAAAAGCATACAACCGCGCCTTTGAAAACACTACATTCAAACGAGTAAAGTCCTTAGATCCTACTGGAAGGATTGCAGGAACGTCAGAGAACGATCACGCCGAAACATGTTCGTTTGTAAGGAATCGACAAGATTTATATGAATACTTGGAAGTATCCGAAACACACCGAGATGTTGATACAGAAGATATTGATAAGGTATTTGAACCACCCGAAGAAGTCGAACGAATTGAGATTGAAATGCCGAATTTTATTCGATCAATCTTAAGAAGAGCCATTGAAGGCGTTGATCTTAGTTCACCAGGACCCGTTGCGGCGGCAGACGAACCTAAAGACATTAAAGAAGTTGCTATGCACAAGAAATGGGAAGATATGATCGACGTTGAAAGTTGCAAAGAACCCAATACAAATGATCCAAGTCGTTTTTTGTGTGTTGCATGTCAAACAAACGAAAAGACGATGCTTTGTGTGAATTGCGGGCAAGTTCCGTATTGTGATGCATGTTTTAAAAGAATGATGACAAGTCCTGATCTCCAAAAGGAATGCCCGTTGTGTAGAGCAAAGTTTGAAACTACAATAAAAATAAAATATTAAGAACCCGACTTGCGGAACGCAAGTAGGATTTTTATTTAAAAAAAACCTTTAATAAAAAATAAAAGAAAAACAAAAAGATTTTTTTAGGTTCCGTAAATCGAGTTCTTTTATTTTTTTTAAGAATTGAACCCGACTTATCGGGTTCTTAAATAACAAAAGATATGTCTTCATAACTTATATCAAAAAAATCAGGTGTATAAAACCCAAGCATCTCATCCAGATCCACGTCTGCACAAGTAAAACAATCATTTTCGACATGAGCTTTCTTTTGAATGGGTGTTTCCTCTTCTTCACTTATAGAAATGTGATCGAGACTTTCTGTGAAATTTCGTTTCTTCAAATTTTTTTCTTCTACATCTATTATCTTAATAATATTTTCTTCTCCAGTTAAATCAATTTCAATTCGTTTAAAGCACCTTGGCATAGATAACATCTTCAAAAAGTGAAAAAGGAACCCCTTAATGATTTAAAAAATTAAATTTATACGGTAAAAAATTAACTGAATAAATTTCAGTCGGGGATTTTCGGGATTTTAAATCCCCGAATTCCCCGACCGTAAAAATAATAGGTAATAAAAACAAAAAGATGTTTAATAATTTGAACCCAACCTGCGTTCCGCGAGTCGAGTTCTTTGTTCTTTAAGTCGTCCTCCAAAAGCGCCAAGAAAAACGTCATCGTGAACAACAATAACATGTTTGTAATTTTTCTTCAACCAAGTAAACATGGAAGACAACAACTCGTCAACCACTGTGTAATCGCGATACATGATAGCGTTAACAAAAAACATCTGCAAGTTATCCATTGTCAAAGGATGCGTAAGCAAGAACTGATGATCCTTGTTCAATCCAAGACTATCAAAATAAGCAAAGCTACCAACTCCGTCTTTCCTTCCTTGTTGCAGCAACATTTCACATGAACCAAACCCACATGGTTTATCTGCCCACGATCGACCAAGAACAGGATTGAGAAAAGCATCCGTTGTGAAATCAACAACAACCAAACCTAAAGGCATCTCTTTCAAAACGTCTTTTATCTTAGATGAAGGAACAAACTTCATGTTTACACACCTCTATATAATTTAAGAATTATAAATCGATTTAACGACTACCGCAATGTTGAGGAAATTTCCTCAACAAAAAAAATAATTATTTTCTTTTGTTTTCTTTTGTTTTTTAACAAAAAAAATAATTTTCTTTTATTTTCTTTTGTTTTGCAAAAATGCAAAAAAAGTTGAAAGTGGGGTGTGCTGTGCGTCAAAATGTCCATTTTCACGACGTGTCAGGTCATGAAAATAGACATTTTGACGCACAAAATTTTACAAAAAGAAAACAAAAGAAATTATTTATTTTCTTTTATTTTCTTTTATTTTTAATTAAAAAAAATAAATTCTTTTTGTTTTCTTTTGTTTTTAATAAAAATAATTATTTTCTTTTGTTTTCTTTTGTAAAATTTTGTGCGTCAAAATGTCTATTTTCACGACCTGACACGTCGTGAAAATGGACATTTTGACGCACACCACACCCCACTTTCAACTTTTTTTGCATTTTTGTAAAACAAAAGAAAACAAAAGAAATTTATTTTTTTATTTAAAAAACAAAAGAAAACAAAAAGAAAAAAATTATTTTATTTTTTTTTCGCTTAAAATAGATCATACATCCACTTTATGTATTCTTGTTGAACTTCTTCGACTAAATCAGCAGCTAAAGACTTTTGTTTGTGTGTTATTTCTTCACTGTTTTCTTCTTCATCAAAATCAAAATCCTGGCATACGTATTCATGTTGTTCATTAAGCACTTCAAGTAGTTCAATACACTGCTTTGTTCTTTTTTCAGCTGGGTTATCTGTTAAATCAATACATTGTGAATCATTTCTATTTCTTTTGTTGTTAAACCGAACAACCCCACCGTATCCATGTCTTAAATCAACTTCATATCCATCATAAATTATTTTATCTATAGTTAAATCAATTATTTCGCACTTTGTAAGGGATAACATCTTCAAAAAATTTTTTTTGTGCACCTCTATCACTTTTAAAAATTAAATTTATACGGTAAAATTAATTGACTTTAATTTCAGTCGGGGATTTTCGGGATTTTAAATCCCCGAATTCCCCGACCGTAGAAAAAAAAATTCCGACTCGGGTTCCGAAAGTCAGGTTATTTTAAACATGTCTAAGCGTCTCCTTAAGCGCAACAATACCTATTCGGTATATTTAAAGGATGGAAACGTATGTATTATGGAAGGAACTTCATTTCAAAAACAATTATTACATTGTGTTCCAAAATATCCGTCAGTCAAGTCCTGGAGGTTGAATATAACATTCAGAACAGGCAAAAAAGTTTCTATAGGATTAAAGAAGGATATTTTAAAGGATTTCGTCGAGCATAAAATCATTGATGGGGCGTCTTTGTGTCTTGGATCATTGGATAACGACATCTTGTCACCTTTTAAGAAGGAATTGGTAGAACAAATAAAGATACATGGCAAACCAGATCAAACTAAGATCCCCTTTAAGAATGAATATACGATGAATAACGGTCGTATGGTTTTGGATATGGCTTTTAAAGAAGGAATGACGTATACATATGGCGGTAAGACAACGGCCCCTGGCATTGCTTTTGGTCCTTCGGCACAGGGCGTTTTGAAGATTATTTCAGAACTTATAGGTGTCGTGGTCGAAGATATATGGGCTCACGTTGTTTTTTATCCAAATGGAGAATGTGGATTGGGTTGGCATTCAGATGCCGAAGACGGACTCGATCCAGCTCGAATTGTATCTTTAACATTTCTTGAAGATCCTATTGGAGGCGTAAGACGATTTCAAGTCAAACCAAAGAACAAAAAACCGGACTTGGAAGGAGCAAGAAAGAAATTAAAATAAAAACCCGACTTGCGGAACACAAGTCGGGTTTATTTTTTCTTTTTATTAATTTGAAACTGTTCTATACTTGGTGTGCATCTCCACGAGCGCGTGTCCGTTTCTACGTCATTAGGATTAATTTCATAAAGAGTTTGTTTTGCGGGTTCTTCGTCGGCAAATACGGTCTTTTTCAAAATTTGTTTGAGGATGGTTTGTCGTCTTGGTTCGGTCCGCTGACAAATCCTTTTAATCTCCGCTTCAGCGTGTTCTCCAAGTGCTATAAAAGCTTCTTTAGCACGTGACGCCATGACGTAAAAATGTGATCGATACACCCATCCATCTACTCCGTATCCTGCAAACACTCCGACAACCGTATTGTATTCGAGTGCCTGGGCTTTGTTAGCCGTTATAGCATGCCCCAATTGAACCTTAGACGGATCTACATGGATTTGTTTGCTGATTAACATACATTTGATAACTCCTTCTCCCGTGTCGAACTTTACGACAGTTGCTTTGCCGTCTTTGGTCATTCCACAGTGTGTTACAACACCACAATCCCCGTTACGAACGGCATCATAAATAACATCTCCATCGTCGTCCTTGACTGCAGGAAAATTTTCTCCCAAGATGGTTATCTTGCATCCAACGTATATTTTACAGTGCTTATTGATCTGTATTGGTTTGTCACCGGGTTTTACGACTCCCAAATCAATAAAAACGCCTTCTACAATCGCATTAATCTCTTTGCATGTCTTCTTGGTGAATGCAATAAACTGAATATCAACTACGTTCTTTACTTTGTATGTTTCAGGATTCTGTAGGATGAACGAAATGAGTTTTCGGATACTTGCATACGTTGCTACTTCATGTAGCAGTGTCAAACAGGATCGGTCGTCGACGGAATACGACCATTCCATTTCTTCGGGTTTTCCGTGAAGAACATGTAGCACGGCGTCTGCAAGCTGTTTGGCTCTTGGATTCGTTCTTAGATTCTTTGTAAAATGAAATGAATGTTGTGGAAACGCTTCTAGAAGATCCATAGCAGGTGAACCGACGTCGAGAGGAGCAATTTGAGCCGGATCAAAGACAAAGACGGCGTTTTGGACGTTTGGAAGCACTCTTAAGGTCTTACAACAGAGTGAATCGTGAACGTTGGAGAATTCATCCCACATGAACGCAGTAAAACTTGCGGCCCATTGTACCCCCGACAGTGTTCCTGCACTCTTATAGAGGAAATGAGCGGTGTTACTAGCTTCCATGTGTCCACCCATGCGCCGTCTATGTCCGCCTACGACGGTTCCAACGTAAGAAACAACACACAAAGCCTTCCAATAAGCCATTCCGCATTCAATTAAATTCGTCTTTCCCCGTCCAGGAGGACCAGTAATGATTGTAAGCGGATTATTGAGCATGTGTAATGCTGCCAGAGTCTGTTCATCCGTTAAAGCCTTTGGAATACACGGAACAAGGGCATCCGCTCCTCTCAATATATCTTCTTGGGGCTTTGAAAAGATTCTAGACAGCGATTCAGCAATTCCGTTGGCTGCTTTATATAGATGGGGAAGCGTTACAAATTTGCTTTGCGTATCGTAAACAACTTGTTTTTCTCTTGCCAAATACCAAAAAGCTTGGTCGTAGCGTTCTTTATCGGATGGATTAATCTCCAAGAAATCTCTTTGCAACTTATCAAACATTTCTGCGGTGTTATTGTGCTTTCCGACGACGTTAGAACGAATATAATCGAGCAAACGGACTGCTGTAATCTCAAAGGGTTTGTATTTCCCCTTTGGAGCCAATTTCATGAACGCACCGTATGTAAGAGTGTATTTAAACGGTGATTGGCCTACAAAACAAGCTCGGATTGGGTCTTCTTTAAAGAATCTTGTCATTTTTTTAAGATCTTCAAAGCTTAATCGAGTTATGTGTTTGTAGATGGCTGTTTGTTTAGGATGGTTTTCAAATGCCGACACAATGACGTTACTATACTGAAGTCTCCAAAAGTCACATGCGGCGTATGGCATATCGTGTAAAATAGGAACAGCGTCGACAAAAGAGAGATTAAGTGTATCCGTTAGGTTCTCTGGCATTTCCGAGAGGACTGCCATGGTCGCTCCGTAGATTCGACGAGTTTCTACATCGGGATGATTGGATATATAACGGGGAAGTTCTACGGTCCGTATGTAATCCAGAGTGTCTTTGGTTAATTCTTGTTCAAACAAAGCATCTGAAAGTCCTTTAAGCTCGTTTTCGTTGACCTGAAAGACGTCCGTGTCGTATACAAAATACGGTGCACAGCTCGGGAGTTTTCCTTTGAACGTAAGATGGCGTTCTTCGAGTTCGGGTTTATGTTTACATTGAACGATCCGAACTTCGGCAATAACAAACCCCGAGAATTCGTCATAACTCGTAGGAAATTTGAGACGAATAATACAAAACTTAACCCTCATTTATAAAATAATTAACTTGCGGAATGCAAGTTAATTTTTTTTAATTTATAAGGGGTTTATTTTTAAAAAATGTCTTTTGACAAATTAGGAAAAACAATCATAAAAGTTCGTGCAATGAATGAAGAGAAACAAAGAAAACTTGAAGAAGACGATAAACAAATACAAACAAAACAAATAGAAAAAATCGTAGCTATCATCGAAGAAAAGTGTGTTTTGCAAGGAATAGACACGGTTGAAATCCCTTTCAAAATACACAAGACCGTCCTTGGAAAATTGAGAAAAGAAGGTTGTATATTGACGGAACTTACTCGTCATAATCCAATTCATCATTCGGATGATGTATACGGATACAAATTAAGTATTAAATAAAGGGTTATGTTTATTTTTATGTTTTTATGTTATTCGACATTGGCAATAGAAGAACCACAAGTTGCATTAAATTATTTACGCGATGCACTTCAAATATTCGATGAACAACAACAAAAAAATATGGCGAAACAAATCGAACACATTGTAAATGCTATTATTTTAAATAAAGAATCAGAAACATTTGCAGTGTGTTTATTATTTTTAATGACTCTTCCTGTATCTTTGCCTATATTCATGTTGTTGTGTTTATTAAAATAAAAAAAGAAGGTGTTTAAAATTATGCTTAAAAATATTTTTTTGGCGTGTCTAATTGCATTTACGGCTTATTGTATTTACTTGGACTTTTCTTTGCAGCGTGTTAAGGACGAACCCATCATTATTACGGCCGCCAACAGCGTCTGGCGTCTCTTTTTAGAGTACATGCCACGTTTTCATAGTATTCTTATTGTGTATGAAATACTCGGCTTGGTTCGTTATATACTGAAAAAAAGAGATGAAGAAGGACCTTTAGACGAATTTGTAATGGTTCATTCATCTAAAGAATGTGTCGTTTGTATGGATAAAAATCCTTCTTATATGTATTCGTGCGGACACTTAAATGCCTGTAAAGAATGTTTTGCGAACTTGGTAGATCAAAAGACGTGTATGGTATGTCGGAAAAAGTCAAAACAAATTTATGTCATGGAAGAAAATGAATACGAAGACGAATTTTATTCAAATTAAACATGTTATATCTTGGCGTTCAATTAAACAATGTGTTAACCTCTGTAAATACAAAATAGGCCACCAATCAAAATACAGTTCTTTAAACGAAACGTTATATAGTATGGCAAGTTCAATCCAAAGTAAACAAACTACTCCCGCCGTGAAAAGCAACAAAAAAGACAAGACAAAAAAATCCTTATGTTTGTATATGAATCTATAAATAAATCTCCATATATAGAAATAACAAAGAAGCAACGTAGAGGAAGCAATAAAAAATATTAAATACTCCTGTATAGATGTATATCCGGTCACTATATAAATTTTATAATACACAGCCAATACAATTCCTATAAGTTCTCCGAGCATTTATTATTAAACACCTCTTAATGGTTTCCAATTTTGTCAAAATCTTTAAAAACGCGTCTTGGTCCTTTTTTAGTGCTGAAGTTTGCCTGAGAGTGGATAAATTGCTTTATATACTCGTTTGCGTTGTTTGTATCTTTATACTTTTTATTAAAGACGAATAGAACACAAGTGTATTTTATTAAATCATATTACGTATAATGGTTCTGATACTACACATACAAGTAGTTTGATCTGGATCGAGTAAACGACGCATACAGCCTTCTAAATGGAGTACCGACGGATGCCAAAAAATTGTGTGTACACAGATTATATTGATCATCGTAGCGACAAAAAGTATGTATATACCCATTAAAAATATTAAAAAAAAGCTTTGCAAAATAACGACAAGTGCATCTCTGTATCTACGTATAAAATGATACATAAAAAACCACGTATACGTCAAACCCCATGTTACTACAGCAAACAAAAAAAGTATAAAACACAACCCTTTCATAAGTCAGGTTATTTTAAAATGAAAAAGGGGTTTGATTCTAATAATGTTATGCTTTGTATTAGTAATTTTGTTACATTTTGCAAATAAAAACAAACATCCACAAAGACGAAAAGAAGAAGAACAAGAACAGAATGTATGCAAAATGTTTTTTGGAAAACTTGAAGATCGGACATGTTGTCCTTAATGTTCTATTGTATATTTAAAACGAGAAACGATTGTCTTCGTGCTTTGTATCGAAAGGAAGATGTGTAATGAGATCAAACCCACCGTCAACAAAGACTTTAACTTTCTTAGTGCTTTCTTCCATAACCCCTTAAAAAAATAAAAAGAATTTATAACCCGACTTGCGTTCCGCAAGTCGGGTTCAAACTCAAAAAGATTTTTTAAGGATTTGAATCTGACTTGCGGAACGCAAGTCAGGTTCAAAATAAATTCTTATTAAATGTCTTCTCGAGCTCTCAAGTATCTTGATAGCAAATCCAAGCAATCCGTTTCGGTAACGAAAGAGGATCTTTTAAAGCCTTCTGTGTATCCGTCGAATATTCCTAGGATCGTTTATTCGTGTTCCGACGGATCAAGATGTAAGGACTATAAGAACTGTGGGGTTTGTTCAAAGATTTATAAATGACGGAAGAGTATATTAAACACGGAACAGCGGCTGTTAACGCTGCTATTCAGCAAGAAAAGAATGGAGAGGTTGAAAAGGCCGTCGAAAATTATATTAAAGGGATTGATTGGTTTAATATGGTTATACAATACGAAAAAAACATTGTTTTAAAGGAACGAATCAAGACAAAGGTTCTTGATTACATTACTCGAGTTGAACAACTTAAAAAACGAGGATCGGCACTTGCTGAAGGCGCTAGTGTCTCTTTATCACCTTCTGTCATTATTAAAGAAAGTCCTAACGTCCGCTGGGATGATGTTATCGGTCTTGAAACGGCTAAACAAGCACTCCAAGAAACGGTTATCTTGCCTTTGAGGTTTCCTAACGTTTACAAGGAGACGGAAGTAACGCCTTGGAACGGGATTCTTTTATACGGTCCTCCCGGAACGGGTAAAACTCAACTCGCTAAAGCCGTTGCAACGGAAACCAAAAGCACCTTTTTTAGTGTTACAACGGCCGATCTCATCTCCAAATGGGTTGGAGAAAGCGCCCGACTCATTAAAGCGCTGTTTGAAGAAGCTAGAAAACATAAACCATCTATTATTTTTGTTGACGAAGTGGATTCCATTTGTATGGATAGATCCAACAATACTGAAAAGTCTGGTGATGTTCAAAACGAATTTATAACACAGATGAACGGACTCGGAAAGGATCAGACGGATATTCTAGTTCTTGCAGCAACTAACATCCCCTGGAAACTCGACAAGGCGATCCGAAGACGGTTTCAGATTCGTGTTTATATCCCTCTTCCTGACGTGAATGCGCGTGCTTTAATCTTTCAAAAGCATTTACCAGAGGCGTTTGTGAAACAGCATGTCTTTAAAAAGTTTTTATCGTTTGCAAAAAAGACGGAAGGATATTCGGGAGCAGATATAGCCGT
>JACCDX011677293.1_pt1 | contig 11408 bp, 9 predicted proteins | sample 7449681 | NCBI WGS metagenome assembly JACCDX01 (sample SAMN15323450, study PRJNA562643) | freshwater metagenome | isolation source: river surface water | place: USA:Blue River Watershed | collected 2017-08-18 | reverse complement strand
TACCACAAATGCAACAGCCTATGCAGATGCAACTACCACAAATGTAATCTACGCACATTTTTTGGTAGTTGGGTTGCATCCGGCGCGCTGTAGCTCAAACTTATTAATAACAGATTGAAGAGATGGCGATGGTTTCGTAATCTTGATCGATTTGAGTGCGAGGGCTTGTTGTTTGTATTTGGTCGATGTAATCTCCTTGCTTGATAGGCGATCCTTTAGTTTTTTCAATTCAGAATTATAGCACAGTTGCTCCTGAGCAATGAGTTTCTTATTGACCTTATCATGCATAAGGTACAGCCAAGTAAGCATAGAAATACGCGTGGTAATGTAATCTTTTATAGGCAGCTCTCTGAGAAATTGCTTATACGAATTGCGACAGTAGATGCATGGCAAGGTCTCTTTTAGCGAATTGAACATTTGAACAAATCCACGCACGCGTCGTTGGTGATCCTTATTGCTTGCATCATATCGAACTGGATAGCTACCTGCGATCGTACAGAATAGAAAGTTCCAAGCATGGGGTCCCCAAAATGAGGTCTTGATTCCATTTGCAGACATGATTTAAATTTACAAGCAGATATGCTCGAGTTAATATATTAAACTTGAACATAGTAGCCGCGATTTATAGTAGAATGTCAGTTGCAGATTATCTGGAACCACTCAATCCAATCATAGTCGATCACAACACAGTTGTGCGCAATCATAATGTATATACCCATCTTGGATGTGTGCTACTCAGATGTATGATAGGCGCTGCAATCATATCATCTAATAATGGATCCAACGATGTTGGCATGGGGTGGGTAATCTTCTGCATTATCGTGGCAATCATATTTGCATCTAAATATATTTCTTATTCGTCTAAGAATACAGTCGTATGGAAGACCTACTTACGCACAGTCATATCATATAGTTTGGCAGGTGCTGGCATATACAATGGATACAATAAGCAAGCTGGTCTATTAGTTATTGTTGATGCACTTATGGGACTTCAGTCAAGACATATGGCCTTTGTCGCATCGCATATAGTCAAGAACTCGAAATAAAAAAAGTAAGTCTAAGGATAGACCTGGGAGTAAATGCTCTCAAACGCACTCGCGCGCCCTTCTGGAAGATTGGCCTTGATATGCTTGGTATATAGATCGGCAGCTACCTTGGTTGCTTTGTCTGAGTCCTTTTTCTTTTTGACTACGTCATCGCTCGCATAGATCTCATCGATTTCAGCCTGCGTGTATAAGATATCAATATACTTATCGCGATTTTCAAGAAATAGCTTCTTAAAGAAGCTGGGCTTGGTGAGTTTCTTTTCGCTCTGCGTATCTAATATTCTCGCGCGATTCCAGATTCAGATTCTTGAAGAAATCTAACTTGGCATTCAAGATCTTGTACATATCTTCTGCGCGAGTATCAGACTGAGTTAGCATCGCTACATTCTCCTTGATCTGCTCGATATCTTTGCTCATTGCCTTAAGCATCTTGATTAGTTCCGCATGGTCGCTACTCATGGTTTCCACTTAATATATTTAGTTTGGTCTTTATCAATTTTATACAAACAAAATTGATTTGCACCCATAATAATATACCAACATGCGATACTGTACCAAATACAATTGCAATAACATCTTAGAGAGCGTTGCGCGTGCTAATGAATTGGTATTCCATTGTTCAATATGCTTTGAAGAATATCCGGCAATGCCTGAAGATACGCTTATGGTAGATGAGTTTCTTCAAGAAAATGATACGACTTATAAGCATCGCAACTACCTAAAGAATGCGCATAATGATACCATATCAGAACTTGCTAAACACGATTGTGCGAATCCTAAATGTAATGAAACTATTGTTCGAGTTATCAAGGTTGCACAAAGCGGGCAAGTATCTTATGTGTGTCCTACTTGCAAAACGCATTTCTGTTAGCCAATTAATCTTTTTTTATCTTGAGTACATTGGCAATACAGGCGCAGGCTGCTGATACATCGGAGCTTGCACTTGTGTAGGCGCCGGCTGCTGATACATCGGAGCTTGCACTTGTGTAGGCGCCGGCTGCTGATACATCGGAACTGTTTGCTGATATGATGGTTGATACGCCGGGACTGTTTGTTGATATGATGGTTGATACATCGGAGCTTGTGCTTGTATGGGCGCGGGCTGATACATTGGGACTGTTTGCTGATATGATGGTTGAGAGAATCCAAATGGCATACGATTTGACCTACTTGATGAGTTAGATTTGATAGCTAATACAATTAAAAGAAGTAATGCTACGATGCCAACCACAATTCCAATTATTAATTTCGTTTGAGAATTGGTCTGATCACTACTATTGTCTGAATCGCCATCGCCAATATTATTACCATTTGGTAAATCGCTTGCTGATGTATTAGAATTATTTTGATCGCTTGTAGCAGATACTGGTATCGATGTTGCTACAGAAGTTGTACCAGTTGGATCGCTTGTAGCAGATACTGGTATCGATGTTGCTACAGAAGTTGTACCAGTTGAATCGGTTGCCGATGCATTACATGAAATTTTAACATTATTGACTACTTGAAGGTTTTTTAGTTGCGCATCAGTAATACAAAGAGCCTTAGGACATGCGCTACGTGAGGCGAGGGTATTAGAAGTTTTGTATCCTTTGTCAATACATTTCTGATCATAGCAAATAGGATTGTATCCCTGACCCATAATAGTTTTACTATCTCCCGCGGGATTCTTACATGAACAGAATTCATTTACTGCCTTCTGGGTAGATGGATCTTCTGGATATGACTTATCATACCCATCTTGACAAATAAGATCTACTTTGGGTCGAATATAGTTTTGGAATGCTGGATAGTTTGGACTATCCTTACCATTGGGTAGATCTTCAGATAGAAAGATGGCACATCGCGGATCAGTAATCAAGTTAAGGCCAGTCGCGCAGTATCTACCTTGCGCATTCGCAAGCTTAATGGCATCGACAGAATCGCCATACAATTTGGGCGTTGAACAAGGTCGTTCAAATGATTGTTGTACATTCGACAATGCGTTTGCCTGTAATCCAGATGCCAACTTCTGATATGGATTATCTATATTTGCAGAAATCACTGAGATCGCAGGGTACCCGCCTTTATAGCCCTTGTCCCCATAGATTACTGCATACCCATTATCATCAGCTGCCAAAAATACGGAATTCTTATAGTTCCATGTACCAGAATCCCATATTGCCCGACTCTTCTTACTATCGGAGTAGATAACTACATTACCATCAGGCTGGATAGATAGTAATGCATCTGGATGGCCGCTTGTCTTAGAACTGGTATCCCACAACACCATTTCTTTACGAGTATTAGGATATACAGAACCCACACGATTCAGAGAAAGTACTCCATCTGGAGAGAATTTTAAGAAGTACCCCATACTGGGCGAATATCGAATATTATTATCGCTGGCCTTGTAATCCTTATTAGGCATGAATGTATTATATATTTTGATATTGGCCGCATTATCATACAAGCTACCGTCAGTTCCATTAACTGACGACCAGCGAATGATATTCCATGCATTATCTCGCATAACCAACACACCACTCGAATCTAATTGTAGATATCCAGATACACCAATACTTGGAACCATAGTAATTGGTGCTATAGGGTTTGGAATGCGAAATCCTAAGAAAACGATTTCGCGTTTGGATAGCTGATCACTTAGGGAATCTTGGGTATATGATGAAGTGATATATGCCGCGCAATCGTCAGTAATGTATAGTTTAGGGAATACATAACCTACATTTGAGGTATTACTTGACCAAACGGCATCGCCCTTATAGGAATATACTACACAATTACCATCCGGCTGAACAACAAATTTATATCTACTATCAGATGAATAGATAGTCGTACCTACATAGTAAGTACCAGGAGTAAGTCTTGTACTTTCGGGAAGCACACTACTACACTTATCATTGACCAGATTCATGAGATTATTATTCTGAATCCTGGCCAATGATTGAATCGCCGATGGAGGGTCTGGTCCGCGAAAGAATGCCAATGATTGAAGAAGTTTGGGAAGCGTAATGTAGAATACAACCAGATAACAAGAGTATTTGCTACCAGATCTATCTGGATGATAGCCTGCCCAGTTCTGATAGTGATTCAGATTTTCCGGATGAAAAAGTTGATATCCGCGTGCGGCCATAACATCAGTCATCTCAGAAATTCTATTTCGAAGTATAAAAAATTCACTACATCGATCTTGAATATTACTATCGCTACGCTTGGCTGCATCCCAATTAAATCCACCCAAATAGTCGCGAGTATTCGCATAGTCATTGCGAAATGTACTATCATTATTTTCCCACGCGCCGCCTGCATCATCTATAGCTGGACTACATAGATCATGCATATCATCACGAGATATTTCTTTGAATGGAATGGGTTGTTCAGAATTGCCCTGACATATTGGTCGCCACGATGCATCCTTTACATCATTATTGTACCCATCGTAGTATTTTTTTAATTTGGCCGGATCTGCGCTATATAGCGTTCCTTTCTTACCCAAAAGCATAATGTCGATTACATCATCAACACCATAGAGGCCATTTGTGACTACGGTTCCAAATGTTGATGGACCGGCAGTATCCCAGTTCAGTTCGTTTCCCTTTCTATCTAGATATCGAACCATTGTATATTAGACCAATCTTAGTTTGTTAATTCAAAAAAATATGCTTAGGCACTCAAGGCAGTAAGCATACTACAACCCGCGTGGATAGCATCAATCCATGGAAGTACTTCCGCAGAACATTGTTGCTGAATAATTTGGCGAAGCAGATTCACGGTGATTTTGAAATCATAATCCGAAATTGCTTCGTAATTTGAGTGCAGCTTTCCACCAAAATGTACAAGCTGACTTGCACTAAAGTCAGGCCCAATGATATTCCAGTCACGCAAGTCCGCCGAACTGATCAAATACAAATCCAAACGATCCATAATCGGCATAAGTTCATGAACCATATCTGTATGAGGAAGTAGATGTGATGCAAATTGCATGATACAAGTATCTACAAATTCTGTACGTAGGTGTGGGATTTTTACCATCAAACCATAGCTATCGCATGCAAATACCTTAGCAAAGTTGGTCAATTGAATGGTCGGCTGAATATGAGCGAACATAATTATATTCTTGCATATAACTCTCCAGATAGCAAAGCTATTTCTATAGATTAAATGACAAAATAATCCAAATCATACACACCAACAGATAAGTCATCTGTACGAACTGGAGAATTGGTATGGGATGATATTGGGCTATATCCGAATTCATTTGGATAGTCAGCTTCAGCAAATGCTCTCAGCACATCATGTCTATCAATACACGCGACTCGCACATTAATCTGACTATTGAGTAGCTGTACTGCCGCATATAGGGCATCGAGCCATACTAATAGGTCGGCGTTATCTTGAGTGCTAATCATCTTCCTAAATAAGGATATAGGAATCTTATTCGTGATGATCTGCCGTGGGCTAATATACTTTTGTTCAGTTTCTGCATAGAGTATGCCACTTTCGCGTAGGTTATCTATTTTGCAACTCGAATACATAATTGAGTTTGATGTGATTGCCAAATCATAAATAGTTTGAGTATGATCGGTATGATTAGGAAGGAACTCACTTACATAAGCAGCCACAAACTCCGATTGTACGTCCATATTATTTCTAAACTTAATCATAGGCATTCCAGCTACATAGGTTCGAGTCCAATTGAGCGCTTGTACAATCGGCGCATAACTATGCATATCCAATTGGGTCAGTTGTATATGTCTATATACTGATATGTTTGAATCAAAAAAATCAGTCTAAGAGGTTGGAACTGTCATCTCATTGACCTCCCACTCCTCGCGCTGACCTCGCACAATTCGCGAGATAGATAGTGGGCATAGTTTCTTATCTATCTCAGCAATAGCAATATCTCTGGCTTCAGTAAGTCCAGTTGTATCTACAAGGATAGGCGCACCTTGCGAAATGTGAGTCGCACGCGTACCGATAACCATTGTATATTCGGCCATGGTCATACATTCTGAAGTGCGCCGCAAGGCGGGTGGTACAATCGTGATCTCTCGCACAACCTTAGCTAAGTAAGCCGCACTATGTTTGATACGGTTGCTTGTCTCTTCATCCAGTTCATCTTCATCATCGCCATCCAGATTGGTTTCTTTGTCATCAAGAGCCTCAGACTCATCTAAGTCATCGAGTTCATCTATATCTGATTCTACTTCTGAATCCATATCGAACTCAATGTCTGACTCGATATCAGACTCTTCTTCATTCTTCTCTTTGGATGCGGGCTTCTTTTGTTGGATCTTATGACTCATGTTCTACTGCAGAAGTATATTGATCATGCGAAAATCAATTTTGTCCGTATGGGAATCATCACACTCAGTAATATATAGCAAATTCCAATATGCTTCTGTCGAATCAGTTATGGATCACCTATAACTATCTACTCGTGCTTTTTCAAGAATTTGTTGAGTTCTGGCGCATCTATCTGTTGCTAATTTTGCCTGCATATATGTTTCCTACTTATGGATGTAAGATCACGTTTCTCGATAAGGATGATTTGCCAAAGACCATTTGGATGACCTTAGTATGTTTGATCCATAAATATCCAGATGGTCGAATTGAGAATGATACTCTATGTGGCGCGCAGCTGATGTTTCTTGCCAATGACTATGGGCAAATTCCAATCAATGATTTGATTCGATACTATCCAAATTTAGATATGCTGTATATTCAATACACAGATATGAACGACCTTTCACCCCCCGAAGCCAACCCATTAAAAGGAACATCGAGCTATCATGGGTTATCGCTCGATGTAGTTAGCAGATTAATTGATATCGATAAGCGAGTGGATATTCGCTCCGGACACAAGTGCAAGTTTGGGAGAATCCAGATCTAAGTGATAGAATCGATATATCCTATATAGATATATCTGGATTCTCACATGAAAGGACTCCTAATTGCAGTAGAAGGAGTCAATGGAAGTGGCAAGAGTACTATCATTCATAAGCTCCAAGCTCACTTTCATGATATTGGTCGAGAGGTCCGAGTATATAAATTCCCTGATCGTCAAGGCTATAAAGGTCCTGAAATAGATGCCTTTCTAAAGGGAAGAAATCCATTCAAACATATATATGATATATTTGCGGCATTCGCTGCAAACAAGCAAGCCGCGCAAGCTCAAATTCGAGCAGACCTTAGTAGAGGAGTTCTGGTGATCTGTGATCGATATATTGCAAGTGGAATCGTATATCATATACCAATGGCTGCCTCCGATCATAGTGTAGAAAATTATAGGAAGGTACTTGGACACTTTGATAAGGATCTGCTGATTCCCGATATCACATATCTTATCTCAGGATACTACCTACATCTGCGCAATGAACAGAAGCAACTATACCATTACGAACACGCGCAGGCTACACAATTATTCGAAACATTTAAAAAAATAGTGCCCAAGTGCTCTACCAAACATCGGATCGTTATTAATAATGATCTGAGACAAACCGTGGTCTATATTGCAAATGACATTCTACAGCGCGCGCAAGTGCAGTAGATAAGTTTTTTTATGCAAACTGAGCATTGATTGTATCAATCATCTGTTGAATAGCTTTTGCATGATCAACCGATAGTCCGACATATGGCACTTCATGTATGCACTGGATTAGCTCCTCTTTGCTAAATAGATCTAATGGATCATTTGTCGATTCTCGTTGCAAACATAGTTCATCATACTTGTATTTGTCTCGCACATGATGAACTATATTAGCGATCCATTCTTTTGGGCGTGTTTGTAGATAATCAAAGAGTTGGTGCTCACTTACATATGCAAATAGTGGTTCAATAAGCGAATCCTCTATAGATACTCCATGAGTATTGACTATCTTCTGTTCGATACATCTGCGCATGAATCCCAAATCCCGATTCTTATGGCAACCATCCAATATATCAATGACTTTCTGCACACCTGGCGCGCCCATGAGTTCTATATTTTTGGTCTTCATATTCTTGACCTTGATAGTCTTGGCAATCAATTGATATGTATTTTTGAAGAGACGGCCCTTATTTGGAAAGGGATTACTATACTGTGAGGCCAGTTTTGCAATATACTTCTTGGCATTCTTGAAAATAGTCTCCTCTATCTTAGTGTATCGCTCCTTTTCTGACAGAATATCACTAAGGGCATTTTGATCCACAGTATCAAATTGTTCATAAAAGGCAATCAATCTGCCAAGCTGTCCAGTGATCTCGCGATTGAAATAGTATTCCAAATCAATAGGAATATTTTTGGCGATCACACGATCTACCAATTCCATACAATCACCAACCGAAGGCACAATCTGTAATCCGCAAGTATCATATGTGCGATACCTCTTGCACATAATGTACTTGAATCGCACATTGGGCTCTGGAATAGATGGATATTCCATCTCCTTATATCGATCAATAAACTTCTTCACACATGGATTGGCTTTATCCAATCGATATACCGCAGTTTTGATGAAGTGGCTTACATCCCATTTGGTATTAAAGAATCGGTCAATCGCATTGCGCACCAAGGTCATCATATCAGTAGTAGTCTTGATATCAAGAATCTGATTTACAATCTGGATACACACATCCTTAAGCACTTCAGATACCCCTCGTTTAACAATTTCCAGTCCTCGTAGAAATGGTTTCTTGGGGTAGAAATTTACAGACTCCTCATGCGCGATACCAAAGTACTTCTTCTTACTCACGAGTACCATTGGATATAAAACCTCTTCATAGGCCATACGCAGATGATCGGTATTGTTATTTGCTTTTAGGTGTGCATTAACTCCTTGCTTAGCCTCTTCAATCAGTTCGAAAGTCTTGGTCACAAGATTTGTACAGTACTGCAGTTTGGGAACCTTACCCGAGTAGTATGCACGATCATACTCATAGAAGTGATCCTTATTGCACGCGACGTACAAGGAATCAGTATCGCCATAATAGACTTTCATTTTAAGTTGGGTCTCAACATACTTTTTGGCCAGCTCCAAATTGTATCGACCCATTGCAGTGACGCTGGCCGCCGTTTCTATTGCGCACACAAATGATAGGAAATTACCGATCTCGCCATAGAATGTATTCATAAAGATCTTTGCGGCACCTTGCTTTGAATTAAGATAGTTGTATTCAAAGCATACCTCATCATACTCTTGCATATGAGGAAATGACTCATTGCCTTCATATACAGCCATTTCTTCTTCTAATTGTAGCTTACGGTGTGCAAACGGCTTCATAAGTTTCTTCATATTCGCGCGCTTAGCAAATAAGTCGATCAGGATAGATGGACACAATCCATACTTCTCTTTGACATTTTCATGCTGTACAAACCAGGCATGGACGGTTTCATTCAAGAATGGAAAGACCACTTCATGCAGACGATAACCCATTTCTACCATCCGATCTGCATACTCTTTGTCGGTGATTAACTTCTCGGGTGTGATATTGTAAGTCATCATGATAGATGGGTAGAGCGATGAGAAGTCCAATCCTGATACAGGATAATGATTTTCATTTGTGAGTAGATAATCAATATATGGAACTAATGATTCAGGTATTGTAGTTTTGTCCAGAGATCTATTGACAATAGCATCATAATGCTCAGCAATATATGCATACCCAGAACTAAGTGTATCTACATTTGTAGGCATATTGTTCTCGCAAGCAAACTCTTCATACGAAAGCATAGGTCGAACTACACCTTTGATAGGGGGGACAACATATGCGCCCTGAAACTTAGCATCCGGATCCTTAATATCTGGCTTATAAGTCGTATCGAACTTGTATCCTTTTTTCTCACCTACATTCATCATTAGATTGCGGACCTTACTTCCGTTTGCATAGTAGAAGGCATCATAGATCGATGTGAAGGACATGGTCGCGATTTCTCTACGATCCTGAATCACATTCTTCTTGAGAATAAGTGCTTGTAGCTTACATGTATCAATAAAACAATAGTGAGCAACGAGACGCATCTCAGCGGCCGTTCCCTGTCTATAGATACGAAACATCTCAGCAATCGGCAGGGAGTCCTTACCACCTAAGTTGCATCTCTTAAGACATTCATCCAAACGGTGCGAATCTGCTTTTGGCTCGATCTGCTTGAATAGTACAAGCGTATCGAAATTTACATACCCTTGCATCTTAAGTGTCTTACAGATACAAGGTGCCGTGGCGCCATCTATCTTGATGACCTTTTCCTGAAAGTATCTACTGAGCATCGTATCCTTTAATTCCCACGACATCATCCTTGCTATCGACATATTACGCAAGAAGTCTGGCATAATTCCAAATGACCGAGTTTTTATGATGATGTTGCGCCAATCAAATCCACCACCATTGAACTCTGTAATGAAATCTGGCTGCATCATGTGCATGAGATGAGAGAATGTCAGTAATAGACAGGCTTCATCTGAGCATACGATAGTGAGTACATCATCGAGTGGTTCATTCTTCTTCAAAGTAAGAATTACACTGAGAATGGACTCAGGCTTCTTAGCAAAGTGAAAGGTCACACAGATCATGAATATAGAATCCTTGAGACATTTGTCCGCATCTGGGAATGCATTTGGATGATATGGAATCATTTCGATATCAAATCCAGCTACGATCATCTGCTCATATTTGAGCAGATTAGGAGCAAATCCCATATGAGTAATCGTATTAATATTTTCCGGTGAGTCAGTATCGAAGGGTGCGATATGCTTCACATCACACACAACACTTATTGCAGATTTGTACTTCCCATCATACACTTGCCGATAGGACTGAATATAGTTCCAACCGGATAAATTGAATTCGTAATTGCGCGAGACTACTCGATAGTATGTCGATCGGTCATTACTGAAAGTATTTACCTTGGCATCTGCGCACATTTTGATGAACTCAAGTCTGGACTTAAGTGTATTGAATTGCACACGCATATATTGGCGCTGCTCGGCATGGAACTTCATGAAGTTCTTGCCTTTGACCACTTCGATATGTTTGAATTCGATATCTTGGTTATTTAGCTTGGTCTTAAGTTGCACTACCTGATCAGCAACTGGCGTAGAGATATTAGTCTCTACATCAACGTAGGGATAGATTCCCTTGATCATCACGGTAGTCTTTGTTCCGCATGGCATAATGCCGTGTAGAATTAGTTCATACTGATCTTTAGCAATAGATTGCGCTACATCATTGCTTAAGAAGAGAATTGGTTGATTGCTCTTGAGCAATCCTTGCGACTTTTGCACGGTATCTCCATTAAGAAATTCACTACGAGTTGGAACAATTTGGCGAGACTCGATCTGTTCGGCAGATTGAATGTCAATAACAGTTCCGTGGCGATTCATGATAGAG
>JACCDX011693086.1_pt1 | contig 11411 bp, 13 predicted proteins | sample 7449681 | NCBI WGS metagenome assembly JACCDX01 (sample SAMN15323450, study PRJNA562643) | freshwater metagenome | isolation source: river surface water | place: USA:Blue River Watershed | collected 2017-08-18 | reverse complement strand
GTTGCGCCAGGGCCGTTGCGGCCTTGGCCACCTCCATCACATGGAAGGGTTCAATGCGCTGGGCACGCTCGGCAATGCGCATGCCGGCTCAGTCCTCGCCATCGTCGGCGTGGCGCTTGCGGGGGGCTGCTTCCGCCGCCGCCACTTCCGCCGCGCGCAGCTGCGGGGCCAAGCCGTGCAAAACGGCATTGACATACTTGTGACCGTCCGTGCCCCCAAACGATTTGGCCAGCTCAATGCACTCATTGAGGACCACGCGCCAAGGCACCTCCAAACAGTGGCGCAACTCGTAGGCACCAATCCAGAGCACCCCACGCTCGATGGGCGAAATCTCCCCCAAGGAGCGGTCGAGCAAGGGCCGAATCAGGTGATCCAGATCGTCCTGCTCCTCAATGCAACCGTGCAAGAGGGCGTCGTAGTGCACCGAGTCGGCTTTGTGAAAACCACTCAAATCGCGCGTGAAGCCGTCGATGTCCTCCGGCGCATTTTGTCCCACCAAGTGTTGGTAGAGCGCCTGGAGGGCAAACTCACGCGCGCGCGAGCGCGCGCTCTTGGCTGGCGCTTTGCGCGCACTCGAGGGGCCGGTTTCTGCGCTCATCCGAGTTGCTCCAAGAGGCGGGCCATTTCAATCGCCACGCGCGCCGCGTCGCGTCCTTTGTCGTGTTGACGCGCCAGCGCCTGCGCCTCATCCTCCGTGGTGAGGATGGCGTTGGCAATCGGGATGTGATAGTCGAGCCCGACCCGCGTCACGCCCGCGCCCGATTCGTTGGCCACCAGCTCAAAGTGGTAGGTCTCGCCTCGAATGATGCAGCCCAGCGCCACCAGCGCATGAAATGGCGGCTCTTCCTGCTGCGCGAGCGACTGCAAGGCCAGCGGCACTTCGAGCGCTCCCGGAACTTCCGCCAGCGTGATGTCGTCGTCGGCCACGCCCAAGCGCTGGAGTTCGTCGGTGCAGGCTTGCAACAAGGCCCCCGTGATGGCCTCATTGAAACGCGCGCGCACGATGCCCACGCGTAGGCCTTTGCCGTTGAGGGCTTGGGCGGTGGACGAGGCGTTCGGTGTGAACATATTGGTTTCCTTTATTGGGCGTCGCGCGCCAAGTAGCCCACGATCTCGAGCCCATAGCCGGCCATGCTGGGCATGCGACGTGGCGTGCCCAGTAACTGCATGCGTTGCACACCACAGTCGCGCAGAATTTGTGCGCCCACGCCGTAAGTGCGCAAATCCATGCGGCCGCGCTCCGGGGCTTGCGCTGCGCGCGCCGTGCCTTCGAACTGGGCGAGCAATTGGTTGCCACTCTCGCCGCAATTGAGCAATACCACCACACCGCGCCCCTCTTGGGCGATGCGCGCCAGCGCGGCATCCAAGCCCCATGAGTGCATCTTGCGCTGGGGTTCCAGCGCGTCGAGCACCGACAGGGGTTCATGCACGCGAGCCAAGACGGTTTCATGCGCTTGCCAGGTGCCAAGGGTGAGCGCGAGGTGCACCGCGTCGCTGCGGGTCTCGCGGTAGGCATGGGCTTGAAAACTGCCATGCGCGGTGTGCAGCGCACGACTGCTCACGCGCTGCACCAGGGATTCTGTGCGGCTGCGGTACTCGATCAAATCGGCAATCGTGCCAATCTTGAGGCCGTGCTCGGCGGCGAAAACTTGCAAATCCGGTAGGCGCGCCATCGTGCCATCGTCTTTCATGATTTCGCAAATCACGGCAGAGGGCGAGCAACCGGCCATGGCCGCCAGATCGCAACCCGCTTCGGTGTGGCCCGCGCGCATGAGCACGCCCCCATCCACCGCTTGCAGCGGGAAGACGTGACCGGGTTGCACCAAATCGTGCGCTTGCGTATCGGGGTGGACCGCCACCGCAATGGTGCGCGCCCGATCGGCCGCTGAAATACCCGTGGTAACCCCTTCGGCGGCCTCGATCGAGACGGTGAACGCAGTGCTGTAGACCGTGCCGTTGCGCGCGGCCATGGGGGGGAGCTTGAGAAACTCGCAGCGCTCGCGCGTGAGCGTGAGACAAATGAGGCCCCGGCCATACTTGGCCATGAAGTTGATGGCTTCGGGGCTCACATGGTCGCTCGCGAGCACCAAGTCGCCTTCGTTCTCGCGGTCTTCTTCGTCCACCAAAATAACCATTCGACCGGCGCGCAACTCGTCGACGATCTCCTGAACGGGGGAAATAGCAGCAGGGCTCATGGGGCCACTTTCAGCGTTGGCGCGGCCCGTAGCATGCGCTCCACATAGCGGGCCACCGTATCGATTTCAAGGTTGACCGGCGAGCCGGGTTGCAAGTCACCCAGCGTGGTGTGCGTGACGGTGTGTGGAATTAAATTGATGCGAATTTCGCAGCCCTCGGCCAAGTCCTCCACTTGGTTGACCGTCAGGCTCACGCCATTGACCGTCACCGAGCCTTTGTAGGCCATGTACGGGGCCATCTCGAGGGGCGCCAGAATGCGCAAGTCCCAGCTCTCACCCACTTGGGCAAAAACCTGCACCTGGCCAATGCCATCCACATGGCCGGAGACGATATGGCCACCCAATCGGTCATGGGCGCGCAGGGCTTTCTCCAAATTAACCCGCGTGCCTTCTTGGTCGAGGCCGCAAGTGCGGGCCAGAGACTCCGCAGAGATATCAATCGTGAAACGGGATGCGGGCGCATCAAGCGTCGTGACGGTCATGCAAGCGCCATTGAGGGCGATGCTATCGCCCAGCCCCACATCGTCAAGATAGCCGGCAGGCGCTTGCAGCGTCAGGCGCTTGCCATGATCGAAAGAGCGACCCAGGTCGTGAACGGCGGCGATGCGCCCCACGCCGGTAATGATTCCGGTGAACATTCCCTTATTTTCGCAGGTTTAAGCAACCTTAGCCGCGCAGGCGGGCCAGAATCCTTAAATCAGGGCCAATGGGGCTGATTTCATGAAAGGTCATGGGCAAACCTTCGCCAAGCGCGGTAAAGCCGGCCAGCGCCGTCATGCCACGCCCTTGGCCCAGAAGGAGGGGGGCCAGGTAGACCAAAAGCTCATCCACCAATCCTGCGCGCAAAAGGGAGGCATTGAGCTTGTGCCCCGCCTCCACATGCAATTCATTGACACCCTGCGCCGCCAAATCGCGCATGAGGGCTTGCAGATCCACCTTGCCCTGCGCATCGGGCAACACACGCACTTGAGCGCCAGCGGCCTGCAAAGCGGCCATGCGATTGGGCTCGGCTTGCGCCGCATACACCCAAACGGCGCGCGCCGGTTTGAAGAGGGCTGCGTCGGGAGGGGTCTCCAGACGGCTGTCCACGATCACCAGCGGCGGCTGGCGCGGGGTGTCGACACCGCGCACATTCAGGGTGGGGTTGTCCTCCAACACGGTGCCGATCCCCGTTAACAAGGCACAGGCCCGCGCGCGCCAGCGATGTCCGTCCTCTCGGGCGGGCTCGGCCGTGATCCACTGGCTTGCGCCGCTCAGCAAGGCCGTTTGACCATCGAGCGACGCGGCGATTTTCAGACGCACCCAAGGCAGCCCCTGGTTCATGCGCTTGAAAAAGCCGATGTTGAGTTCACGCGCTTCTTCGGCCAAAACCCCCACGGTCACCGCCACGCCGGCGGCGCGCAGACGCGCCAGACCCTGGCCGCGCACCGCGGGGTTCGGGTCTTCAACGGCAGCCACCACCCGAGCCACACCGGCCGAGAGCAGGGCATCGCAGCAAGGCCCGGTACGGCCTTGGTGGCTGCAGGGCTCCAACGTGACATAAGCCGTGGCCCCGCGCACCTCTGCGCCGCGGGCGGCGGCATCGCGCAAGGCCATGACCTCCGCATGGGCCTGGCCCGCGGGTTGCGTGAAACCTTCCCCAATGGCTTGGCCTTGGGCATTGACCAGCACGCACCCCACCCGCGGGTTGGGCGTGGTGGTGTAGAGGCCTTGTTGTGCCAGCGCGAGGGCGCGCTGCATCCATACGGGGTCCGAGTGCTGGGTCATCTGAGATACAAGAGTCGACGAATTCAAAAATGATTTTCAGGCATTTTTAAGCCTTTTCATGACCGCCAAGGCCACCGAAGCCATCATTTTGAACGCATTTTGGAGAACCGCGATTGTGACGCGAACACAGCCGCCCATTTTGCGCCCCGATGACCTGAAGCGGTGACGAGCCCCGATTTTCGGCGTGGGGGTCTCCATCGCGCTCACCACCAAAGGGTCATGGGCCCCAATTAAGGCCGACCTCTTTTCCTCAGCCGCCCCAGCACCCCGACACCTTCTGAGCGTTGCCCTCCGTGCTCATCTCGCCTTGCGACGACAGCACCAAGGTTGCGCAAGCATCCAAACGTTGCGCCCCCAAAGGCACGGCACGCAGCCGATAACTTTGGCTCTGCACATCGGCTTCTAGGCGATAGGCCAAGCCAAGGGGCTCGCGCAAGGTCGCCGGCACTTGCGAGACGGGTGGATAACTGCCGCGCACCAGCGCCTCACGTTCGAGCCAACTCGACCAAGCCATGAGGGCTGTGCGGGCCTGCGCGCGTTGCATGCGCAGTCGCCACTGTTGATAAGTATCCAGACTCCACGCCCCCATGACCGCAGACAAAGCCAGCACCAGGAGCAACTCCAACAAAGTCCAGCCCCGCGTGTACGCGCTCATTCGTCAATCACCTGCACTGACCACCATCCCTCTAGGCTTCCCAGGGGCTCGCCCGCCTGCCATAAGCCTTGCCAAACGCCGCGCGCCTGCGATTGTGGGTCGCGCACCCACACCGTGAGCCGGTGCACAGCCCCTGCGGGCGCGGAAGCCGTGGGCGCAGTGGGCGCAGGAGCTTGCCAGCCCTCGCGCCAGTACCCGACCTCGAATGCGAATCGTGGGTCGGTCTCGGGCACCAGCACCAGCCGTGTGGATTGCGCGCGCAGCGCCCACCAGGCATTCAAGCTGCCGGCACTCGGGCGCGCCAGGGGCGCGAGTGGCAAACCCGACGCTGGCACTTGCGCGGCTTCGGCGCGCGCTTGCTGCAAGGCGGCCCAAGCCAGGCTGCGCATTTGCGCGAGCGTCTCTTGTCGACGCAGGGTTTGGGTTTGCGCCATCAGGCTCTGGGCTTGCTGCACGGTGAGCATCGCGCCCATCAGGGACAGCATCAAGACCCCTGGCATGGCTTGCCCTCGTGCCTTCACGACAGCCCGCCCGCGGGTAGCACCCAGGTTTGCCACCACAGCCGTCGCCAGAGGCGATCGGCCCGCACCGTCTCGCCCAAGCACCCTCGCAGCGCCATGCTCGGCGCAGGCACTGCCTGCTTGCTGGCCACACGCAGGCAGATCCGAATCGCCACCACGCGCTGCTGGGCGGGCAATTCGCCCGCCGCCCACCAGCGCCAGGCATCGGCGCGTTCGCGCACCAGCAACCAGACCCGAAAATCCTCCACCCCTTCGACCAGGGCCTGCGCCGTTGTCGCCACCCCCAAGGTGTCGCGACAGGTCAACTCTTTTTTGTCATTGCGTTGGTAGCGGTTGCGCACCAGTCGCCCCACACTGAGGTTGTCTTGGCAATCGCGGGCGCGCGCGGCGCTCGGGTAAGACAGCTCCAGCCAGTCGCCGCTTTTGCTACGCCCCGCCGCCACATTGGGCGTGACATCGCCGAGCCCCTGCGGCGACTGCGACCACGTCCCCCAGTCGAACCCCTGCGTCAAGGGCCAGTCGTGCGAGAGCCGCGTGGCCACCAATTGAATCTGATGCAGCAGGGCCAGCTGCGCTTGCAGTTGTTGCCAAGCCTCGCGACTCTGCAAGAACGCATGGCCGGCGAGGCCCAGAACGACCAAGCCCAAGGAGAGGCCCAGCAGCGTGTCGATCAGGCTCCATCCCCGGGCGGCCCACCGGCGCGCAAGAACCCCTGGGCGCGAATCAAGGTGTGAAGACATGGTGCAGCTGCGCCGCCAAGCCACTTGACACGTTTTGGGGCCAGAGCGCCTCGCCCCAATCCAGATCCAGCTGCCACACCCCCGGCGACAACAGGCTTAGGCGCACTTGAACCCCGGGCAACACAGCTTCGAGTTCTGTGCGCCAGCGGGTGAGTTCGGCCAATGCCAATTGCGCGGAAGTGCAAGTGCCCGCCAGACAGTCCGGCCCACTAACTCCGGCGGGGGGCAGTGTGGGCAATTCACGCCCCCCGGCGTGAATCTGCAGCCGAGCGGCCAGATCGGTGGCGGCCCAAAGGGCTTCCGTGCGTTGGGCCAACAACCGTTGCGCGAGCGTTTGCTCGCGCAAAACACCCAAACCCAGTGCCCACCAGGCGCTCAACAACGCCAGCGCCAGCACCGCATCCAACAGGGCCACCCCGCGCCTCAATTGCATGACCGACCTTCGGCCCAGCGCAGGCGGCTCGCGCTATTGAGGCACACCACTTGAGAGCCCACCCGCGAGGCGCTGGGGGCATCCAAAACCCATCGGTCTCCCACCTGCCCCAACTCCCCGCGCGCATTGATCTGCAATGGTGTGCGCAGACTATGCTGCACCCGCACAGGAACGGCCAGCACATGACGCCAAAGCGCCACCGCGCCAACGCTCACCGGGGTGCGCAACTCCCAGCCGCAGCTCCAGTCATCCGGGCCGCTCAGCGCAAGGCCGCAGTCCGTCAGCGCGACCATCTCAAGACCTTGCCCTAAGGCCTGCGCGTGCCAGCGGGCGTGTTGCAAATCCTGCATCAAACGCTCGCGCGTCATCTCTAGCGCTCGAAGCCCCCGGGAGGATTGCCAGGTCCCCCAGGCTTGCGTGGCCAGGATCCCGCTCAAGGCCAAGACCAAGACGAATTCCAGCAAACCATGGCCTGCCAAGGGCGCGCGCGGCGAGGCGAGAGGGCAGGGCGGTGCGCCAAGACATGCCACGGGCGATGGAGGCGGCTTTGGCGGAAAATTCCCGAAAGGAAGGGTAACGGCGAGGCTAGACATGGTGCCATCGTGCGCCAAAGTCAGCGCCTGCACGCGCAGGCCTGCATGGCGCAGGACATGATTGCCACATCACATGTGCTCGCCGGTGAGTTGCCATCACATGGGTAAGCCCCGAGGGCGTGTCGGCGCATTTGCGCTGCCCGCAAAAGGGGGGCGTCACCCCTAGGCCGCCGAGTGGGGCCACGGAACGAAGCCGCCGAAGGAGGGCCGCGGCTTAGCGCCGCACCTCATCCACGAGGTGCTTGAACTCGTCAATGTCCTCAAAGCTGCGGTAAACGCTCGCAAAGCGCACATACGCCACTTTGTCGAGCTTGCGCAATTCCCGCATGACCAATTCGCCAATGCGTGTCGAGGGCACCTCGCGCGCGCTCAAGGCGAGCAATTTTTCCTCAATGCGCTCAATGGCCGAGTCGATTTGTTCGGTGCTCACCGGGCGCTTGCGCAGCGCCAAGCGCATGGAGCCGAGCAACTTCTCCCGCTGATAGTCAATGCGCCGACCGTCTTTCTTGACGATGTTGGGAAAGCTCACGTCTGGGCGTTCATAGGTGGTAAAGCGCCGCTCGCAAGCCCCACACTGGCGCCGCCGTCGCACTGAATCCCCTTCCTCCGAGGGCCGCGTCTCCACCACCTGGGTGTCCAGATGGCTGCAAAAGGGGCATTTCATGAACGGTGGCCGCGCAGGCTTTAACGGTAGACGGGGAAGCGCGCGGTCAGCGCCGCGACTTTCGCGCGCACAGCCGCAATGTTGGCTTCGTCACGCGGGTTGTCGAGTACGTCCGCAATCAAATGGGCGGTCTGGCGCGCTTCTTCGTCCTTGAAGCCACGCGTGGTCATGGCCGGTGTCCCCACCCGAATGCCACTGGTGACCATGGGCTTTTCCGGGTCGTTCGGAATCGCGTTCTTGTTGATGGTCATGTGCGCCGAGCCCAACACGGCTTCGGCTTCCTTGCCCGTGATGCCCTTGGCCCGCAGGTCCACCAACATCACATGGCTCTCGGTGCGACCGCTGACGATTCGCAAACCCCGCTGGGTAAGCGTCTCGGCCACGATTTGTGCGTTGCGCGCCACCTGCTCCTGATAGGTCTTGAACTCGGGCGTCAAAGCCTCTTTGAAGGCCACGGCCTTGGCCGCGATCACGTGCATCAGCGGCCCGCCTTGCAAGCCGGGAAAGATGGCGCTGTTGATGGCTTTCTCATGCGCGGATTTCATCAAGATGATGCCCCCGCGCGGGCCGCGCAAGCTCTTGTGCGTGGTGGAGGTGACCACGTCGGCATGCGGCACAGGGTTGGGGTAAACACCTGCGGCAATGAGCCCCGCATAGTGCGCCATGTCGACCATGAAAATGGCCCCCACGTCTTTGGCCACCTTGGCAAAGCGCGCCCAGTCAATGCGCAAGCTGTAGGCCGAAGCCCCCGCCACAATCAGCTTGGGGCGCGATTCGTGGGCTTTCTTCTCCATCGCGTCGTAATCGATTTCTTCTTGCGCATTGAGGCCATACGACACGACTTGGAACCACTTGCCCGACATATTGAGCGGCATGCCATGCGTGAGGTGTCCCCCTTCGGCCAGACTCATGCCCATGATGGTGTCGCCGGGCTTGAGGAAAGCCAAAAACACCGCTTCGTTGGCGGAGGCGCCGCAATGCGGTTGCACATTGGCCGCGTCCGCTCCAAAGAGCTGCTTGGCGCGGTCAATCGCGAGTTGTTCGGCCACGTCCACGTGTTCGCAACCGCCGTAGTAACGCTTGCCAGGGTAGCCCTCGGCGTATTTGTTCGTCAGCTGCGAGCCCTGGGCGGCGAGCACAGCAGGGGAGGCGTAGTTCTCGCTCGCAATGAGCTCGATATGCTCTTCCTGGCGGGCGTTTTCGGCCACGATGGCGGCCCAAAGTTCGGGGTCGGTCTGCGCGACCAAGCGCTGGCGATCGTACATGGTGATTTAGTCTTTCAGAGGAGGTTTTTCTTCTTCGTCCCGGCCAAATGGGCTCAGGCGCTGGGCTTTTTCCAGCAAGCTTTCGATGCGGGCAGTGGCCGCTTCCATCGCAGTCGCGGGCGGCGCAGTCGGGACGCGCAGGCCTTTGGCCACTTGTTGGAGACGTTGTTGCTCGGCCAGCACCTTGTTGGCATAGCCCGAATCACTCTCAAGGTTGCCCGCGCCCACGTAGAGCTTGAGTCCACCTTCCACACTGCCGGCCCGTTGGACGCATTCTTGTAGGACGGCGACGCCCACACGCAAATTCGCCACCGGGTCAAAGGCGGCGTGCTTGCCACCAAAGGCGTCGTATTTGCTCGCGTGGACCTTGGTCATGACCTGCATCAGGCCTTGGGCACCCACGGGGCTCTGGGCAAAAGGGTTGAAACTCGACTCGATGGCCATGATGGCCAGAATCAAAGTGGGATCAATGCCGGCTTTGGGACCCGCTTCATAAGCCTCCGCCACCAAGGCCCCCAGGGGCTCCGGCGCCACACGGTATTTGCGGCTGAGCCAATAAGCCACGTTGGACTGCACCTTGGGCAGGTCACGCGGGTCGGTGGCCGTGGCACGGTCCACCGCTTCGGAGTCGCTCGCCAACCCCAATTCGTCGTATTGGCGTTCTTGCAACCAGCTGATGAGCTTGGATTCCGCCACCGTACGCAGCTCCGGGCGCACCGACATGGCCATCAAACCGCAAAACAAGGCCAGACCGAGCAAAGCCAAGCTATTGTGGGTGATCGCAAAGAAGCCTTGAACCACATCGGTGGCAAAGGTCCGCATGCCAAAGGACATGCGGGCCCAGGTGTGCTCAACCAGATGTGACGGAAATTTTTTCATCAGAAGCTACAGTAAACAGTCCGAGATTTTACCGTCTAGGCGACAATCAACAGGTTAAGACCGAGACCGACCGTGAGCGATACAACTGATAAGACCCAAGAATTGGCCCGCCTCGACGCCCTCACCGGCGGCGCCTTCCATGCCCCCACTTCTGGCGAACGTGCGGCCCGTTTACGAGAGTGGCTACTCACTCAGCCGGGTGAAGCGGACTTACGAGCCGTCGCCAACGAGATGTCCATGCGCGACAAAGGCGCGGCGCGGGTGGTGCGCGAGAAGTTAGACGAACTGCGCCGACTGCGCGAGCAAGACAGCTTGGTGCAGACTTGGGCGGCCAAAGCCGAAGCCTTGTTGGCCACCCAGCGCCTTGTCCTGGGCGATGCCCTGGCTTGGCAACGCGATGCAGCCAAGGCGGGGGCACCCCTCTCCCGCGAGCCTTTGGCCGGCCTCAAAACCGCTCTGGCCGAGCGCGTCAAAGCCATTGAGGACTTACAGCACCGCACCCAGGTGCAACGTGAAGCCGCTGTATTGCTCGCCCAGCGCATTGAAATCCTCAGCACCAAACCCTGGCCAGACGCCCAAGCCCAGCGCGAGTCCATCCAAAGCGATGTGCAAGCCTGGCACGCCCAAGCCGATGGTCTCACGGCCGACCCCCAATGGGCCAGCGTTGATCCCAAGTTCCCGCCCCTCGTGGCCACCTCCGCGCAACAGCTCGACGCCGTCTGGCAAGCCTTTGATGCCGCCCTCACCAGCGCCACGCGTGCTGCCGAGGACGCCAGCCTTCCCTTACCCGGCGTGCCGGCTTGGGCCGAAGACATCCGCGCCCGCCGTGAGGGGCGCAGCGTGGCCCATGCGCCCGAGGCCAAGCCTGCCGCTGGCACCATTGCCTCGGCTCCCACTGCCAGCGGCGGCCTCGACGCCACCCGGGTGCGCAAATACACCGCCGATCCCGCCGTCATCAATGCCGAGCGCGAAGCCTTGGTGCGCGAGGCTGAGGCTTTGTTCAAACCCTCGCCATCTTCCCCCGCTGAGGCGCCAGAGGCTGTGGTTGCCGCTGCCCCACCCGTCCATCCCGAAGAGGGTGCGCCCGAAACCGAACCCGCGCCAGCGCAATCCGATGCTGGCACGCCAGACGAGAAGAAGCCCGAGTCCCCCTCGGCCGAAGGTGAACCCGCCATGCCGCCCCGCAAGATGCAAGAGGCCTTGCGGGATTTGCGCGAACGTTGGCGCAAGGTTGACCGCCAAGCCGCGCCCAACCCCGCGCTGTGGAAACGTTTTGACGCGGCCTGCAACCGTGCGCACCATTGGGTCGACGCTTGGCTCAAACAATTGCGCGCCCAAAGCATGGCCAACAAATCCCAACGCCTCGCCCTGATCGAGGAAGTGCGCGCCTTTGCCCAAGGTCCCGGACAAGGCCCCGACTGGAGAGCCGTCACGCGCCAGTTGCACGCTTTCTCGCAACGCTGGCGTGAGTCGGGTCACCTGAGCGAAAAACTCTATGCCGAGCTGCAGCCGTTATGGAAAGAGGTGATTCATGCGGCCCACGAGCCGCTCGAAGCCGCGCAAAAAGCCAGCATCGAACGCCGTCGTGCCCTCATTGCCGAGGCCCAGGCCTTGGCCGAGGCGCCCCAATTGCGCATTCCCGAAGTCAAGGCCTTGCAACAACGCTGGCAGGAAGAAGCCCACACCATTGCGCTGGATC
>JACCDX011477685.1_pt1 | contig 11412 bp, 11 predicted proteins | sample 7449681 | NCBI WGS metagenome assembly JACCDX01 (sample SAMN15323450, study PRJNA562643) | freshwater metagenome | isolation source: river surface water | place: USA:Blue River Watershed | collected 2017-08-18 | reverse complement strand
GGGGGATTTTTCGGGTGGCGTTTTCGGGGGCGGACTTTTGCGTCGGCCCGATGTCGAGCGAGTCATCCCCAGTCGATCTCATCGCGAACGCCGCCGCCCAGTTTGGCGGACGTCCCTCGTGGGACGATTACTTCATGGCCACCGCGGTGCTGCTCTCTACCCGTAGCCCCTGCGAGCGGCTTAATGTGGGCTGCGTGATCGTCAGCGCGGGCGAGCGGAAGAACCGCCTGGTCGCGGCGGGCTACAACGGCTTCCTGCCGGGCACGCCGCACACTTCGCGGGTGCGCGAGGGGCACGAGCAGGCGACGGTTCATGCGGAGCAAAACGCGGTCGCGGACGCGGCGCGGCGCGGTAGCTCGGTCGAGGGCTGCGTCGCCTATGTGACCCATTACCCCTGCATCAACTGCGCGAAGATCCTGGCCGCGGCCGGCATATCCGAGGTGCGTTATCGTCAGGATTACCACAACGACCCCCTGGTCGCTCCGTTGTTGGCGGACGCCGGGGTGCGGATCGTGCAGCTGTAGTTGCGGACGCCGGGCGAGCCGGTTCATCTTGTTCCCATGCGTTCGCGGCCCCTGAAAGACGACGAGTCGCTGGCGGGCTCGCTCCTGCTGGCGCATCCGGTCCTGCGCGACGCCACCTTCCGCCGCACCGCGATCCTGATGTCGGCCCACGACGAGCAGGGCGCGATGGGCGTGGTGTTGAACCGGCCGCTCAACAAGCGCCTAGGCGAGCTGGGCGGCGATTTCGCGCTGGGTCCGCTCGCGGACGTGCCGGTCTTTGACGGCGGGCCGGTGGAGAAACGTCAGCTGATTCTCTGCGCGTGGCGGCCGCAGCCGGACGAGGCGGGGGAGGAGGACGGCGAGTCCTTGCAGCTGCTTTTCGGGCTCGATCCGGAGCGTGCGGCCGAACTGGCGGGGCAGGAGGGGGTGCAGCTGCGTGCTTTTCTCGGTTACGCCGGCTGGACGGGCGGCCAACTGGAGGGGGAGCTGGAGCGCGATACCTGGGTGGTCGCCGATTTGGAGCCGGGAATCGTCAAGCAGCGTCCGGACGAGAGTTTGTGGCGCAGCGTGTTGAGCGGTTTGGACCCCCGGTGGCGCTTGTGGGCGGGCGAGCCGGATGATCCGGGGCTGAACTGATTCGAATCCGGGCGGCACCCGGTTCGCGAAAGTCGCTGTCGCGGCGAATTTCCGTTTGACAGCACCGGCGCCGAACCGGTGTTTTCTTCCTTTTTATGAAAGTTGTCTCCTCCATCAAATCCGCGAAGAAGCGTCACCCCGACTGCCAAGTCGTCCGCCGCAAAGGCCGCATCTACGTGATCAACAAGACCGACCCCCGCTACAAGGCGCGCCAGGGCTAAGTCCAGCCGGCCAAAAGCCACCCAACTCCTTTACCATCATGAAAGCCGAAGGCCATCCCACCCTCAACAACGTCTGCTTCCTCGACGTCGCCTCGGGCAAGAAGTTCCTCACCAAGTCCACGATGAAGTCCGCCCGCAAGGAGACCATCGATGGCGTCGAATACTTCGTCGTCGTTCGCGACGTGACGATGGACTCGCACCCCGCCTACACCGGCGAGAAGCGCATCGTCGACACCGCCGGCCGCGTGGAGAAGTTCACCTCCAAGTTCAAGCGCGGCACCGGCGCCAAGAAGTAAGCCGGCTCGCGCCGAGTTTTCTTTTTCGATTTTCAAACCCGCCGCGCTCTCCGAGCCGGCGGGTTTTTTCGTGGGCGCGCGGAGCCGTCGGCGCCCGGTCTGTGCGTTTGGCAAGACGTGGCGCGGGCCCGGACGGACAGAGACGCGACCGGGGCGGGCCAAATCGCGGCGGGCGTCAACTCGCGTCCGGGTCGGCGAAGGATGCGCGGTCGGGCGGAGGGGTCATGCCGGGACTCCCTCGTCCCGCGATGGGGCAGCGCAATCGCGGCCGATGTGGATCAGTCCGCCCGGACGTCGATCACCACGCCGGTGATATTGTCGCTGCCGCCGTTCGCGAGGGCGTCGGCGACCAGCGTGCCGAGCACGACGGCGGGTTCGGCTTTTTGGCCCAGGCGTTTGGCGAGGACGGAGTCGTTGACCATGCGCGTGACACCGTCGGAGCAGAGCAGGACGCGATCTCCCGGCTGAAGCGGGTATTGGGAAACCTTCACCTCGAGAGGCATGGGCTGGCCGATGCAGCGGGTGAGCGCGTTGCGGTAGCGTTCCTCGAGTTGGACGTTTTCGCCGCGGGAGCGGCGCACGGCGACCTCTTGTTCGACGGTGTCGTCGATGGTGAGCATCTTGAGCCGCCCGTCGCGAAAGAGGTAGCAGCGGCTGTCCCCGACGCTGGCGACGCGCATGACGTCGCCCTCGATATGGACGGCGGTCAGGGTGGTGCCGAGACCGGTGTCGGGGGCGAAGCGATGGGCGAGGCCGATGACCTCGGAATTGGCGAATTTGAACGCGTGGGCGAGGTCGGGGTTGCGGCCGACTTCGCGCGAGGCCCGGGCGTCCTTGAGCAGCGTGGTGATCGCGAGTTGCGCGGCCTCGGCGCCGCCGGGCAGGCCGCCGATGCCGTCCGCCACGGCGTAGAGGCGGAGATCGTCGGCGCAAAGGTGACGATCCTCGTTCTCGGAGCGGGCGAGACCTATGTCGGTCTGGGCGGCGGAAAGGAGCTGCATGGGCAAGATTCAGACCCTACCGGCGGGGGCTTTCGCTTCAAGGCTCCATGCGGTGTTTCGATCCATAAAATGGCGCGGGCTACACGTAGGGCTGAAAGACCTCGGCCCGGTTCAGTCGGTTGAATCGCACATGGCGGGGCTGCGGGAGGCAGGCGAGGAACTGGCGTCCGTAGGTCTTTTGGAGGATCCGTGAGTCGAGCACGGTGACCAGACCGCGGTCACGCTGGCTGCGGATGAGGCGTCCCACGCCCTGGCGGAATGTCATGAGGGCGTCGGGCAGGGTGATCTCGTTGAAAGGGTTTCCGCCGCGGGCGCGGACGTGCTCGGTGCGGGCCTCGAGCACGGGGTGGGTGGGCACCTGGAAAGGGAGCCGCGTGATGATGACCTGGGAGAGGGCGTCGCCGGGGACGTCGATGCCGGTCCAGAACGATTCGGTGCCGAAGAGGACGCCGTCGCCGGCCTCGCGGAGCATGCGGGCGAGGTCGGTGCGGGAGGCGTCGCGACCCTGCATGAAGAAGGGGCGATGCGCGCCGCGGTAGATCGGCTCCACGATCTCGGCCACGCGCTGCATGTCGGCGTAGCTGGTGAAGAGCACGAGGCTGCCGCCGGCGCTACGTCGGGTGCAGAAGTCGATGTGGTCGGCGAGCACCTCGATGGAGAGCTTCGCGTCCTCGCGGGTGGGCAGGGGCACGTCGGCGGCGAGGTAGACGCGCATGTTGCGCGCGTAGTCGAAGGGCGAGTGCTGGATCTCGGCGCGAACCCCGGGGCCGCCGATGCGCGCGAGGAAGGGCTGGATGTCGTCGGCGACGGCGAGGGTGGCGCTGGTGAAGACCACGGCGGTCTGGCGGTCGAGAATCGCCTCCTTGAGCTGCGGCGCGATGTCGATCGGCGCGGAGCGAAGGGCGACGACGGTCTGGCGGCGGCCGGTGCGTTCGAGCCAGTAGACGTTGTCCTCCGGCTCGGCGAGGGAGAGGAAGCGTTTCACGCCGAGCTGGGCGGAGCGGAGCTTGCCGGCCTGTTCGAGCAGCTCCTCGCGTTCGCGTCCCTCGTCGAACTTGTCGGCGCGGGTTCGCACCGCCTTTTGCAAGGCGAGGAGCGGGCCGTCGAGCCAGGCCTCGGCGCAGTTTTCCTGGCGGATGCGGACGATGGACTGGTTGAGGAGAAAGTTTTCCTGGAGGAAGGCGAAGAACTGGTGGTTGGCCTCGATGGCGTCGGCGACGAGCTGGCGTTCCTCGGGAGAGCCCAGTTTCTGGAGAAGGCCGCGGCGGGTCTTGGGGTTGTAGAGGTGGCGCAGCATGCGGTCGACGCCGTAGCTGCTGAGGCGAAGGCCGAAGTAGTCGGTGGCGACCTCGGGCACGGTGTGGGCCTCGTCGAGCACGACGAGATCGTCGGGGAAGAGCACGCCCTTCTCGGCGGAGCCGTTGGCCGCGGCGCCGCCGGCGGCGATGAGCGCGAAGAGGAGCGAGTGGTTGACGATGATGAGATGGGCGGAGCGGATGCGGGCGCGGGCGCGCTGGTAGGGGCACTTTTCCGGATCGCAGTATTTGCGGGCGCAGGCGGAGGAGTCGGCGTTGACGAGCTCCCAGACGTCGGGATCGGGGGGCGGGTTCAGCTCGTGGCGCAGGCCCTCGGCGGTGGTTTCGGCCCAGGCGGCGATGCGTTGCAACTCGGCGTGCTCGGGCGTGGCGAAGAGCTCGTGCTTGTCCCGCAGCGCGGTGGCGAGGCGGGTGGCGCAGAGGTAGTTGCCCTTGCCCACAAGGACGGCGGATTTGAAGTCGGCGTAGCGGGCGGTGGCGGGGTCGGACTTGAAGACGCGACGGCAGAGCGGGATGTCTTTTCGGTCGAGCTGCTCCTGGAGGGCGATCGTGTGGGTCGACACGATGAGCTGCCGCTGGTGGTCGAAGGCGTGGATGATGCCGGGAAGCAGGTAGGCGAGGGATTTGCCGACGCCCGTACCCGCCTCGAACACGAGCGGGGTGTCGTGCGCGACCGCATCGGCGACGGCCGAGGCCATACGCGCCTGCTGCGGGCGGTGCTCGAGGGCGAGCGCGGAATGCAGGATGCCGCCTTCGCCGAAAAGCTTGGCGGCGAGTTGGGGCGCGAGCGTGGGCGGCGGCGCGGGCTTGGCGTCGTCGTGTTCGGATTCCGGCGGGAAAGGGGATTGGTCGTCGCGCAGGCCGATCATCGCGGAGAAGCGGGACAGCCTTGGGCGGCCTTTCCGGAGCGCAAGCGCGAGGGTTTCCCGAGGCCGGAGAAAAGCGGGTTTCAGTCGTCGTCTTTCTTGCGCGGACTCAGGCCGGCGGTGCCCGAGACCTCTTCTCCCGTCAGGCCGCGGCCGGTGCACGAGAGCTCGATGAAATCGTTTTTGAGCGTGCCGGTGTATCGCTGTCGGAGCTCGCCCTTGGGCTCCGTGGTCCCGAACCCGACGTAGCCCGCGCCGTCGGAGGGCGCCGAGCCTGCGACCGATATGCGCACCGTGTTGCCGGGGGTGTTCCGAAGAACGATGTAACCGGTGAACTTTTCGCCTTCGCGCGTCTCGATGTGCAGGCTCCATCGGCGGCCCTGTCCCCCGCCGCCTTCTTTGGCGCCCACGCGGCGCTGGCCCGCCCAGACGCGGCCGGCCGCGAAGGGATCGGCCTGCGAAATACCGGCCTCGGCGCCGGCGACTTCGGCCGCGGCCGAAGCGGGACCGGCCGCGCCGCTCAAAACAAGCAGAAGGGAAAGCAGGCGTGTCTTCATGGCTGGGTGCGCCAAGCCAAACACAAAGAGGCGCCGTTGTCCCGAGGGGAACGCGCCTCGCGTGCCTGCCGCGTCCCACGACGTCCTCGCAGACGAATTCGCCATGGAGTGGCGCTTCCCGGGGCGCGTGGGTTGCGACGTTCGAAGCGCCCCGCGGTCGGGGATTATTTTGCCAAGAGACGGCAGGCGGAGCCGCTTGCCGGAATGCGGGGGCTGTTTAGTGATGGGGGCAACATGACGCGGATCAGCCCTTGGGCGGAAACACTGGCGGAGTTTCTTCGGCGCGAGCCGGGAGTGGAGGCGGTGCGCCTCGATCCGGAGGCGCGCAAGGTGAGGGTGGCGACTTTGGGGCAAGTGGATGTCGAAGCGCTGCGCGCCCGGCTCGAGGAGACGCTGTCGGCGTTGGAGGGCGATTTGCTCACGGCCGCGGGCGGCGGCGCGGCGCCGGCGGGCTTCACGTTGACCCGGGATGGCGGGGTGGTGCAGCTCAGCGGCCCGGCTTGCGAGACGGCCCCGAAACTTTGGCGCTGGAAAGAATACGAGTGGCCCGAGGTCGCGGACGAGGAACACGACCACGACGAGGATTGGCGCGAGCTGGCGGCCTACGCCGGCGTGTGCGGCGTTTTCGGTCTGGCGGGCTGGGGCGTGAAGGCCGCGGGGGTCGGACCGGCTTGGCTGGGGCCGGTCCTGGGCGGCGTCGCGTTGGTCGCGGGCGGCTGGGACGCGGCGAAGGATTCCTGGGAGAACCTGCGCAAGGCGAAGCTGGACATCCATTTTCTGATGCTGGCGGTGGCGGTCGGGGCGACCTTCATCGGAGCGTGGAGCGAGGCGGTGCTGCTGCTGTTTTTGTTTTCCGCCTCGGGCGCGATGGAGGCGTATGCGGACGAGCGCACACACCGCGAGGTGGACGCCTTGCTCAAGGCGGCGCCGAAGCAGGCGACCGTGGTGGATCGCGACGGCCGAGAGAAGGTCGTCGCGGTCGAGGAGATCGGGATCGGCGATCTCGTGCGGGTAAAACCGGGCGAGGCGTTTTGCGCGGACGGCGTGGTGGAGTCGGGCGAGAGCGGCGCGGACGAGTCGGCGCTGACGGGCGAGGCGGTGCCGGTGGAGAAGTCGCGCGGCGACCAGGTTTTCAGCGGCACGATCAACGTCGGCGGCACGCTCGACTGGCGCGTGGCGCGGCTGCCCTCGGAGAGCACGTTGCAAAAGATCATCCGCCTGATCCACGGGGCGCAGCGCCTGCGCGCGCCGAGTCAGCGTTTCACGGACAAGTTCGGCACCGGCTACACCTACGCGGTGCTCGGCGTGAGCGCGGCCATGTTCCTCGTGTGGTGGCTGGGCGCGGGCCTGCAGCCGTGGCGAGGCACGGGAACGGAGCCCTCGGCCTTTTATCGGGCGATGACCCTGCTGGTGGTGATGAGTCCCTGCGCGTTGGTGCTTTCGATCCCCTCGGCGATCCTTGCGGCCATCGCGTGGGGGGCCCGCCATGGCGTGTTGTTTCGCGGCGGGGCCGCGGTGGAGAAGCTGGCCGAGGTGGGCGTGATCGCGCTCGACAAGACGGGCACGCTCACGACCGGCGAGTTGGTCGTGGAGGCCTACGAGAGCTTTCCCGCCGGGCGCGAACGCGAGGTGATGGAGATCGCCTTCGCGCTCGAGGCGCGCTCCGAGCACCCGCTGGCGCGCGCGATCGTGCGCGATGCGCGGGCGCGCGGTTTGCCCGAGCTGATCGTCGAGGGGTTTGAATCGATGACCGGCCAGGGGGTGCGCGGACGCGTCGGCGGGGCCACGGTCATGCTGGGGCGCCGTGAACTTTTGGAAAAGGGGCCGCTCAAGGGCTGGGCGGAGAAGCTGCCCGCCGCGGCGGCGGAGTTCGCCGAGGTCTGGGTGGTCGGGAAGGATTTCCTCGGCCGCGTGCTGCTGCGCGACGCGATCCGGCGCGAGTCGGCGCCGGTGCTGGCCGCGCTGCGTCGCGAAGGCATCCGGACGGTGATGCTCACCGGCGATCGGCGCGCCACGGCGGAGGCGGTGGGCGCGGAGCTGGGGCTGGACGAGGTGCGCGCGGGCTTGTCCCCGGCCGAGAAGGTGGCGGCGATCACCGCGTTGAAGGAAGGCGGCGCCCGGCGCGTGGCGATGGTGGGCGACGGCGTGAACGACGCGCCCTCGCTCGCGGCGGCCGACGTGGCCATCGCGATGGGCGCGCGCGGCAGCGACGCGGCGCTGGAGCAGGCGGAGATCGTGCTGATGCACGACCGGATCGAGAACGCGCTGGCGGCGTTCGAGCTAAGCCGCCGGGCGCGGACGATCATCCGTCAGAACCTGGCCATTTCGCTCGGCGTGGTCGTGGTGATGGCCGTGACGAGCGTGGTCGGCGTGGTGCCGCTCGCGATCGGCGTGGCGGCGCACGAGGGCAGCACGGTGCTCGTGTGCCTGAACTCGCTGCGGCTGCTGGCGGGCGGACGGCGGCGCTGAGATTTGGACGGCGTCCGCCGATGGTGAACGCTGGCGCCGACGGCGCGTCGCCCTCCCGAAACGGGGAAGAAAAAAGCCCGCCCCGCGGAAGCGGGACGGGCTTTTTGCGTCGGACGGTGTATCCGCGGAGCGGTTACAGGCGGCCGGCGTAGATGCCGGTGGAGCCGAGCTCTTCCTCGATGCGGAGGAGCTGGTTGTATTTCGCCACGCGGTCGGTGCGGGAGGCGGAGCCGGTCTTGATCTGGCCGCAGTTGGTGGCGACGGCGAGGTCGGCGATGGTGACGTCCTCGGTCTCGCCGGAGCGGTGGGAGAGGACGGCGGTGTAGTTGCTCTTGTGGGCGAGCTCGACGGCGTCGAGGGTCTCGGTGAGGGAGCCGATCTGGTTGACCTTCACGAGGATCGAGTTGGCGGTCTTGGTCGCGATGCCCTTCTTGAGGAACTCGACGTTGGTGACGAAGAGATCGTCGCCGACGAGCTGCACCTTGTCGCCGAGGGCGTCGGTGAGCTTCTTCCAAGTGGCCCAGTCGCCTTCGGCGCAGCCGTCCTCGATGGAGTCGATCGGATACTTGGCGCAGAGGTCCTTGTAGAAGGAGACGAACTCGTCGCCGGTGAACTGCTGGCCGGAGGACTTCTTGAAGACGTATTTGCCGGTCTTCTTGTCGTAGAACTCGGAAGAGGCGACGTCGAGGGCGAGCATGATGTCCTTGCCGAGCTTGTAGCCGGCGGCCTTCACGGCCTCGGCGATGGCGTCGAGGGCGGCGGTGGTGGAGGGGAGGTTGGGGGCGAAGCCGCCCTCGTCGCCGACGGCGGTGGCGAGGCCCTTGGACTTGAGAACCTTCTTGAGGTTGTGGAACACCTCGGCGCCGGCCTGGAGGGCCTGGGCGAAGGTGTCGAAGTTCACCGGGCGGATCATGAACTCCTGGAAATCGATGGGGGCGTCGGAGTGGGCTCCGCCGTTCATGATGTTCATCATGGGAACGGGGAGGACCTTGGCGTTGGGGCCGCCGACGTATTTGTAGAGGGGCTGGCCGAGGCTGTTGGCGGCGGCGTGGGCGGTGGCGAGGGAGACGCCGAGGATGGCGTTGGCGCCGAGCTTCGACTTGGTGGCGGTGCCGTCGAGCTTGAGCATGGCGCGGTCGACGCCGACCTGGTCGGTGGCGTCGTGGCCGATGAGAACGGGGGCGATCTTGGCCTTCACGTTGGCGACGGCCTTGAGGGTGCCCTTGCCGAGGTAGCGGGCCTTGTCGACGTCGCGGAGCTCGTGGGCTTCGTGTTCGCCGGTGGAGGCGCCGGAGGGCACCGCGGCGCGGCCGAGGTGGCCGGAGGCGAGGCGCACGTCGACTTCGACGGTCGGGTTGCCGCGGGAGTCGATGATCTCACGGGCGGTGATGGCTGAGATGGTGGTGTTCATGCGTTGGTCGGAAGGAAACGGAGAAAAACGGAAGAGGCGGAGCGCCGAGGATCGAAGAAAGGGCGGCGTCCGCGCGAGGGGAAGGGAAAAGTGCGGCGGCGGGCCGTCACCACGGGGCGCGCGATTGGCCGAGCTTGCGGAAGAAGCGGCCGAGGCCGCCGATGCCCTTGGGGCGGGCGGACGCGGGAATCTGGTTTTCGAAGCCGCGGTCGAGGGCGGCTTTGCCGACGGTCATGCCGACGTAGTTGCGCGTTTCGACGAGTTCGCGGGTGAGCAGGCCGGGCGGAATTTGGTCGAGGTGGCCCTCGAAGGCGGCGGCGTGGAGGGGGGTGTCGCCGTTGTCGTTGCGCGTGAGCAGGAGGTCGGCGGTGAGCTGGGCGCGCGGGATGCGGTCGAGTTGGCCCGTCTCGGCGGCGGCATGGATCGGGGTGAAGCCGGTCTTGCTGGCGATGACGAGGTTGTCGTGGACGAGCAGGGCGCCGGGGATTTGGCCGAGGTGGCCGGAGATGGCGGCGGCGTGGAAGACGGTGTCGCCGCCGCTCGTCGTTTCGCGGAGCGCGGCCGCGGTGAGGAGGGCGGCGGGAATCTGGTCGAGGTGGCCGTTGAAGGCGGCGACGTGGAGGACGGTTTCGCCGCCGAGGTTCTTCGCGGTGAGATTTTCGGCGGTCAAAAACGCGGGCGGGATGCGATCGAGGGTGCCGTTTTCCGCTGCCTCGTGGAGCAGATTGTTGCCGACGTCGGTGCGGCGGAGGACGAGATCGGCGGTAAGCAATTCGGCCGGGATCTGGCCGAGGTGGCCGTGGGCGGCGGCGAGGTGGAAGACGGTGACGCCGGCGTTGCTGCGGGCGGAGAGGGCGTCGGCGGTGAGCAGGGCGGGCGGGACCTGGTCGAGGTGGCCGCCGAGGGCGGCGTGGTGGAGCGGGGAGTAGCCGGCGTCGTTTTTGACGGCGAGGTGGGCGGCGGTGACGACACCGTCGGGCAGATCGCGCAGGCGGCCGAACTTGGCGGCGGTGTGGAGGGGGGTGTTGCCCGAGGCGTTGCGGGCGAGCAGGCGGGCGACCGTGAGGGCCTCCGGTCTGAGTTGGGAGAGCGTGCCTTCGCGCAGCGCGGCGTTCAGGTCGTGGTCGGTCATGACGGCCGGAGGAGGGAAACGGGCCGCTCCGGGCGGGGCAAACCAAACGATTGGGTAATTGCACGCGGCCGGCGGGAATTCGGTTTGCCAACGCCGGAGGCGAAAAACAGTGTGCGCGAACCATGAGTGCGCCCGACGCCAAGCCGACCGTGCCCGAGGCACCCAAGAAAGACGCCGTGCTGCTGGTCGACGACGAGAAGCCGTTGCTGGACGTTTATGTGTCGGCGCTGGGGCCGTACTTCGATCTGACGACGGCGTCGAATGCGCGCGAGGCCGATTTCATCCTGCAGAAGAAGACGTTCAAGGTCGTGGTGGCGGACCACCTGATGCCGGGCGGCAACGGGATGAATTTCCTGGTGCGGGCGCGGGAGGATTTCCCGCACATGCAGCGGATTTTGGTCACCGGCTACATGAAGCCGGAGATGCTGCTGCGCAGCGTGAACGAGGCGGCGCTGTTCCGCTATCTGCTGAAGCCGGTCTCGATGGGCGAGTTGCTCAAGGTCGTGATGGATGCGGCGAAAGCCCACGACGCGAGTGTCGCGTCCGCCAGCTGATGCCCGCGCCGGCCATACCGCCGCGGCCGGTCGTGCTGCTGGTCGACGACGAGGCGGAGTTCGCCCGCGCGCTCGGGCTCAATCTCGCGGCGCATTTCGACGTCGATTACGCGGGTTCGGCGGCGGAGGCGGAGATGATGCTGGGGACGCGCGCGTACGACGTGATCGTCTGCGACCATTTGATGCCGGGGGAGGAAGGCCTGCCGTTTCTGACGCGGGTGCGGCGGCATTTCCCGCAGGTGCAACGTATCCTGCTTACCGGATACATGAACCCGGAATTGATTTCGCGCAGCACGACGGTGGCGGGCTTGGCCGGGTGTCTGATGAAGCCGATCCACGCGGCGGAGCTGGTGGATTTGATCCGGTTGGCGATGCCGCGGTAGCGCCGCGCGGGGCGCGGCGCGTGGAAGGGGATGGGACCTATAGGCTTATGGGACGGATGGGACGGAT
>JACCDX010146530.1_pt1 | contig 11412 bp, 4 predicted proteins | sample 7449681 | NCBI WGS metagenome assembly JACCDX01 (sample SAMN15323450, study PRJNA562643) | freshwater metagenome | isolation source: river surface water | place: USA:Blue River Watershed | collected 2017-08-18 | reverse complement strand
TGAGTTAGCTATGAATACTTACGATGGTAAGGTTTATCTTAAAAAGAATGTTAACGGTACTGAAACTATTGTAACCCTTGGTGAAACTGGAGGATCGGGAGCCCAAGGAGCTACAGGACCCACTGGACCTTCAGGAGGCCCAGGCCCTGTAGGAGCACAAGGTTCAACAGGCGACCCAGGCCCACAAGGGTCTACAGGTCCTCAAGGTAATCAAGGACCAAACGGCGTTCAAGGATTTCAAGGTATTCAAGGTTTTCAAGGATTAAAAGGCGATCAAGGATTTCAAGGTGTTTTAGGTCCTCAAGGAAATCAAGGACCAAAAGGCGATCAAGGTTTTCAAGGATTAAAAGGTGATAAAGGCGATCAGGGATTTAATGGTACAACGGGTCCTCAAGGAAATTTAGGTCCTAAAGGTGACCAAGGTTTTCAAGGAACTAAAGGCGATCAAGGAAATGAAGGATTAAAAGGCGATCAAGGATTTCAAGGCCACCAAGGCTTTCAAGGCTTTAAGGGCGATCAAGGAGCTCAAGGTCCTCAAGGATATCAAGGTTTTCAAGGTTTAATTGGTGATCAAGGCCACCAAGGTGCTGATTCAACAGTAGCAGGTCCTCAAGGTAATCAAGGGCCAAGAGGTTTTCAAGGTGATCAAGGTTACCAAGGTATAGCTGGACCTGTGGGTGTGGGTGGTACAGTAGCTTATTATGGCCAATTTTCATCCACTCAAACCCAACCAGTTTCTGGAGCTAATATTCCAACAGTATGGACTTATGATCAAACTGAAATAGCTAATGGAATTTCTATTGTTAGTGGTTCACAAATTACTTTTAACCATGAAGGAATCTACAGAATAGGCTACTCAGCACAAATTGAAAAAACTCAAGGAGGTACTGCAGTAGATGTTGTTATATGGGCAAAATATAATGGAAATGATGTTACAAGAAGTTCATCTACTATTACTTTAGTAGCAAATAGTTCATATCAATTACCTTATGTTTCTTATATATTCCAAGTTAATGCAGGAGATAGAGTAGAATTTTATTTTAGTTCTCCTTCCCAATACACCCAATTAACAAATTTAAATCCTTCTGGTTTACCAATAGCCCCTTCAGTTATTATAGATGTAGAACAAATTACTTATACACAATTAGGACCTCAAGGTGCTCAAGGCCATCAAGGTACTAAAGGCGATCAAGGCGATATAGGTTATCAAGGCAACCAAGGCCCTCAGGGTATTGTTGGTGATCAAGGTCATCAAGGCAACCAAGGTCCTGCTGGTGATCAAGGAATTAAAGGAGATACTGGTTTTCAGGGCGTTCAAGGTACTCAAGGCGATATGGGTGATCAAGGTTTTCAAGGTCATCAAGGGTATCAAGGCGATCAAGGTGCTCAAGGAACTCAAGGTTTTCAAGGAGATATAGGTGACCAAGGCTTCCAAGGCTATCAAGGCGATATGGGCTTTCAAGGTTACCAAGGATATGGATACCAAGGCGATCAAGGCGCTATGGGTGATATGGGCTTCCAAGGTCATCAAGGTGATATGGGTTTTCAAGGTTATCAAGGTTTTGGATACCAAGGATTACAAGGAACAATTGGTTCTCAAGGCAACCAAGGCCCTACAGGCTTGCAGGGAACAACGGGAGTTCAAGGCAATCAGGGCCCTACAGGACTTCAGGGTAATCAAGGACCTACAGGTTTACAAGGTGCTAAAGGCGATCAGGGAAATCAAGGTCCAACTGGAGCTCAAGGTAATCAAGGTCCACAAGGTATTCAAGGTACATCAGCAGCAGTTTCAATAACTAATAATACAGACAATTATGTTGTTACTGCTACAGGTAATAGTAGTACTCCATTTAATGGAGAATCATTACTTCAATTTGATGGTAATAAATTAAGTATATTATACCAATCAGGAGATGAAGGTGGTGAAATACTATTAGGTAAAGCAGCAACTAACACTACACTTGTTGGTAGTGGTATAACAATTGATTCATATCAAAATAAATTAAGAATTTTTGAACAAGGAGGTACTGCAAGAGGTGCTTATATTGATTTAACTCAAGCTGCTCCTGGTGTAGGTACAAACTTATTGACAGGTGGTGCTCAGGGTAATCAAGGACCTATAGGTCCTCAAGGTCCTACAGGTCTACAAGGAATAACAGGTGCTCAAGGAAATCAAGGACCAAAAGGAGATAAAGGTGATCAAGGATTTACAGGCCAACAAGGACATCAAGGCAACCAAGGTCCTACTGGTTTGCAAGGTACAACAGGCTCTCAAGGCAATCAGGGACCTACTGGTTTACAAGGTACAGCAGGAACTAACGGTACTAACGGTACAAATGGAGCTCAAGGCAATCAGGGACCTACAGGCCCTCAGGGAACTGCAGGTACTAATGGCACAAATGGAACTAATGGAGCTCAGGGTAACCAAGGTCCTACTGGTCCTCAAGGTGTTCAAGGTGCTACCGGTACAGGAGCACAAGGTGCTCAAGGTACAGCAGGTTCTTTAAATGCCTTGCCACTTGCTGGAGGTACTATGAGTGGAACTCCTGTGTTCACTGCTGCTTGGAGTAATGCTGGTGGAGACTATACAGGAATAACAAACCCAGCTTATAAGGTTGACGTATCTTCTGGTTATTGGAGAGTTGTTTATAAAGGAGCTCATTCTTCTGTTAGTGGGGTATATAATTTTGAAAGTGGAAAGAATGTTTATTGGGGAGAGCCTACTGATACAGGAGATTATATATTTAGAGGTAGAACTATGAAGTGGGCTGCTAGTAATGGTACTGAATATACAATTTGGAATTCTAGTAACTTAACTAATCTAAATCAATTAACTAATGGTCCTGGTTATATAACTTCATATACAGAAACTGATACATTAGCTACAGTAACAGGACGTGGCAATAGCACAAGCAATAATATTATCACTTCAGGAAACATGTATGCAAATGTGTTTTATGATTATTATGACAATGGTTATTATTTTCAAGGTCGTGGTATTAGTAGAATGTATGGTGTTGCTATAAGAGGAGATAATAACAGTACAGGAACTGATAATCAGATTTACTTTTGGGGAGCAGGTAATACAACTACATCTGCTATAGGTTTTAAAGCAAATGGAGGATATTTCACCAACCCAACAGGATTTGGAGATGGTTATAACACATATCTAACAATGGACTCAGATGGTAGAGGTTGGGTGTTTAGAAGAGGTGTAGGTGGAACAGATTTTGGAGCTGCATATACAGCTGGTTGGATTTTAAATAATGGGATTTGGCAAGCCAATTCTCAAATGCGTGCCCCTGTATTTAAATTTACAAATTCTTCTAACAATGCTTATTTAACAGGAAATTCAGAATGGGGTTTTAGAACAGTTAACGATAATGGGTATATACAATTTGGACCTGCTAATGGTAGTTGGTCTCATATATACTCAGACAAATCATTTTATTTTAATCAAGAGTTATATATAAATGGTAATAGAGTTTACTCAGATGGATATAGACCTTATGCAGACTCAGCAGGCTCTGCATCTACAGCTACTAATTCATCTCAATTAAATGGTATATCATCTACCCAGATATTCAATAATATGGGTAATAGCCATGGTACTTATCAAGACTTTAATAGTGTTGGAAATTTTGGTATTAGATACATGCAGGGTAGTACAAACGGACCTCAATCAGGTCAATTTTATGGATTTACATTAGGACTTGGAAATGATTATGGATACGGAACTTATGCAAGTCAATTTTATTGGTTAAGAAATACAACTAATCCATACGTTTGGATAAGGTACCAAGAAGGAGGTAGTTGGACAAGTTGGACAAAAGCAGCTGCTGGTTATGCTGATAGTGCAGGTAGTGCTAATAGTGTGGCTTGGACAAATGTGTCAGGTAGACCAACTGCAGTATCAAGTTTTACAAATGACTCAGGTTATGTAACATCATCAGGGTCAGTAAATTATGCTAATTATGCAAATTATACTTCTCCTAACTATGTTGGTGGTGTTCAATCTAATCCACAAACTTATTTTAATAATGGAATTGGATTAAAAGTAGCAATGACTGGACATTGGTCCGTATGGTCAGATACTGTGTGGGTAAATGGATATACTGGAAGTGATGTACCGTGGATGTGTGCACTCCATTTTTTAAGAAATAGTGAACCTAGATTCGCTATATCGGCTCAAACACATGGCTCAGGTTCTTATGGAAGTATTTATGAAGTTATTACTAGCTACAATATAGGATCACAATCTGTAAGTTATGCATCAACAGCAGGCAATGCAAATAGTATTAGTGCAGCAGTTGGTGGAGCATACACATGGACTAATGTAAATTATTTTAGAACAAACCAAGGAGGATATTGTGGCTCATTAGATTCAGGTAGAATGCAAGCTTATTCTGATAGTAATAACTCTGCATTTTTCTCTTGGCATAAGGGAGGTCACTATGCTACAAACATGGGACTTGACGCTGACAACGTAATTCGTATTGGTGGGTGGAGCGCATCAGCTAATAGATTGCAGTTAGATATGTCTGGTAATTTGACATTAGCAGGAGATGTAACAGCATACTCAGATGCTCGTGTTAAAACTAATATTCAAACGATTGAAAACGCTTTAGATAAAACATTAGCATTACGTGGAGTATCTTATAATAGAACAGATTCCGATGATAAAAAGACCAAAATCGGTGTTATTGCTCAAGAAACATTACCAATAGTTCCTGAAGTTGTAAATCAAGACAACGATGGAATGTATAATGTATCATATGGTAACATGGCAGGTTTATTTATTGAGGCAATAAAAGAATTAAACGCAAAAATAGCACATTTAGAGGCGCAATTAGCATCTAAGTAAATATTTATATCCGATCTATATAGATCACAAGACATATTAGTACATACTAAATTAAAAACAGACCATATATATGGCGCAAATTGTTAAGTTACGTAGAAGCTCCTTGCAAGGAAATAAGCCTTCTACTGCTCAGTTGGAATTAGGTGAATTGGCCATCAACACGTATGATGGTAAATTATATTTTGAGAAAAGTGGCTCAGAAGGTGAAAGTATTGAAGAAATATTTGTAACCAATGCTCAGCTTACTGGCTCTCTTATAATAACAGGTTCACAACATTACATTACAGGTTCAACAAATTTTAGTGGTAGTTTAACATTACCAAAAGTTGTTCGCGATTACACAGATAGCACGGGATCTATAGGACAAGTCCTACATTCAACTGCAGATGGTGTAAAGTGGGCTGATCAAGCATCTGGTAGTAGTGGAACTGAAGGGAAAACTGTAGTACAACAATTTACGTCATCATTAACTTGGTCTTTTGCACATAATTTAGGTGAAAAATATCCAACAATAGAAATATACGATAGTAACGATCAAGTTATTATCCCATCTACTATTACAGCTACAAGCATAAGTGCATTAACAATTACATTTGCTGTACCTGTAGCAGGTAGAGCAGTTGCAACTATAGGAGGTGGATTACCTTCAATATCAGGTTCATTTGATGATTATATTTTAACAGTTGATAATGGAAATGCTGTTTGGAAAGCTCCATCTGCTATAACTGTAGGTTCTGCATCATATGCTGCAACAGCATCTTATGCTGAAAATATTACTGTATCAGGTATTATATCAAATGTAGATGCTATTGACTTTGATATGACAGCAGGTATGGCTTCATCTCCTGGTAGATTAACATGGAATGCAAGTGCAGGCACTTTAGACTTAGGAATGGGTGGTGGTAATGCTACTTTACAAGTAGGACAAGAAATGTATTACCCTCCTGTTATAAATGTGTCAGGAGTTTCTTTAGTTGAAGGTACTCTTGTAATGGTAGACCCATCTCAGCCAGCTCAAGGTGATAGATTAAGAGTAATAAAAGCGGTTACTGATGGTACTTATCCTGCTTCTTTAATTGTAGGTGTTTTAACAGAAAACATAAACAGTAACGCTGTTGGTTTAGCTACTTGGTTTGGATATGTTAGAAATGTATCTCTAGCTAGTATTCAACCTCCAGGAGAAACTTGGGCTGAAGGAAATATTTTATATGGTGATCCTCTTAGACCAGGTGGATTAACTAAAATAGTCCCATCTGCTCCATACCACAGGTCAATGATTGCTGTTGTTACTAGGATTAATGGTGGTAATGTTACTTTAATGGTTAGACCATCTCTAGGATATCATTTAGATGAAATTCACGATGTTAGAATAACATCTAGTTCTATAGGTGACCTTTTAGTAAGAAACGGAAGTGGAGTATTTGTAAATACAAAAGCACTATCTGGTTCTTACACATTATCAGGTTCATTAACTGCAACTTCATTTACAGGATCATTTTCAGGATCCCATGCAGGATCATTCAGTGGTAATGGCTCAGGATTAACAAATGTACCAGCATCATCAGTTGTAGGGTTAAATTTAAGTCAAATAACAAGTGGATCTGCTAGTGTTTCTGTTACCCCAACATTAGCTAGTATTAATGTTCCAACCGTTATTACCGGTTCTTTAACAATTGATGGTGGGCTATTTGATACGGCAGTACATACAAATGTTGTAACAACTCATGTAATTCATTCTGTGTCTCAATCATTATATGATGGAGCATTTTTTGATTATGTTGTTAAAAATGGTTCAAATATGAGAGCAGGAACAATAATGGCTGCTTGGAATGGATCAAGTGTAACATACACTGAAACAACAACAACAGATTTAGGATCAACATCAACAGTGGTGTTTAGTGTAACAGCAGTTTCAGGTAGTGCTAGTTTAATTGCAACACCAACTACTGGAACATGGACAATCAAATCAATAATAAGAGCTATATAATATATTTATATTCACATTAGTGGAAAGTGAAACTAATAAAATAAAATGAACGAATTTAAAATCAAGAATGGCCTGATTGTATCAGGTTCATCAACAATTACAAGTGATCTGAACGTTTCTGGTTCAGGTAATGTAGCAGGTAATTTAGTAGTACAAGGTACTCTTACTGCACAAGAATTTCATACAGAATATGTTTCCTCTTCAATACTATACGAAAGTGGTTCAACCAAGTTTGGTGACTCTATAGATGATGTCCACCAAATGACTGGTTCTTTAAATATAACAGGATCCGTTTTAGTAAACGGACTCCCAGCTATTGGTCCTCAAGGATACCAAGGTACTCAGGGTACTCAAGGCAATCAGGGACCACAAGGCAACCAAGGCCCTCAGGGTAATCAAGGCCCACAGGGGATTCAAGGCTCCCAAGGCGCGCAAGGCAATCAGGGACCTCAGGGAAACCAAGGTCCACAAGGCATTCAAGGCAATCAGGGCCCTCAAGGCATACAAGGCTTTCAGGGCAATCAAGGCCCACAAGGCAACCAAGGCCCACAAGGAAATCAGGGTCCTACAGGCGCTCAAGGATTTCAAGGAAATCAAGGACCAACGGGTGCTCAAGGTTTCCAAGGCAATCAGGGCCCTCAGGGTAACCAAGGCCCACAAGGTATAACTGGAGCTCAAGGCAATCAGGGTCCTACTGGTTTGCAGGGTACTACTGGAGCTCAAGGCAACCAAGGTCCTACTGGTTTGCAAGGTACAGCAGGAACAAATGGTACTAACGGAACAACTGGAGCTCAAGGAAACCAAGGTCCAACAGGTCCTCAAGGTACAGCAGGTACTAACGGAACAAATGGTACTAATGGAGCCCAAGGTAACCAAGGTCCTACAGGCCCTCAAGGTAATTTAGGACCACAAGGTAATACTGGAGCTGCTTCAACAGTAGCCGGCCCTCAAGGAGCAACTGGTGCTCAAGGAGCTAGTGGTATAACTACAGGAGGTATTAGTTTAACAACTCAAGGAGCAGCATTAAATGCAGCTTCTACCCCATCAGCAAATATTGGATTATGGGCTGGTACTTATGCTTTTATTGATTTAGCAACATCAGATACAAATGGTAGTTGGATTGATTTTAGTAAAGCAAATGGTACAGATTTTGGTGGGAGAATAAGATATAATAATGGAAGTAATTATTTACAATTATTTGCTAATGGTACTGAACAAGTAAGAGTATTTGATACAAACGCTGAAGCTTTAGGATCATTTAGAGCACCAATATTTTATGATTCTAATGATACAACTTATTATCTTGATCCCAATGCAGGTAGTTCTACACCTTCACTAAAAATAGCAGGCAATATTGATTTAATAGCTCGCTCAGCTAGTTGGGCAGAAGGTATAAGAATACGTGTCCCTTCTACATCTACATGGGGTGGTATTCGTTTTACAAGAGATAGAGCCAACAGTGAAGGTAACTGGGCTATAGGTTATACTGGCGTGAATTCATCAGATGATTTAACTTTTTGGGCAGATAATGGGGGAGATGGTGGTTCATTTAAATTACAAATGGATAAAGCCGGAAATTCTACATTCCAAACATCAGTAAGAGCTCCTATTTTTTATGATTCAAATAATACTTCATATTATTTAGACCCGGCTTCCTCAAGTACTTCTTTATCTATCAATGGAGGAATAACTACAACAGCTGCTGGTGGTTCTGTATTAATGAAACATGCTGTTACTGAAGTTGATGCGTGGATATTCCAAGAAAATGCAGCTAACTGGGGTATATATTGGAAAAATGCTCCTTCTGGTCACCACACATTTGGAGGATATACAACAGTAGGAGCTGAGACTTTTGGTATGTCTTCATCTAATGCAAGTGGTAATGGAGTATTAACTTCTAATTTTGTTGGAGCAACATCAGCATATGCTCAATGGATGTTATCAAATTATACAGGGTATATTTGGTCAGCTAGTACAATATATGCAGCTGTTTCAATGATTGTTGGTGGTAATACAGTTTATCATACTGGTAATCTTCCCACTATTCCAACAAACACTAATCAGCTTACTAATGGTTCGGGTTATATTACAAGCTCAGCTACAGTTGCAGGATTAAATACTACTTTTTTAGATACCGGTTCTACAAATATAAATAGCGGATATTCAAGAGTAATAAGAAATGAAAATGGTAGTGGTGGTAATCCAACTTATGCACCAGTTTTACACTTAGCTGCTTCTGATACAATGTGGCAAATAGCTGCAGGGCATGGTGGACAGACTAATTTAGTATGGCGTTCAGGATATGCAGGAACATGGTCAACCCCTTGGTGGACTGTGTGGCACTCAGGTAACGACGGAGCTGGATCTGGTTTAGATGCTGATTTATTGGATGGATTAAGCACTGGTCAATCAGCTAGCACTGTTGGGTATTTCAATAGTAGCGGAAATATGATTGTAAACAATCCTGAAAGCTATGGTGGTGAGGTAAGACTTGGTGCCGCTTGGGGAAGGGGAGGAGTTTACACATCTAGTACATTGTCATTATCTACAGGTGGAAGTGAAATACATTTTGTATTTTCAAATAATGTTCCAATATCTGTAAATAGTGCTGGTAGTATAACTAGTGGAGGTACTGTTAATTTTACAGGAAAAAGCCACTACTTAGGTGCTAGTAATAGCTGGGATGGTGTTGGTTTTGGAAGTCTTACAAATTTACACTTCCAGGGTCATAACCAGTTTTGGATGGGTGCTGGTAATGCTTATTGGTTTAGAGGAGGTGTAAGTACTGAACATGACCTTCTCATTACAACAATGCAAGGATATGATAGTACTGCTTATTTTAGAGGTATAACATTTGCCGTAGATATAAATGGAAATGGAAATAATGGTGGTTATAGATTAGGTAGATGGCAAACATATGGTACTACTTGGTTAACATCACGTTTACAAGTTGATGGTTCATTATGTGTTGGTTATGGACCTAGAGGTGGTTTTTATTCGGATTCTGCAAATTGGCCAAAAGATAATGGAGTTTGGGGACATGGACGAGATGAAAGTGGGTATGGAAATGATAGACAACGTAATGTTATTTTTAGCCCAACTGCCAATGGTGGTGGTCCTTGGGGATCATTTAGTTCATTAGAAGTATCAACCACTGTCGAAGGTAACAGTGACATACCAGCTTTATTTAGAATACATCAGTGGGGATCCGGAGCAGTTGATTTTTGGAAACCACAAGGTACTGTTTTATACATAAGAGAATCTCCAATTAGTGGTAATATCACTCACGGTAATTGGTTTACTAGACTACATGTACAACGAGAAATTTATTCTAGTGGTGACATAGTAGCTTATGCCTCAGACAAACGTTTAAAAGAAAATTACCAACCATTATCAAATGCATTATCTAAAGTTCAAACACTTACAGGTTTAACATTTGATTGGAAAGATAATGTACTAGACTTAGGATTTGATCCTAGATGTAAGCATGAAGTTGGAGTATTAGCTCAAGATGTAGAAGCAGTTCTCCCAGAAGCAGTAAAATTAGCACCATTCGATGATGATGGTAAAGGAAATTCAATATCAGGTGAACATTATTTAACAGTTAAATATGAAAAACTTGTTCCATTATTAATTGAAGCAATCAAAGAATTAAAAGCAGAAATAGACGAATTAAAGTCTCAAAAATAATATTTATAATCATGGCATTACAAAGTAGCGGAGCTATAAGCATATCACAAATACGAACAGAATTAGGATCTAGTTCATACAGCCTTAGAACATTATCTGCGGCTGCAGGTAAAGGTACACCGGATGCTATGAGTGAATTTTATGGCTATTCAGCATCAACTGATGTACAAATTTATGTGTACGTACCTAACTATGCGGGTTGTGCTAACTATTATTGTTTTTATGCAACATCATCTACAGCAGTAAATACAACTGTAGCTGTTAATATATCCTGGTACGGTGATTTAGGTGGAGCCTTCACAGGAACTGTATACATTAACTCAGGAACAACCTGCGGTACTAACTGTAGTGTTTATTCTGGAGGTGCTGTAAACTGTTTAGGTGAATATTTTAATGGTTATGGTATTACAATAACACCATCATCAAATGGTGGTCAAAACTATTTAGATCAAGGTTATTATACTGATATTAATCCTTGTTAAAATAAAATATTATGATAGTATATAAACAAAGACCAGATACAATTCCAGTTAGAATTGATACTGAAGCAAAAACGGTTACTAACGTTGTTAATAAACCAGATCAAAAGATATTAGGTTATATGACAAACGAAGACTACTTCACAAAATTTTCAGCAGACGCAGAAGCGTGGCCAGAAATAACTGAGGCAGAATTCAATGCAGCTAAAGCTGAAGTACTAGCGGTTATAAACACAATATAACATTATTCTTCCAATATTTATACCAGAATAATCCCGGTATAATATAATGAGAATACACAACGCACTAGTTACAGGTTCATTAGAGGTATCAGGTAGTTTTAAGCTACCTGTAGTTCCACAAGACACATCAGGTTCACTAGATAAGTATCT
>JACCDX010045860.1_pt1 | contig 11414 bp, 8 predicted proteins | sample 7449681 | NCBI WGS metagenome assembly JACCDX01 (sample SAMN15323450, study PRJNA562643) | freshwater metagenome | isolation source: river surface water | place: USA:Blue River Watershed | collected 2017-08-18 | reverse complement strand
CCCTCGCGCGCGAGGGCCACGGCGAGGTTGGTCGCGACGGTGCTCTTTCCGACGCCGCCCTTGCCGGAGGCCACGGCGACAATGTGCCGGACGCCCGGGGGGTTCTGCTTGGTGATCGGTCCGCCATGCGGCTGCACGCCACCGCCGGACATGCCCTTGACGGGGTCCTTCGCAGGGGCGTCGGCGTGACCGTGCGCGTGTCCGTGGTCGCCCGTGGCGCCCTGGACGCGGAGCGTGCACACCACGTCACCCTTCCAGCTCTCCGCGAGGTTTCGGAGGATCGCCTCGCGGAGACGTTGACGGTCGTCGGAACTGTGTTCGGCGCGGCACGCGAGCACGAAGCGGAGCGTGTCACCGTCGATGCGGGCGTCCTGGATCAACCCGGAGAGCCAGACGGACTTCCCGGTGAGGGGGTCGCGGACGCGGGTAGCGGCGGGCTCGAGGAAGGTACGAGGTTCCATGGCGGCCGCCTAACCCGCGCGGCGCCCACGGCACGGGGCCGAGACTACCGCTGCGACAGGCCGAGGAGGAGCGTACCGAGCGCCGTGGTCGCGGGCTGCTCCCCCTGCGGACGACGTCCGTCCCAGCGCAGCACCTTTCGTCCGTGACGCAGGTGAATCGTCGCCGTCTCCACCGCGAACAGGTCGCCCGGAACCGCCGGGGCGGCACCGGTGCGGTGCACGGCCTCGCGCTCGGGGTCATCGGCGACCCTCGGCAGAAGAGGCCCTTCGCCGCACAGCCCCACGCGCATCGGCCATCGGTGAAGAGCGCAGACCTCGACGGCGTCACCCTCCCCGTCGGCGACCGCCAGCACCTTCGCGTTGGGACGCGCGAGATCCGGAAAGCCGAACAGCACGAGGCGCTCTCCCGAGGGGAGCGTCCACGAGGCACGCTCACCCGCGCTGGCCAGCACGTCGTGCGCCGCGGGCACGCGCGCGAGGGCCTCCGGGAGCGCGAACGGAGCGCCCGACGCGAACGTCCCGCCAAGGGATTCGACGGCGGCCCGCCAACCTACGCCACCGCTCGGCGACGCCAGCGGTGGCAAGACGGGAGGTGGAGCTGCCTCCACCTGCACGCCGCCGCGCGGCGGCCGCGCCACGACGCGCTCGGGCGCCTCAACCTCGGGCACGATCGGCTCCACCTCGAGGCCCTCCTTGGCGAGCTCACGCGCCAGATGGCCGAGTTCGGGGAGGATCAGCGCGTCCATCGCGAGCCGACAAGCGTTGGTCGAGCCCGGCATCGCGAACACCAGCCGCGCGCGCCCGTCCGCGCCGAGCGCCGTTCCACCGATGGCATCGGAGAGCATCGCGGCCGCACCCACCTCCTGCCAGCTCAGCATGCGGAAGAGCTCACCGAACCCGCGGAGCTCGCGCGCGAGCCCACGGCGGACCACGTCCGCGGTGACGTCCCTCGCGGACACGCCCGTCCCTCCCGTGAGCAGCACCACGTCGACGTCACCCGCGGAGAGGGCCTCATGGAGCGCCGCGCCGACGCTGTCGCGCCCGTCCTTGACGAGCGTTCTCCGGGTGACGACGTTGCCTGCGCCTTCCGCGCGCTCCACCAGCAGGTCCCCGGAACGGTCCTCCGCGAGCGACCGCGTGCTCGAGACGGTGATGACGGAGATGCGTAGGCTGACGGCGGGACCTTCGTGCGCGTGCGACATGGCGCCCGCCTATCCGGTCGACGACGCCTGCGCGCGGAGCCAGTCCTCGAGGATGACCACGGCGGCGTGCGCGTCGATGGCGGCCTTGCGCGCGGCGGCGCCCGCGCCAGCGTCGCGGAGGCGCTGCTCGGCCTCGAGCGTGCTGAAGCGCTCGTCCTGCCAGACGACCGGCAGCCCCGTACGCTCCACCATCGCGTCGCGAATCTGCTGAGCGAGGCGCGTGCTCCGGGTCTCCTGCCCTTCGAGGTCGAGCGGCAAACCGACGACGACGCCGACGACGCGCTTCTCGGCGCAGATACGGGCGAGCGCCTCGCAGTCCTGCCTTACGCCCTTCCTCACGACCGTGCCGTGCGGAAAGACGAAACGCCGGGAGGCATCCGAGCAGGCGACGCCGATCGTACGGGTACCTACGTCAAGCGCGAGGAGCGGGCCGTGGTCCATGCGGACGCGATAACCCGCCGCCATGCTTCGCTTCGACGTCATCTCCCAAGGCGAGGAGCTCGTGTCGGGCTCCCTCGTCGACACCAACGCCTCGCGCATCTGCGCGGCCCTCGGCGCGCTCGGTCTCGTCCCCGGACGCATCTCGTGCGTGGGCGACGAGCGCGACGCGATCCGCGACGTGCTGCAAGAGGCCGCTTCGCGAAGCGCCGTCGTGATCTGCACCGGCGGCCTCGGGCCGACCTCCGACGATTTGACGGCGGAGGCCGTCGCCGAGGCGTTCGGCCGCACCTTGTTCGAGGATCCCGTCGCGCTCGCCCAAATCGAGGCACGCTACGCAGCGCGCCGGCGTCCGATGCCTCCGGTGAACCGAAAGCAGGCCCGGATGCCGACCGGGGGAGCGGTGCTGGAGAACCACCTCGGAACCGCGCCAGGCTTCCTGGTGGAGGAACAGGGCACGCTCCTGTTCTTCCTGCCGGGCCCTCCCTTTGAGATGCAGCCGATGCTCGAGGCGCACGTCCTGCCGCGCGTCCGAGCGCGGTTCGCGCTCCCGCCGCGTCGCACGGTCACGCTGCGCTGCGTCGGACTTCCCGAGAGCGTCGCGGCCGAGCGCATGGACGGCTTCGCACGTCCGGGAGTGACGCTCGGCTACCGGGCAGCGCTCCCCGAGGTCCACGTGAAGCTGCACGTCGACCCCGAAGCCGACGTCGAAGCCCTCGTCCGCGAGGCACGGGCACGCCTGGGCGACGCCGTGTTCGGCGTGGACTGCGGTACCCTCGCCGAGGTCGTCGGCGAGCTGCTTCACACGCGAGGCGAGACAGTCGCTGTCGCCGAGAGCTGTACGGCGGGCCGAATCGGCGCCGCGCTGACCGCCGCGGCAGGCGCATCCGCCTACTTTGTGGGCGGGGCGCTCGTGTACAGCAACGCGGAGAAGGTTCGTCAGTGCGGCGTGCCCGTCGAGATCCTGGAGACGCACGGAGCCGTCAGCGAGGCGACGGCGCGCATCCTCGCCGAGGGCATCCGCGCCCGCACCGGCGCGACCTGGGGCGTGGCCGTCACGGGCATCGCCGGCCCCGGCGGCGGAAGCACGGAGAAGCCCGTGGGCACGGTGCATCTCGCCGTGGCGAGCGCCTCGACCACGGTGCACCGCCGCATCCACGCGCCATTCGACCGAAAGAGGGTGATGGACGCGAGCGTCGGAGCCGCGCTCGATCTGCTCCGCCGGGCGCTCCTGAGCCACGCGAGCGACACGACGGTCTGAACACAACATTTTCAAGTGGACAATTTTTGGGCGCAGCCCGCTTGCACCCGTACAGCCACGTGCTACATCATGGGTGTCGGAAACCTCAACCTCACGGAGTCCCCCATGTCCATCGATCCCGATCGCGCCAAGGCCCTCGAAGCTGCCGTTGCCTCCATCGAGCGCCAGTACGGCAAGGGCTCGATCATGCGCATGGGCGCGCACGAGCACGTCGCCATCGCCTCGATCTCCACGGGCAGCATCGGCCTAGACCTCGCGCTCGGCGTCAACGGCGTGCCTCGCGGTCGTGTCATCGAGATCTACGGCCCGGAGTCGAGCGGAAAGACGACGCTCACGCTGCACCTCATCTCCGAGGCCCAGAAGCGCGGCGGCGTATGCGCCTTCATCGACGCCGAGCACGCGCTCGACGTGAACTACGCGCGCGCGCTCGGCGTCAAGGTCGACGAGCTCCTCATCTCCCAGCCCGACACGGGTGAGCAGGCGCTCGAGATCGCCGACACGCTCGTTCGCTCCGGCGCGCTCGACGTCGTCGTCGTCGACTCGGTCGCGGCGCTCGTCCCCAAGGCCGAGCTCGACGGCGACATGGGCGATGTGCAGCCCGGCGCGCAGGCCCGCCTCATGAGCCAGGCGCTCCGCAAGCTGACGGCGAGCATCCACAAGTCGAACACCTGCATGGTGTTCATCAACCAGGTGCGCATGAAGATCGGCGTCATGTTCGGCTCGCCGGAGACCACGACCGGCGGAAACGCTCTCAAATTCTACTCGTCGGTGCGCCTCGACATCCGTCGAATCGGCAGCATCAAGGTCGGTGAGGAGACGGTCGGCAACCGCACCCGTGTGAAGGTCGTCAAGAACAAGCTTGCGCCGCCCTTCCGCCAGGTGGAGTTCGACATCATCTACGGCCGCGGCGTGAACCTCGAAGGCGAGCTCATCGACATCGGTGTGGATCTCGGGCTGGTTCGCAAGTCCGGATCGTGGTTCGCCTACGGTGACGAGCGCATCGGTCAGGGCCGCGAAAAGGCAATGACCTACATCGCCGAGCACCCGGAGATGCGTGAACGTCTGCGCGCGGAGATTCTTGGCCGTGGCGAGAGCGCGGTCGCGGTCGTCGCGCCGACGACGCAGGCCGAGGCCTGAACGACGCGAGTCACCTGATGGACGCTGCGCTGCCTGAAGGTCTCGCCGCCCGGCTGTGCTCGCGACTGCGCGCGCACGGTCCCGTGGCATGGCTGGACGCTCCAGCCTTGTTGCGTCCTCGAGCCGTCCGCGGCGCGCCCCACGGCGCTCCGAACGCCGCCGCGGGCCAAGACGACGCGCGTCCCAGCATGGACGCGCCAGCATCGGGCGGGGGGCGACGCGCAACGCACGACGCTCCCTTCAGTGTGCTGCTCCTCCTCGACGAACCACGTGAGGAAACGGAGACATCGTGGCGCGCGGGAGCGCGCACCGCGCTCTCTTTAGAACCCGACCCACGAAGCCCGTTGCTCGGTGCGCGGATCGGCTGGTTCGCCTACGAGGCCGGCGCGTGGTTCACGCCGATGCCGGCCCCGGTAGCAGAGGTGCTGGTTCCGAGGGCGTGGTCCGCGCGCGTCGTGGCGTGCGTCCCCGTCGCTGGACCGACCTCGGTGCCCGGAAGGTGTGATGACGCACGCACCTGTCCGGTCGTGGCGCTCGACGAGGACGTCGCGCGAATGATCCGTGCGGTCTTGGCAAACCTGCTGTCGGAGACGGCGACCGAGGAGCCCGCGGACCCTACGGTTCCTGTGGGGATCGACACCGTGAAGGAGCACCCGGAAGCGCAGGACGTGTCCCTCACCCCGCGCGAAGACCATCACGGCGACGAAGCGCGCAGGGCGTACGAAGCGGGTGTCAACACGGTCCTCGCGCACCTGCGGGCTGGGGACTGCTACCAGGTGAACCTCGCACGGCACGTTGACATCCCTGGCTGTGACGAAGCCGGCGCCCTGCGCGCGTGGCGAGCCTTGCGTGCGCGAAACGCCGCTCGACGCGGCCTGCTCCTGCTGACCGAGCACGGCGCCGTCGTGTGCAACTCCCCGGAGTTGCTGCTCGAGGTTCGCGGACGGCGCATGCTCTCCGTGCCGATCAAGGGAACCGCTCCACGGGAAGCCCATCGCGCCGAGCGCCTCCTACGGGATGGCAAGGAGCGCGCCGAGCTGCGGATGATCGTGGATCTCGTGCGCGCTGACTTCGGACGCGTGGCTCGCCCGGGCACCGTCCAGACCGCACGGAGGCGGGTCGGCCCCGTGGGACACGTGCTTCACGCGATGCAGCGCGTGACCGCCACGCTCGACGACGGCCTCGACGCGACGGACGCCTTCGCAGCCGTGTTTCCTGCGGGCAGCGTCACCGGTGCCCCGCGGATGCGGGCGATGGAGGTCCTGCACCCGCTCGAACGCGCGCCGCGCGGCGTGTACTGCGGCAGCCTCGGCATGTGGCTTCCCGGCGGCGATGCGTGGTGGAACGTCGCCATACGTACGTTCACGGTCGCGCAGGGACGTGCCAGGGTGCACGTCGGCGCGGGCATCGTCATCGGGAGCGCTCCGCCACGCGAGTTCGACGAGACGACGCTGAAGGCGGCGCGCATGCTGGAGGTGCTCACGTGATCGGACGCGGGCTCTACGGCATGCTCGACACAGGCGTCCTTGTCGATGACGCCGCCGTGGTCGACGGAGCACGCGTGCTGGCACGCAAGGGCGTGCGCACGATCCAGCTGCGCGCCAAGCAGCTTGGCACAATCGAGCGCACCTCCCTCGGCGAGAAGGTGCTCGCCCAGCTGGCGCCGGGTACCTGGCTGTTCGTGAACGACGACGTGGCCGCAGCGCGGGCGATCGCCGCGAAGGCGCCGTCGAACCTGACGATCGGCGTACACCTCGGCCAAGACGATGGGCCCGCGCCGCTGGATCTGCCCGTGGGACGTTCGACCCACACCCTCGAGCACGTTCACGCCGCGACGGGGGTGGTGTACATCGGCTTCGGTCCCGTGTTCGGCACCCAGTCGAAGGTCACCACGTGGACAAACCGTGGCGTCGATGCGCTGCGTGAGGCGGTTCGTCATGCGCGTGTCCCCGTCGTGGCGATTGGCGGCATCTCCGCTGCCAACGTTCACGAGGTGCGCGCCGCAGGCGCCCATGCCTGGGCCGTCATCGGAGGCGTGTGGCGCGCCGACGATCCTGCCGCGGCGATCGACGCGCTCCACCGCTGACCCCCTTCGCCAGCAACGGGCGGGCCCGCCCGCCATGGGCTCAGCCGACAGTGACGCCGTGCAGCACGTCGGCCACTGCATGAAGCATGGCCGCGAGCCCGCCATGGCCAACGCTGATGGCGCGCGGGTGGAGCGACGAAGCCTCCTCAGGTGCATCCGGGCAACGCCAGAGCACCACCAGATCCGCTGGGTCGCGCGCTTCAATCGCGGAGGCGTTGACGCAGGTGCGCACCGCGATCCCGTGGGGCATGCCCGTCGCAAGTTGGCGGCGCTCGTACGCGCGACCACCCGCGATCAGGATCTCGCGGCGTCCACCGTCTGCACGCGGCCCTTGCGCGAGGATCTCACCCGCGAGGCGCGCCATCGCGCGACGAACGACCGGCGGGGCCTCGCTCCGGTCAGACGGAACCTTGACGCCTACGGTCCCCGCGGGTGCAGCGTCGTCGGGGCCGAGCAGGATCACCCGCTCGTCCAGGAAGGCCTCGACCTCGTCCGGACGTGCGAGCGTGAAGGCCCGAAGGAGCTCGCCGTGACGACCTGCTTCGTGAAGCGCGTTGAGCAACAACCACGCCTCGTCCTCGCCGCGGAGCCCTCGCTGCTCGAAGGCGGCGTACGCGCTGCAAGGGGGCGGCCGAGCGTCAAGCTCGGCCAGGCGAACCCGCGCCTCCGCGAGCTCCCGCTCCAAGGTCGGGAGCACCTCCGTCCGCCGCATCGCGTCGGCAAGCGCGGAAGACAGGATCTTCGCACGCTCCATCCCCTGCGCCGTTTCAGCGCGTGCCGCAGCCAAATCACGTTGGCAGGCCTGGAGCGTCGCGGTGGTGTCGCGGTGAGCGTCAGCCTCACGGTTCGTGCGGGCCTCCAGCTCGGAGATGCGATGCTGCGCGGCCGCGAGCGCCTGCTCCAGGCCTTTGAGGTATCCAACGGGCGGCACCGGCGTGGGCGGCAACACGACCGGCGTGGGCGCACGGTCCCGAAGTTGCCGGCGTGCGTCCCTGAGGTCGGCCTCGAGTCGCTCGGTCTTCACGCGTAGGGCGTCGATCTCAAGCGTACCGACGACCTCGTGCAACGTCGTGCCCATCGCCTTCTGAGGGAGACCCCCCAAAGGCGGGAGAGGTGGGGCAAGGCGCGCGACCGGCTCAGCGTTGAGACGAGGCGCAGCGGGCGGCGCGCGTACACCTGACGCTGTACGGGTCGTGCCCTGAGGTGCCTGGAGCGCCCTGACGCCTGCGTCGCGCATGAGATCTTCAAACGCGACGAGGGTCTCCTCGTCGACGGTCGGTGGGCGAATCGCCTGTCCGAACGCCTCGCGCACATCGCCGTCGATGTCGGCCCCGCGCGGCGTCCCTTGCGCCTTGGCCACGCGTAGCGGCGCTGAGACCGGCGCGTTGACATGCGACGCTGCATTGCGACGAAGTTCGAGCTCCACCATCTTCGCAGCGTCGTCCGTCACGTGCTGATCGGCGCGTTTGAACGTGCCACGACCAAGTGAGTGCAACGCGGAGAGGACGGCCCCGACGGGCACCCCTAAACGCTGAGCGAGCTTGTCGATCCGCACAGCCCCGCTCATATCCGGGTCGAGCGCAGCGGTCGCGCCCTCATTCGCCTGCTGCGCGTAGAACCTCATCGAGCGCCGGCGAGAGCCCTGCGGCGCGCGGTCGCGCGAGCCGCGCGAGTTCCCGCGCCAGCGGCAGGTCATCTTCGTTGACCGCGTCAACCGCGACAGCGTAGAGGGCATACACCGCGGCAGCCTCGTCGGGTGCGAACGCAAACGCGGTGCGCGCGTGCCGAGCGCGCTCGACCAACGGCCCCTTTCGCTCCGCGATCGCCCCGTGACAACGCGCTGCGATCTCCATGTAGCCCTCGGATTCGGCCTTTCGAGCGCACTCGGTCAGGCGCGGCGCCGGGTCGGCCGTGCCCACCTTGTGGGTCGCCAGGGCCGCCGCCGCGTACGTCCGGAGAAAGAGTTCGTCGTCACCAAGGTTCGCCACCTCCCGTGCGAGCTGTTGCCAAGCGTCAAGCGCCTTGACCGTCGGCATGCCGACGAGCGCGTTGTACTGGGCCCACCCCGAAGCACGCGCCGCGCGTTGAGCGTAGGCCGCCTCCCCCAGGCGTTCAAAGGCCGCCCTGGACGCCTCGAACTTCGCTTTCGCGCCGTTCCAGTCCCGCGCGTCGTACGCCGTGCGGCCGGCGTCGTAAGCTGAGAACGCGCCACGGACGTCTCGTTCCCGCGTGACGAGCGCGTCCAGACCGCCCGCTGCAGCGCGGTCGGCGGCGCTCGCGTCGTCGCCGGCCTCCACAAGCAGCCGGGCGGCGTCCTCGCGCGCGATCCGCACCACGGTTTCCGCGCGCTCGCCCGCCACGCCCCGCGCCGACTGTGCCGCGCGCGCAAAGTGCTCGAGCGCGACATCCGTTTTGTGGGCGCGCGCTGCGGCCAGCCCCCGCGCCATGCGCACGTGAGCCGGACCCAGCGGCTCCCCCGCCTTGGCGAACAACGCCTCCGTGCGTGTGGCCCAGACCTGCGCCCGTGGCGTGTCGGACACCTCCCACGCCGCCACCGCCAGGGTTCCTGCGCGCGCCGCGTCCATGAACCTGGACTGCCCTTCGTACCAGGCCACCGCCCGCGACAAGGCCGTCTCCGCCGTAGCCGTGTCACCCCGGAGACCGGCAATGGCACCGCCGAGCTCGGCCTGACGCGCCACCCCGGCTGCGTACTGGATCTGCCCCAGCACCGCGCCCACCGCCCGCTGCTCCGCCTCCGCGCCGGCCGCATCCTCGAGCCTCGCGAGCGCCATGCCGAGCTCCGTACGCGCGTCCACCTCGACGACCTTGTAGCCGCCACGCCGCGCCTGCTCCGCGGCGGCGCGGAAGGCGTCGATGGCCAGAGGTGCCTTTCCCGCGATGCTGTGAACGATCCCGAGGCTGGCCTGGGCGATGGCGACCTCGCGCGCCAGCCCCGCAGCCCTCGCTGCCGTGACGGCCTCCTCGAGCCGACGGGTCGCCTGCGTGAGGCGACCCTCAGCACGGTCGACCGACGCCTGCGCAAGCGAGGCGGCCACCTGCGTCCGCGGTGTCGTCGCCGTCGACGCGAGCTTCTGCGCCGTGGCCTTTGCCCCGGAAAGATCTCCGCGCGCGAGGGCGCGACCCACGCCCGCGTCGGTACCCTCGAGCGCCGCGAGCGAGACCTTGGCCCCCTCAAGCGCCGCCGCCAGGGCGGGCTGACCCGCCGTCAACGGCGTCGCCTCGGCGATGGCGGCTTTGGCTCCAGCGGCATCACCGCCATCGGCGCACGCCAGCGCGATGTTGACGAGTACACGGGCGCGCCATGGGCCGCTGGCCTTCTGGAGCGCCTCTCGTAGTCGCTTGAGCCCATCGTCGCGAGCGCCGCCGTCCACGAGGGCGACGCCAAGCACGTTGAGCGCGGCGACGTCCCCCGGCGCCAGAGCCAGCGCCTTCTCCGCGGCGATCCGCGCGTTGTTCACGGACCCACCTTCGTAGTGCGCGATGGCCTCGGCGATGCGCGCCACGGAACCGCCGCCAGCCTCCGCCAATGCGCCCCACGCGGAGGCAGCCTCCTCGTACCGACCCGCCGCGAGGGCATGACGCGCCAGCGTCACGGCGTCGTCCGAGTTCGCGGAGATCTCGATGGCGTCGAGTCCGACGTCACCGGCGTAGGTCGGCGGGAAGCAGTGGAGGATCAACGCGAGGATCATGTCCCATCCTACCGCGCCCGACCCTCGCACGTTGTCAACGTCCCGTCACCAAAAACGAAGAGGGGCCGGCGCAGGCCGACCCCTCCACCACCGACGAAGCTCAGTGGGCGGAGGCCACCAGCGCCTTGACGCTCTCCGTTGCGAGCCCGAGAACCGGGCCGGGCATCAGGCCGAGGAGAAGCACCAGAGCGGTACACACGCCGAGGGTGAAGGTCGCCCAACGGCCCGGCGCCGCGTGCGCGTGGCCCTCGTGCATGTACATGACGACGAGCGGACGGAGGTAGTAGTACATGCCCGCCGCCGCGCCGAGCGCACCCACCACGGCGAGGCCGACGTGACCCGACTGGATCACGCTCGCGAATAGGTAGAACTTGCCCACGAAGCCAATCGTCGGCGGGATGCCGGCGAGGGAGAGGAGGCACACCGCGAGGCCAGCGGCCAGCCAGGGCTGGGACTTGCCCAGGCCCGCGAGGCTGCTCACCGCGGTGTCGTCGTTGCCGTCCTTCGTGAACATGCTCAGCACCGCCCAGGTGCCTGCGTTCATGAGCGTGTAGGCGAGCGCATAGAAGAGCACACCACCACCGGCCTCGGCGCCCACTCCGCCCACGGCGACGAGCGCCATGAGCAGGTAGCCTGCATGTGCGATGGAGCTGTAAGCCAGCATGCGCTTGAGATCCGTCTGGACAAGGGCACCGACGTTGCCGACGACCATCGTGAGCGCCGACATGGCCCACAGGGCGTTCGTGAACGCGCCGTGGTCCCCGGTCACGGCCACGACGAAGCGCAGGAACGCGGCGAAGCTCGCCGCCTTCACGCCGCTGCTCATGAGCGAGCTCACGGAGGTCGGCGCGCCCTCGTAAACGTCAGGGGTCCAGAGGTGGAACGGCGCGGAGGCGACCTTGAAGCCGAAGCCCGTGAGGATCAGCGCGCCACCGATGGCCGCGAGCTTGCTCTCCGTGCCGCCGAGCTCCCCGTGGAGCGCGGTGGCGATGGCCCCGAGGTCCGTCGTGTGGAAGGCGCCGTACGTCATCGCGATGCCGTAGAGCATCAGACCCGAGGAAAACGCCCCGAGGATGAAGTACTTGAAGCCGCTCTCGACGCTCTTCGGGTCGGCGCGCT
>JACCDX010379505.1_pt1 | contig 11418 bp, 13 predicted proteins | sample 7449681 | NCBI WGS metagenome assembly JACCDX01 (sample SAMN15323450, study PRJNA562643) | freshwater metagenome | isolation source: river surface water | place: USA:Blue River Watershed | collected 2017-08-18 | reverse complement strand
TGTCTGAAGAAATCAATGCTATGCGTAAGGCGGCTGGTCTGCCCGTAGTCGAAGGTCGTATCTTAGACGAATCAGGAGAAACACTTGAACACATTTTAGATCGATTCAAGAACGAAGTAAAACGATTCGAAGCTGGTGAAGATCTAGACAACGACTTGTACGATGCATTGTTTGACTACTATGCCAGCAGCGGTGAAATGCCGTACGGTACAATGAAAGCTAGAACCGGTGATCCGTTTGAGTGGATTAGTCAGCGTTTGGATCAAGAACTAGGCGGCCTGGGCATGCGTGACATGGCAGCAGAAGCCGATGTGCTCAATACATTTGAAGTTATGAGCGGCTTTGATGCACCCACAGTGGAATCTACCTGCAATCAAACCATGGAAGGCGAGTACTGCCCAGAACACGGTTTGGCAGAGTGCAGTGGCATGTATGAAACAGGCACAGTGGCCGGCAGTGTAGCACCAGTTATGGGCGAAGGCAACATGGATGATGCCATTAACTACAATGGCTCTATCACAGGCAGCTACTACGAGTCAAAAGAAAGCGATTCGCTTTTGGCAAGAATAAAATCACTGGCTTTGCTCAAATGATATAAATAAACATTGACACAGTAGACAAAGGCGCATATACTACTACAGTGTTTGCGCTTTTTCTTTTGTGGCACAGGCAACATTAGATCTAAGTAATTAGATAGGCAACATACATAGGCAACTTAAAGGAGAATATACTATGGCATCATTAGCAGAAATCAGAGCACGACTACAGGCAGCAGAATCAAAACAAGGTGGGCAATCCACCGGCGGAGACAATTCAATTTATCCGCATTGGAACATGGAAGAAGGCCAAAGCGCCACACTACGCTTCCTCCCTGACGGAAACTCTAAAAACACTTTCTTTTGGCAAGAACGAGCGATGATTCGTTTGCCCTTCAATGGCATCAAAGGAGAGATGGACTCCAAGCAAGTTATGGTACAAGTACCTTGCATGGAAATGTGGAACGAAGCCTGCCCAATCTTGGCAGAAGTCCGCACATGGTTCAAAGACAAATCACTTGAAGACATGGGTCGTAAGTACTGGAAGAAACGCTCATACATCTTCCAAGGTTTCGTCCGCGAAAACCCACTGAGCGACGACAAGACGCCAGAAAACCCAATTCGCCGATTCATCATCGGCCCACAAATCTTTACAACTATCAAGGGTGCTTTGATGGATCCCGAGTTGGAAGAATTGCCAACTGACTACTTGCGTGGTCTGGACTTCCGCATCACCAAAGGTAGCAAAGGTGGCTTTGCTGACTACAACGGCTCTAAGTGGGCACGTAAAGAGTCTGCACTGACCGAAGCAGAACAAGCCGCAGTTGATGCACATGGCTTGTATGACTTGAGCACATTCTTGCCCAAGAAGCCAGGCGAAGTCGAGTTGAAGGTTATCAAAGAGATGTTCGAAGCATCAGTTGATGGACAGCCTTACGACACAGAACGCTGGGGTGCATACTTCCGTCCTGCGGGTGTGCAAGCACCTGCTGGTTCAAGCACAGCATCGAGCGATGACGAAGACACACCCAAGGCAGCACCTGCTACCGCTAACTTTGGTCAAATGACCACAGCGGCACCAGTGGCAACGCCAAAGGCCGAGACACCTGCTTGGGAAGACGAAGAACCGGCAACAGCATCTGCTCCGGTAGCAGCCGCAAAGCCAGCGCAAAAGGCCGAAGACATTTTGGCTATGATCCGCGCTAGACAAGCAAAATAATCTGGCACTACACACGGGGAAACCCGTGTGTCTCTTTCTTTATACATGGGTGAACTATGGGTAAACCATTTGACGTATCAAAATTCCGTAAGGAAATTACAAAAAGCATTGACGGCCTAAGCATTGGCTTCAACGATCCAACTGATTGGATCTCAACAGGCAACTATGCCTTGAATTATTTGATCAGCGGCGACTTTAATCGTGGTATTCCACTGGGCAAAGTAACTGTGTTCGCTGGCGACTCTGGTGCAGGTAAATCATACATCTGCTCCGGCAACATTATCAAACACGCACAAGAACAAGGTATCTTTGTGGTGCTGATTGACTCAGAAAACGCTCTGGATGAAGACTGGCTCAAAGCACTGGGAGTAGACACCAGTGACTCAAAACTTCTTAAATTGAGCATGGCCATGATTGATGACGTAGCAAAGACTATTTCAACATTCATGAGTGATTACAAATCTCTACCTGACGGAGAACGGCCAAAGGTTCTCTTTGTTATCGACTCTTTGGGAATGTTGCTGACACCTACGGACATCAACCAGTTTGATAGCGGTGATCTTAAAGGCGACTTGGGACGAAAACCCAAAGCTCTCACTGCCCTAGTACGGAACTGTGTAAACATGTTTGGCAGTTACAACGTAGGTTTGGTATGTACTAACCACACATACGCAAGTCAGGACATGTTTGATCCAGACGACAAGATCAGTGGCGGCCAAGGTTTCATTTACGCTAGTTCTATTGTAGTTGCTATGAAGAAGATGAAACTCAAAGAAGACGAAGACGGTAACAAAGTCTCAGAAGTAAACGGTATTCGTGCAGGCTGTAAGGTCATGAAAACACGCTATGCAAAACCTTTTGAAGGTGTGCAAGTTAAGATTCCTTACACAACAGGTATGAGCCCTTATTCTGGTCTTGTGGACTTGATTGAAAAGAAGAACTTGCTCAAGCGTGAAGGCAACAGCTTGGTGTTTACCACCAGTGAAGGTGAAATCATCAAGAAGTTTCGCAAGGCCTGGGAAAAGAACGACGACGGCTGCTTGGACAAGGTCATGGAAGATTTTAAAAATCAGAAGGCAGAGGTAAGTACCGTTGAGGAGGATGCTGAATGAGCGAAGCAATAGCAGCGGAAATTTGGGGAGAACTCAAACGTTATGTAAACACAGTGGATCGTGCTGAAGCCGCAGAAACTGTAGTTCAAATCTTAATGGACAATGACTCGGACGTGGAAGACATTCGTGATGCCTTCAAAGGCGACTCAGACATTAAACGTGCTCTAACCTCGTATCTTGATAATGACAATGATTATTCAGAAGAGGAAGAAGACCCCGAAGATGAAGATTACGACGAAGACGAAGACTGGGAAAATTAATGTCTACAAAATGGTTTCCTATCAAAACGGAAACAGCTTGCCAACTCAAATGGAATTGGAGCACCATTAGATTACACGAAGGCACAACAAACAGTTGCCATCGAGTAAATGTAGACATTGTCACGCCGGAATCGTTTGCAACATTTCACAACACTCCTAAAAAGTTACTTGACCGTGCATTAATGTTGCAAGGCCAGTGGCCCGAAGGAGGTTGTGAATATTGTCGTAGCATCGAACAATCTGGCGGAGTCAGCGATCGTTTGACACACCTGCAAATACCCAACTTAGTGCCAGTTGAGTTAGAAGCAGACCCCAGCGCAATCACAGTAAGTCCAAAAATATTAGAAATTTATTTCAACAATGTCTGCAACTTATCGTGTGTGTATTGTTGGGATGGATTCAGTAGCAAAATAGAACAAGAAAATATCAAGTTTGGAAAATTTGATCATGCCGGCGTAGTAATTGAAAACAGATCTAGGCAAGCAAACTTAAAAGAACTAACTGCGGCATTTTGGGATTGGTTTGAAAAGAATTGCCAATCGCTTGGCAGATTGCATGTGTTAGGCGGCGAGCCATTTTATCAAACCGATTTTTATAAATGTTTAGATTTCTTTGATTCTACACCGTGTCCAAATCTTGAGTTCAATGTTGTTAGCAACATGATGATATCTTCTGACAAGTTTCGGACAATCATCGAACGATTAAAAAAATTAGTGGGCTCTAAAAAAATCAAAAGATTTGATCTAACTGCAAGCATTGACAGTTTTGGTGCAGCTCAAGAATATGTTAGATATGGTCTCGATTTGAATCAATGGCGTGCAAATTTTGATTATGCAGCCGAACAGAAATGGATTACATTGAACGTTAATCAAACATTGACTGCTTTGGTTTTGAAAGAAGTTCCGGCGTTACTACAATATGTAAACAATCACAGACAACAGAGACCGATTGGACATTATTTTAGTCTACCAGTGTTTACGCATGATTTCCTTCACCCAGAAGTATTTGGTGCTGGATACTTTGATACAGAATTTGAAAAAATTTTAGAGCTCATGCCCGGGGATCAACAACGAGAATACATGCAAGGCATAAACATGAAATTGTCAACATCGGTCTACAATGCATCGGCCATTAGAAGACTGGCTGTATTTTTAGATGAAATTGATCGTAGAAGAAATTTAAATTGGCGCCAGGCATTCCCTTGGTTAGTAAAGGAAGTTGACAATGTGGTATAGTAAGATTACATCTTCGTTAGATTCGTTGCCTGACTTTATCGCGCACTACGAGCGAGAATTAGATGATGCCAAGAAGGATTGTAAAATTGGTGGCATAATTGAAAAAAATATCAGTGCTTTGCCTGGTATTACAGAGCATCGTTTTAATCAATTGCAAGAGATAGAAGCGGTGCTTAACTATCTTAATATTCAGTTGCGTAAGATTCGTCGTAGACATTTCCAAAAATACTTGGAAGGTTATGCTCGTGCGTTGACCAGTAGAGATGCCGAAAAGTACGTGGATGGCGAGGACGAAGTAATTGACTATGAAACTATCATCAACGAAGTAGCATACTTGCGTAATCGTTGGCTGGGTATTCTCAAAGGTCTGGATACCAAGCAATGGCAAATGGGCCATGTGGTTCGCCTAAGAACCGCTGGCATGGAAGATATTCAAGTGTGACCTGTTGCGGGTGATACATACTAACATGAAGAAAACTGCTTTTATTACAGGCATGACCGGCCAAGACGGTCCGTATCTTGCCAAATATTTGATTGAAAAAGGCTACCATGTTTATGGACTAGTCAAACGCTATTCAAATCCCAATTTAGAAAATATCAAATGGTTGGGAATCGAAAACGACATTGAGCTCATCACTGGTGACATCACCGATGAGAACAACATGAATCACATCATGCAAAGTGTAAAGCCACAGGAAGTTTACAATCTGGCCGCACAGAGTTTTGTTGGCATCAGTTGGGAATTAAACAAGCTCACAACCGAAGTCAATTGCATGGGCCCGTTGAACTTGCTCAACGCAATTCGTCAACACAATCCCAATGCACGTTTCTATCAGGCATCCACATCAGAAATGTTTGGCAACGCCACTGAGCCGGGCTTGCAAGGAGAGACAACGCCATTTCGTCCACGAAGCCCATATGGTGTAAGCAAGTTATATTCACACTGGATGACCATAAACTTCCGTGAAAGTTACAGCCTATATGCTTGTTCAGGCATATTGTTCAATCATGAAAGCCCGTTGCGAGGCCGTGAATTTGTGACTCGCAAGGTCACAGATGCAGTGGCACGTATCAAACTAGGCCTAGCAGATTCAGTTACCCTGGGTAACTTGGACAGTGCTCGTGACTGGGGTTTTGCCGGCGACTTTGTGGAAGCCATGTGGTTGATGTTGCAACAAGACAAGGCCAGTGACTATGTGATTGCCACAGGACAGCAACACACCATTGGTGACTTGTGCCGTGTGGCATTTGAACACGTGGGCATTGCAGAATGGCAACACTTGGTCAAGAGCGATCCTAGATTCAAACGTCCCGCTGAACTCTACAGTTTGTGCGGTGACTCAAGTCGTGCAAGAGAGTTATTGGGTTGGAAACCACGCACAGATTTTGAAACCATGATCCGTGACATGGTTGATGCTGATATCAAAAGACTAAGCGTGTAAACGGCAAGCCAGATCGGATCTCCTCCACAGTCCACTCAGTGTGTGCCAGTTGTTCTAGCCATGCTGTACGATCAGGACGTGGAGGATTTTCTATTTGTGCGAGATCCCAGTTGGCAATAGTGCTGGCCAAACTTTCAGGACCAACAAATGCTGGAACACCTGCAATCAATGCCTGCGGTCCTGGACCTGAATTCCAGTTCAGCACACAATGTGCAGTACTCAGCACTCGATCAAAGTCAAAGTCGTCATAGGTGCCTTGTGTCATTTGAGGTTTGTCAATCAAACAGCCCTGGGGCGTGGGGCAGGTGCCACGTGGGTGCGGGCGCACTATGATAGGACGGTCGCTGTGTTGTTTGATTTGTTTTACAACGTTGGCTAGCCATGCATTTACGCCGGGCAATCCTGCCCATTGCTGACTGTCGTGACGTTGCATGGCTATCACAATGTTTGAACCTGATCGCCAGGGCCGCAAACTCAAGCCCAGTGCAGCCGCACGATTGGGCATAAGGTTGTCAAAGTTGTAACTGCCAATGCCAGTGCCGTTGAGGCCAATCTTCCAAGTGCGCCCTCGCTGTATCATACCAACTTCGGCCACAATCACTGGCTTGCCCTGACGCTGAAATGCATCGTAAACTTCTTGATTGGGACGCATACGCCCGGTCCACAGCATACTCCATATCACAGCCGCATCGGCTGTGGTGTCGTGATAGGTTACTGTGTGTCCCTGTGACACAAGTCCTTGAGCAATGGCTTGAAAAACTGGCACTGAATTTTTAGCACCAAAATTATTAAACAGACTGATCTTCATTGTGATTAAATAGTTATATATGCACAAAATAAACTCACACTGGTATTCGCCCGAACCGCCCAATGGTTTTTTCAGCGAACGCCTGCAGGATGTTGTGGACGTACACTACCAGCAACGATATCGGTACTATGTGTATCAGAACATACCACGTAAACGAACCATGATTGACATTGGTGCCAACATTGGCATCTTTGCCCGACCTTCAGCAGAACTGTTTGAGCGTGTGATATGTTTTGAGCCAGTGCGCAAAAATTTTGAAGTTCTGGAGCGCAATTTGGAAAACTACAACAATGTAGAACTTTACAATGTGGGCATCAGCAATCATCCACAAACGGCCAAGTTCAGCATGAAGACGCTCAAGTGTGGACAAAGTCAACAGGTTGATGAATTCTCTGCTGACCCTGAATACGAAAACTTTGAGTGCGAACTTGTTACCTTGGACCAATACAATTTTGACTGTGTGGATTGGATCAAAATTGATGTGGAAGGATTTGAAGATGCTGTGTTAGAAGGCAGTCGCGAAACAATCCGCCGCAACAGACCCTGGTTGTTGTTAGAGGACAACGGCAAACGAGAGCAACATCAACAATGGTTAAATGACTTGTGTGGTCCGTACGAGCCTGCACCAGTCAAAAGCAAAACAAACACAATATGGATACCAAAATGAAATACGCAGTTGTCACAACATTCAATGCCAGCGGTTACGAACGCTATGCCAGTCGCATGATTGATACATTCTTACAGAACTGGCCCCAAGAAATTGACCTGTACGTTTATACTGAAGACTGTGCAATACGTCAAAGCGCACCCAATCTGCATGTGAGAGATCTGCATGCTGTGAGTCCAGAAATAGTGGCTTTTAAACAACGCTGGGGCGACGATCCCAGAGCACGAGGCCTAGTTGCCACAGGTCCTGTGGATCGCAAAGGCAAAGCACCTGGGCTTGGATTCCGTTGGGACGCCATACGATTCAGTCACAAAGCCTATTCGGTGTGTCACTGTGCGGCAAACTGTGATGCTGATGTGTTGTTTTGGATGGATGCAGACATGGTGTGCCACACACCTATCACCACAGAATTTATCAACAGTCAAATGCCCGCCAAGATTGGACTGGCTTATCTGGGTCGAGAACGCAAGTTCAGTGAATGTGGCTTGTATGGTATGAATCTGCGTGATAACATTACACTGAACTGGCTTCGAGAGTTTCAGTTGGCCTATGATTCAGGACGACTAATGACCATGGCTGAGTGGAATGACTGCTGGGTGTTTGACGAAACTCGAAACGAAGTGCAAGCAGCTCATCCCAAATGGCGCCAACTAAACTGGAGTGCAGGATTGATCAAGGGCGAAGGGCATCCACTGATTAACACTGCCTGGGGTGCTTATCTTGATCACCTTAAAGGCAAGCGCAAAGAAACTGGTCGCAGTGCAGTCAAGGATCTTATTCAACCCCGAAGTGAAAGTTACTGGTCTGCTTGATATTCGGCCTTGCTGTGCTTGGCCTTGTAGTGTATAAGGTACTCACCTAGCACTGTGTGTGGCAAAGGTGTTTTGTAAGGTTTGGCAAACCCTTCGCAGAGATCATAAACTGGTGCACCAGCAAGATTGATTGCAGCGCCAAACACATCGTTGTCATAGAATCTACGCAGGTCTGCGTGATCACGTTCAACATAACGTCTACGATACTCGTTTCTAAACTCTTCAAACTTTTCATGACGTGTGTTCACAGCAAACACACCAGTTTCGGGCACAAGCCATGATCCAGGACGGCCTGCTTTGTCTGTGGTATAAGTCACACCCATGTACATGCTGAGATCTTCAGACCGCATACAGTCAAGAATTAACTGTGCTGGCACAGACTTCATTGTGACCACATCAGCGTCCAACCACAAGATCCAATCCGCGGTGCTGTGATACATGGCATGTATTACACTAAATGCTTTTTTGCTGAACTTCTTGACTTGTACACCGTACTCAGTGTCTTGTTGCAGGCGATGATACTCTGGATCTGCTTGTGAGTTGAAATCAATCTGCTTGATTCTTTCATGTTCGGGCAAGGCAAAGCCTTCTACATAGCATGTCAACCGAAACTGTGGATCCCAGTGTTCTAGAAAACTGCTCACGCAATCCTTGCCTATTAGGTCATGGTAACGCTGATCAAAACTGGTAATAATTTCTATCATTTTTCTACAAACTTTCTCATGTGTGCCCAGGCTGTGCCGTTTCTGAGCTCTTGGTGACTCCAATGAAACTGACTGATGCGTTGTATCCATGCGTCTCGATCAGGTGTTATAGGAGTTTCTATCTTGTCCAATCTTGTTTCGGCAATTTCTCGCACTTGACTACGTTCAGGGTCAGTTACAAATACAGGAATGCCTTCTATGGCCGCACCCACTGTGGGGCTTGAATTGTGATTGACCACTGCCCAGCAATTTTTCAAATCTTGTTCTAACGAAGTATCTGGTGCGCTGAGTTCCACATTCAGCAATCTGCGGCCAATGCACAACTTCATCAACCGGTCGCAGTACTTCTTGGCTCGTTTGTCGCCGGGGTGCGCACGGATCCTAATAGGTCGCTTGGTATATCTGCGCAGTTGCATAATGGTTTTCATGGCCCAGTCCAGAACTTCAAAGCCGCCCATGCTCCAGCCACCATCACGTTGCAAGCACAACAAGATGTGATTGCCTTGTGTTCGCCACGGTCTCAGTTGTACATTGAGATTTTGTTGTACGGCCAACCAACGAGCAGGGTCTGGTGCGGTATCACAATAGGTGCCTGTGTTGGGAAACACACCATCAAAACTGTAGCGCAGCCAGTAGCCAGGATTGGTTTTGTCCTTGTACAAAAACAAGTTGCTGTCTGCAATCACAGTACGTCCATTGTAGGCTCGTTGGCCATCTAATATTTGTTGTCTCAGTTGCAGATGTGGGGCAGTCTTTCCATGCTCGTGTACCCAGCCCAAGATCACTGCCACATCACTGGGCTGATAGTTAAAGTCCTCAACAATCACACCTTCGTCGCCGCAGGCTTGTACACCTTGAATAAAAAACTTCAAGGTATTGAGTTTGTCTGTGGCAGCTTTTAGGCTTTCCTCAGAAGTGTACTGTTCTTTTTTGGGCAACGTGGCAATATAACTTACGACTTTCATTGTTCTTGCATCATTCTAAAAGCGGTGCCATCACGCAATTCTCTCACATGGTATTGTCCATAAGCCATGCTGTGGCACCATGCATCCAGCGTGTCTTGGTTTGCCCAGACTGGGCTTTCAATTCGACTCAGATCCTTGCTGGCCACTGGTTCGGCCACGTGACTGGGCGCCAGCACAAATGCTGGTACGCCAGCAAAGATTGACTCTACAGCGGCCACACTGTTGTAGGTTACCAAGGCATGTACATCATTGGCCAGCACTTGGTGCAATGGTGCAGTAGCTATGCGATCAATTCGCTTGGGTGCTCGTTGCCTAACTTCAATGGGACGATCTGTGTATTTTTTCAGTTCTGCAACAGTTTGTTCGACCCATTGTTGCTGATCAATGCCGTAGTACCTGCAGGGTTTTTCGTCGGGTGCTGCCACAATGATTTTTCTACCATACTTTCTTGGCTGTAGCTTGACATCCAATGCTTGCCATCTGTCAGCGGGTCTTGGCACGATTGTTCGGTGTTGTAGGTCATTGCGCACAATGCGATGATACAGTTTGTTGCCCTGGCGGTTGTGTCGGCTGATGTTGTTGCCAACATAGCCAGAATCAACATAGTAAAAATCTTTGCCATCGGCTAGACACTTTTGCATGATCTTGTATTTTAAAATGCCTCGTAACACTGGAGTCATGCCGTCTTGTACTACATCATATTTGTAGTCAAAGAAGTCTGTGTTTGTGGGTTCTTGCCCGGCACTGCTGGCCAGCATGTTGATGTATTCATCTTCACCACCTTTGCTGAGAAAAATAAAGTTGGTCATAAAATATTCCTTTGCTGGCAATATTCGGTTAGTATGCGTTCTCTGTGCCACTCATCACCTTGAGGAGTGGCAGCAAACTCGTGGAAGCATGGAGTGCCCAAGGTATAGTGCAAGAGCTTGGCGGCGGGGTTTGGCCCATATTCATCGGGCAACCAATTCCATTCGGGTGGCAGTTCACCTATACGATCGTCGTCTAACCAGGTAAAACGGTGGAGCTCGGCACCTGTGGATTGTTGCACAAACTCAGGAGTGAGTTTTCGGTTGGGAAAACTGCCACAGTTCCATAGGATAACACTGCTCCAGTTTTTTCTAGGATAGTCTTCATTCTTTGCTCCTAGATATTTTACTGGCATTCGAGTTTTGTAGTCGTGTTTGACCACTAGCACGTCTTTGTAATCGTTTCTAAGGTCCCACAACTCTGCAATGTCGCCTCTCACAATCATATCGCCGTCAATGAAGATTGCCCAACCAGTATATTCTTGCAGGTGCGGCACAAGAAAACGTGTGTAGATAAAGTGATTTGAGCCGTCGGTGTGGGTTTCGTTGTAGTCTCGAAATAGGTTCAAGGCCACAGGGACAATTGCCACGGGCCTGCTGGAATTGCGAATGATAGAATTCACACAAGTATGGTACGCAATGGCTTCCCGTGGGTCATAGCCTACGTATACTGGAATGGCTTTCATCGGCGTTCGATATCTTCTTCAACACAGTTTTTGCCGTATTGTATTTCAATCAGCTTCAAGGGACGATCTGTTTCATTGCACAGCTGGTGCCACTCATTGGTAGAAATAAATGTAGACTCATGCATGGTCATTGAACATTTGATTTCAGCATCTGTTGTGGCAGAGT
>JACCDX010772573.1_pt1 | contig 11419 bp, 9 predicted proteins | sample 7449681 | NCBI WGS metagenome assembly JACCDX01 (sample SAMN15323450, study PRJNA562643) | freshwater metagenome | isolation source: river surface water | place: USA:Blue River Watershed | collected 2017-08-18 | reverse complement strand
GATGTCTCAACTGTTCCCGTCCACCGCCCTGGTGGTGCCCTTCGAGAAACTGCGCATGGCCGATGTGGAAATCGTCGGCGGCAAGAACGCGAGTTTGGGGGAGATGATCTCCCAGTTGCCCAGCGGCGTGCGCGTGCCCACGGGCTTTGCCACCACGGCCCACGCGTTTCGGGAGTTCCTCGCCTTCGGGGGCCTCGCCCAAAAAATCCAGCAACGCCTCGACGCCCTCGACACCGAGGACGTGCGTGCCCTGGCCGAGACCGGCGCGCAAATCCGCGCCTGGGTCGAGGCCCAGCCTTTCCCGGCCGATCTCGAGCAAGCCATTCGCGAGGCTTTCGCCACCTTGAGCGGCGGCGACGCCAAGGCCTCCTTTGCCGTGCGCTCCTCGGCCACCGCCGAAGACTTGCCCGACGCCTCCTTCGCCGGCCAGCAAGAAACCTTCCTCAACGTGGTGGGCATCGAAGAGGTACTGCACAAGATGAAGGAGGTCTTTGCCTCCCTCTACAACGATCGCGCCATCAGCTACCGCGTGCACAAGGGCTTTGCGCACCATGAGGTGGCGCTCTCGGCGGGCGTGCAGCGCATGGTGCGCTCCGATTTGGGGGCCGCTGGCGTGATGTTCACCATCGATACCGAATCGGGCTTTGAGGACGCTGTCTTCATCACCGCGAGTTATGGCCTGGGCGAGACCGTGGTGCAAGGCGCCGTCAACCCCGATGAGTACTACGTTCACAAACCCATGCTGCGCGCGGGCAAGAAGGCCGTTATCCGACGCAACCTCGGCTCCAAGCTCATCATGATGCGCTTCTCCAGCGACGACGAAAAGAAAGCCAGCGGCAAGCTCGTGCAAACCGTGGACGTGCCCACCGAGCAGCGCAACCGCTACGCTCTGAGCGATGCCGACGTCGAGCAACTCGCCCACTACGCCCTCGTGATCGAGCAGCACTATGGCCGCCCCATGGACATCGAGTGGGGCAAGGACGGTGTGGACGGTCAGCTCTACATCCTCCAAGCGCGTCCCGAGACGGTCAAGAGCCAACAAAAAGGTCAGGCCGAGCTGCGCTACAAACTCAAGGGCCGCGGCGCCGTGCTCGCGGAGGGTCGCGCCATCGGTCAAAAAATCGGCACCGGCCCCGTGCGCTTGGTGCATAACCTCAACGAAATGGACAAAGTCCAGCCCGGTGACGTGCTCGTGACCGACATGACCGACCCCAACTGGGAGCCCGTCATGAAGCGCGCGAGCGCCATCGTCACCAACCGGGGCGGACGCACCTGTCACGCCGCCATCATCGCGCGCGAACTCGGCATTCCTGCCGTGGTCGGTTGCGGCCAGGCCACCGAGCAACTCAAGGACGGTACCTTGGTCACGGTGAGCTGTGCCGAGGGCGACACGGGCTTTATTTACGACGGCCTCTTGGAGACCGAAGTCACCGAAGTGCAGCGCGGTGAGATGCCCCCCATCAAGACCAAGATCATGATGAACGTGGGCAACCCCCAACTCGCCTTCGATTTCGCGCAACTGCCCAACGAAGGCGTGGGACTCGCGCGCCTGGAGTTCATCATCAACAACAACATTGGCGTGCACCCCAAGGCCATCTTGGATTACCCCAACGTCGATGCCGATCTGAAAAAAGCCGTCGAGTCCATCGCGCGGGGGCACGCCTCACCCCGCGCCTTCTATGTGGACAAAGTAGCCGAAGGCGTGGCCACCATTGCGGCAGCCTTCTGGCCCAAGCCCGTCATCGTGCGCCTCTCCGATTTCAAGAGCAACGAGTACCGCAAGCTCATTGGCGGCAGCCGCTACGAGCCTGAGGAAGAAAACCCCATGCTCGGTTTCCGTGGCGCGGCGCGCTACATCAGCGAGGATTTCGGCCAAGCCTTTGCCATGGAGTGCGAAGCCCTGCGCCGTGTGCGCAACGAGATGGGCCTCACCAACGTGCAAATCATGGTGCCTTTTGTGCGCACCTTGGAGCAAGCGCGCAAGGTCACGGAGCTGCTCGCCGGCCAAGGCCTCAAGCGCGGGGAGAACGAACTCAAACTCATCATGATGTGCGAGATTCCGAGCAACGCCATCCTGGCCGAGCGCTTCTTGCAGTACTTCGATGGTTTCTCCATCGGCTCCAACGACCTCACTCAGCTCACCCTCGGGCTAGACCGCGATTCCGGCCTGGAACTTCTTGCCGCTGATTTTGACGAGCGTGATCCGGCCGTCGAGGCCTTGATTGCCATCGCCATCGACGCGTGCTTGGCCCAGGGCAAGTACATCGGCATTTGCGGCCAAGGCCCGAGCGACCACCCCGACTTCGCGCACTGGCTGGCCGATCGGGGCATCAGTTCGATCTCGCTCAACCCCGATAGCGTGATCGACACCTGGAACTCGCTCGCCTAAAGCCCATGGCGCGTTGGCAGGCCCCGCGATCACGGGGCCTTCCCCTAGGGGCGAGTGCTCGTTTTGGTGCTACAAAAGCACCTGTGAAAAAAGCCGCTGCATCCACCCCACCCGCTGCCCGAACTTGGCGCACCCGAACCATGGGGGTGGCGGTGGCCTTGAGCCTCACCTTCGCGGGGCTGTGGCTGGCGTGGTCGCGTCCGCAAGACACGTCGCTGCATTTCTGGCTGGTCGTCCAAGGTCTGCCCCTGAGCTATTGGCTGCTCCTGCTCCTGTGGGGGCCAACCTCGCCTGAGGAACCTGCCGATGAGCCCTAAAGCCTGGCGCTGGCGCGTGGTGCTGCTCACGCTCCTGGCCATCACTGTGCTCACCTTGGTCATGTGGATGGCCGATGCCATGGGGGCTTCACGCACCCTTATCAACGCCTTTTTCCTCGTCGCCTCCATTGCCGGCTACGCCTTGATTGGCATGGTCTGTCGCACCTCCAATTACCCGGATTACTTTGTGGCGGGGCGTCGCATTCCCGCCCCTTTCAATGGCATGGCCACGGCGGCAGACTGGATGTCGGCCGCCTCCTTCATCGGACTCACCGGTCTCTTGCTCTCCGAGGGCTTGCTGGGTAACGGCGAGCACGCCGGGGGCATGGTCTATGTGGTGGGTTGGACGGGCGGCTTTTGTTTGCTCGCGTTTTTGTTCGCCGGGCGCCTCAACGCCTCCGGGGCCATCACCCTGCCGCAATTCCTGAGCCAACGCTTTGACAGCCCCGCTGTGCGGGTGACCGCGGCCTTTGGCGCCATCCTCTGCTCAAGCGTTTACTTGGTGGCGCAAATCTATGGTGTGGGGCTGGTGGCCTCCATGCTCTCGGGGCTGACCTTCGAGCTGGGGGTGTTCATGGCCTTGGGGGGCATCCTCATGTGCTCTTTCCTGGGCGGCATGCGCGCGGTCACCTGGACGCAGGTGGTGCAAAGCGTGGTGATTGTGGTGTCCATGCTCACCCTGGCGGTGGCGGTTTCTTGGAAGACCCAAGGCCACCCCCTGGTCACCCTTGCGGCGGCGCAATCCATGCAATCTCTGCAAGCGCGCGTGCAAGTCATTGAGAACGACCCCGCCGAGCACGCCACCCGCGAAGCCATGCGCATGCGCATCGAGATCCTCGAGCAAAAAATTGCCGATCCCGGCCACGCACGCGACTTGGAGCGCCAGCGTATCGCCCAACAAATTCGCCACGCCCTGGAGCATGAGTTGCCCCTGCGGGAAGTCCAGCGGCTCGAAGCCACGCCCGCCTGGCGTGAGCCCGAGCTCGGGCGCTTGGTGCAACTGTGGGAGCAAGAGCGCGAACAGCTGCGCACCGCCTTGGGTCGGCCCGTGGGCTTCCAAAGCCCCCAAGTGGAGGGCTTTGAGAGCGTGGGCTGGCGCAATTCCATCGCGCTCGTCTTGTGCCTGATTTTGGGCACCGCGGCCTTGCCGCACATTCTCGTGCGCTCCTACACAGCGGCGAGTCCGCGCCAAGCCGAGCGCTCCGTGGTTTGGGCCCTGTTCTTCATTGTGCTCGTCTACCTCACCGCCTCGTCTCTGGCGGTGTTGCTCAAAAACGTGGTGCTCAGCGATTTGGTGGGCGCGAGTGTGCAGAACTTGCCGGAGTGGGCCCAGCGGCTGCGCCTGCGCAAACTGGCCTTGCTCGAACTCAACGACCACAACCAAGACGGCCTCGTGCAGTTTGCCGACATCAGTCTGCTCTCTGACTACCTCATGCTGGGGGTGACTGAAATCGTCAAACTCTCACCGGTCTTCACGGGCTTACTCGCCGCTGGCGCGCTCGCGGCCGCACTCTCCACCGCCGATGGGCTGCTCATCACCATCGCCAACGCCTTCGCGCAAGACATGTACTTCCTGCGCAAAACGAACGAAACGCCGCCCCTCAAACAAGTCATGCTCTCCAAAATCCTGCTCATGGTGGTGGCCTTGCTCGCCGCCTGGGTGGCCACCAACCGCCCGGTGAGCATCCTCTTCTGGGTGACGAGCGCCTTCTCGCTGGCCGCCGCCACTTTCTTCCCTTCGCTGCTGCTGGGCCTGTACTGGTCGGGCATGCGCGCTTGGGGGGCGATGGCGGCCATGTGGGTGGGGGCGGGCGTCTCGGTTTACTACATTGGAATTAACTTCCCGGCCATCCAAACCGCCTTCCACTTGAACCCGAGCGAGACCCTTTGGTGGGGGCTCGACCCGGTCTGCGCCGGGGTGTTTGGGGTGCCCGCGGGCTTCTTGGCGGCCTTCCTGGGCTCAGGCCTACAGCGCCTCCTGCAAAGCAGGCTATAATCACGGGTTTTCCCCTTGCTGCACCGCATCCTGACGCTGCGGGCAGCTCTCATCCACAAGGAGTCACCATGCGTCACTATGAAATCATCTTGCTGATCCATCCGGATCAAAGCGAGCAGGTCCCCGCCATGCTCGAGCGCTACAAGGGCATGATCACCGCTGGCGGTGGCGTCATCCACCGCGTAGAAGACTGGGGTCGCCGTCAACTGGCTTACCAGATCAACAAGCTCGCCAAGGCCCACTACCTGTGCGTCAACATCGAGGCCAACCAGACCGTCCTCTCCGAACTCGAACACGCCTTCAAGTTCAACGACGCCGTTCTGCGCCACCTCACGGTGCTCAAGAAAAAAGCCGAAACCGGTCCTTCCTCCATGATGAAGACCGTCGAGCGTGAAGAGGCCCGCAAGGCCCAGCAAGCCGAGTTCGCGGGCTAATTGCCCGTGCGCGGTGTGTGAACCACCTGGTGCTGACGGCCCGTATCACAGAGACAGAGTCGCTGCGATACACCCCCGCCGGACTCCCCGCCTTGGACATGCAACTCGAACATGCATCCCAAGTCGACGAAGCCGGACAAACCCGACGCACCGAACTTCGCCTCAGGGCTTTGGCTCTGGGCTCACTGGCAGAACAGCTCATGCGACTGCCCTTGGGAAGCGAAGCCCAGTTCAGCGGTTTTTTAACCACACCCCGCAACGGCAAGCGACCCATTTTTCATCTTCAAGCGTTTCAAACCCTTTAGGAGGCCCGCATCATGGCCACGTTCAAAAAATTCGATAAGAGCAAGCGCCCCAAGCGCAACACCCAATCCCTGCTGTTCAAGCGCAAGCGTTTCTGCCGCTTCACCGTCGCCGGTGTGGAAGAGATCGACTACAAAGACGTCGACACCCTGCGTGATTTCATCGCTGAAAACGGCAAGATCATCCCGGCGCGCCTGACCGGCACCCGCGCGATCTACCAGCGCCAACTCAACACGGCCATCAAGCGCGCGCGCTTCCTCGCCCTGTTGCCCTATTCTGACCAGCACAAGATCTAAGGGGAACACACATGCAAGTCATTCTGCTCGACAAAGTGGTGAACCTCGGCAACCTTGGCGAGATCGTCAAGGTCAAAGACGGCTACGCCCGCAACTTCCTCATCCCCTCTGGCCGCGCCCGTCGCGCCACGGAAACCGCCATCAAAGAGTTCGAAGCGCGCCGCGCGGAGCTCGAGAAGGCCGCTGCCGCCAAACTCGCCGAAGCCCAAGCCCTGGGCGAGAAGCTCAACGGTCACACCGTCAAGCTCACCCAGAAATCGGGTGTGGACGGTCGCCTGTTTGGCTCGGTCACGAACTTCGATATCGCCGAAGAGCTCACCAAGAACGGTTTTGCCGTTCACAAGGCGCAAGTGCGCATGCCCGCCGGCCCGATCAAGGTCGTGGGTGACAGCACGGTGCAAGTCTCCCTGCACACCGACGTGCTGGTCGACATCACCGTCTCCGTTTACGGCGAAACCGCTTAATCCGTCACGGGTTGCAAATAGTGACGGGGCCGCCCCTTGGGGCGGCCTTTTTTATGCCCGCACTTTCCCCAAGGGGTGCACTGCTTATGCACAGGTTTATCCACCCCGCAGCAGGCGTATTTCGCCTAAGATGAACGCCTAAGCACAATCCATCATGTCCGCCGTTCTCACCCCTGATGAGGGCTACACGCCCGACCCCCAAATCGCGCAACTGCGCATTCCGCCGCACTCGATTGAGGCGGAGTCGAGCGTGCTCGGGGGCTTGCTGCTCGACAACGCCGCCTGGGATCGCATTGCCGATCTGCTCGTCGATGCCGATTTCTACCGCTACGAGCACCGCACCATCTTTGCCGCCATCGCGAGCCTGGTCAACGCGAGCCGCCCGGCCGACGTCATCACCGTCTATGAGCAGCTCCAAAGCCTGGGCAAAGCCGACGAAGTGGGCGGCTTGGCCTATCTCAATGGCCTCGCCCAATTCGTGCCTGGCGCGGGCAACATCCGCCGTTACGCAGAAATCGTGCGCGAGCGCGCCATTTTGCGCAAGCTCGTGACGACCAGCGACGAAATCGCCACCAACGCCTTCAACCCCAAGGGTCGCCCGGTGGCGCAAATCCTCGACGAGGCCGAGCAAAAAATCTTCCACATCGGTGAGGAGGGCTCGCGCATGAAGCAGGGCTTCCAAGCCATGCCCCAACTCGTCGTGCAGTTGCTCGACCGCGTGCAAGAGATGGCCGACAACCCGGCGGACATCACCGGCGTGCCCACCGGTTTTTACGACTTCGACCGCATGACCTCGGGCATGCAAGCGGGCGACCTCATCGTGCTCGCGGCGCGCCCCTCCATGGGCAAGACCGCGCTGGCAATCAACATTGCCGAGCACGTCGCGCTCGAAGAGGGCTTGCCCGTGGCGGTGTTCTCCATGGAAATGGGCGCCTCGCAGCTGGCCATTCGTATCGTGGGCTCCATTGGCCGTATTGACCAAGGCCGCTTGCGCACGGGCAAGCTCACCGATGAAGAATGGCCGCGCCTGACCGAGGCCATCGAGCGCCTGCGCAACGTCTCCCTGCACATTGACGAAACGCCGGGCCTCACCCCGAGCGAGCTGCGCGCCAACGCGCGGCGTCTGGCGCGCCAGTGTGGGCGCTTGGGCCTCATCGTGGTCGACTACTTGCAGCTCATGAGCGGCTCGGGTAGTGACAGCAGTGAGAACCGCGCCACCGAGCTCGGTGAAATCTCTCGCGGCCTCAAAATGCTCGCCAAAGAACTGCAGTGCCCCGTCATCGCGCTCTCGCAGCTCAACCGAAGCGTGGAGACACGCACCGACAAACGCCCCATGATGAGTGATTTGCGCGAATCCGGCGCCATCGAGCAAGATGCCGACGTCATCCTCTTCATCTACCGCGACGATTACTACAACAAAGACAGCAAAGAGCCGGGCGTGGCCGAGGTCATCATCGGCAAGCAGCGTAACGGCCCCACCGGCACCGTCAAGCTCACCTTCCTCAAGCCGCTCACGCGCTTTGAGAGCATGCCCCAGGGCTATGGCGGGGGCGATTACTAAGGCGTGGGGCCCTAGCCCTTAGCCCTTAGCCCTTAGCCCTTAGCCCCGCACGACATCGGCTCAGAAGCGGGGCTGTGGGCCCAGCCCGCCAAACCGCGCCGCTGGCGCATGCCAGCCTCAGAGCACTTCGCTCGCGTAATCGGCCAAGCGCGAGCGCTCGCCGCGCGCGAGGGTGATGTGGCCCCCATGCGCCCAGCCCTTGAAGCGGTCCACCGCGAAGGTCAGGCCTGAGGAGCCCTCCGTCAGGTAAGGCGTGTCGATCTGTGCGAGGTTGCCCATGCACACGATCTTGGTGCCCGGGCCCGCCCGCGTGATGAGCGTTTTCATCTGCTTGGGCGTGAGGTTTTGCGCCTCATCAATGATCAGGTACTTGTTGAGGAAAGTGCGCCCGCGCATGAAGTTCATGCTCTTGATCTTGATGCGGCTGCGAATGAGCTCTTGCGTGGCCGCACGGCCCCATTCGCCCGCGCCCGTGTCGGTCTTGGCCAGCACTTCGAGGTTATCGTCCAAGGCGCCCATCCAAGGGCCCATTTTTTCTTCTTCGGTGCCGGGCAAAAAGCCAATGTCCTCGCCCACGCTTACCGTGGCACGCGTCACAATGATCTCGGTGTAGCGCCGGTCATCGAGCACTTGCGTGAGGCCCGCGGCCAAGGCCATCAAGGTCTTGCCCGTGCCCGCCGTGCCGGTGAGGGTCACAAAATCAATGTCCGGGTCGGTGAGCAGGTTCATCGCGAAGTTCTGCTCGCGGTTGCGCGTGGTCACGCCCCAGACGGCGTTCTTGATGTGGTTGAAATCCTTGAGCGTGCGCAAAACCACCGTCTTGCCGCGAATCTCCGTCACCCGCGCGTAGAGGCTGGTCTCGCCCGGCGCCTCAAAGTACACGAATTGGTTGATGTGCAGCTCGGGCACGATGGGGCCACTCAGGCGGTAGTACGTGTGGCTACCACTCTGCCAGCTCTCCACCGATTTGCTGTGCTTGATCCAGAAGTCATGCGGCAAGGCCAGCGAGCCGGAGTAGAGCAAGTCGCCGTCTTCGAGGGTTTTGTCGTTCTGATAGTCCTCGGCGGCCAAGCCCAATGCGCGCGCCTTCACGCGGATATTGATGTCCTTGGAGACGAGCACCACCTCGCGCGGCTGGTGCAGGGCGCCCAAGGCTTGCACCACGCCCAGAATTTGGTTGTCCGCCTTGCCCTGGGGCAGGCTCATGGGCAGGTCGGCCTGCAACGGCTGGGTCTGGAAGAACAAACGCCCCCCCGACTCCACATGGCCCGTGCCATCGAGGGCAATGCCCAAGGTGATGTCGTCGTTGTGCTGCGCGACCAAGGCGTCGAGCGTGCGGCTGGTCTGGCGCGCGTTGCGCGCCACCTCGGTCATGCCCTTTTTATTGCTGTCGAGCTCTTCGAGCACGATCATGGGCAGGTAAATGTCGTGCTCTTCAAAGCGGAAGAGGCACATCGGGTCGTGCATCAGCACATTAGTGTCGAGCACAAAGAGTTTGGTGGGCTCGTTGCGCCGTGCCTTGGCCCTTTTGCCCTTGCTGCGTGTGGGCGTCGAGGTGGGGGCGGGGGCTGCGGCACGCGAACGCGTGCGCGTCTCGGCGCTCACTGCGGTCGCACTCGCGTCATGCGCCTCCAAGAGCGCCATGGGCGAGCCCGCGTCGCCGCGGTCGTCGCGCTCGATCACCGTGGCACGGGGGCTCGTGGTGTCTTCGCTCGCGTCAATCTTGCGCGTGGAACGGGAAGGTTTGAGGGGGGCTTCAAAAGCTTGTGCGGGCAGTAAGGCCGCACGCTTGGACGGGGCGGGAGGCAAAGGCATGGGTCCCACTATACCCGAAGCTTATGACGGCGCAAGTCCGGCAAATCCAACTGCAACGCCGGCGCAACACGCCGGGGCAGGGCGGTGAATTAAGCCGAGGCTTTCTTAAGGGCTTTGACGGATTTGAGCACTTCTTCCACGTGCCCAGGCACCTTCAGGCCGCGCCACTCTTGGCGCAAGACGCCATCGGGGCCCACCAAGAAAGTGCTGCGCTCAATGCCCTTGACCTTCTTGCCGTACATGATTTTGTTTTTGACCACCCCAAACATGTGGCACATCTTCTCTTCGGTGTCGGCAATGAGCTCAAAAGGCAACTCCAGCTTGGCCTTGAAGTCGTCGTGCGATTTCATGTTGTCGCGCGAGACGCCAAACACCACGGCACCGGCCTTGGTGAAATCTTTGTAGCGGTCGCGAAACTGCATGGCCTCGGTCGTGCAGCCCGGGGTGTTGTCCTTGGGGTAGAAGTACAGCACCACGATATGGCCCAGGTGAGACGTATTGCTCACCTTGGTGCCGCCGGTGGCAATGGCATCGAATTCGGGGAGGGATTTATTGACAACAATGGCCATGGCTGTGACGGGAAGGGAGGGAGAGTCGTGAACGCCCTGCGGGATGCCGGGAATTTCCGAAAACACGCATTTTATCACCCCCGCTCAGGGGGCTTCGAGCAGCAGGGCGCAGGCCACTCGCCGGCCTTCGCCCGCGAGGATGTTGTAGGTGCGGCAAGCCGCCGCCGTGTCCATGGTCTCCACCCCCACACGCTGTCGCATGAAGGGGGCGAGCCAGGCGGGCGAGACAAAGCGCAGCCGCTCCCCGCTGCCAAAAATCACCACTTCGGCGGGTAAATCCTGCAAACGCGCGAAATGCGCCGCGCCCAAGTCCTCAAAACGGGCGCATTCCCAGTCAAAACGCTGGCCATCGCTGCACAAAACCACGCTGTGCGCGACGCGTTCACCGTCAATGGCCACCCAGCCCGGCCCATAACTGGTGATGCCGGGGGTATCCATGCGGTCAGGTTGGAGTTTCATGGCGAAAGTTTTAGAGGGCGGCAAGCCGCAAAAGCGGGGTGTTCTGTGGTCAAATTATAGGTTTTCATCCCGTCAAGCGCCCCGGGAGGGACATGAAAACCGTATCCAAATCCGCCAAACTCAACAACGTCTGCTACGACATTCGCGGCCCCATCATGGACCGCGCGCGGCAGATGGAAGAGGAAGGCCACAAAATCATCAAACTCAACATTGGCAATTTGGCCGTGTTTGGCTTTGATGCGCCCGAGGAAATCCAGCAGGACATGATCCGCAACCTGCCCAATTCGGCGGGATATTCCGACAGCAAGGGCATTTTTGCGGCGCGCAAGGCCGTCATGCACGAGACCCAAAAGCAGGGCATCAAGGGCGTGACCTTGGATGACATCTACCTCGGCAACGGCGCGAGCGAGCTCATCGTCATGGCCACCAACGGCCTGCTCAACGACGGCGACGAACTCCTCTTGCCCGCTCCCGACTACCCGCTGTGGACCGCGGCGGTCAGCCTCTCGGGCGGCACGCCCGTGCACTACCGCTGCGACGAAACCAACGCCTGGATGCCCTCGATCGACGACATCCGCGCCAAAATCACCCCGCGCACCAAGGGCATCGTGGTCATTAACCCGAACAACCCCACCGGCGCGCTCTACTCGCGTGAGCTGCTCCTCGAGATCGTCGCACTGGCCCGTCATCACGGCTTGGTCATCTTTGCCGACGAGGTGTACGACAAGGTGCTCTATGACGGCGCCGTCCACACCCCCATCGCCAGCCTGAGCGAAGACGTGCTCACGCTCACCTTCAACTCCCTCTCCAAGAGCT
>JACCDX011784684.1_pt1 | contig 11421 bp, 11 predicted proteins | sample 7449681 | NCBI WGS metagenome assembly JACCDX01 (sample SAMN15323450, study PRJNA562643) | freshwater metagenome | isolation source: river surface water | place: USA:Blue River Watershed | collected 2017-08-18 | reverse complement strand
GTGACCTTGCGTTGCACTACGCAACACTTGCACGTCAAACCAGAAATTGCCGGCTTTGTGGTGCCTTTGGGGGCGACAGTGTATATGGATGGAACTGCACTATATGAGGCTGCGGCAGCTTTGTTTATCGCCAATTTGATGGGCTTAGACTTGAGCTTTACGCAACAATTGATCGTATTCTTGGTTTCTATGATTGCCGCCATCGGCGCACCCGGACTGCCAAGTGCCGGCATGGTCACCATGGTGATGGTATTGCAATCGGTCGGTTTGCCAGCCGAGGCGATTGCGATCTTATTGCCGGTAGATCGATTACTCGACACCTTGCGTACTACCGTAAATGTGGAAGGCGATATGGTGGGTAGTGTGGTAGTACAGAAATTGACGGGTCAGCGTTAAGTAATTTATTTGCCCAACCACTTTTTACGCAGTCGCAGCAAGCTCTGCAGGCGGGTCGACCAATCGCTGTTATCCCAGCGAGTTTGCGCATTCATAGCTAAAGAATAAGCGGCTGGCACCACCACCAAGGTCAACAAGGTAGAAGAAATCATCCCGCCAATAATCGCCACCGAAAGCGGTTTGTTGGATTCACTCCCGGCCCCAAATCCTAATGCAGCCGGCAACAAGGCCAAGATAATGGTCAGCGAGGTCATCACTACAGGGCGCATACGGATAGGACAAGCTCGCATCAAGGCGTCTTGCACGGATGCCCCCTGATTGCGTAATTGATTGGTCAGGTCGACCAGCAAAATAGAATTCTTGGCTACCAAACCAATCAGCAATACCAGACCTATCATGGAATAAATATTGAGCGTATCGCCAAACAAGGGCAGCGCCAGCAGCCCACCGATAATCGCCAAAGGCTGTGCCAACATAATAATCAGTGGTTGCAAGAATGAATTGAACTGGCTGGCCAGTACCATGTACAGCAAAATCATCGCCAACATAAAGACAAATTGGATATTTTTAAAGGTCTTACCAAACTCTTCCGCCTGCCCAGTAAACTTTAACTTGTACTCTGCTGGCATTTTTTCGCTGGCGGTTTGCTTGACGATATTCACCGCTTCGCCCAGTGGCATGCCGGGATTGATATAAAAATTGGCTGCGTATTGTAAGTCTAGCCGGCCTATCACCGCAGGACCCAAGCCCGTTTTGCTCTGCACCAAAGTATCCAAGCGCACCAGATTGCCGTTATTGCCACGCAGATAAATTTTACTCAAGTCATAGGCTTGTTTTAGCTCGCCTTCCTCTGCTTTCAAGCGCACTTTATAGCGCTGGCCGTCACCCGGCACATCGTTATAGCTGGTGACGTCTAGGCCACCAGCATAAACGCTAATCGCACTGGCAATGTCGGTGGCACTGATACCCAAGCTACTGGCTTTATCTCGATCAATTTGCAGCTCGACTTGCGGTAAATCCAGTTGCAAGTCCAAGTCGACCTTGCCCATATTCGGCACAGTGCTCAAACTGTCCTGAATGTTTTTGGCGACCACGGCCAACTCATCTAAATTCAAACTGGTGACATTAAATTGTAATTTCTCTGAGCGTTGTCCTTTGGCAATCGAGGCAGGCGCTGGAATCGCCTTTACACCTGGTACCTGATCAAATTGTTTTTTCAGTTGTTTGATTAAGTCTTGTTGACTGACATCGCGCTCGGTTTTGGGCACCAAGCGCACATTGATATTGCCCTGATTGACCTGACCACGTGAGCCGGCACCTATGGTGGAAAAATAACTGGCTACGATGGGGCGATGGCCTTCAATAATTTTCTCGATTTTAAGCATGCCCTCATTGGTGTAATCCAAATTAGCACCCAAAGGGGTTTTGACGGTAATACTAAAGCTGGCTTCATCGGTCTCAGGCACAAAATCTTTATCCACAATATACAGTGCAAAGCCACCGCCAAAGATCACCACGGCAAAGGTGATGACGATGACTTTCCAACGATGTTGCAGGCTGTATTCCAATAAGCGATGGTAATGCTGATCAAGACGGTCTAGCCAAGCCGAGATGCGATAGTAGATTTGTTTGTGTTGTTGCGTGACATCCAAATAGCGTGAGCACAGCATAGGCGTCAAGGTCAGCGAAACGAATAGCGAGGTCAATACACCAAAGGTCACCACCACACCAAAGGATTTAAAGAACATGCCCAAAATGCCATCCATAAAGATGACAGGGGCAAAAATACATACCAAAGATAGCGAGGCAGCAATCACCGCAAAAGTCACTTCTGCCGAGCCATTAATCGCAGCCGAGATTGGATTTTTATCGATATGCTCACGATGTCGATAAATATTTTCTAGCACCACAATCGCATCGTCGACTACCACCCCAATTAACAACAGCAAAGCCAGCAATGTCATCGAGTTAAAGGTATAGCCAGCAAAATACATCACCGCAATAGCGCCCAGTAGTGAGACTGGAATGGCGGTAGCAATAATCAAAGTGGAGCGCAGTGAGCGTAAGAATAAAAACACCACCAAGGCAGCCAGCAAGGTACCGGTAAATAAATGTTCTTTTAAAGAGGCGACCAATTGATTAATAAAAATCGAATCATTGGTTGAGATATCCAAAGACATGCCGGGCGGCAAGCTGGGGCGCAAATCCTCGTCCAAGCGACGTTCAACTTCTTGAATAATTTTTACCGTATTGGCATTGGCGATTTTAATCAGGCCTAGGCCCACCGTCGGCTTACCGTTGTAGCGCGCAATCTGCCGATTATCGGTAATGCCATCTTCGATAGTGGCCACGTCTTTCAGATAGATAGGCATGCCGGCTTTGTTTTGAATAATCATGCGCTCTAGTGCGCGCACATTGTGATATTCCAAATCCAACTTGAGTAGTTTTTCAGATTTTTCACTGACTAAAAAACCACCCGGCATTTGTATATGTTCACGCTGAAACGCATTGATTAAATCCGTCGCTGTCAGGCGCAAAGCCGCCATGCGCTCAGGAGATAGATTGACGCGAATGACGCGGTCACGCCGCCCGCCCAAGGTTACTTCGCCCACACCATCGATGGTTTCTAATTTTTTCTTGAGCACATTGATAGCATACAAATTCAACTGTTGTATGGTGCGGTCACCAGTCAATGCCAGCCAAATAATGGCACCAGAATTACTATCCACTTTTTGGATGATGGGGGGGTCGGTATTCTCGGGTAATTTTTTCAGTATCTGCGATACTTTGGACTGCACCTCGTTGTAGGCCACATTGATATCCTTGCCCAAGGCAAAGGTAATGGTCACGGTAGAAACGCCGGGGGAGGAACTAGATTGGATATGTTCAATACCTGGCGTGGTATTCACCGCGGATTCAATAATGCCGGTAATACTTGTATCGACCACGTCTGGGTTGGCGCCCTTTAGCGTGGTGTTGACCATAATCATTGGGAAATCAATGGCGGGGATACGATCTATCCCGATACGCTGATAAGCAATTAAGCCAAAGAGCACAACCACAGCCGATAACATCCATGCCAATACATGACGTTTAATGGATAGTTCGGGCAGATTCATCATAGCGTTTTATATTTCTTTGGATATGCGACTAGCATTAGGATTTAGTGTTCGGTTTAACGCTGACTTTAGCTTTGTCAGTTAATAAGGCTGCGCCATCGACAGCAACGGTTTCGCCCGCTTGTAGACCTTCGCGAATTTCGATTTTGCCATCTTGCAACAGTCCAGTTTTGACGATGCGTTGCTGCGCTTGATTGTCCACGATGACATACACTACTTCACCGACCGGACGCAACACCACACTTTGCTCAGGGACCATAATGGCATCATTGCGCTCACCTAGGATGATGGTACCGGTCACGCTAGCACCAGGCTGCCAACCCGCATCGGAGACTATATCCACCACTGCGTTGAGAGCACGGCTATCTGCGTTAATCAGCGGCTTGAGCTCACTAATTTGTCCTTGCTGAGCTTGCCCTGCTGCTGGAGTCGTTATGCGCACCTTAGTGCCAAGCTTGATTTGCGGCGCAATACGCTCAGGTACCGGCAGGTTGGCACGCAGTTTTTGTCGGCTAATGATTTGCATCAGGGGATCACCCACTTTGACGTATTCACCCACCGCAACAATCAGTTTTTCCACCGTACCATCAACAGGAGCCAACACCACCGTCTTATTGCGGTTATGCTCAATAATAGCAATTTTGGCCTTGGCGGCTTCTAGTTGGCGCTCCAAAGCTGTTCTTTGCGTAGTCACGTCGTCTAATGCGTTTTGCGAAATAAAATTCTTTTTGACTAATACCTGATTGCGCTCGACCACTTTTTCTTGATTGCTCAATAAAGCCTCGATTCTGGCGACTTCAGCTTGCACTTCGGCACGCTGTAAATTTAAATCGCTGGGGTCTAACACTATCAAGCTTTGTCCTTGTTGCACTGCAGCGCCGGGGCGGGTCATCACTTTGGTGACGCGACCAGCCACCTCGGCAGCAATGGTGGGGTCAATGATCCCCTCTATGGTGCCTATGCTTTGCTCACGAATTTCTAGATTGGTTTTTTCGGCTTGGCTGACGGTAATCAGTGGCAGGCTAGGTTTCTTATTTGCCGCCTCATCAGTTTTTTTTCCACATGCGCTAAGCAATAGCAAAATGCACAGGCTTAGCAACGTGATTATTTTCTGCATGAATTAACTTTCTTATCAATATGCTTAAATTTAATTAATTGCCGACAGTTTAGCAATTTTCACTTATCGATGGCGAGCAAGCCCAGATTCATCTTGCAACATCTGCCAATCGAAAAATGGACCGGGATCAGTTTTACGTCCCGGCGCGATGTCAGAATGTCCTACGAGCGCTTGTATCGGGTACTTGGCGCGAATCGCAGCAAGCAAATTTTGGAGTATTTTATACTGGATTGGTTCAAACGCCTGTTCATCTGAGCCTTCCAGCTCGATGCCCAGCGAAAAATCATTACAACGGCTACGCCCTTGCCATTCAGATACCCCCGCATGCCATGCACGTTGATTACAGGAAACAAACTGTATTAGCTCACCGTCGCGCCGAATAAAAAAATGCGCAGAAACTTTGAGTTGATGGATTTCTGCATAATACGGATGAACACTAGGGTCTAGTTGATTAGTAAATAATTGCAGCACGCCATCACCGCCAAATTGATTGGGTGGCAGGCTAATGTTGTGTATCACCACTAACTCTAGCGCACAGTCTGGCCGCGCGTCACAATTCGGCGAAGCAATTTGGCGCGCTTGCGGGCACCAACCATTTTCATCAATATTCAATTTTTGCATGCGCGTACTCAGCCTATCCTATAAAATCTAATGCTTATCATCCTTGCTAATTCAACTCAACCGCAGCACTAACCTCTGGAACTCGACATGATATTCGTAGAATTACTCATCCCTTTGCTTATTATTCTAATTGCTGCCGAAGTGTTTACCAATGCTTTAGAACATTTGGGCGAGCGTATAGGCATCTCGGAAGGGGTCACAGGTTCATTATTTGCCGCAGTGGGTACGGCGCTGCCCGAGACGATGGTGCCTTTATTAGCCTTGGTGGCCGGCACCTCCAATCAAACGACTAATGAAGAAATTGGTGTGGGCGCGATTCTTGGTGCACCGTTAATGCTCTCTACGCTGACATTCTTTTTAATGGCTTTGTCGGTATTAGCGAAAAGAAAATTAGCCGGTCATTTCCGTCCTGAGCGTACAGGTTTAATTCGAGATTTAAATTTCTTTATTCTCGCCTTCGCCTTTGCCACGATCGCTTTATATGTGCCGCATGATGTCAAATTGGTGCGCTACAGCATAGGCCTGGTGATGGTCTTAATCTATTTTGTCTACATCCTGCTGACCTTGCGTGCCTCCAAACACCTGGTGGCTGAGGGTCATGGCACCGAAGCAGAATCGCCTATGTTCCTATGCCGTATAGGCTTGCCCAATCATTTGCTGGTCATCTTGCTGCAATTGCTATTAGGTTTGACTACATTGGTAGCGGGGGCAAAAGGCTTTATCAATGGCGTAGAGCATGCCGCTGCGGTGATGGGGATTTCAACCCTATTGCTCTCTTTGTTGATTATCCCGATTGCCACCGAGTTGCCAGAAAAAGTGAATAGCATTCTATGGATACGACGTGGCAAAGACACCTTGGCGTTTGGCAATATCTCCGGCGCTTTGGTATTTCAGGGTACTTTATTGCCGGCCTTGGGCGTTATGTTGACTCCTTGGGAGCCGCGCTTAGAAGTGTTGGCTGGTGTGATGATTACCTTGTTGGCTACACTCTGGTTACGATGGCAGATTAGTCGTGGGCAGTTGCAAGTTTGGCAACTTGGTTTAAATGGCTTGTTATATATGGTCTATCTAGCGATCGCTTTGAGCTAAACAGCACAAGCAAAAAATCGGCTTAATTTCGCTGCTGGTTTTGCCAAAGTTTTGCATGCTCGGTAGTGCAAAAATATTGGCCATGGATTAAATAGCTTTCATTGACTGGAAGGTGTACGCCGCAATGTGCGCATTGCACCATATCCAGACTTTCTTGGGCTGGTGTGGCACTAGAGCGACGCTCAAAACTAGCGCGATAACGTTGAAGTAAACGCAAAACGCAATAAACGGCGAGGGCGATTAGAATGATTCTTAGCATGGATATCAACTCACAGTATCTAACACAATGGTTGTATTTTATCGCTAAACATACGCTTTCCCCAGTCGTTGCTGAAGCTCAGCATAGTCTGCATTCACCTGTTTAGCGATGGCCAGCGAACAGCAATTAAACCAATTTTTTAGCGAGGTTGAACGCCGGGCGTTTCGACAAGTGCTGTTCGCCATGCGGGATCAAGACTTAGCGCTGGATATCGTGCAAGAAGCCATGCTTAGACTGGTTGAGAAATACCGTGATAAGCCTGCAGATGAGTTGCCGTTGTTGTTTCAACGCATACTGCAAAATGCCATGAAAGATCATTGGCGTCGGCAAAAAGTGAGAAATGCATGGGGTACTTTGCTGTCATCATTGAGTGTCAAAGATGAGCAAGATGAAGACTCTGATCCACTGGAAATACTGGCTGTGGATGAGGTGTATCAGCGACCGGATGAGGCGGCGGATAATAAACGCGTGATGCAAACGATACAACAGGGCATAGCGCAACTACCCATGCGTCAACGCGAGGCGTTTATGTTGCGTTACTATCAAGAACTGGATGTGGCAGAAACTGCGCATGCTATGCAGTGCTCTGAGGGGAGCGTAAAAACGCACACTGCCCGTGCAATAAAATTTTTGGCAAACTATCTGCAACAGCATGGCATCGATGTCACGCAACTGAGTATGTCATTCGATGAGAGAGTTCGATGAGCAATGTTCAAAGCTTGCTGCTTGCGCAAACAAGACAAGCTTTAAAACGAGGACTTAAAGTTAAGGTACAGAATTTGAAATGATTGAGCAAGATACACAACAACAGGCATTAGGGAAGGCGCTGGCAAAACAGCTGCGGCAAGATGACCGCCATTTGTCGCCGCCTGTAGCTCATCGTCTGCAACAAGCCAGACTGCAAGCTTTACGTCAGCCACAAGTCGCTACCACGGGTAAAACGCTGGTGCTATCTTTACTGCAACAGCGTCATGCTTGGCTATTGTTATTCGGCCTGCTGCTAGGCTTGAGCTATTGGGTATTGCAGCCTTTTAGCAACCATGTCAGCGATGCCTATCTGCTGAGTGAGGAATTGCCGCCGGAGGCATTTATCAATGAGGAATTTGGCGCATGGATCAGCCAAGACGGTTACTAGCCAGCCTGTGTTGCGCTGCCTTGGCTGTTTGTCTTATGCAAGCTTTGAGCGTTTGTGCGGACGAAGCCCCAGTGCAAACTTGGAGCAGCCTCAGTGCGCAACAGCGTGAGGTGCTGGCGCCCTTGGCGCAAGAATGGGATACATTGCGACCATGGCAGCGCGAGCGGATGTTGGATATTGTGCGTGATTACCCCAAGATGAGTGCCGAGCAGCAACAAAGAGTACAACAACGCCTGCGGGATTGGAGTCGTATGACACCCTATGAGCGTGAGAATGCGCGCAAGCGATTTCAACAATACCAAGCATTACCACCAGAAAAACGTGAGCAACTAAAACGCCGTTGGCTTGACTCGCAAACCACAGGCGAGGAGTAAAGCATGCAGCCAGCCCCCAGTATTTTGCGCCAACTCGCCATCATGCTGTATGACGCACTATTGATGTTAGCCCTATTGGGCTTTGCCACTTTTCTATTTATTCTGCTGTTTGGTGACGCCACTCAAGGCTGGCCACATATAGCCTTGCAATTATTTTTATGGATAGTCGCCGGGGTATATTTTGTCTACAGTTGGTCACGCACTGGGCAAACCTTGGCCATGAAAACTTGGCGCGTCAGTGTGGTGAGTTTGCATCCACAAAAGCTCAAGTTACGAGATTGGATATGGCGTTATGTGTTGGCAAGTGTGGGCTTGTTTTTCTTTGCCGCAGGATTTATTTGGGCTTGGATAGATCGCGAGCATTGCAGCCTGCATGATAGATTGCTGGGTTTTCGTTTACGGCTAGATCAAGCGCCTAGCGACGACTAATCAGTTGCATCATCATCAGCCCGGTGGCTAAAAATAATATGGTCGGTGTCACGGTGCTAAAGATAGGTGACCAGTCATTGAGTAAACCTAAGTGCACAAATACCCGATTCAGCACCTGAAATAAAATCCCCAAGATAATGCCAGTAAAGATTTTTCCACCCACACCACCCATACGTTGCTGTAGAAAACCAAACGGCAAGGCCAGCAAAATCATCACAGCAGAGGCGATGGGGTACACCATCTTGGACCATAGCGCGATTTCATAACGGGAAGTCTTTTGTTTATTCTCCGTCAAATGTTTTATATAAGAATACAAACTGCTGGCTGACATTTTTTCTGGTACCACCAATAACACGTTTAACAATTCCGGTTTGATTAGCGAATCCCATTGGCTGACAGGATAAAACTTGCTGCGCACACTGTCCTTGGATATCGAGCTTTGATACAAATCTTTTAATAACCACCGCTGACCGTTATAGCGTCCACGTTTGGCATGGTCTATACCGACCAACTCGAAGTTATGATTAAAGCGATAGATATTGATATCGACTAATTCAGCATCCGGTTTCACTTGGCGCACATTGACAAAGCTATTGCCGTCTTTGACCCAGAAGCCAGAGCGAAACTCTTGTGCCACAATCGACTTGGTGGCTTTGATACGCATCCGTTGCGCGGTTTTTTCGCTGACTGGCGTCACCAGCTCACCCACCACAAATGTAATCAAACCAAACAATACTCCAACCAGTAATAGTGGCACCCCAATGCGCAGCATAGACATGCCGCTGGCCTGCATCACGACCAACTCGGAATTGCGTGAGGTTTGCGCCAAGGCATATAAACTGCCAATCAGCACTGCCACAGGAACCACCTCATACACATGGCCAGGGGCACTGAGTAAGACAAATACAAAAATACGGGTGAGGGTGTAATGCCCCTTGCCTAGATTTTCTAGCTCTTGAATAAAGTCAAAAAAGGAGAAGATTGCTAATAGCGCTACCATCACCAATAGGACAGACAGCAAAGTCTCACGGAAAAGATAGCGCTTGATTAATGACATCTAGTGGCTCATTCCAGGTAGTAGAGGACGCTGATAGATGCGACGATAGAACAGATAAAACACCAACAGCACAAAAATAATATGTACAGGCCATAAACCAAACAGCAGGCTGATTTTTTTCTGCAACAACCAAGCCTGCATAATGCTCACCATATTGTTATAGATAATAAATATCAAAATAGCCATCATAAAGTTGGTTGAGCGACCATTGCGCTGATCCACATAACTCAATGGGATAGCCATCAAAGCCAAAATCAAGGCTGAGATGGGCAAGGCAATACGCGCATGTAACTCGGCGATATTGGCTGGGGTATGCTTTTGCAGCAACTCAGTATTGCTTAGCGCTTGGGTGCTGGCTGGTTCGGCCGCAACACGCTTTTGTTGCACGCGTATGCCATAGCGCTCAAATGAGGTGGAATTAATCGCAGCACTATCCTTTTCACCTTCGTAGCGCCGTCCTTTTTCCATCACCACAAAGTGATCCTGATTCTCAGCAATCTCACGATAGCCCCGCGCTGCGACAATAATACCCAACTTACCTTTATCGTCTGTCTGCACAAAAATATTTTTCACCACATTGCCCAACTCATCAAAGCTCTCGATAAAAAATACCCGCTCGGCATTGGCAGACTCTTTAAACACTCCAGGGGTAATGGTAGACAACTCATCTTTGCTTTTGATTTGAGCCTTAAACTCATTGCCCTTGCTCACCGCCCAGGGCGTGACAAATAAACTTAGAAAGGCGATGGTGAGGATGACAGGTAAAGAAAAAGATAAAATCGGCGCTACCCAACGCGAGATACTCAAGCCAGAACTAAACCAAATAATCATTTCGTTGTCACGAAACTGTCGGGTTAAAGTAAATAGTATGCTGAGGAATAAGCTGAGCGAAATAATCATAGGCAAAAATCGCAGCAAACTAAAACCCATTAAAGTGGTAATCGAATCGGACGGGAAACCCCCGCTGGCCACAACGCCAATATAGTAGGTGATACGCTGCGCAAAGAAGATACCAATCATCACTGCGAACACTAAAATCGCGGTATGCAGTAACTCTCTTTGGATAGACGAGCGGAATATCATGGTGTGCGGCGTGTGCCCAAGTAAAAATAAGCAGGAATTAAGTTGGATGACATTTTAAATCGTAGGATAATTTAGGCAATGTAAAAAAAGGAAAAGCTTATGAAATTTAGCATAAAAACAGGTAGTGCGGACAAACTCAGTAGCGATTGTTTAGTGGTTGGCGTTTACGAAGAAGGCGGCTTAACCGCTAGCGCGCAACAACTAGACCAAGTTTCCAATGGCAAGATTGCCAAAGTGATTACCCATGGCGATATGCCAGGCAAACTCGCCTCTACCTTGTTATTGCACGAAGTACACGGCAGCCAAGCGCATCGTGTATTGCTGGTGGGATTGGGAAAGCAAGACAGTTTGACTGATGCGCAATGGCGCAAAGCAGTCGTGGCGGCGGTTAAGGCCTTGTCAGGTACTGGCGCACAACACATCTCCTTATGTCTGAGCGAAGCTGACGTCAAAGACGCAGCGAAACAAAGCCGTTCAGTGACATGGAAAGTTGCCATGATGGCGGAAAGCGTCGGTGACGTGAGCTATCGATTTGATGTGATGAAAGGCAAACAGCATCAAGAAAAAAATCAGGACAAAAAGCAAATCAATCAGGTCGACATCGTGGTGAGTGCCGATCAACAAGCACACGCCGAAAAAGGATTGAAACAAGGCGAAGCGCTTGCCAAAGGCATCGCCTTGACCAAAGACTTGGGCAACTTGCCACCCAATGTATGTACGCCAACCTATTTAGCCGAGCAAG
>JACCDX011474531.1_pt1 | contig 11421 bp, 1 predicted proteins | sample 7449681 | NCBI WGS metagenome assembly JACCDX01 (sample SAMN15323450, study PRJNA562643) | freshwater metagenome | isolation source: river surface water | place: USA:Blue River Watershed | collected 2017-08-18 | reverse complement strand
CTTGCAAAAATTCTTAATCCTTCATTTGAATATGTAGAACCTGTTTTAAATGCAAGTTCTCCTCTTGAACGTAATTCAAATCCATCAATCTGATTATCAGATATAATTACTGCTGGTTGTGAAAATCCAGGATTACCTAATATAAAATCAATTTGAGCTTGGTTTCTTTGTATTGACAAAATACTATTTCCACCAAGTAACGGTCTATTTGCTGAATTAACAACAGTTGCTCCGGAAACAAATTCTACAATTTTAGAACTACCTATTGTAGAGCCATTAGGTGTAAACTTTGCAAGTCTATTAACAATACCGAATCCTGATATACCAGATGTCGAAGTTGTCACAACAACATATGCTGTACCATCCCAGTAATATGCTATGTCTGTATCAGTAGCAATATAAATTGTATTTGCAGCACCGGTAACAGGAAAAGAACCTAATGAAGGAAATTCTAATACAGATTGTTGTGTTAAGTATCCAGCAGGATTTGCTGTTAACGGATAGTAATTACCACCCAAATAAGACATAAGATCTGTTTGTGCAGTAATTGAACCTACAATAGTCCCCCAAGAAGTTGTGGTAGTTACATTGCTAATTGCATAATCTAATTTTTCAATTGCTGTAAGAACTGTATCAGCTGCAGTAATAGTTCCTGGGAATGGTGCAAAACCATCAAGAGGTCTGTCAAGTACTACATCGTCTTCAGTTGTACCATTATATAATTTAAAATACCCATTTTTTAGATAAAACTTCTTGAATCCAGATTGAACAGAACCTGGAGATCCAACATAATTAGCTACATGTATAGGTACAAGATGTTTCATAATATAAAACGGGTAAGTTACATTATATAATATACGAATTATTGGTTACGTTTCATAATATCGATACGCCAATTCGGATCTGCAATGTCTCTAAAGTTTTTAATACCAGTAAGATCGAAGAAATCTTTCATCAATTTTGCATCACCTTTTTCATAACCACCAGCTTTTCTCATGTAGTGAGAATCTTTCCAAACTTCATATTTCCATCCTCCTTCATCTTCATCTGGTTCTTCAGAACCGTTGATTATATATGATAACAAAAGATTAAATCCGTGACTTGATGTTGCCATCAATGCGTTAAATTCACGAGTATATGCTGTAAATGTTGTAAAGTTTCTAACGTATTCTTTAGATCCACCTCCAATTGGAAACATTGATTGTGTTTCACCTTGTACGCCCCATAAAACTCTAATTGCATTACCTTCTAAGAAAGATAATTCTTCATCGTCATCATCTTTTTTTCTTACATAGGTTAACGCCATTAAACTTAATATAGTAAACAACGCCATGGTCAATGCATCCCTTTTTGCATGCTGTACTTTACCAGCATAAAATGCATTCATTTTACTTTTGTCTTCACGCAAAAGTTTTTTACTTCCAAGTAACAAGTGTTTTGTTATTTCTTTTGGTCCGTAATATCTATAAGCAGTTGCAAAAGCTCTCCAGTATCCTACTGCAACTTCTCCTGACTCCCAGTTTGGTCGTAGATAACCAAATCTATTTAAAAACTGTGGAATCAAATATTTTCTAAAGAAAAATACAAGCTTACCGGTAACAGTTTCTTCGAATGCTGTACGATCATCTTTCGCGTAGTTACCTTGTGCTCTACGCATCTCAGAATAAATAGTATTTCGTAATCTGTTTTCGTCATCTTGAGTATACTCAACATCATCACGTCTTGATATAGAACCATCAGCGTCTTTAAAATATACTTCGTGTGCAGGAATAACTTCATCGTTACCTTCAGCATCTTTTCTATATATTTTATCTCCTGTTACAGGATCAATATCAAAAGTTTTAAATTTGTAATGATTTAATACAGCATACATTACAGTAACAGCAATCTCTGTATCACCTTTGTCTTGTAGTAAATAACCAAGTTCTTGCACATTCATTGTTTTTGCTAACAATCTTCTTGCTTTTGAACCTGTTACTTCATCTACATACTTCATGTAATTTTTTTGAGCAGGGTTGAAAAGTCTGTACATCATTGTAGATTTACTAATATCACTTACTCTACCCCAGTCGCCAAAGTAATTTTTAATAAATCCGTTTTCACCAAGACCATATATCTGACCTTTTGCCCACATGTAGTCTTCTTTACTGTAATGATCACTTTCTAAACCACCTGCAGCAATAAATGCTTGCACGTTACCAGAAATGTAGTTTTTAGTTTGGTTGACAACGTCAAATCCAATTCTGATAAAACTGGTATATGACATTACATTATTTACAATCTTTGTAAGTTTTCTATTTAGATACGACAATGACTGATCCTGTGCATTAATAAACTTTCTTCTTTCAGATTTTAAAATTGATATTACGTTATTAAGTTCATTAAGACGTTTGTTCATATCAATTGGTCTACCATCTTGATCTTTAACCACAGGTTTGTTAAGAATTGTTTTTGTCAAATCTTCTGCTTGCAATTCAAGATAAGAAAGAAATGTATCTGCCATAGGTGCAACCTCTTGCATTGCAATGTTGTAATTTGCTTCAGTTGTCCATTTAATTAAACAACCAATAGCATCTTTTGATTGCATGTTCTCAGGAAGTTGGTCGTTAAATCTTAATCGTATTCTTCCTCCTTGATCGCCAAAAACATTTTCTACTTCATCTTGTATACTTTGTGTTTTCCAAGCTTTATCAATATATTGATCCCATCTATTTTTTGCACCTTCAACAACGCCTTCTCTTGAGAAGTTTTGCATTAGTGTAGCTGAAAATCCAGGAACCATGTATCCAATTTTTTTACCATCTGTTTTAGTTTGTAACTCAAAAAACATATTGGTAAGTTTATTATAAAAACTAAATAGTTCAGGATCATTCATAATCTTGATGTATTTAGCATTTACATTTTCAGGTTTGTAAGTAGCTCTATCTATTTGATAAGATTTGTCAGACGCTTGATAAACACCTTTTGGCATTGGAATACCATCTGGAGATTTTAAAAAGTCTGGATTATACGAAGACTCTTTTAATTTTTTAATCTTGTATTTAGGATGAGGTACTGTTTCAGTATATTCTGCAGCAGCAGACGGAGCTGGAAGTCTTTGATAATTAAATGATTTTGCAACCATTTTTTTATGAATGTCTTCTTCACTATCTAATATACTTTCATAAGGTTGTTCGTGAAATTGGTTAAACCATTTTTCAAATCTTTTTTCTTCAATATTAAATTGTCCTTCATAAAAAATTACATCTTTCGTTGCTTCAGTAATTGCAGCAGCATCTTTAGCATCTTTTGCTTTTTCTAATGCAATTTGTGCTTTAACTAATAATTTTTTAGAATTATATAATGATTTAATTTTTGCATCACGCGTATTAATATAAGACTTAGTTAACTGTAAAGAAGCTATTTTTGTAATCTGTTCTTTAATTTGTTTTGACCTTTGTTTTTCTTGCTCACTTAAAGTACTCATATCAAAAGTATTACCTTCAAATATAGACTCAAGTTGTGCTTCTATTTCAGCAATTTGTTCTGCTTCTTCTTCAGTAATAAACTGTGATTGTAAAATACCGGCAACCTTGTGAGGTTTAAGTATTTCAGAACGTTGTTTAATTAAATCAGAAACTGCAGGATCAGAACCAAATATTTCTGCACGAGCTTCATACAGTGCAGAAAGTTCATCATACCATCGTGATGTAGGTCTTGTTACTGTATTATCAGCGTACCATTTTTTAAGTAACTCAGGATGTTCTTGAAATTTGGCAATTGCGTTTGCTTTTCTTCTTTCGTAAAATGCATAGTTAGTATCAAATTCAAACAGGTTATTAAACTCCTCCATATAATTTGCATAATCTGGATTCATTTTTTTTGCCTTTTCTCTCAGAACTCTGATATCATCTTCAAGTTCTTTAAGTCTATCAAAGTCGTAATCCTCAAGTAATATTTCATTACCTTCTCCTACCTGAAATGTTATTTGTTGAATCTCAAAATATTTTTCTTGAAGTTCATTTCTGATTTCTTCAGGCATTAACGCTTGTAGTTTGTAAAACGATTCATTAAATGGTAATGAACAGTTTTCCATCATCCATTTAATTTTTTCAGTGTTAAAGTTTTCGCGTTGTGATTTCTTATCAAATAGTTCTTGTTTAGCAACATTGTATTCATCATTTGCAGTATTAAATTCAGTTGAACCAACTCTTGCATTTTTTAATGTGCGAAATTTGTTATTTACTTCAGTAGTAAGATTACGTATTTCTTGATTTAATTCTCTAAGTTTTGAATTATATTCTTTAAAAGTATTTTCGTATTGCTCACTAAAAGGTTTTACAAAATGCAATGTTCTTTTAGTGTCGTATTCACCGGTATCTTTATTAAACACTTTGTATTCTCTCCACTCAGACATTTCATCGTTTAACTGTTCAACAGTAAATCTTTTTAATAAATTGTCTCTATCTTTATCAAACTGCATAATTGCAAAATCATTTTGCATATTATACACAGCTTTTGCTTGACCATTTTTATACATTTGAGTCATTGCAGATATTGCTAAATCTCCATTAGATGCAGAAGCAATACCTTTATCTAATAATAATCCTGAAAACAATGATGTATTATTAATTGTATCTTGAGCACCAATATACACTTGTGAATTAGGATCTGTAACAGCGTTTACATATTTTTTAATAGCATCAACATTATATTCAATACCTGTGGCAACATATGCTCTTAAACGCAATAATTCAAGTTCTTTACGTTGAATGTTATCTAAAAGATTTCTTGTTTCAGGACTACCATTTTCCACTTTCTTTTTAAACTCTTGAGATAAAAAAGAAAGCATTGCACCTTTAAACTGTTTAAATATTCCTGCAGCTTTTCCTGCTTTCATATCTTCAAGTTCTTTTTCTAACTGTGCAATTTTTGGTTCAAGTGCTTGACGTGTTTGTTGATTTACACGAGAAAAAACAGCTTCACCTGGAGTCATTAGAATTTTAACACCTACCATTGCACCTGACTCTCTAAAGTTTGCTTCTATAGTCATTATGCTTTGACCAAGAAGAACAATTTTTTGATTTACAGGACTGCTCGGTGAAATATTATTTTCAGGATTTTTTGATGCGTCATTGACAATACTTTTTAATGCTTCAACAATATCATATAATCCTTTTGATTTTTTAAATGCCTCATTTAATTGAATAACATCTGCACTAAAGAAATCTAAGTTACCTTGTCTAAACTTTTTAATTGCTTCTTCTGACAAATCAGATAACTTTTTTAAGTCATCTTCAACAGCAGCTAAAACATTAAAAAAGTTTATTTCGTATGACAAATCAGTATTACTTGCTTTTTCTGCATAAGTTTTTAATGTTGCTAATGTACTTCTTCTAACAGCAAGTAATTCTCGTAAAGGTGTTGTGTTTTTACCTTGAGCGTCTAATTCAGCAATCTTATTAAATATTTCTTCACTTTGTTTTTCATATGCTTCATTAATAGCATCCATTATTTTTTGGTTTTCTTCTTCTGTAGGAGTAAACTCTAAGTTTTTAAATATTTTTTCTAACTCATCTTCTACTTCTTTATTACCAATAGGAATTTCTGCATCAATTGCGTCACGATATTCTTTTAAACGCTCCGATGTTCTAATTGGATCAGTCTTCCAGAATCCATTATCACCAACAACTTCAGCATGTGTTGCATAATCAAAGTAGTTATTACCTTGAAAAATATGTAACACGTCACCTAAAAACTTATTATTAGCGTCTGTTTGATATAACAAAGCTACAATTTTACTTTCTTCTGCTACAAGACCAATTTGACCAAGCATGTTTTCATATGCTTTTAATTGCAATGTCCAGTTATCATATGCAGTTCTGCTTAAGTTTGCTTGTTTTAATTTATCTGCCATACCAGGTTTGTCTTTTACCTGATATTCTGTACCTGCAAGATTTACAAAAGCTCTGTCTTTATCAACTACAGTTTGCCCAAATGGATCTTTATAAACCATGTTGTGCACTTTTTTTGTCTTAAAGTCAAATACTTTTACTTTACCGGTATTACTAATTAAAAGTAAATCCAGACGACCAACAATATAATTACCTGCAATATCTTTACCTGCAAGAGTAATTTCAGGCAAAATAAGATATCCTTCATCTTTGTTGATTGCAACATGTTTTGCAACTTGTTGCGCCATATTGTACATTTTATTTTTTGTAAGTTCTTCTATGTAAAAAGGATTTTTTTCTAAATACTTTGTGTAAACTTCATCAAAAAATTCTTCAGTTAAAATTTCATCAATGTTTTTGTTTGTTTTTAATGCCTGAACTTGTGCTTTTTCTAAAGCATCGTGCATAAATGTACCAAACAATTTAAACGCTTCATACTTAGTAGGATCTCCTTTAAAGTCAGATGATCCAATAAATGATGTAACAGAGTAAGACGGTAGAGTATTTCTACCATCTTTTCTTAATTCAATATTTTTTTCAAGAAATTCTTGATACTCTCTGTTGTTTTGTAATAATTTTGAAATTGCTTCCTTTTGAGCGTTGTTTGCAAACAAACTAAGGTTTGTCAGAGTAACTGCTTGTTCTTTAGTTCTTTCCAATTTAAACTCATCAGAGTGGCGTACATGTCGTTCATCATTCTCTTCAACTTTCATATTAGCAATTAAGCTTTTTGCAACATCAACAGATGGAATTACATCTTTATTCAATGCAACTGCAGTTCTTGCTAATGCTTCGTTACCATTAAATGCAGCAACAAGTTCTTTAAACAATGGATCATTTACGTTAATACAATTTGTCATGTCTTATAAACATTTAAGTTTTTCAATAATTTCTGGGTTGCTCATTCCTGTAGTTTTTAACTGCGCTGCCATATCAGCAAACAATTTACCATACGCTTCTAAAGAATGACGTTTACCACTTTGTTCGTAGAAGTGTCTTACTACATCAAAGGTAACATTAATATTTTGAATATCAAGATCTAATTGAGACATAGGTTGTTCTTGTTTAACTTCTGGTTTAACAGAATAGTCTTCAAACATTTCAGCTGTTAATCCAAATGACATGTCAACTTCTGATGTATCAATTTTTACTTTCTTAGTAACAAGTTCTTGATATCTTTTTGATTGTTCAGTACTAAATCCAATTGGACTTAAAGTGTTTGTTGTAAGTTCCATAGGTAATGCTACATATTTTGCTTTAGTTCCTGTGGTTCTGTATTCACCAACACCGGCAATTGAGTTGATAACTGATTTACCAAAACTTCTATTACCAATTTCTTCATCAACACCTTGTAACAAATAAGTAGTGGATCCAAGTTTCATCATAACTGGAAATTTATATTTGTTTTTATCATCTTTGTCTTTGAAGACATTTAGTTTTTTACCAATTGCAATTGCTGTTTTTTCAGTTGCTTCAGGAATACTTTTAGCACCATCCATGTTTATAACAAACTGCTCAAGTTTTGTATTATCTGCAAATGGTTTGTCAGTTAGTAAAAATCCTTTTTTGTTTGTTGGGTCTAAAGTTAATCCTATAATGTTTCCTACAATTTTGTTTACTATAGCAAATTTTTCAGCAGTGTCAGTAGTTTGGAAATTAATGTTTTTCATTAACTCAGACTGATACCCTTCTTTTTCGCTATAAGAAATTTTACCAACACTTTTAATTTTCTTATTGCCAACTTCTTTAGATGCACCATATGCCATTAATACAAATAAGTCATCAAACAATTTATACACTTCTTCTTGAGTTGTAGTAGATTCATCACCTATAAAAGATTTGATTGCATCAATTAATTCTTTTTTGTTACCACGAGTGCTTTCAATTGCTTTAATAAAATCCTCAATGTTTTTTGATAATGGTATTTGCAATTCAGCAGGAAGATACTGTAAAAATGATCCAGATTTATATTGTAAACCGGTTCTTGCAAGTTCATGATAAAACAGTTTTTTCACAAACAAGTTTTCTTGATTGAATAAGAAGAATGCATCGTCAGCAATATTATCAGCAAGTTCTCCTGCAATTTTTGCTTTACTAACCATTTGTAAAGTTTTTTCTTGAAGAATTTCTTTGTCTGTTGTATTTGCTGTTGCTGTGTTATTAGACACTTTTAAGAATTGCAAAAATCTATTGTCAGGATATTTTTCCTTCATTTCCTCAAGTTCTTCTTGCAAGTTATTAGTAAACCAATAATCTGCAGTAAAGGTTTCCATCAAGCTTTTATCATCCATGTCAAAGTTTGCTTGCATTGATGGATTGGTGCTTTTTCTGCTACCTGGAAGACTTAATTGATATTTACGTATTGCAATAAAACTTGTAATGATTTTAGCAATGTTAGACGGATCAGTGTAAACTGTATCAAACACATTTTTAATAGGTTGAAAGAATGATGTTCTTTCTAAGAATATTTTAGATGCTTGTTCATGCAAATCATCCATTGCTTCTGTTAAAGGAACCCAAACTTGTTTACTATTAAATAATTTGTCACTTGACTCTACAGTAAATATTGATTGACCTGTACGTAATTCATTTATGTTTTTGTACAACTTGTCATTTGATACAAACGATGGATTAAGTTTTTTGTACAAGTCAACAATTGATCCTGCATTTCTAATTTTCCATGCTTGTTGTGATTGCTCTTTGTACAACTGTAATAAAATTAATTTCTGTGCTTCATTAGATAATTCTGTTTTTACACCGTTTGAGTAAGCAGATACTTCATAACCAATATCTTCAACAGTAAGAGTGTTGTTGTTTAATCTAAATTCATCAAGAGGTTTTTGTTGAAAATCAATCATTAAGTTTTCTTTATTGATTTTAACATTAACAGCATACGAATCCGGTGCAATTAAACCAGCATCAATTAATTCATTTAATAGTTTTCTATCTCCATTGTTTTGAACAAAATCTTTAATTACTTCACCGATTTCATTGTTTAAAAATAAAAATTCTGTAGAAGTAGATTCACTAATTGCAAAACGAGATGCTTGAACATTATAAATTGCTTGTTTTATTTCAGGAATAAAGTTAAATCCAAATGCAAATGCAGGATCTAATCCAACACCAATCATTGCAAGAGTAATACCTGTGTTTACTTCATCCATTCCTAATGCAGCTGGAATTGGTTTTTTCATACCGTCAGCAGCAATACCTAACACAATACCGTTTAGTTCAATAACACGTTGACCATTTTTATTTATAGCACCAAATCTGTCGCGAACATTTTCAGTAACTTTTGTACTACCATCTGGTTGTAAATCGTTACTTAAATATTTCCAAACAATATTGTCAGAATTAAGTTCTAATTCATATTGACTTGCAAGTGCTAAAAACTTCTGCAATGATGCAGCAATACCAATCATGTCTTTGTAAGCAGAACCTAATGCTTTAGATTCAATTACAGAAGTGATTGTATTTGGATCAGACTTAGGTCCAAAGTTTTCAAGATCTCTACCAAAACCTTTTACAAGTGCTTCAAAATATTCAGTAGATGATTTTGCATGTATGTATAAGTTTTTAAAGACTGCCTCATTTGAAAGAATATCAATCTTAGCATCTAAGTTTTTGTTTTGGTGTATAGGTAATACAGACAAGTGATTTACAATATTACTATCAAAATTTGCTTGATCTAACGGTAATCCATATTTTTCAAATACTTGCAATGCAGCTTCAATACGTAATGAACCTTTTGCAAAAGTTTTCATTCTACGTTTTTCATCACGTATACGTTTTAACTCCTGATAAGTTTCGTCAAGTTCAATTTTTAAATCGTAATGTTCTTTTCCTAATTTTCTACGATTAGCTCTTGCTACATAATCATTAGGATCATTTTCAGTGTCTTGTATTGATTGTACAAATGCTTCTTTTGTAACTGCTTTTTCTTGTTTGATTTGTTCAATGTCATCAATTAAATCATCATCGTATTGATCAAGTTCTTCGTAAAGACCTGAAGTTATTGCTTTCATGTAATCTTCTTGAGTATAACCCATACCGTACATAACTTCAAGAGTGTTTGCACTTGGATTAAAGTTACCAGACTCAAGAATAGATTTTCTTTTTGCTTCGATTAGTTTTCTAAAGTTTTCATCATTAGACATGTAATGAATGTACTCTATGTATTTACCTACTGCAGGAGAAGTATAAGCATCGTAGTTACCATATTTAGAATAAACTCCAGCAGCATTCATATAATGAGCATACGTTTGACCATATAACGAGTCAACGTCAAAGTCAGATCCTGCAAGCACATGAATAAACTGAGGTACAATGATTGTATTTAAGTTAGAACTATCTACATAGTCAACTACTTTTAATACAATCATAGAACGCTTGTCTTCTGTTGGAATACGTAATGCAAACATTTCACGAAGATTTTCCATAAAAAATTCTTCATGTTGTTTACTTTTAAAGAATTGTTTTGGCAATACACATTCAACAAAGTATTTTTTGTTAATCAATTCCCCTTTAGAATTGTATTCACCTTCAATACGCACACCTAACGGTCTGCTTTTTACATTACGATAGTTTTGTGGGTTTGCTTTGTATTCTTCAGTTGTAACAACTTCACCATTTTCATCTTCTAATACATCATATCCAAATGAAGAAACGTGAATGTTTTTAAAACCAGATCCTTTTTCATCTGTAATGTGCTTGCTGTATAGTGAAAAGAAATAGTATTCTAACATAGATCTAATACCTGGAAGGTTAGGACTATGTATAGGTTTACCAGAACCATCAACATCAAATAGTTTTAACACAGATGCCGGTGCATTTTGTGCTTCAAGATTTTCTCTAATTAAAGTGAACACTTTAGTTAAATCAAAATCTGCACCTTTACGCATAAAGTGTTTTAATGACTGTAAATTAGAATCAGCAATATCGTATAGTGACTCTTGGTATTTAACAAGTATGTCACCTAATTCATTCATTGCTTTTCTTTCTGAATCAGACATCACGGTTCCAGCTTCTGCGTGACGTTTTTCTGCAAGTTCTTGTATGTAGTTTAAATCTGCAGGTAATAATATTTTACCTTGTACAGAAAAACGAGCAGTGTCTTTTACACCAGATGTTTCAACTTGAAGATATTTATCTTCATTGTTTACTTTTAATGATGATAAGTTTAAAGGTAAATAGTCTTCATTTTCATGCGCAAAGAAATCAACAGGAAGTTTTGTAGCATTTTTAGATGCTTCAGTATCCATTATTTGATCAATGTTGTGATACTCCATTGAATTCAAAAGCTTGTGCAATCTTATTCTATTAGGAAGTGGTTTATAATATGCATGAATTTTTACATAAGTGTCCTGGATATTTTTTTCTAATTCTTGTATTTTAGAATCAAATTCTTTGGTTTGATTAATTTTGTTATACGCTTGTATCTCATTACGTAAACTGTAGATGTACATGTATTTAGAATGTAAATCATCAT
>JACCDX011279101.1_pt1 | contig 11422 bp, 16 predicted proteins | sample 7449681 | NCBI WGS metagenome assembly JACCDX01 (sample SAMN15323450, study PRJNA562643) | freshwater metagenome | isolation source: river surface water | place: USA:Blue River Watershed | collected 2017-08-18 | reverse complement strand
ATTAATGATAAGAGTTCGTTTACATCATCCAAAGCATTTGCAATCGTTGTTGAATTTGTCCATGTATTGAAAAAACCATCTGTGTACAGGCCATCTGCAGGAGTTCCGATAGTTGAACTACCAATGCTTGATGCTGAAGTCCAAGCTAAGCCTGAAGTTTCAGAAGAATTAGAAGTTAATACATAAGTATCAGTTCCAGAGGGGAACTTTATGATTGTATTTCCTGCACCAACAAGCAAATCACCCTTTGTGTAAGTAGTGTAACCAGTACCACCATATAAGCCAGTGATTGTTGATCCGGCCCATGCAGCTGATGAAATGACACCATTATTTAAAACAACACCAGAAATTGAACTTGGGTAAGCAGAAGATGAATATAAACTTCCACCAATTCCAACGCCACCTAAGACAGTAAGAGCACCACTTGAAATACTTGTTGAAGCAGTGGTATAAGCTATTGAAATTCCTGTGCCAGTATTTTGGAAATTAATTGAACCAGTTATTGCTGTTCCAGTAGATGGATAGTATGGAATAGAATTTTGAATTCCATTATATACCGTTCCAGCACCACCACCACCAGTTGAAGCAGCCCAAGTTATAGCTGTACCTGCGGTATTTACACTTAGGACTTGGCTTGAGCTTCCAATACCTAATCTGGTCCAGTTAGAGCCATTATAATAAATTAAATCACCAGCAGTTTGTCCAGCAATAAAAAGTTGACTAGCTGCAAATGTTTGACCAGCAGCAGCAAAATTAACAGTATTATTGAATGTATGTGTGCCAGTCCAATTGAAGTTATAAGATTGGTCTACACTTATAGTGCCGGAATCTATTATTGGATTAGCAGTTGATGTTAGGCCAGTACCAGCTGTGATACTTGTAATTCCAGAACCTACAGCTGTCCAAGATGAACCATTATATACATTGAGTTTGTTAGTATCAGTGTTATAGAATACTTGACCAGCGGAACCTGCCAAAACTTGAGTAGCAAGGTTTGCAAATCGTAAGAAATGCGAACCCATAGAAATATTTGCAGTTGGTGTATTTGTGCCATCTAATTTAAGATATCTAAGGTCTGCAGTAGTTAATGCTATACCAGCAACAGCAGTAATATCTTGCCATTGCCAACCGTCATGGTATTTTAATTTACCATCCGCAGTATTTAAGAAGAGAGCACCAGTTGTGCCAGTTCCGGGATTTGCAGCACCGGCTGCTACTGCAAGACCATAGTTAGAGCCAGATGGAGTAAATCTGATGTTGCCAGGAACTGTATCTCCAGATTTCTTTATATAAAAATCTGGCGTGATTGAAAAAGCAAATTGCCCAGAAGAAATACTGACTCTCAGACCCGTGCTTGGGTCTGCAGTAATTGTGATATCTCCCTTTAAAGAGTTTAGACTTGTAACCGCATCAGCTCTATCAAAAGAGCCTACGGTTAGTCTAGGAGGGACAATATAAAAGTCAGCCATATTTCTTTATTTTTATCTTTCAAATAAACCCTATATTAGTTATTATTTATTACTGTATTAATAGCTTTAAATCTTATCTCTTGAACAACAAAAGGAAAAATTCAATAAATATGTAAATAAAAAATCTATGAAGGGGAAAAGAAGTCCTGCAAAATATCCGTGGTTATTAAAAAATAAAACAAATTCTTAATCACGTATTTTTTGTACAGGGCTTTACAGTAATATATTTTCATTAGAGGGATGGCAAACCCTTTATTGAAGGTAAAAAATGAATCCAAACAGAAAAGAACCTTGAAAACAAAAAAAGTTTTAAATCTGTTTTCTTCGAAGAAAAATCAAATGGTTTAAGGAGTATAAAAATGCCTACATACCCATCTTCATTATATAAGGGAGTTGCACCATCATCATTGGGTTCCAATGTAACTGGTTCTGTAACAATTAGTAACTTAACTACTTATCAAGAGTTAAATGACATTGTCAACGGCAATCTTGTTTCATTAGACTTTAATAGTGCGGCAAATTATCCTACTGACAGTAACATTGGTACTGAAATCATAACCAACAGAACTAGAACAATCACCGACTTTGCATCTGCTGTATCAAACTTATCCACAGTTTTAGGTAATTACACAACTGCAATCGCTACCTGTTCATCTGATGAGTTATTAATCGCACCATCATTCTGCGGAATATCTTATAACAATCTCCAGTCAAAAATGGAAAAGATCACTTTTGAGCTTAACAGAATGAATGCTGATATCAATTCACTTGGTGCTGAAGGTGCAACTGCTAGCCTTAAGAACACAGCTGACAGACATTACCCATCAAGTTTCAACAGATTTTCTAATACAGCTGGTGGTATCTAATCTTTTTAGATTGAATAAACTAAAAAGAGGAGAGATTATTCTCTCCTCTTTTTTTATTTGGCTATAATCGCCAAATTGGCCCCTTTTTCAACTTAGCTTTCAAACTATCTATTGATAAGTTTTCCAGTCTGATTTGCACTAGTAAAGCCTTATTTGCATAAGAATTTTTATTAGCTGATCCATTGTATCTTTCATAAGCTCTTTTTATAGCGCTTCTTCCAGGTAAATCACCTCTAGAATTATATTTCTTAAGATGATGGCTCAGCTCTACTGTGCCTATAGCAATATTTCCATCAAGTGTGTATGGATTATATTGTCTATTTGGATTGTAGTATTTTGCAGAAGATCTTATTAACTGCATAATACCTATGCAAGGTTTACTTTGCATACTGAATTCACTTTCAACATAAGCAGTAGAAGCAATCATATATGGATTAACCTTATATTTTTCGCTATACTTAAAAATAGAATTAACTATTTTGCTTATATATGAATTTGAATATTTGGGTTGAACAAGTTTGATAAAATTAGAAATTTTTTGTTTCTTATCAAGTTTGTCCTTTACGCTTTTAGACACGAATACCTTAGCGTTTTGATTAATTTCTTGTGCTTGTACAACACTTATTGTAAGCAATAAGCAAAATACAGCAATTAATATTCTAATAATATTAATCATTTGCATATCCTTTCCGTTTCAAGCAGGGATTACTTGAAAATCGAGATAAATATACCATTGAAAGATCAAGGTAAGGTTGACGAAAAATGATTCCTTTTGACGATAAATACATACTAAAGAATCGTAAAAATAGTAAAAATCCTCCTCTCTGTGAAATTTGCGGCCAGGGGGTCAAGAACTGGACACAATGTGCATGCTGCGGAAAGCTAGCATGTAAAAACAGTTGCTCAGGTATGGGCTATAGCTTTAATATTACCGATAAACCTTGGTTAAGTCAATTCATGAATCAACCTTTATGCAACGAATGCTTGTATGGCACCTTGAGAACATCAAGCACTAAAAATATTGATAAACTATTTATTGAACTATTTAAGAAATGAAATCTGAAGAACTTATTAAAATAGCTCAACAATTATTAGCTGCTGGATATGAAAATGAAGCAGATGATATTATTGATTTAATTCCTGAGAATATGCCTTCTGGAAATTTAGAAGACCAATTAATAAATGGTGTGCTAAGCGATTTGATATCGCATAACAATTTGAATTTAGATAAGAAAATTACTGCCGAAGAAGCTAGTAAAATAGAAAATAGTTTAAGACAAATTCTGCTTCATCCTATAATGCCCTAACCTCCTCTTAATTTTTGAAAATCAGCTATACATTTTTCTGGAACAGCTGACAATCTACAATCGGGACAATTAGAAGATATATGTAAGAGCCATTCTTCCCAAGAAGATGGCTCTTCTACCTTTCTAGCATTTCTAAAAATGTTTCTTTTAGCAGGTCCATACATTTCGTCTTTAGCAAAGAAATTTTTGCCACATTTTTCACAATAACAACTAATTGCTGGCATTATTTAAACCAATCTACAAATGTCTTTCCTGTGATTACTTGCATCAATGATAAGAAAAACACTATTCCACCCATAGTCCAACCTATTTTTTGCCAATTGTTTTTGATTTCATATTGACTTCTCTTGAGTGATTTGATATCTTCCTTAATAGAATCAATATCAGCTCCAAAACTAGATAAGGTTGCTGTAAATTCTTCAGTAGTGTCATTCAAAGTATTATCTCTTGATGTTTGTGTGTTTTGAAAATTAACAAATAAAGTTTCAAGAGCATGATAATCTTCAGATAAATCTCTAAATTCATCTTCGGATAAAACTTTTAATGATTCTACTTTATTGAGTAATTCTTTCTGATTAGAAAGAATATTGATGAGCGCCATATTAAACTCAAGATAAGCTTCTGTTTGAGCTTTGTAGACACTCTTAAGCTGTTCTAGCCCAAGTTCTTCTTCCATATAAGTTCTCCTTATAGTGCACTGAGAACTTTTTTTAATTTTTTTGAAGATTCAGTGAGTCTGGTTATAGTATCGTCTTCTAATTTAAATGTGCAAAGAAAGCTGTTAGTTCCGTGATTGATATCTTTTTTTTCTAGATTGTACTTTTTACCTTTGTGGGTTACAACAGAACAGCCTACTTTGCTTCGTTTTGAGTGAGATTGAAGATCAAATCCAGATTCTTTCATTTTTTGTGCTTGTTCGTTCATCAAGATATTTCCATCGCCATCTACTAGGCACAATGGTTCGTTAAAGCTATCCATAAAAGCTATAAATAGTTTGGATGGATTATTGTATTCTTCTTGTGTTTCCATATTTTACTCACTCAAAGCTAAAATATTCTTTGGTAATATTCTTCAAATACATCAAAGCTTTCCTTGTCTTCCATCACAATAAAGATGTTCTTAATTTGACAATCTTTCTCTGTTGTAAGAAATGTTTTGATTGCTGAAAGCTGCACTCTTGCTGTATCTGCAATATCATGAGTACCACAATCAGTAGGAAGCATAACAATATTTTTAGCTTTAAATGAATTGGCTAAATGTAAACTTTTTCTTGTTGCAAGCTTTATATCTTGCTCATTTACCAATCTACTTTCACCCGAAACAACAGCGTGGTATATTTGTCTGGCTTGTACTTTAGATTGTTCTCCACCATTGTTGGTAATATAGACAGAGCCCATTTTTATAGGTTTTTTAATTACATCGCATTGCTCTTGAATCAAACCTTTAGACATTCTATGCAACAATGGATCGTCAATGGTAAGAATATTATTAGTTGGATACATCAATATATCTGCTTTGACAAGATATGGGTTTGAACATTGATGTATTGAAACTTTTGTAGTAACTTTAACTTCTTCTACTACTTCAGGTTCTTTTGGAGTTTCTTCTACAGGTGAAGCAGATTCTTGAACAGGTGCTGATTGTTCAACAACTTCCTTATGTTGAAATGAACAAGCGGAAATTTCACCTTGGCAATCATTCGTAAAATTGTCTACTGGAAGCTGAAACACTTTAGAATTAAATTCTTTTGTGAAAATAAATTTGAGCAGACAATCTTGATTTCTATATACTGGACATTTTAGCATATAGAATTTATACAATTACTATTTTTTTGGCTTAGCAATCTTAACTGGTTTGAAACCCATGGTGTATTTTTTCAATACAGGATCAGCTAAAATCAGATTATATTTTTCTTGGACTACAGGATCAGCACTAACACTCATACCTTGTAAATTGGCTTTGAAAGCTTCATTTACAGTGTTGATTAAAGAACCTTGGGCTACTCCAACACTAACTAAAGTAAATACTGCATTTACAGCTTCTTTAAGAACTGGAACTGTTTGACTTAGTAATAATTTTGAAAGATTATTTACAACTGGTCTCTTGTATTTATCGTCAAAAGCCTTTGTTCTGTAGTTGGCATCAGGCATGACACCATTTGCTGAGAATGACCTTGCGATAGTAGCTATTTGCAATTTAACATCATTTGCGCTTTGACCACGACCTTGGTCTTCAAGCATTTGTTCAGCGCATGCAACATTATTGTTTTGAACAGCCATGACACCACCAGGCATTTGATACAACCTAGCTACTTCACTTGGTGTAAATAGTTTACAAGAAGTGATGTTATCTTGACCACTACCACTATACAAACCACCCTGAATATCATCTACGACTTGACCACCCACAGCTGCCAAACCTGCAGCACCACCTAGAAGCCCAGCATTATCCAAAGCAAATGGATTTTTGGTTTGAAATCTAGGCCCAGTTTGAAAAGCACCAGGTGATTGAAATTGAGATGTGACATACTTCATCACATTGTCAGCTTCAACAGTTCTGCCAATTTCATCTAAATAATTTGCAATTTTGATGTAATCTTGTGGTTTCATGGAAGTATTTTATTAGTATCGATAAAATCAAACAAACCTTTATTTTCACTAATAATCTTGTTTATTTGATTCTTGAGGATTTGTTTTTTTTCAGCTGCAGATTTTTTTAAAAAATCAGGTGATGAAGTAATTGTTTTTAAATTTGACATTGTAGTGGAAACAACATCACTTTTCGGCAAAATCTCTAATCTTGGTTCCGGAAATAAAATGGATTGATATGCACCAGCTGCAATACTTCCAACAGGCTTGCCTTGTATTTTTGTACCTTGAGCCTGGTAATAATAATTTATGTCCTTGAACATCTGATCAGGCTGAAGATCTAAAGGCTTACCATTTTCGTCTTTCAATAATGGATTGCCTTCTTTATCTCTAGCGAAAATTAAGGCAGCAAATACCATATCCTGAAAATCATTATCTTTGATTAGCTGAATAAATTTTTGAGTAAATTCTTTCGGTGTAGGTATGCCATTGAATCCCATTTTCTTCAAGATACTAGAATTGTTCTTAAACAGGCCAAAAGCATTTTTTGACCACCAAGCAAAGGAAAATATATTTGGCCCAGCTGCTAGTTTTACAAATTTAGACATAATTATTTCTTTGAACCTTTTATGCAGCAATTCCTTGCTAAAGATTGGTTAGTACTATCTTATAACAATCACATATTCTTATTATGTGAAATTATGCCTAATTTCCTTTAAGCTAATTCATACTTGGTAGGATCGCTCACACAATCTTTAGATATCAAAATGTTTTGCTGCTTGACATTTTTCTTGCCTAAATACTCAAATGCAGCTACAGATACAGATGCTTTTACTAATGAATTCAAAGCTCGAGCTCCAGTGCCTACTTTAACAGCCTTATTGATAATTTCATCATAAAATTCTTCAGTGAATTCTATATTTACATTTGATTCTGCAAAAAGTATTTTATTTCTTTGAACAGGAGAAGATTCGAGATTAAGTAAACAATCTAAAAGCTCTTTTTTGTCCAATGGCTTTAGTGGAACAATAGATTGAATTCTACCAACAAGTTCAGGAGATAAACCAAATTGTATTACGCCTTCAGTTAGTTCATCGTGAGAAAGAGTGTTGTACATATCATACAATCTCATCTTTACATCATATTCACTGTCATTAGACCCTCTAAAGCCAATAGAATTGCCTGAAATACCTTTATTCTTTCCTATAATATGCTCTAAGCCATTAAATGCTCCACCAAAGATAAATAAGATTTTGGATGTATCTACGTGATAAACACCACCCTCGCCAGCTATGCTTTGCGGCAACTTAACTTTTTTGCCTTCAATCAACTTAAGTAAAGTGGATTGTGTAGAATAATTAAAGCTTTCAAGTCTAGTGCCAGTGTTATTTGAAGCTAATTTGTCAATTTCATCAATAAATACAACACCTTTTTGTGCAATATCTACATCACCATCTGCCTTCAAAAAAAGCTCATGAATACAGTTTTCTGAGTCAGCCCCTTGAAAACCAGTAGGACTAAATGAAGTAGCATCAGTAGGTACATATGGTACTTCTAGTTTTTTAGAAATACTGTTTGCAATAAGAGTTTTTCCACTGCCTGATGGTCCCAAAAGAAGTATGTTGAATTTTTCAGAGGATTGATAATCATACATATTTCTAAGGTGCTCATAGACAGTTAAAGAAATTCTTCGTTTAGCATTTTCTTGACCAATAACTTTTTTGCAAAGGTATTCATAAAGTTCAAATGGGGGAATAAAGCCAACTTTTTGAGATTCTGAAAATAACTTACTTTTAGAAGATGGAGCATAGTCAGCAAGTTTTTGCTTGAGTGACAAAATAGGAGCTTCATCATTAGCTGACATGATTAATGACAGGACTTTATTATTTAATTGAAACTGCCCCATTACAGAACCAGCTGAAAAGGAAGTGAAACATGTTGAACATAAATAAATATTTTTGTTACTCTTGAAGTATTCTAATTCATCAGTAACTTGGCGAGCAGCAAGATCTCCGCAAAAGATACACACAGCTGAATTGCTTTTCTTGTTCATAAAATAGTTATACAAGCAAAATCACAGGCTAAAGGCTAGGAATAAGTATGAACTTTAATGAAAATTATATTACTAAAAAGGGGATAATAAATGGCTATAATAGACAATAATTCACAAAACAGAGGCTATGGCAAGTGGAAAATCACTACATATAACCCATCAGTGTCAATTTGTCATATAGAGGGTATGCTGATTGTGAACAAAGATTTCCATATTGTGTACAAAGACGAAAAACTTACACAATGTTCTTTCAATGTTCCAAGTCAAAATGTTGCCTTCGTTATTAACGAAAATATTTTAAATAATTACAAGATTGAAAAATAATGTGGTATAGAACTTCTGGTGTAGATAAACAAGAACCATCCTATGAATTGAAAATCATAGAGATGGATGCTGAGTATGCCATAAAGAATCTTGAATATAAAAGACAAAACTATAACCCGTCAAAGGTTGAAATAGCTAGAAAAAAACAAAAAGTGCTAGATCACTTAAGATCCAAATATGGATCCATAGCTAACGTAAGACTTTATTCTAAAGGAGATTCTTTGCAAGAAATAGTTGCAGAGAATGTCTATGAATTGTTTGGTGCAAAGCGTAGCAAGTGATAAACCTTATTCAGTGCAAAAATGAGTAGAATTTATCACAGTGAATACCATAACAGAATTCAAAACCCTAATATATCTGTGCTATCAAGAGAATAAACTTGAGGAATTAATCAGTTTATATCTTTGTCTAAATGATGCCCAAGATTCTCCCTGGACAATAATTAATCCAGATGATATTTTGCAACAAAAGTTAGAATATTTTCAATCTTTTTCTCAAAATGATTACAAGTTTTACAATGAAAAAAGACTAAGAAGAATTAAGATATCTATTGTTGATATTTTTCTCATGCCTAAAAACAAAAGACTTGTATTGCTTGCATATTTAGAAGAATACATCACAGACTTACTTGGTAAAAGAATTCTGATAGTAGATTATGTTAGATTTGATCCATTTAAAGAAGATTTGTTAAATCTTTTTATCAAAACTAATAAACAGCTTTTAGATAAAAACCTTGTAAGCCTTTACGAAGCAAGAAGTAAAGATTTGGATAAATTGCTGGAATATGCAAATTTTGAAAAAAATCTTTATGAATCTTTCTATATTTTTTCAAAAAGAAATAAAGTTGTTGATTATTGGAAAAATATTTGGGGCAACAACAAATCTTACACATCTGAAAATTATGATATCGTGGAGCATTTGATACTATGAATGCTTACTTGACATTTATCAGAAGTATTGACAATGATTTACATATGTTGGGAATCAAAAATCCAACAAATATATCTGAAATACAAAAATTCAATCTTATAAGCGGACAGCCAGTTTTATGTGTATTGTCCAGCAATCAAATTGAATCCTTATATATTATTTCTAGATCTGGAAATATTTTTCAAGTTTATGGGGAACAAGACAATTTATTTAGCTTAGACTTTCTTACTGATATGTCGTCTATTAATTTGAAAAAATATAATGGCATAGGGTATTATTTGCAATTAATTTTCAATACATTGTCAATAAAAGAATTTGATTTCTTCAAAAGTAAACTGGAAAAACTAGAGAATGATATTTTTTATCATTATCTTCATACTGAATTAGAAATAAGTAAAATTAAATCAATCTTAATAAAAGAAATTAATAAACTTGATATTGAAGTAAGCATAAAAAGAAGATTTTTGTTAGCTTTGAAAAATTCTAGACTACCAACAAGAAAAATGCTTAGAAGAAAAATAGATATGGACTTAACCAACTACTCAGTCTACATTAATACCTTTGTTTCTTAGTCTTTCTATTTCTTTTTTATTGAAATCATCAGCTGAAGCAATACATTTAGGGCAGTTGTTAATTGGTCTACCAGTTTCATTATTGTAATGATTCACAATCCAAACTCTTCTAGCATCATTAACACCAGGCTGAGATAAAATTGGTCTACTTTCTATCCTGCAGTAACAATTTGGCTCATTATGAAGTGGTGGTAGTTCTATATTAGCTGTAGGATCAACTTCTAAAAGTCTTATATTTGATTGCAAATCTTCAGGTGAGAAAAATCCATCACCATCTGGATCATCAACTGTAACTTCTTCTTCAGGTTGAACATCTGGAATTTCATCTTCAGAATTATTTGGTAAATCCTGATTTACATCCAATTCCTCATCTTCACCAGCAAATGTTTTGACCTTAGGTTTGCCTGAAGATATTGGTAAGCCGTAAATATTAGTATTTTGTGCAGTTCTGTACCACATTAGAATGTATTCAACTTATTCTCTAAATTGGTTAAGCGATTTTCCCAACCTTTGCTATAAATAGATTTATCGGAATTCTTTCTGGCAACATCTTTATATTTTTGTTTTCTTTTTTGAACAAGGCTAGAAAACAATTCTTGGGATTGGTCAGCTTCAATAATGTCATCTATCATTAAATCATCAAATCTATTTCCGTCAGTAGATATTACACTCTTTACTATCCCATTAGCTCCACCAAGACCATTATTTACTGCAGCATCAAAAATCATAATAGCTACTTTGGGATTTTGGGCATAAAGTTTATCGCCTTGTATCTTGTCCCAATATTCTTTCTTGTAAATCTCAATAGCTTCTTCTACTGTGATATCTTTCACATCTTTTGACTCAAGATTGTTTTTTCTTCTGAATTCATCAAATTCTGGCTGAGTTATACCTCTATTTGTTCTTGGGTCTTTAGTTACTGGATTGTATTCACTAAATCCACCTTCAAGACCTAATACCAACTTTACAGCAGCATCAAATCCTGTAGAGGTATTTGAACGTGTAAGGTTTTTTTCTTCAACAACATTATCCTCAGCTTCTTGCCACCAGTCTTTAGTTTCTAAAACACTATTGACATTTATCCAAAATTCACTATCAGGAGAAATCTTATCTTCTGGGCTTAAAACTTCTTTATTTTGTCTCTCTCTGTAATGATTCATTGCTTCAAGAGCTGATGCTTTTCCCTTTTTTCTATTTACTAATACATCATAAGCTACACCAATAAAATAGTCCAAAGCAGTTTTTGGATTATTAGCAGGGTCATCGCCACCTAATGAAAGATTGATAGGTGGCTCTTCAGTTTGGGAAATTCT
>JACCDX010834981.1_pt1 | contig 11424 bp, 6 predicted proteins | sample 7449681 | NCBI WGS metagenome assembly JACCDX01 (sample SAMN15323450, study PRJNA562643) | freshwater metagenome | isolation source: river surface water | place: USA:Blue River Watershed | collected 2017-08-18 | reverse complement strand
GAGCAGCAAGAGCAGGTTCGGAGGGCTGCCGTTCGCTCAGCTCGAGTCGGTCGCGATGGACCTGATGACTCAGAGCGGGATAAGGGTCGTCCACTCGGTGGACGTGGCCCACAGCGCGGCGCGCCTCCTCGCGCTCCTGGGCTCTTTCGCCCGGTTCGGCTCGGGGGGGGCGAGCGAGGGCCCCGCGGCGAAACTCCCGCCGGTGGTGAAGCCGGTCCAGCACGGCACGGCGCGGGCCCCCGGGGCGGCGACCGGCGCCGGGAGCCCGAAGGACCAAGGGAACGTGCCGGCCGGCATGAGGAGGCGCCTGCCCAGGACGACGGAAAACGCGGCCATCCTGATGTGGTCGGAGCTCCGAGGCATCTCGGCCATCCTCGCCGGAATCCTCGTCCGCGAGTTCTCGCTCGCGAAGCTCGCCCTCCAGGAGGTCGAGGTGGCGCACGTCCGGAAGCTCCGGACAGCGACCGGGCGCCCGATAAACAAGGTCGCGCAGGCGAGTCTTCTTGGGGTGCGGAACGGGGCCGAGGAGCACGCCGTGAGGGCCGTGCAGGCCCTGAGGGGCCTGACGCCCGCGGGGGCCGGCGTCATCTTGCGGCACTTCGGAGGGCTGCCGGGCCTGTGCCGCGGGGGGGTCGGAGAGGTCGCGGAGGTCGTCCTGCCGCATCCGGCGGGCCCGACGAAGCTCGGGCGGACGCTCGCGACGCAGCTGGTGAACATGCTCCACTACCGGGCCCCCCCGCCCGCGGCCCTCGCGGAAGAGGTTTTCTCCGAAGAGCACGGGGCCGTCCCGCGGACTGTCCAGGAAGGCGGTCGTCCGTGCGAGTGCTGTGGCCGGGGCAGCGCGCCTCGCGAGAGCGGCGAGGCCGTACGCGCGCCGCCGATCACGGACGACGACGTTATGGACATTCTCGGACTGGCCTAGCCTAGCTACGCCCCCTCGTTGTTCGGGTTGTCCTCGCTGGTATCGTAATCGATGTGGGCGCCGGAGAAGGGGTCGTCGGGCGCCTCCTCGCCCGCGGCGTCGAGAAGCTCGGCGAGGACGTCCTCGCCGACATCGCCGACTTGGTCCTGGTCGAAGCTCTCGTCGTCCTCGACGAATATGGTCCAGTTGAAAGCGCCTGGCTTGGAGAGGAGCCTCTGGTTGGTGAGGATCTGCTGGAGCGTCTTTTGCGCGAATGCCTGCCCCAGCCGGGAGACCCATTCGCGCCCGGGGGCGCTGCTTTTCGCCGCGGCGACGTCGAGAGCGAACCGGCACAGGCTCTGGACAATAAACGCGAGGAGCTCGGGGGGCCCTAGCCGCCCCCGCGCCGCGGCCAGCTCGGCCGAGTATCCCGCCCCGACGTCGGGGAGGACCTCGCTAAGGTTCGGGAACTCGCTGGCCGGGACGCCGGCCGCGGAGAGCAGGGGGCCGGCCGCCGGCGGCGGTTTGACAAACCGGGAGTAGTGCCGGAGGCGGGCGTATTCGCTGAGAAAGAACCGCGCCTCGGCGTCCGCGTCGTAGATCCGAGGGTCGCTGGGCGAGGTCGGCTCGAGAGGGGCCCCCTTGCCCTCGAGGACCTGAGAGTACTCGCGCCCCTCGGTCGAGCCGATCGCCTCGATGGCCGCGGGGGAGGTCCCGGCGAGTTCGGCCGCGCGGACGACGAGGGTGTAGTCGGCGAGGAAGGGCGCGGCAGCGGGCGCGGCGACCGGGCGAGTGTCCTGCGGCCGCGGGGCAGGGGCCGCATCCCGCGCGCGGCCCCGGGCCTGACGCCGGGCGGCCACGAATTGCTGCCGATAGCGGTCGTAGTAGGCCCGGGCGACCGGATCCCGCGCGGCGCGACCATCGGCGACCATCGAGAGGGCCCCGGCCTCGAGTCCGCACCGGCGGCACTGCAGGCCGTTAGGCCCCGGCCCCATATCGTGGATGTCCCCCCGAGGGCAACGAGTTTCATAGAAGATGAAGAAGGCCCCGATTTCCGCGACCCGGCGGACGGAGGCCGCCACTGCGGCCAGGTCGAGGGACTCGACCTCGCTCGCCCGGACCCCGCAGACGGGGCAGCCCAGGTCCTCGAGGGCCATGACCGGGGTCAGCTGGCCGGAGTCCCGGGCCCTTTTGACGGCCTTCGAGCCGCCCCGGATCTCGACGGGCTCGCCAGTGCCCGCGCGGTAGTAGTAGGTCGTGCCGCCCCCGGACCAGACGTGCTTGGCGCCGTCTTCGTCGTACAAATGGGCGAGGGTGACCAGCCGCGAGGGCGGGACGAACTGCTGCGTCGCGGCAAACGGGACCGCTGAATACGACTTGAGTGAGTCCGCGGCGATAGCCTCGCGAAGGCCGGCCTCGCAGCGGCGGTACTCTGCCATGTCCGCTTTCCAGGAGTCGAGCTCCCCCGGGGGGACCCCGCGAGTGTACCGGGCGAAGAGGCGGTAAGCCGCGAAGTAGCCGCCCAGGGTCGCGGCCGCCAGCTCGCCGGCGGGCGGGGCGCTCCGCAGCCGCAGCCGCGGTCCGCCGGTGGCCCCCTCCTTTCGGTCGGTCGGGGGCCCCTCGGGCCGCTTCGGCCCTTTGGGCCCGCGATGCGGCTTGCCCCCCTCGAAACGATCGGTCGGGGGCCCCTCGGGTCGCTCCGGCCCTTTGGGCCCGCGACGCGGCGTGCCCCCCCGATCGGTAGTCTCGACCGTCCAGGCGAGGATTCCCTCTCTAGGCGCGCCGGACGGGGAGCCCCGCTTGCCGCCGAGCTCCCCGGCCCCGCCAGCGACCTTCCCGAGCGCGCGAAACGCCTCGGCCGCAGCGTGCCCGGGGAGCTCGGCCGGAGGTTCGTATAGGCCAGCGTGGAGGTTGACCCGCGGGTCCTTCAGGAGCTGGTCGAGGGTCCCGCCAGGGGGGACCTCGAGGCCAGTCCGCCGAAGGTAGAGGGCGGCCAGGGCCGGGTCCTTCGCGCTCTCCCGGGCCACCTTGATGATCGCGGGGAGGCTGTTACCGAGGGCAGTCTCGAACTCGCGCTTGGCTGCGTCCGGGTCGCCGGGCCGGGAGCCCGCGGGCAGGGCCCCGGCGACCCGGGCGACGGTGACCGCGTAGCGGTAGATGGGGTCCATCGTCGTCGTCTGGATGGCGAGCTCGACCTCCGGGCGCTCGGCGGCCCCCGGGGCCGCGGCCCCCACCCCGCCCTCGCGCTGAACGAGGCGGAAGGCCTCGGTGAAGCGGGCGCGCAAATATTCGTTGGTCACGTCCTCGGCCCGGGCGAGCAAGTTTCGGTGGGCGGAGGCCACATGGCGGAGGATGGCGTCCCCGTACACGTGGAGCTTCGACCCGAGCTTGACCCCGGCGAACCCGACCTCGCGCGACCGGAGACTCTGCGTCGCCCGGATAAGCTCGAGGACGTAGGCGTACACGAAGAGGACGGCGTCGACCAGCATAAGGGGGTCGACCTCGCCCGCGTCGTCGTCCGGCTCGTCGTCGGAGCGCGGGCGGCCGCCCGCGGGCCGGGAACGGTCTGCGGCGGGGCGGCGCTTGCGCCCGGAGGCGTCCTCCGCGGCGAGCAGGAGGGGGAAGACGACCGCGGCGACCGAGCTCGCGAAGACCCTCTCGTCGGTCGGGACCGGGAAACGGACCTGCCTCGCGGCGGTCGAGGCCAGCGACCAGACCCGGGAGCGCAGCCCAGCGTCCAGCTCCCCGTACCGCCCCAGGACCGAGCTGGGGTCGACGTCGTCGTCCCGGATTTCGGCGAGGCGCTCGCCGCAGAGGCGGCAATAGTGGACGAAGAGCTCGGCCTCGGCGCCGGGGGCCCGGACAGAGAAGGCCTGGAGCCGGGTCCGGATGGCCTCGTGGGGGGCCCGCCGCGCCTCCATTTCGATGCGGGCCCGCACGTGGGGGCACAGGGCGCGGTGGCCGCAGTTCCGGCACATGAGCCAGTCCTCGCGCGCCTTAGGGTCGCGGCCCCCCGGGTGCGCGGGAGGGGCGAAGAACCGCGAGAGCTCGGCGAGGCCGCGGAGGGCGTCCCGCGCGTCGCGGGCGGCCCGCAGCCGCCTGGCGATCCGGACGTGGGGGCAGCGGTTGCCGACGGACCCCGCCCACTCCTCGAGCCGGCGCTCGTACTCGGCGGCGACGACGCCCCGCTCGGCGGGGGACAGGAGCTCCAGGACGGTGTCGGGGTTGTCGACCCGGACGGCGTCCTCCGGGAGGGCGAGGCTGCCGCCGGGGGCGCCCTTCGCGCTGGCCGAGGCCGCCTGGAGCGCGGAGAAGATCGCCCCGGCGCGGGCCGACCCGAAACGGTCCTCGGCGATAAGGACGTAAAGCCGGGCCCTCGCGGCCTCTTTCGCCAGGGTCGAGCTGAGGCGGGCCTCGTGGAGGGCCTGGGCCAGGCGGAGACCCAGCCGCTCGAGGAGCGCGGGGATCCTCCCCCCCTCCAGGCCCTCGGTGAGAGCGTCGAGCCACGCGAAGAGAGCGCCGGCGCGGTACATGTCCTGGAGGGGGCTAAGGTCGAAGGCCCAGGTCTCCTCGGCGCTCGCCGCGATGGGCTCCGTCCGGGCGAGCTGGACCAGGAAGGAGCGGAGAGCCGCGGCGGCGCGGGGAGAGCGCCACGTATGGGGGCCGTGGCGCGCCGCGCCCCGGGCGACCTCGACGACGCTGGGCCCCGTCAGGGCCCCATATCGGGGAGCCAGCTCCGAGAGCTCGGGGGCGCCAGGCCGGCTCGTGGCGGCGGCCTCGACGAGGGAGAGGGCCACCATCGCGGCCGCGCCGCTCTCGTAGTAACCGACGGCCGCCCGGGATTGCCTGAGCAGCTCGCGGATGACGCCTCGCGGGTCGCCCGGCGAGACCGGGGCGACTTGAAAGCCCCGCCTGGTCAGCAGGGTCGCGGGCCCGGGGTCCGGACCGCCGGGGGCCTCGGCAGGGCGGGGCCCCTCGGAGGGATGAATTGGCCCGGCGGCGGCGAGGAGCGCGGCGGTGTAAGTCCCGCAGATCGCCAGCGTCGGGTAGCCGAACCTCAGGTGAGCCGACTCCAGGAACATTACCTCGCCGGCGGCGAGGGGGTCGACGGCGAATCCCCAGAGGACGACCGGCTCCTCGGCCGCGAGAGAAATGTCGCGCCCCGCGAGGTCGATCGCCCTGGTCTGTCGGGCCGCCCGGGTGAGGAGCCCGCCCGGCCCGACAGCGGCGGGCGCTGCCCCGGTCGCCGGGGCCACGGCCACGGCCCCGGCCGGTTCAGCGCGGGCGCCGAGTTTCTTGCCACCCGAGCGGTCGCCGGCCGAGGGGCCCGGCCTCTCGACGATAACGGGCCGCACGGCGGGGTTGGCGACGAGCTCTCTGGCCAGGATGGCGTCCAAGGCCCCCTCCGGGATCGGCTCCCAAGCCCAGGCGAGGAACGGGGCGATCCGCCCCTGGAGATGCGCGGCAATACCGAGGAAGGGGTCGAGCATGTCGGGGGGAATGGAGGGGCCCTTGGCGCGGCCCTCCGTTTCGGCAAGGGCGAGGGCCGGCCCGATTTCGGCGAATATGGTCATGAGCTGCTCTTGGCTCGCGGTGGCCAGGTCCGCCAGGGTGCGGTCCACGGTGATGACCTTAATGGCGACCTTGGGGGGCTCTCTCGGGCCAGCATCGCCGGAGGCCGGAAGGCCGGCGCCCTGGTCGAGGCCCGCCATGGCGAACTTTTCCGGTAAGCCCGGGGGCTCTTTTGGGAGAGGGCCCGAGGCCGGGGGTCCGCCGGTGAGGGAGGCCATGAGGCAAGGCCAGGTGATCGCCTGGGTTTTGGCTCTATAAAGCGCGGACTTCTGCGGGCGCCCCGAGGTTTCGCGCGGAGGGCCTCGGTCCACTAGAGAATTGATCGCTGCGGCAATAGCCCATTCCGGCGCCAAATGTCCGCCAAAGCCAGAGCGACTGCAGGAAAGCCCGCCTCCCGCGGAGGGAAGGAGCCCCGCCCTGGCCGAGCCGGGGGGCCTCGGGCGGCCCAGCCCGCCGAGAGCCGCGTGGCGGAGCGCCCCGAGCAGGCCCGAGCGACCCCGAGCCACCCCTCGTCCCTGGTTGTTAGTCGGCCGGTCCAACCCAACGCGCCAGTGTTCCGGGAGGAGGCACCACGAGAGAACACCGACGTCCCCAGGATAGCCACCAGGCCCCCAGGAGAACCGCGGCCCCACAAGGCCCAAGTGGGGGTAAGCCAGAGACCCACGACCCTGAGAGAGCTATTAGCGCAGGCTCGGGCGCTTCTCGGACAAGGGGCCCACCAGGAAGACCTCGTGGGCCTCATTGTGGCGACCGCGGACTACCACGGAATTCGGGTCCGCCGTGACGCTGTCGGCCCGCCGAGTATTGTCGATCAGGCGGCCACGCAGGGGCCCGAGCAGCCCGCGCAGGCACCGTCCGAGCCCGTGCCGACGCAGTCCGAGCCCGTGCCGGAGCAGTCCGCGCAGCCCGCGCCCGCGCCCGCGCAGCCCGCGCCCGAGCAGCCCGCGCAGTCCGAGCCCGTGCCGACGCAGTCCGAGTCCGCGCCCGCGCAGTCCGAACACGCGCCGGCGGCCTCGCCCGTATCTGTCCCGGCCGCTGATCCCTGCGCCGGCCCCACGGGTACCCCCAGCAAGTCGGCCCGAAAGAAAAAGAGCGGTCGAAAGAGGCAGACCCTCCCTGTAACCATCGTCCGCCTCGAGGACGGGTCGCACCGGATGTGCGTGAAAGTGGCGCCGGACGACCCCGAGCCACCCAAGTCAGCGCCCCCGCGCGACCTGGGCTCGCCCCGGGTTTGGCGCCTCGTCTTGAGCTGCAGCGAGAGGGCCGGCCAACTCCGCGGAGCGAAGGGGGCCCCCATCCAGCACGAGTGCAACGGCCTCGTCCTCGACGCCGTCACTCTCCGCGTTCTCTCGATGCCCCCCGGCGCCTTCCACCTAAACCCGGCAGCGGCGGCGCTCAACCCGCTCTTGGCCCAGGGCGCCTACGACATCATTCGGGCCGACGACGGGACCGTCCTGACGCTGTACTACTGGCGGTACCCGGGGGGGCAGAGCGGCGAACGAAGCGCCCCTGGGCACTGGTGCCTGTCCTCGAGCAACGGTTACGACGTCTCCACGCTCAAGTGGTGCGGGGACCGCACGTTCGCGGAAATCTTCGCCGACCTGGCCACGAAATACTACCCGAGGTTTGTCTCCGAGACTGGCCTGCGCCTCGACTCGGGGAGGCTCAGTTTCACCCACCTTGACGAATCGCGCTGCTACACGGTCGGTCTCCGCCACCACGACTTCCATCCGATCCTGGCTGACCCGGAGCGGCTCTGGGTGATACAGGTCACGGATTTGAGCGGGGACCTTCCGCGCGTCGACCGGTCCGCGCGCCTGTACGACTTGCCGCCGCAGGAGGTCCTCGCGAACCCCCACCGCTTGGCCGAAATCGCGGCGAGGCGCCGCGAAAATCGGGCGCTAGCGGGGCGCACTGCGAGTGCGCCGGGAGACTGGCCGACATTGCAGGACCTAATTTCGCTCGGGGACGACTCGAAGGACCGAGCGTTGGACTACATTGCTCGGCAGGCCGCCTCTGCGGGCCCGGGCAGCCCTGAGGGCCAAGTGACGCCAGTGAGGGCGCTCCCGTCGGACCTTCACTACGGTTTCATCCTCCGCTCCCGAGACCCGGGTAAGACCCTAACCCTGAGCGACATTCTCATTGAGTCGCCCTTCCTGACCCGAGTGCGCAAGCTCCTGTATGATCGGCCGCCGCGGCACGAGCAGGACAGCGTCACGGCCTCCGACCGCAGCGAGTACACGGCGATGCGCGCATACCTCGCAGTGGACAACCGCGCCGACTACCTCGCTCTCCGCCCGCAACTCTCGCAGCGGTTCCAGGTGTACGATGGCTTCGTCCGGAGCCTCATCCAGCTCGTGGCACACTCTCTTCGCCAGCGAGCCCTGGGCCCGGCGAGTCGCGAGCCCCCCCTGAGGACCCCCATCGGGCAGGTCGCGAGCTCCCTTCTCGAGCACGTCTGGAAACACGAGAGGCTGACCGGTTTCCACAAGGACTCCGAGGCGATAGTGCGCGACTACGTGACCCACCCGCAGTACGCTCTCCTGTATATCAGGGCCCTGCGGATCGCCGACGCCCGCCGCGGGGAACCTGCGGACCGCTCCGAGGGCGGAGCCGAGCCGGGCGAGTAGGCAGGTGAGCGATCGCGCATCGCGCATCGCGCCCCCTGGCGGGGCGCCTTTTTGGCGCCTCAGAAGGTACGGGATTACATACTCGCGCCCTGCGAATGTCGGCGATCGCCGGGATTTCTCCGACCTTAATCGGCGCTCCCGCGATGTCGGTCAGCACCGCCAGCAGCACCGGAGGGCCAGCGAGGGCCCAGTATTCCCTGAGCCCGCCGCGGTACCAGAGTTACCCGCGTTACGACTTGGGCCTTGACGACGGCGATATCGACGAGACCGAACCTGATCGGGACTCCGTGGCGATGAGGAACGCCAGTGCTCGAGGGGCGGGTCGCGAGCGGCTGGTCCCTAACCTGCCAGGCGGCGGGCGGTCAGTGGCCTGGGGCGGATCGCTCAGGCGCATGTCCGAGAGCGGCCCCCTCGCCCCTTCCAGAGAGGACGAGATGCGACTAACAGAGGTTCCGGGCAGATATGTTCCGGTTGCCTATGCCAGGTACACCTCTCCGGTTGTAAACCCCTGGGACTACACTTACTATCGAGTGGCGGGCTGGAGGGTTGCTGTGCCTCGCGCAACCCCGGGGATCCGCGTCCGCGATCTGTTGTATCGCATCTTCTACTTTGGGCCGCAGTCAGCAGGCTACGCCAGAGTCGGGGACACCCTCGTGCCGGCCATCTTGGGGCCAGGAGATAGAGCGACACTCGCCAACTCGGCTATCGAATTCTACGCGGAGCCATTATCCTCGTAGTTCAGTAGTTAACGCTTTTTGGCCTCACTATTTGAAGATGGTACACGGCAAAATATCCGGAGGTGGTCCATCGCTATGGGTCCCAATTTGGCGGAGTATCGGGCCCTAGACTGTGCACCGGGGTATCGAGTATGCTCTCTAGGTTGGGTGGAAAACAGCAAAGGGCGCCGTATTCAGCTCGGAGTTAACGCACATGGTTATCGTCCGACCGCTGTCCGAATAAATGGTGTAGCCACAAGGTTTTTAGAACATGTGTTGGTCGCGAAGGCGTTCATTCCGAACCCTGAGGGAAAAAAGTACGTTAATCACATTAATGGCGACCGTGTCGACAACCGGGCTCAGAATCTCGAGTGGGCCACAGCATCAGAAAACAATGCAAGACGTCTTAAGCCGCACGTTGGGAGGTTGAAAAGAAAAATTGTTGAGCTCGAGCTCGACGGTAGTTTCGTTCGGATTTGGGATTCAATCAAAGATGCGGCGGACGCAACAGGATACAAGCGCCCAGGATTTACAAATTGTTGCAGGGGCAAGTATCAAAGTCTTGGGGGGCGGAAGTGGAAGTATCTCGAGGATTACGAAAAAAGCCACCAGCTTATCGGCGAAGAGTGGCGACCCATTCCAGCCCTACCTGGACGCCAAGTATCGAATTTGGGAAGGATCCGTCTGGCGACTGGAGCCATTACAAGGGGCTCCCTCAAAAGTGGGTACTACGTGTGTTCTGGCCATTATTCTCATCGTCTTGTCGCGGAGGCCTTCTGTCCAAAAAAGGAAGGAGCCGATGTTGTCAACCACATCGACTTCGATAAAACTAATAATCGGTCGGATAACCTGGAGTGGGTCACCCAACAGGAAAATGTGCAACACACCGCCAAGGCTGGAAAAATGAGCACCGCTGGGGTAAAAAATCGGCAACCGGTTCGCTGCATAGCGAAGACCGGCGAAGTTCAAGACTATGCATCCATTACGGAAGCCGCGAAGAAAACCGGGGTTGGGGCCGATACTATCAGCAGGAACTGCAAGGGAGTCACTGCCGACATCAAAGGGGCGTACTGGTACTTTATTGACTCGGATTCTGTCCTCGTAGCGCATAAGGATGGGAAGGAGTCGTCGACGAGTATCGACGCTTTGGTTGCCGATGTGGCTACACTGCCAATTGCCGACGATGACGAGCTTTGGACCGAATTAGGCCTTTAGTTAGCAAGCGCCTCTTTTGCCAGGTACGCCTCTCCGGTACCCCACTACACTTACTACCGAGTGGCCGGCTGGAGGGTCGCAGCGCGGTGCCCCGTGCGACCCCAGGCATCCGAGTCCGCGACCTGCTGTGCATTTTCTACTCGCGATCGGCGGGCTATGCTCGAGTCGGCGATACTCTCGTGCCGGCCATCTCGGGACCAGGAGACAGGGCGACCCTAGCCAACTCGGCCATCGAGACGCGGAACCTTTGTCGTCATCCCGCGGAGCCTCCTTTCGCGCTAGTATAGTCGGTGAGCCGGCGATGGATCCCCCCGAATCAGCGAAGTCTCGAGGAAACGTGTCCCTGTCCGTCACATACCCACACCCCCCGCCCCGATGGAAAAAGACGGCAAAATACGCGGGCATCGCAGCCATAATCGTCGTGCTCGCGATTGTGGTGATTTCGGTCGTCGCCCTGACGATCATCGTGGGCTTGCTGTCTGATGTCGCTTCCGGCATGAAGAAAATTTCGGCGCCGCTCGTCTGCTGGCACTGGCTCGAAGCGCGTCGGAAGACGTACGAGGGCCGGACTAACCCGGACACCGGGCAACCGTATACGGACTGCGAGGCAGCCGGCGCCTCAGTCTCCGATGCCGAGAGCGGAAGTCCTTGGAGTCCGTGCCCGTCCTCCGACTCCGACGGCGACGTGTCGCCCGAGGTATACACTTACTTTGTCGCGACGCAGTGCTAGCCGCCGGCAAAACGCATTTTCTGCCGCAATTATACTCGCCCCCGGAGGTACGATGAGCGAAGGCTTCGACGACATGTTCAACGAGGGCCTGTTTCGGGCGGGGCTCCACAACTCTATAGTGTCCCGACCGGCTAAGTGGCCCAAGTCTACCTCGGAAATGGGTCGGCACACCTCCTACACCGAGCAAAGCCGCGCCCCCGGCGACTACAACGACGGCATGTTCAGGGCAGGGTTGCACAACACGCAACAATCTCGGCCCGACATGTGGCCAAAGTCCGTGTCAGAAATGAGACGGCACACCTCGTACGCGCCGCAAGGCATGGGCGCTGGACACGAGACGGCCCACCAGGCCTACGCTGAAAAAAGGGCGGCCAGCGAGGGCCGATGGGTCTGGGACCCGTCCCAGGCGGGGTACGTCTGGGCCTCTTAACCTTTCGAGGCCTCGAGCGCGGAAAGCCGGGCTTCCATCTTTTTTTGGTGCTCGGCGAGCTTGCGTATGTTGTCATTGAGCCCCTTTACGGCCATTTCCAGCGAGGAGACCAGGACGAGGACTGACGCATCGGGCTTGAGGTACAGGCGCGTAATGTTCTGGTAGTTGACGAACCAGGACGCGTACCCCTTGCCTTTCGGGTTAAAACCGTTTTGCAGTCGCATTCCCTT